>Ga0081539_10000132_pt1:5000-175454 | contig 175454 bp, 179 predicted proteins | sample TabmetS4T2R2_FD_71023 | JGI IMG/M metagenome (GOLD analysis project Ga0081539, IMG submission 71023) | Tabebuia heterophylla rhizosphere microbial communities from the University of Puerto Rico - S4T2R2 | ecosystem: Host-associated > Plants > Roots > Rhizosphere ... | reverse complement strand
TCTCGCGTTTGAGCCCGAGCGAGGGCAGGAACGACTGCATGGCGTTGAGCACCACGTAGTCACCACACCCCGGACACCACCGCACCTCCTGATCAGACTTGAAATCCTTCGCCTTCTGCGGTGCCTCGTCGGTGGGGACCAGGTCGAGCCCCCCGAGCGACGGAAGCCCCAGATCGACCGCGGTCATGCTCAAACCCCTTCAACGTGTTCTGTGAAGACGTGCTGCAGCTCCTCCGCCTTGAACGGCAGCCCGGCGACCTTCGTGTACGACCTCACGTCGACCAGGTACTTGCCGCGCAGCAGGAGCGCCAGCTGTCCCATGTTCATCTCGGGCACGACGACCCGCTCGTAACGGTTCAGCACCTCGCCGAGGTTCTTCGGGAACGGGTTGAGGTGCCGCAGGTGCGCCTGCGCGATCGCCATGCCCTGCCCGCGTACCCGCCGGCAGCCGGCGCCGATCGGGCCGTAGCTCGAGCCCCAGCCCAGCACCAGCACCCGCGCGTCGCCGGTCGGGTCGTCGACCTCGAGGTCCGGCACCTCGATGCCGTCGACCTTGGCCTGGCGCAGCCGGACCATGCGGTCGTGGTTGTCCGGGTCGTAGGAGATGCTGCCCTTGCCGTCGGCCTTCTCCAGCCCACCGATCCGGTGCTGCAGGCCCGGTGTGCCCGGGATGGCCCACTCGCGGGCGAGCGTCTCGGTGTCGCGGACGTACGGCCAGTGCTCGTCGCTGCCGTCGAGCGCGTTCGGCTCGGCCGCGAACCGCACGCTCAGGTCCGGCAGGTCCTCGACCCGCGGGATGAGCCACGGCTCGGAGCCGTTGGCGATGGCGCCGTCCGACAGCAGCATGACCGGCGTCCGGTACTTCAACGCGATCCGCGTCGCGTCGATGACCGCGTCGAAGCAGTCACCGGGGGAGTTGGGCGCGATGATCGGCACGGGCGACTCGCCGTTGCGCCCGTACATGGCGAGCAGGAGGTCCGCCTGCTCGGTCTTGGTCGGCAGGCCGGTCGACGGCCCGCCCCGCTGCACGTCGATGATGAGCAGCGGCAGCTCCGACATCACCGCCAGCCCGATGGTCTCGGACTTGAGCGCGATACCCGGCCCGGACGTGGTCGTGACGCCGAGCGAGCCGCCGTACGACGCGCCCAGTGCCGTCCCGATGCCGGCGATCTCGTCCTCGGCCTGGACGGTCGTGACGTTGAAGTTCTTGTGCTTGGACAGCTCGTGCAGGATGTCCGACGCCGGCGTGATCGGGTAGGCGCCCAGCAGCACGGGCAGCCCGGAGCACTGGCCAGCGGCCACGATCCCGTACGCGAGCGCCGCGTTGCCGGTGATCTGGCGGTACGTGCCCGGCGGGAACTCGGCCGGCGGCACCTCGAAGGTGACCGCGAACGCCTCGGTGGTTTCGCCGTAGTTCCAGCCGGCGCGGAACGCGAGGATGTTGGCCTCGGCGATGTCGGGCTTGCGGGCGAACTTCTCGCGCAGGAAGCGCTCGGTGCCCTCGGTCGGCCGGTGGTACATCCAGGAGAGCAGGCCGAGCGCGAACATGTTCTTGCAGCGCTCGGCGTCCTTCTTCGACAGGCCGGTGTCCGCCAGCGCGCCCTGCGTGAGGGTGGCCATGGCGACCGGGTGGACCTGGAAGTTGGACAGCGAGTCGTCCTCGAGCGGGTCGGCGTCGTAGCCGACCTTGGTGAGGTTGCGCTTGGAGAACTCGTCCGTGTTGACGATGATCGTGCCGCCGACGGGCAGGTCCCCGATGTTGGCCTTCAACGCCGCCGGGTTCATGGCGACGAGCACGTCCGGCCGGTCACCCGGGGTCAGGATGTCGTAGTCCGCGAAGTGCAGCTGGAACGACGACACACCCGGCAGGGTGCCCGCGGGGGCGCGGATCTCGGCCGGGAAGTTGGGCAGCGTGGCGAGGTCGTTGCCGAACGCCGCCGCCTCGGAGGTGAACCGGTCGCCGGTGAGCTGCATCCCGTCGCCCGAGTCACCAGCGAACCTGATCACGACCCGGTCGAGTTTGGTGACCTTGGTGGCCCGACCGCCTCCGTTGACGCTGGTGCTCATAGCTCTGCTGGTCCCTCTCTCGCACGACTACGTGCTCTCTGTCCGAGGGTAGTCGTGCCTAACTAAAGGTCTCCCTGGTGCACAGGGTATTCGCGGTGGACGTCACAGTGTCCGTTCCCAAATCCTGGGACGCCCGTCACGTCTGGCGGGATATCCGGGCGCGCATCGCGGCGAGCAGCTCGGCGAACGCGGGCGTGTCCATCGACGCCACCTGCGCGACGAGCTCCGTCTCGACGGCGTCGTCATGACGATCGTAGGTGGCGGTCGTGCGCAGGGTGCGCTTGGTGGTCACAACGAGGTCTCGCGGCGCCCTGACCGTGGGCTGGGCGAACTCCACGGCCCCCGCGACCACATCGTCGACCTTGGCGAACGCCAACCCGGTCCGGACCGCTTCGTCCGCGTCGAGCACCTGCCCGAACAACGTCATCGCCGCGGCCGTCTGGGGCCCGACGAGCCGCTGCGCCATCCAGGTCATCCCGCCGCCCGGGTGCAGCCCCAACTGGAGGAACCGGGCGTCGAACCGGGCGTTCGGCCCGACGAGCCGCACATCACAGGCGAGGGCGAGGTTCAGCCCGGCGCCCACGGCGGCCCCGTTGACCGCGGCGACGGTCGGCAGCGACGACCGCGCGACGGCGAGGAACCCGGCGTAGATGGCCCGCAGGCCGTCCTCCCGAGCCTCCCCGAGCTGCGTGAGGTCGGCGCCGGCGCAGAAGGCGGGCGGCGCCCCGGTGACCACGATGGCGGAGACCCCGTCGTCGCCCTCGCAGGCGGCAACGTGCTCGACGAGTTGGGCGGACATGTCCAAGGTCAGCGAGTTCCGCCGCTCAGGGAGGTTGATCGTGATGACCCCGACGCCGTCCCGCCGCTCAAGCAACACACTCATGTGAGGACCCTAAAGCCCCCATCGCTCAGCTCACCTCCGGCGCCGGCGGCCGCTCCAGCAACGTCGACAGCACCACCGTCGACACCGTCCGGTCGATCATGTCGACGGCCCGCAGCCGCTCCAGCGCGTCCTCCAGGTGGTGGATGTTGGCCGCCCGCAGGTGGACGATCGCGTCGGCCGCGCCGGACACCGTGTAGGCCGCGACCACCTCCGGCAGCGGCAGCAGCCGCGCCCGGATCCGGTCCGGCGTCACGTTCCCGAAGCAGTGGACCTCGACGAACGCCTCCGTGCCCCAGCCGAGCGCCTCCGGGTTGACCACGGCCGTGAACCCACGCAGCACGCCGGTGTCCAGCAGCCGGTCCACCCGCCGCTTGACCGCGGGCGCCGACAACCCGACCACCTTCCCGATCTCCGCGTAGCTCCGCCGAGCGTCGGACACCAGCTGCGAAATGATTCGCTGATCTATCACGTCCACACGCAACATTCTGCCGCTTGTACGGCACTAGTGCGACATTGATCGCCGGTCAGGCCGCCACTTACATTAGGAATCATGCAGACCAGGCGCCGCTACCTGATGTGCGAGCCGAAGTACTTCACCGTGGAGTACTCGATCAACCCGTGGATGAACCCGGACGAGCCGGTCAGCGCCGAGCTCGCCGTCAAGCAGTGGACCGAGCTCGCGGACACCTACCGCCGCCTCGGTCATCGCGTTGAGACCATTCGTCCGGTCCCCGGCCTGCCCGACATGGTCTTCGCGGCCAACTCGGGCACGGTCGTCCACGGCCGCGTCCTGGGCGCCCGCTTCCGCGCCCCGCAACGCACCGCCGAGGCCGACCACTTCCGCCGCTGGTTCCTGGACCACGGCTACCGCGACGTGATCATGCCGTCCGCCATCAACGAGGCCGAGGGCGACTTCGCCTGGACCGGCCAGTTCCTTCTGGCGGGCACCGGCTTCCGCACCGACCCGGCCGCCCACGCGGAGGCCCAGGAGGTCCTGGGCGTCCCCGTGGTCTCCCTACAGCTGGTCGACCCCCGCTACTACCACCTGGACACCGCCCTGTTCGTCCTCCAGGAGGCGACCCCCGACCGCGGCGCCCACATCGCGTACTACCCGGAGGCCTTCTCCCCGGGCTCCCAACGCGTCCTGTCCCGCCTGTTCCCGACCGCCGTGATCGCCACCGCCGCCGACGCCGAATGCCTGGGCCTGAACGGCGTCTCCGACGGGCACAACGTCGTGCTCCCCATGGAAGCCACCCACCTGGCCGCGCAACTGATCAACCAGGGCTACGAACCAGCCTTCGTGGACATCTCCGAACTACGCAAGTCCGGCGGCGGACCCAAATGTTGCACGCTGGAGATCAGGGACTAGCGACGACCACTTCACCACCGACTCCAGCTCGGCGGCGAGGGAGATCAACAGTTCCTCGCCGCCGGCTGGGCCCAGTAGTTGCGCGCCGACCGGCAGGCCCTCGGGTGTGAGGCCCGCCGGGACGTTGAGGCCGGGCCAGCCCAGTGCGTTCCACGGCCACGCGTACGGGCACGCCGCCATCACCGTGCGGTCCGTGCGCCAGCCCGACAGGCCGTCGATCGCGCCGATCGGGAGCGGCGGCGTCGCGGTCGTCGGCGCCAGGACCACGTCCACCTGCTCGAACAGCCGGCCCACCCGTCGGCGGTAGTGGCCGAGCGTCGCCTTCGACACGCGTAGTGCCCAGCCGAGCCGCGCGCCCATACGGCCGGTGTCGCTCGTGCGGAAGTCCAGCAGCGCCCGGTCCGGCGCCGCGACGCACCACTCCTCGACCCCGGCCAGTGAGCGTGGCAGGAAGTTCAGGCCCAGCAACCCGAACCGCGGGTCGGCGACCACGACGTCGTGACCCAGCGCGTGCAGTCGCCGTGCCACGCCGACCACCGCCGCCCGGACGCGTGGATCCAGCCGGACCCGCACGCCGCCCATGAAAGCAGGCCGCACCGACAGCGCCACCCGCAGCCGGCCCGGCTCCCGCGCGGCCGCGGCCCGGAAGCGGGAGTCGCCGGCCAGCACGTCCAGCAGCAGCGCCGCGTCGGCGACGGTCCGGGCGAGCGGGCCCCACTCGGTGATCCCGTTGAACGCCGGTGGGGTCGGCAGCGTGCCCCGACCCGGCTTGATCCCGACCAGGTGGCTCCACGCCGCGGGGATGCGGATCGAGCCAGCCCCGTCCGAGCCGACCGCCGCCTCGACGATCCCCGCCGCGACCGCGGCCGCCGAGCCGCCCGACGAGCCGCCCGGGGTGTGGTCCAGGTGCCACGGGTTGCGGGTGGCGCCGAACGCCGCGCCCTCGGTGACCGGCCACAGGCCGAACTCCGGCGTGTTGGTCTTGCCGATGATCACCGCGCCGGCCGCGCGGAGTTGCCGCACGAGCACGCCGTCCTCGGCGACGACCGGGTAGTCACCGGCGCACCCGAACGAGGTCGGTGCGCCGGCAAGGTCCATGTCGTCCTTGATCGCGATCGGCACGCCGAGAAGGGAGCGGCGCTCTCCCGCGGCCAGGCGTTCGTCCGCCGTGGACGCCTCGGCCAGCGCGGCGTCCCGGCGCAGCAGGCGGAACGCGTTGAGCGTCGGCTGCGCCGCCTCGGCCCGGTCGAGCGCCGCACGTGTCAGCTCGACGGACGTCGTCTCACCCGCGGCCAGTCGGCGGGCCTGTGACCCCAACCCCTCGTACATGCGGACGAACACTAGGGCGGTGAGAGGATGGGCGCGATGAACACGACCGTGAGCAGGCGTTCGCGCCGGCAGCAGACGAAGTTGTGGCGGGTCCCGGTGCTGCGGGTCGCGCGGCTGACACCCCGCATGACCAGGGTCACCGTCGGCGGCCCCGACCTCGCCGACTTCGCGTACGCCGGCACCGACCAGAACGTGATGCTCTACTTCTACCCGGACGACGTCGAGCTGCCGGAGCCGCTGACGCTGGCGGCCGCGCGCGGCATGTGGTCCCAGGTCAGGCCGCTGACCAGGACGTACACGGTGAGCCGCTACGACCACGACGCATGCGAGATCGACTTCGACTTCGTCCTGCACTCCGACGCCGGCCCGGCCTCCGACTGGGCGAAGCGGGCCCGGCCCGGCGACCAACTGATCTTCGTCGGCCCGTCCCCGGCCTACCAGCCCGACCCGACGGCCGACTGGCACCTGCTGGCCGGCGACGAGACCGCGCTGCCCGCCATCACCGCGATCCTGCGTGAGCTGCGCCCGGACGTGCCGGTGCGTGTCTTCATCGAGGTCGAGAACGCCGAGGAGGAGCAGCCGCTGCCGGTCGAGGTGACGTGGCTGCACCGCGACGGCACGGACGACCTGTTGGCGAGGGCCGTCGCGGCGGCCGAACTGCCGCCCGGACGGGTGGACGCGTGGCTGGCAGGGGAGCGGTCGTCGATGGTCGCACTGCGTCAGCACCTGCTCGCCGAACGTGGCTACGAGCGTTCCACGATCCGCCCGACGACGTACTGGCGCAGGGGCGAAACAGGCAACTGACCTGCGGGTTTGCCGCGCCGCGGGAACTTCCGACCTCGTTGATCCGTTATCAGGGGCGGAAGCGACGTCACGGAGGCGCAGAGTGCACAGGCACTACAACGGGCTGAAGACCGCGTTGTTGCTCGGCGGCATGAGCGCGCTGATCATCCTGATCAGCGGGCTGTTCGGGCGCGCTGCGTTGTTCATCGGTCTCGCGGTCGCCCTGGGGATGAACGGGTACGCGTACTTCAACTCGGACAAGCTGGCGCTGAAGGCCATGCGCGCCAGACCGGTCTCACAGGCCGAACAGCCGGCGATGTACCGCATGGTCCGCGAACTGGCCACGTCCGCGCGCCAGCCGATGCCTCGCTTGTACATCAGCCCGACGATGGCCCCGAACGCGTTCGCGACCGGCCGAAACCCCCGCAACGCGGCGGTCTGCTGCACCACCGGCATCCTGGAACTACTGGACGAGCGCGAGCTGCGCGCGGTGCTGGGCCACGAACTGTCGCATGTGTACAACCGCGACATCCTCATCTCGTGCGTGGCAGGCGCCCTGGCAAGCGTGGTGAGCGTCCTGGCCAACCTGGCCATGTTCGCCGGCATCTTCGGCGGCGACGACGACCGCCCGAACCCCCTGGCCATGCTGCTGCTGGCGATCCTGGGCCCGGTGGCGGCGGGCATAGTGCAGATGGCGGTGAGCCGCTCCCGCGAGTACCAGGCAGACGAGTCCGGCGCGGAGTTGACGGGCGACCCGCTGGCACTGGCGTCCGCCCTGCGAAAACTGGAGTACGGCACGGCCCGGGCCCCGTTGGCCCCGGAGCCACAGGTGGTGTCCCAGTCCCACCTGATGATCGCGAACCCGTTCCGGCCCGGTGAGCAGATGGCCCGCCTGTTCTCGACCCACCCGCCGATTCCCGACCGCATCCGCCGCCTGGAAGAAATGGCCCGCCGCAACGACCTGCGGTGAGGTCCAGCGTCCGCATGGGACGCTGGATCTTTTGTGCAGACCTCAGCCGGCGAGAACCGGCCCGGCGGGCAACGGGGATTCCTCGACCACGTCCGCCTGAGGCGCCTTGACGAGATACCTGGCGACCGTCTTCCTCAGGTAGTCGGCGTGCTGGTAGATATCCTGGACGTCGGCGATGGGAATGCGTGTCTCGACCTTGTTCTCGTCGAACACGCCGAGGTATTTCTTCGACCGGTTGAGCCAGAGCCGAGCAATCGGCTTGCGGTTGTTGTCATCGAGCAACACACCGCAGTATGTCTTCGTGTCCCGGGCGACCACCCGGGAGACCGGCACCTCGCTGCAGACAATCGCCCGCACGATCCGGTATCCCTCGATCTCCTCCTCGGTCGTGATGACATCACCAATGGTGTCGGCAGGGATTTCCTCGGTAACCGGCTCAGCCTCGACCGCGTCCTTCGAGACGCTCACGTAGGCGTCCGGCCCGCCGAGCGCGTTCTTGAGCCGGTCGTTCACCTGCTCGTTCAGGAACTGCCGCGCGGCCTTGGTGACGAGCGGAACGAACTGTTCCCGCACCCGCTGTGTGAAGGATCCCTCGTAGACACGGGTGGTCAGGAATCGCACCCAGTCGTCCTCGGGCTCCTTGAACTGCGCGGCGAGAACCCGCTTCAGCTGACCGATGTACTTCAACTCACCCGCGGCGCTGATCACCGAGTCGAGGTCGAATGATTCCTTGGTGAGCTTGGCCAACTCGGGCAGGAGTGTCTCGTCCAGGGCGGCGAAGTCGAGCACCAGGAACGGCTTGGCGTCCATCCGGTTGGGTGCGTCGAGGTCGGTGTAGAACTGGTAGACCTCACCGTTGGTGAGGATGGCGATCCTGGCGTTGGTCACCGCGAAATAGCGGAAGAGTTGTGAGGCGTGCTCGAGCCGAAGCGGGTCGTTGACCTTCTTGACCTCGATCAGCAGCTGGATCTTCTCGTCGTGCGCGACGGCGTAGTCGATCTTTTCGCCCTTCTTGGTTCCCACGTCCGCCGTGAACTCGGGAATCACCTCGGCGGGGTTGAACACGTCATAGCCGAGCACGGTGCTGATGAACGGCATGACGAAGGCGTTCTTGGTCGCTTCCTCCGTCCCGATGGTTGCCTTCTGCTTCCGAATCTTCAGCGCCAGGGCCTGGGTGCGCTCAGCAATGTCCATTTCGACCTCCCGAGTGATGCCCAGTGAGTCGACAACACCAACTCAGGCGTTACCGGTTGGGAAATCCCAGAGGGTCGCGGAAACACAACGGCCCGGCGTCCGCGAGGATGCCGGGCCGATATGTGCTCCTGACGTCAGCCGCTGGCGCCGGCGGCGCGGGCGACCTCCATCACGTAGTCGCCGTAGCCGGACTTGGCCAGTTTGCTGCCCAGGGCGTAGCAGTCGTCCGGGCTGATGAAGCCGTTGTCCATGGCGATTTCTTCCAGGCAGGCGATGCGCACGCCCGTCCGGTGCTCCAGGACCTGCACGAACTGGCCCGCCTCCAGCAGGGAGTCGTGCGTGCCGGTGTCCAGCCAGGCGAAGCCGCGGCCCAGGTCCAGCAGGCGCGCCCGACCCTGACGCAGGTAGGTCATGTTCACGTCGGTGATCTCGAGTTCGCCGCGGGCCGACGGCTGCAGGCCCTTCGCGATCTCGACCACGTTGTTGTCGTAGAAGTACAGGCCGGTGATCGCCCGGTTGGACTTCGGTTTGGCCGGCTTCTCCTCGATGGAGAGCAGCATGCCGTTCTTGTCGACCTCGCCGACGCCGTAGCGCTGGGGGTCCTTCACCGGATAGCCGAACAGGACGGCGCCGTCGAGGCCGTGGACGTGTTCGTGCATGACCGCGGAGAAGTCGGCGCCGAAGAAGATGTTGTCGCCCAGCACCAGCGCCACCGCGTCGTCGCCGACGAAGTGCTCGCCGATGATGAACGCCTCGGCCAGGCCGTTCGGCTGGGGCTGCTCGGCATAGCTCAGCTCGATGCCCCACTGGTTGCCGCTGCCCAACAGACGCTGGAAGCTCGGCATGTCCTGCGGCGTCGTGATGATCAGGATGTCCCGGATGCCGGCCAGCATGAGGACCGACAGCGGGTAGTAGATCATCGGCTTGTCGTAGACCGGCAGGAGCTGCTTGGAGACCGCTTGCGTGATCGGGTGCAGCCGGGTCCCGCTGCCCCCCGCGAGGACGATGCCCTTCATCGGTAGTTGGTGAACTGGAGGGCGATGCCGAAGTCCGACGACTTCAGCAGCTGGATGACCTCCTGCAGGTGGTCCTTCTTCTTGCCGGACACCCGCAGCTGGTCCCCCTGGATCTGCGCCTGCACGCCCTTCGGCGCCTCGTCCCGGATCTTCTTCGCGATCTTCTTCGCGTTCTCCGACGAGATGCCCTGCACGATCTGGCCGGTGACCTTGTAGGTCTTGCCCGACACCGCCGGCTCACCCACGTCGAACGCCTTCAGCGAGATCTGCCGCTTGACCAGCTTGTCCTTGAACACGTCAACCGCGGCCTTGCACCGCTCCTCGGTCTCCGCCTCGACCGTGACGGCCTCCTCGCCGGCCCACTTGATCGAGGCGCCGGTGCCACGGAAGTCGAAGCGCGTGGACAGCTCCTTGCTCGCCTGGTTGAGCGCGTTGTCGACCTCCTGCCGGTCAACCTTGCTCACCACGTCGAAGGACGGATCCGCCACCAGTCTCACCTCTCGAGCCACGTGTCACGTACCCGGGCGAGCCTACCGCTGAGGGGGATACCGGTTGTCGGGCCCGCGAACCCGTTCGGTAAGGTTTCGCCCGTCCGACCAGATCGGACGCTCCTGGCGGGTTGCCCGAGTGGTCAAAGGGAGCAGACTGTAAATCTGTCGCGCAAGCTACGCAGGTTCGAACCCTGCACCCGCCACCATCAGCTCAAACGGTCCGTTAGGAAGGCAACGGGCCGTTTCGTCTGTTCGGCGGGTGCTGCCGACCTGGAGCGAACGCAGCGCGGCCGAGTGTGTGGTGGCCGCCTTCCGTAGCGACGAGCTGACTGTCGACTCGCCGCGTGGCGCATCGGCTCGGGCTTACCTTTGCCTCTGTGGATCTCTGGGCTGCTCGTGCTTTTGCCAACGGGCTCGGGAGTGAGCGGGGCCGTACCGTTGTCGAGGCGGTTCGGCGGGTCGTGGGGATTCAGGGGCAGGACGTTCGGGCCACTCGGTTGGCGGTCCGGGCTCGTAGTGTCGGGCTCACCGGCCAGGATGTTGATGATGCTGTCAGCCGCGGTGAGGTGGTGCGGACCTGGGCTATGCGGGGGCAGGCTGCTCCCTACTTTCTTGGGTTCGCCGCGCTGTCAGGGGTGATCTGTCGGGGGTCTGAGCGGGGGAGCGAGCCCACCTGCGTGCTCGTCAAGGACTGGGTTGTGGGTGGCCGCGACGACCAGCTCGCCCTTCGTTACCTGCGCGGGGGTACGGGCCTGCTGGGCCTCGCGACCTCGCTGCCTGGTCTGGGTTGCCCCTCACTGTCGCGCGGAAGGCCTTTGCGGAGGTTCGGGATCTGCTCGCGCCTGTGGGGGACGGGTGCTTCGTGGTCGACGGCGTGCACGAGGCCACCGAGACGCGGCTCTTGGGGCACTTTGACACCTTCCTGCTTGGTTACGGAGAGCGATCAGTTCCGGCTGGGTATACACGGAAGGTGCAATCGGGGGGTGGGTTCGTGATGCCGGTCGTCTCAGTTGGTGGACGGGTTCTCGGAGGGTGGCGGCAGCGGTCCTCAAAGGACAGTCTCATTATCGAGGTGACGCCGTTCACAACGATCTTGGAACGGTTGCCGGGTGAGCTCGCTGCCGAGGTGGCTGACCTGGGTAGATTCCTCGGGCAGCGGGCGTCGCTCTCTCTGGGGTCTCCGGCCGTAGCAGACTGACCAGGCGGTTTCTCGGTCTGGTGGTCTGACTGTGGCCAAATAGCACAGTCGGAATCTGTGCACGGAGGGGGTACAGTTACGCGACCGTGACTAGCCCGATCGGGGGGCGTCGTCACTGTGCGGCGGGAGGCGTCGCCGAAGGGGCGGCCTAGGAGGTTGCATGCCGGACCATCCCATGCCGGCGGCTACTGACCGCGTCGAGGACTACCCCTCGCTGGACCGCCGGTTCAGCGTTTTTTCGGTCCTCGTGCTGGTCGCCGGTGTCGCCGCGGCGGCGGGGGTCTCCTGGTGGTTGCCGTTCCGCGGGGGCTCCGAGCTCATCTGGACGGGGCTTCTCCTTGCGCTCGGATTCCTCGTCGTTGAGCAGCTGTCGGTCAACATCGACGTGCGGGGTGGGGTCTCCTGGACGATCTCGTTCACTGAGATTCCGCTGGCCATCGGGCTCTTCGTGGCGCCCTTCCCCGTCGTGCTCGCGGCGCACCTCGTCGCCGGGGTGGGCACCCTGCTCGCTCGGCGGGTGCAGGACCGGGTGCTTTACAACACCGGCGCCGAGACGCTTGAGATCGCTGTCGCGTTCACTGTGTTCAGTCTTATAGGTGACACTCTGACGGGGCAGCCTGGGTGGTTCGCGGTGTTTGCCGGAGCCCTGTCCGCGCCGGTGACCAGCACCTTGCTCGCTCTGGTTGCCGTCTACGTGCTCGGACGTCGTATTCGGTTGGGTGCCGCTACCAAGCTCGTTTCCCGGACGCTCGTGCTCGGGCTGGTCAACGCCTCGGTCGGTGTCGTCGGGTACGAGGTCGCCACCAACGTCGACCACGGGTGGCCGCTCGTCCTGGCCATGCTCGGTGGGCTCTGGGCGCTCTACCTCGCCTACTCGGGGCTCCTGCGCGAGCAGCGTGACCTGGAGGCGTTGTCCGAGGTCAGCCTCATCGTCGCGCGGTCAGGGCGCCGCGCCGCTGCCCGGCCCGCCGCCGGCGGGGACACCGCGACCTCCGTCAACGCGGAGGACTGGCTCGGGATCGCCCAGCGGATCAAGGACCAGCTCGGCGCCGCGCGGGTCGTCCTGCGCCTGCGGTTCGACCCGCAGCAACCCATGCACACGGTCGTCGCCGGCGACGACCTGCCCGAGGACATGTACGAGCTCGAGGCGACCGGCGCCCGCGCCGACGCCCTGCTGCGGTTACCGGGCTCGCACGTCCGCCACTTCCGCCGCGTCGACGCCTTGCCCGAGGTCAGGACGGCCCTGGTGCAGCGGGAAGCCCACGAGGCGCTCGTCGTGCCGCTGCGCAGCGCCAGCCACCTGCTCGGCGTGGTCGAGGCGCACGACAAGCTGTCCCGCTGGCGCGGCTTCGGCCAGGCCGACATCCGGATGATCGGCACGACCGCGAGCCACCTCGCCACCGCGCTGGACAACCGGCGGCTGGTCGCCACGCTGCGTCACGACGCTTACCACGATCCGCTGACCGGCCTGTACAACCGACCGGGTTTCCGGCAGGTCGCGACCGAGCTGCTCGGCACCAACCCCGGATCGGTCATGCTGCGCGTCGACCTAGAGGTCCAGCCGGCCATCAGCGACGCGCTCGGCTACGCGTGGAGCGACCGGATCACGATCGCCGCCGGGCGCCGCCTGCGGGACACGCTCGGCGTCGACACCCCGCTCGCCCGGCTGGAGGGCGGCGCGTTCGCGGCGCTGCTCGTCGACTCGGACTTCGAGCAGGCCCAGGTCGTCGCCAACCAGCTGATCGTGAGCCTGTCCACGCCGTACCCGGTCGACCGGCTGTCCATCGAGGCCGGGGTCGTCATCGGGTACTCGTCGGCGACCATGGCCGACGGCGTGCTGTTCTCCGAGACGACCTCCGCGGGCGCCAGGGACGCCGCGCCGGCCACGATGGACGTCGACGAGCTGCTCAAGCGGGCCGACGTCGCCCTGCGGGCGGCGAAGGGCGGCGGCGAGCCCTCCCGGGCGTACGTGCCGAGCATGGGGCAGATGTTCCTGCGCCGGTTCCAGCTGGTCACGCAGTTCCGGCAGGCCATGGAGACCGGCCAGGTCAAGATCCACTACCAACCGAAGATCTCCCTGCCGAGCCGCGAGATCCTGGGCGTCGAGGCGCTGGTGCGCTGGCGGCACCCCGAGTTCGGTGACCTGCATCCGGACGAGTTCGTGCCCGCGGTCGAGGCCGCCGGCCTGGTCGACGCGCTCACCGACTTCGTGCTCGAACAGGCGTTGATCAAGGTCCGGAAGTGGATGGACCGGGGCCTGCGGATCGGCGTCGCGGTCAACCTGTCGGTGCGCAGCCTCGCGAACCTGTCGTTCCCCGACCTGGTCTCGGCCGCGCTCAAGAGGCGCGACGTGCCGCCGGAACTGCTCACGCTCGAGCTGACGGAGTCCGGCGTGATGGCCGACCCGCAGCGGGCGCTGCCGGTGCTGCGGGCGCTGTCCAACCTGGGCGTCGTGCTGGCCGTGGACGACTTCGGCACGGGGTACTCGTCGCTGGCGTACCTGCGGCAGCTGCCGGTGGACGAGGTCAAGATCGACAAGAGCTTCGTCTTCGGGATGGGCTCGGACCTCGGCGACCTCGCCGTCGTGCGGTCGATCGTGGAGCTGGGGCACTCGTTGGGGCTCACGGTCGTCGCGGAGGGCGTCGAGGAAGACGTGGCGCGGGACCAGTTGGCGGCCATGGGCTGTGATGTCGCCCAGGGGTACCTGATCTCCCGGCCCTTGTCCGAGGAGCGGCTCGAGGCGTGGCTGCAGGCACGAACCGCGCAGGCCAGGGGCTTGCGGGATGAGACGGTGCTGACGCTGCTGTCGTAAGGGGATCCCCGATTTCGTCGATCGAGTGGGGCCGTGTAGTCTTCTCACGGCTCCACAGGACGGGGAAACCCTTCTGGATCCGCCCCAATAGCTCAGTCGGTAGAGCGTCTCCATGGTAAGGAGAAGGTCTACGGTTCGATTCCGTATTGGGGCTCGGTGAGCCTGGCCGCGGTGTTCGGTTCCGGGCACCGCGGTACAGGCATGTCAAGGCGGTGTAGCTCAGTCGGTAGAGCAAGCGGCTCATAATCGCTGTGTCGCCGGTTCAAGTCCGGCCACCGCTACGCGATTGGGTGAGGTGTGTTCGCGAAGAGCGCGAACCACATCGCTCCGCATAATTCTGGGGGCCCAGCCCCCAGGCCCCGGCCGGGGGCGAGCCCCCGGACCCCCAAACCCGGGGGTCGCGTGGGTTTTGCCAGGTTGGAAAGAGGGACCTCAGGTGGCTAGCAGCAGTGACGTTCGCCCCAAGATCACGCTTGCGTGTGAGGAGTGCAAGCACCGCAACTACATCACCAAGAAGAACCGGCGCAACGACCCGGACCGCTTGGAGATGAAGAAGTTCTGCCCGAACTGCGGCACGCACCGGATGCACAAGGAAACCCGCTAGAGGTGCCCCTGGATCCGGCGTTCGTGGGTCACGCGTACCCGCGTTCCGAGGTCTACGAGGTCGGCCGGGCCAAGATCCGGGAGTTCGCCGAGGCGATCGGCGACGATCACCCGATGTACCGCGACGTGGCGGCCGCTCAGGCGGCCGGCCATCCGGACGTGATCGCTCCGCCGACGTTCCCCGTCATCCTGTTCGGCCGGTACTCCGTCGAGGACATCGCCAACGACCCCAAGCTCGGGGCCGACTACGACCGGCTCGTCCACGGCGACATGAGGTTCGAGTACGCGCGTCACGTGCACGCCGGCGACCGGCTCACGGTGACCACGCACATCGTCGACATCGACACCCGCATGGGCAACGACTTCCTGACGTTGCGCGCGGAGATCGACACCGAGGGCGGCGAGCGCGTCGTCACGGCCCACTCCCAGCTGGTCATCCGGGCGGAGGAGTCATGACGGCCCCCGGCGACGAACTGCCCCCGCTCGAGGTGCGCGTGCGCCGCGTGGACCTGGTCCGCTACGCCGGCGCCGCCCTCGACTTCAACCCCATCCACTGGAACGAGAAGCTGGCCGGCGAGGTCGGCCTGCCGGGCGTGATCGCCCACGGCATGCTCACCATGGCCCTCGCCGGCCGTCTCGTCACCAACTGGCTCGACGACCCGGGCGCGATCGTCGAGTACGGCGCGCGGTTCATCCGCCCGGTCGTGGTCCCCAACGACGCCGAGGGCGCGCTGGTCGAGCTGACCGGCAAGATCAAGGAAGTCCGCGAGGACGGCACCGCCCGCGTCGACATCACCGCCAAGTTCGAGGGCAAGGCCGTCCTGGGCAAGGCGATCGCGGTCGTCCGCCTGCCGAAGAACTAGCCGAGCACCGAGTCCGGCAGGCCTGGTGTCGATCGCCGGCTCCGCGGTGCTGAACACCGCCCTGCTGTCGGGGCCTGTTCAGCCACGCCCCGACCGTGGCGCTGGGCCTCAACGGCTCGGCGATCTACGTCGGCTCCAGGCCACGGAGAACGCGCCGGTCCGCGAGCCTAGTACGCCACGGGCGCGAGGTCCTCAGCGGCGCGGACCGTGTGCCAGATGACCTCCGGGGGCACCTCGTCCTCACGCGTCGACGCCACGATGGCCCAGGACGTGTCCGACGAGTCGCCGCGGACGAGGGCGCCGACGCAGGACACGCCGTCGCGGAACTGGCCGTGTTCCACGACCGGGGCGGCGCCGAAGGACGACAGCTCGTGGTCCAGCGCCTCGGCGTCGATGACCGTGCGGGCGGTGAACCGGCGCATCCCCTGGTCGGCCAGGTACTCGGCCCGCCGGACGCGGGGGAGCGTGGCCAGCAGGATCTTGCCGATGACCGTCGCGTGGGCGGCCACCTCCAGGCCGACCTCGAGGTCCTCCAGGTGCGGTGACATCGGTCCCTCGACCATGTCCGTGATCATGATCCGGCCCGACACGAACCGGCCGAGGTACGCCGTGCGCTGGGTCATCGCCGCCATGTGGCGCAGCACCTCGCGGACCTGGGGTGGCTGGTCGAACGACGCCATCAGGTCGTGGAAGCGCCGCGCAACCGAGGACCCCAGCACGAACCCGCCCTCGGGCGACCGGACGAGGTAGCCCTCGTAGGTCAACGTGCGGACCAGGTGATACGCCGTTGAGAGGTTGAGCTGGCAGCGTCGGGCGATAGCCTTGACCGTGAGCGGCGCGCGGCTGGCCCCGACCTCCTCGAGAATCCGGAAGGCTCGGGACACGGACTGTATGAGATCGGTTGGCTGGGGCGCCCTGTCGCGCATGCGTCACCGTCCCGCGAGGGCCGCTTTTGTCACTATTTGAAATCTTACGACTTTCTTGAATGGGCCGCCCGCTGTCAGCCTCAAATGCGTCTCGCATTCGTGCGTGCCCGGCCCTGACCCTGCCGGAAGAACCTGAATGACGCCTTCCGGGCTCTCGGATGCTCGGAAGGCGTCATTCAGGCCGAAATTACTTCGCCTCCGACAGCAGGGCACCCATGCGGGTGACACCCGTTACGAGGTCCTCGTCACCCAGCGCATAGGAAAGCCGGAAGTAACCCGGCGTCCCGAATGCCTCGCCCGGCACGACCGCCACCTCGGCGTGCTCCAGCACCAGCGCCGCGAGCTCGACGCTCGTCGCCGGGCGCACGCCGCGGATCTCCTTGCCGAGCAGCTTCTTCACCGACGGGTACACGTAGAACGCGCCCTGCGGCGTCGGGCAGGTGACCCCGGGGATCTCCGCGAGCAGCTTCACGATCGTCTGCCGGCGCCGGTCGAACGCGGCCCGCATCTCGTGCGCGGCGTCCAGCGAGCCGGACACGGCGGCCAGCGCGGCCCGCTGCGACACGTTCGCGACGTTCGAGGTCAGGTGCGACTGCAGGTTCGACGCGGCCTTGGTGACGTCCGCCGGGCTGATCATCCAGCCCACGCGCCAGCCGGTCATGGCGTAGGTCTTGGCGACACCGTTGACGACCACGCAGGTGTCGGCCAGCTCGGGCACGACCACCGGCATCGAGGCGGCCTCGACGCCGTCGTAGGTCAGGTGCTCGTAGATCTCGTCGGTGATCACCCAGATGCCGTGCTCGACCGCCCAGCGCCCGATGGTCTCGACCTGCTCACGCGGGTACACGGCGCCGGTCGGGTTGGACGGCGAGCAGAACAGCAGCGCCTTGGTCCTCGGCGTGCGGGCGGCCTCCAGCTGCTCGACGGACGCGAGGTAGCCGGTCATCTCGTCGGTCACCACCGGCACGGTCACGCCGCCCGCGAGCCCGATGGCCTCCGGGTAGGTGGTCCAGTACGGCGCCGGCAGGATCACCTCGTCGCCCGGGTCGATCAGGGTCGCGAAGGCCTGGTAGACGGACTGCTTGCCACCGTTGGTCACCAGGACCTGGCTGGCCGCGACCTCGTAGCCGGAGTCCCGCCGCGTCTTGGCGGCGATGGCCTCACGCAGCTCGGGCAGGCCGGCCGCGGGGGTGTACCGGTGGTTGCGGGGTTCGCTCGCCGCCGCCTCGGCAGCCGCGACGATCTCGGGGGGCGTGGAGAAGTCGGGCTCGCCCGCACCGAAGCCGATGACCGGCCGGCCGGCTGCCTTCAGCGCCTTGGCCTTCGCGTCCACCGCCAGCGTGGCGGACTCGGCGATGCCGCCGATTCGGGCGGAGATCCGGCGCGGGGTGACGGTGGTCTCGCTCATGCCGCCAATCGTTCCAGATTGGCCGAATCGTGAGATGACCGCCCGTTATGGTCCGACCTGTGGCGACGGCGGAGACCCTTCCGTGGTCGACGGACATCGCGCTGCGTGGCGGGCACACCGGGCTGGCGGGGCTCCTGACGCCGGTGGTCCGCAACCCGCTGCCGGGCGGACGTGCTGATCGCGCTCGAGGGGCACCTCCACGCGCTCATCCGCGAGCGGGTGGCGAACCTGGTCGACGAGCAGCGGCTGCCGGTGCTGGATGTCCTGACCGAGCTGGCCGACCCGGACGTGTGGTTCCCGGTGCCGGGAATGTACGGCGGCTTCCACCTCGTTCTCCGAGGTGAGGAGCTGGAGGTCAGCTGCTGGTGGCGGGTGGTCGAGGGCTCTGGCCAGCGCCACCGGATCACGGCCGAGGGGTGCTTCCTCGTGGCGCAGGGCTCCGTCTGAGGCGGTTTGACCGGCGCGGTTGCGGGTGGGTTCTGCCCTTGCCGTACACTCTTGAACTTGGAAGTTGCCGACCCCGCTCCGCGCGCGACACGGGGCAGGTCGAATGCGTCCGCGAATCGTGGTGTCGAGTGATCGACAGCGCGAAGGGGTGTAGCTCAACTGGCAGAGCAGCGGTCTCCAAAACCGCAGGTTGCAGGTTCAAGTCCTGTCACCCCTGCGTCAGGCGCAAGCCGGGAAACCCCCGGGTCCGTGAAGATCGAGCGGAGGAACTGGCGTGGTTGACGACCGGGACAAGGAAGAGAGCAAGGGACAGGAGCGCCCTTCTCGTCCGGTCACCGCCGCGGCGCGGCGTGAGCGCCGTGCTTCCGCTCGCCCGGCGGCGCGGAAGGAGTCCTCGGCCGAGGAGGCGACCAAGCCCGCGCGGTCGAGCTCGAAGAGCGCCGCGGAGGACAAGGCGCGGCCGAAGGCGAAGGCCAAGGCCGACGCGAAGACGGACGCGAAGACCGCCGCCAAGGGCGAGCACAAGAAGGGGCGGCCGACCCCGACGCGGGATCGCAAGGAGCACCGGGTCGGGTTCTTCGCCAGGATCTGGCGCTTCCTGAAGGAAGTGGTCGCGGAGCTGCGCAAGGTCATCTGGCCGACGCGCAAGCAGATGATTACGTATACGGCTGTCGTGTTGGTTTTCGTGGCCTTCATGGTGGCGGTGATCGCGGGGCTGGACCTCGCGCTCATCAAGGGCGTAGAGGCACTGTTCGGCTGAGCCGCGCCCGACGGGGCGCGCCGGCAGAGTAGGCGGAGTACGCCATCTATGAAAGGAAGCGGGACCGAACAGTGAGCTCCGACAACGGTGCGGCTCGCGACGACGAGCTGACCGGCCTGTCCGAGGACGGCGACGTGCGCACGGAGGAGATGGCGGCCGCCGCGGCCGCGCTCGCCGTCGACCCCGAGGTCGAGGCGGCGGCCTCCGTTGACGACGACACTGACGACGCCGACGACGACGCGGTCGAGGCCGTGGCGGACGACGACGCGGCCGACGCGGAAGACGCCGCAGACGACGCGGAAGACGCGGAAGACGCGGACGAGGAAGAGGCGGAAGAGGCAGTCGAGGACCCGGCCGCCGAGATGCGCGAGGCCCTGCGCCGCGCGCCCGGCGCGTGGTACGTCGTGCACTCCTACGCCGGTTACGAGAACAAGGTCAAGACCAACCTCGAGACCCGCATCGGGACCCTCGACATGGAGGACTACATCTTCCAGGTCGAGGTGCCGACCGAGGAGGTCACCGAGATCAAGAACGGGCAGCGCAAGCAGGTCCAGCGCAAGGTGCTGCCCGGCTACATCCTCGTGCGGATGGACCTGAACGACGCGTCGTGGTCGGCGGTGCGCAACACCCCGGGCGTGACCGGGTTCGTCGGCGCGACGTCCAAGCCGTCGCCGCTGACCATCGACGAGGTCCTCAAGTTCCTCCTTCCGCAGGTGGAGGAGGCCAAACCGGCGGCAGACGGCAAGGGCAAGGCGGCCACCCCGGCCAAGGGCCCCGTCGTCGAGGTCGACTTCGAGGTCGGCGAGTCGGTCACCGTCATGGACGGGCCGTTCGCCACCCTGCCCGCGACGATCAGCGAGGTCAACGCGGACGGGCAGAAGCTCAAGGTCCTCGTGTCGATCTTCGGTCGCGAGACCCCGGTCGAGCTGTCGTTCAGCCAGGTCTCGAAGATCTGAGCCGGATCGCCGCCGAATTCACTAGTCAGGGAAAGAAATGCCACCCAAGAAGAAGAAGCTGGCCGCGATCATCAAGCTGCAGATCACGGCCGGCCAGGCCAACCCGGCGCCGCCCGTGGGCCCCGCCCTCGGTCAGCACGGCGTCAACATCATGGATTTCTGCAAGCAGTACAACGCCGCGACCGAGTCGCAGCGCGGCACCGTGGTGCCTGTGGAGATCTCGGTCTACGAGGACCGCTCGTTCGACTTCAAGCTCAAGACCCCGCCGGCGGCGAAGCTGCTGCTGAAGGCCGCGGGCGTGGACAAGGGCAGCGGCGAGCCGCACCGGAACAAGGTCGGCAAGGTGACCTGGGACCAGGTGCGTGAGATCGCCGAGACGAAGAAGGCGGACCTCAACGCCAACGACGTCGACCAGGCGGCCAAGATCATCGCAGGGACCGCTCGGTCCATGGGTATCACGGTCGAGTAGCACGTCGACCAGGCAGCACAGTGCCCATCAAGACAATCGCAGGGACCGCTCGGTCCATGGGCATCACGGTCGAGTAATTCGGATCTCGTGGGAGGGCCAGGCGCTGGCCCGCGACCACTGACTGTTAGGACAGAGATATGGCAAAGCGCAGCAAGGCCTACCGCCAGGCCGCGGAGCTGATCGACCGGGAGCGGCTGTACTCGCCGCTCGAGGCCGCGAAGCTCGCGAAGGAGACGTCCAAGGTGAAGCTGGACGCGACCGTCGAGGTCGCCATCCGGCTGGGCGTCGACCCCCGCAAGGCGGACCAGATGGTGCGTGGCACGGTGAACCTGCCGCACGGCACCGGCAAGACCGCGCGTGTGATCGTGTTCGCGACCGGTGACAAGGCCAACGAGGCCATCGCCGCGGGCGCGGACGAGGTGGGCGCCGAGGACCTGATCGAGCGTATCCAGGGTGGCTGGCTCGACTTCGACGCCGCGATCGCGACCCCCGACCAGATGGCCAAGGTCGGTCGCATCGCCCGCATCCTCGGCCCGCGTGGCCTCATGCCGAACCCGAAGACCGGCACCGTCACCCCGGACGTGACCAAGGCCGTCGCCGACATCAAGGGCGGCAAGATCAACTTCCGGGTCGACAAGCAGGCCAACCTGCACCTGGTGATCGGCAAGGCGTCGTTCGACCAGGAGAAGCTGGTGGAGAACTACGCCGCGGCCCTCGACGAGGTCCTGCGCGCGAAGCCCTCCGCCGCGAAGGGCCGCTACCTGAAGAAGGTCACCTTCTCGACGACCATGGGCCCCGGCATCCCGGTGGACCCCGCTCGCACCCGCAACCTGCTGCAGGACGAGCCGGCCGTCTAGTTTCCACGTGTGAAAGAGGGGCCCTCGGTGTCGAGGGCCCCTCTTTCGTGTCTCCCGGCGTTGTGTGGGTTATCCGATCGTGGCGCCCACCGCCTCGAGTGCCGTGGTGACCGGCTGGAAGAAGGTCACGCCGCCGCTGGTGCAGTCGCCGGAGCCGCCGGACGTCAGGCCGATGGCGCTGCCGTCGTCGGTGAAGAGCGGGCCGCCGCTGTCGCCGGGCTCCGCGCAGACGGTGGTCTGGATCAGCCCGGTGACCGTGCCCTCGGGGTAGTTCACGGTGGCGTCGAGAGCGACCACGTCGCCGTCGAAGAGGCCGGTGGTGCTGCCCATGCGGAAGACCTGCTGGCCGACCTGGGCCTCGGCGGCCTCGGTGATCTCGAAGAGCTGGCCGTTGCCGACGTCGACGGCGCTGGGGGCGTTCGTGGCGTCGTCGTCGTAGGTGAGCAGGGCGAAGTCACCGTCACCCGGGAAGATCGCCTGCTGGACAGTGGCGATCGGGTCCCCGTTCGCGTCGTCCGACCACTCGTCGAAGGCGACACCGCAGTGCCCGGCGGTCAGGAAGCCCGGCGTGCCGTCCGACGTGGTGACGTTGAAGCCCAGCGAGCACCGCGCCCCTTCGGCGAAGATCGCGTCCCCGCCCTCGGCGAGGAGCTCGAACTTGCCGGTGGTCCGCCGCAGGGTCGCGACATCGTCGCCCACCGCGTCGACCGTGCCCTCGAGCTGGTCCCAGGTGTCCCCGGTAACCGTCTCATCCGCGGTGACGACCATCTTCCCCGTGGTGGGGTCCGTCGCCCACGCGGTGCCCGGGATGTGGTCCTGTCGCATCTCGGTCAGCGCGGCCAGATCCCGGTCAGGCCCGGCGGGCTGCTGCCGCTGGGGTGCGTCCTCGGCATTGGCCTGCGGCAACAACACGGCGACGAGGGCCACGACCGCCACGCCGCCGGCCCCTAAGAACAGGGCCTTTCTCGTGGCCGGCTTATGTTTGGCGCGCAATTCGCGACCTCCTCGGTAGTGGATGGGGGCGCTGGTGTCCACACCACACACGAGGAAGATTTGGTAACGGTTCAACCGCTTTGGTGCGTTTTTAGTTGGACGGTCCGGTCGAGGTGGTCGGGCACGTCGGCTCGGTCTCGTGGTCGGCGATGATCCACTGGCCCCCACGGGAGCCCTGGATCTTCCTCACCGTGAACACGCCGAGGGCCGGTCCGCCCTGGATGCCGCCGCGGATGTTGTCCTGGCACGAGCTGATGGTGATCTCGGTCGCGGTGTCGGGGTTGAACGTCGTCTTGTACGACGGCATCGACTCGGCGTAGGCGTCGGCGTCGGTCACCTCGGCCGCGAGACCGCGCACCGCGTCGGTGCAGTTGTCGTAACCCATGTCCGCGGCGAACTTCTTGCCGCGGTCCTGGAAGCGCAGGCAGACCTGCTCCGGCACGCCGTTCTCGCCGTTCGCGATGTGGTGGTAGACCTTCCGCACGGTCTCGAACGGGTTGGTGTCCAGGATGAGGTTGTCCGTGGTCTTACCGCCGCCGGTCTGGGAGGCCGGGAGTTGGTCGTGGTCCTCGCCGAAGAAGTAGTTGATGGCGAAGTAGCCGGCCAGGACCAGGATGACCAGGACCACGAGGCCGGTGATGACCTTGCTGACGGCCGCCTTCAGTAGGCGTTTCGGCAGGCTCTGCTTCGGCGGGGGCTGGCCCCACGGGAGCTGACCCGGCGGGGGCGGGGTGCCGTCCTCGGTCTGCTGGCGCATCAGTTCCTGGAAGCGCTGGAACTCCTGGAACTGGCGGATCTGCTCCGGCGTGACCTCGGTCGGCTGCCGCACCGCGGGTGGGGGCGCGGCGGGATCGACCGGCGGGGGTGCCGCCGGCTGGTCACGCTGCTGCTCGTTGTCCGCCACGGGGTCCATCATGCCGTGTGGTGCCTCACCCTGACCCGGTTTGGGTCCACGCACCACCGCAACGTACGATTGTCGATGGTTCTACCGAAGACCGCTGGTCCCTGCCCCCGGGCAGGCGAAGGCTCCGTCGACTGACGGGCGGCCCGCGCAGGCAAGAACGAGGCTCGCGTGGAAACACGCGTCTATCTCACGCCCCGTGCTGTCCTGCGCCGGGGCGTTCGTCGTCTCCGGGCTCAGTGGTCGATTAGCCACAGAGAGGAGGCGACCATGGCGAAGGCAGGCAAGGTCGAGGCCGTCGCTGAGATCGCGGACAAGTTCCGCAGCAGCTCGGCTGCCGTTGTCACCGAGTACACCGGGCTGACCGTGTCCCAGCTGACGTCCCTGCGTCGCGCTCTCGGCACGGGCACCACCTACCGGGTCGCTAAGAACACCCTGGTCCTGCGCGCCGCCCACGACGCCGACATCCAGGGCCTCGACGCCCTGTTCGTCGGCCCGACGGCGATCGCGTTCGTCGAGGGTGAGCCGGTCGATGCCGCGAAGGCTCTTCGCGACTTCGCCAAGGACAACAAGGGCCTGGTCATCAAGGGCGGCTACATGGACGGCCGCCCGCTCACGGTCGACGAGGTCGACAAGATCGCCGACCTCGACTCCCGCGAGGTGCTGCTCGCCAAGCTGGCGGGCGCCATGAAGGGCAACCTTGCCAAGGCCGCCGGGCTGTTCAACGCCCCGGCCTCGCAGGTCGCCCGGCTGGCCGCGGCACTGCAGGAGAAGAAGGCGTCCGCCGAGCAAGCGGCTCCCGCCGAGAGCTGAAACCACTTTTAGAAAGGAAATGCCGTCATGGCGAAGCTCAGCACTGACGAGCTGCTCGACGCGTTCAAGGAGATGACGCTGCTCGAGCTGTCCGCTTTCGTGAAGCAGTTCGAGGAGACCTTCGAGGTCACCGCCGCTGCTCCGGTCGCCGTCGCCGCCCCGGGCGCCGTCGCGGGTGGCGCTGCCCCCGAGGCCGCCGAGGAGCAGGACGAGTTCGACGTGGTCCTCGAGGCCGCGGGCGACAAGAAGATCCAGGTCATCAAGGTCGTGCGCGAGGTCGTCTCCGGCCTCGGCCTGAAGGAGGCCAAGGAGCTCGTCGAGAGCGCGCCGAAGCCGGTCCTGGAGAAGGTCGCCAAGGAGGCCGCCGAGGCCGCCAAGGAGAAGCTCGAGGGCGCTGGCGCCACCGTCAGCCTCAAGTGAGCTAGTCCGAACAGGACAAATGGGCCGGTACCCGAACGGGTGCCGGCCCGTTGCTTCTCCAGGGTGCAACCCCGGGGTACACCCACTGTGCGTAACTGGGTAACTTCCCCCACCATGCGGTTGCTGACTCGCCAGTAACCCAGTGGCTATGCACTCGTTGCACGAGATAGCAGCAGTCGGGGAAGCGGGAGGTTCCATGGGCGCCGAAGTGGTCGTCGAGGGCCTGACGAAGTCCTTCGGGCGCCAGACCATCTGGCGGGACGTCACGCTGACGCTCCCGCCCGGCGAGGTCAGCGTCATGCTCGGGCCGTCCGGCACGGGCAAGTCGGTGTTCCTCAAGTCGATCATCGGGCTGCTCAAGCCCGAGCGCGGGCGCTGCGAGATCAACGGCGTCGACATCGTCACCTGTTCGGAGCACAAGCTCTACGAGATCCGGAAACTGTTCGGAGTCCTGTTCCAGGACGGCGCGCTGTTCGGGTCGATGAACCTGTACGACAACGTCGCCTTCCCGCTGCGTGAGCACACCAAGAAGTCCGAGTCCGAGATCCGCAAGATCGTCCTCGAGAAGCTCGAGATGACGGGCCTCTCCGGCGCGGAGAAGAAGCTCCCCGGCGAGATCTCCGGCGGTATGCGCAAGCGGGCCGGTCTCGCCCGCGCGCTGGTGCTCGACCCGGAGATCATCCTGGTCGACGAGCCGGACTCGGGCCTGGACCCGGTGCGCACGTCCTACATCTCCCAGCTGCTGATCGACCTGAACACCCAGATCGACGCGACCATCCTCATCGTGTCGCACAACATCAACCTCGCGCGGACCGTGCCGGACAACATCGGCATGCTGTTCCGCCGCGAGCTGGTGATGTTCGGTCCCCGCGAGGTGCTCCTCACCAGCGAGGAGCCGGTCGTGAAGCAGTTCCTGAACGGCTCGCGCATCGGCCCGATCGGCATGTCCGAGGAGAAGGACGAGGCCACGATGGCCGCCGAGCAGGCCCAGGTGGACGCCGGCCACCACGACGGCGGGACCGACGATGTGCGTGGTGTCGTTCCACAGGTCCAGCCGACGCCGGGGCTGGGTGCGCGGTCGGCCGTGCAGCGCCGGCAGGACCGGGTCATGCGGATCCTGCACACCCTGCCCCGGGCGGCGCAGCAGGGGATCATCGACTCACTGACCGAGGAGGAGAAGGCCCGGTACGGCATCCGCGGCGGCTCCTTCCGGCCCAGCCCGCGCCCGAGAGAGTGGCAGCCGGCGTCCGGCGACCTCAACGACGGGACCGTGGCCGACCTGCCGACCTCCAGCTGGCGCAACACCCCGCCCGGCGGTGGCGCATGACCCCGCCCGCCCTCGCCCCCCAATGCCCTGAAGGACCCCTTCGGGACGTTGAGTGTCTCGAAGGGGTCCTTCAGGGCATCCGGTCGGTCGGGGAGGGAGTCGCGTGACCACCCGCGCGGCATCGGCGAACTTTCCCGGGGCTGGGGCGCTGCGGGAGACCGGGCGGCTGTTCGCGCTCGCCCTCGACGTCATCGTGCAGACGTTCAGGCGGCCGTTCCAGCTGAGGGAGTTCATTCAGCAGTGCTGGTTCATCGCCAGCGTCACGATCCTGCCCACCGCGCTGGTCGCGATCCCCTTCGGCGCGGTCATCGCGCTGGAGTTGGGTGGGCTGATCGTTCAGCTCGGGGCGCAGTCGTTCACCGGGGCGGCGGCCGTTCTCGCGATCATTCAGCAGGCCGCGCCGCTGGTTACCGCGTTGATGGTGGCCGGTGCGGGTGGGTCCGCGATCTGCGCGGACCTCGGGGCACGCACCATCCGCGAGGAGATCGACGCCATGGAGGTGCTTGGCGTCAATCCCATCCAGCGGCTCGTCGTGCCGCGGGTGTTGGCCGCCATGGTCATCGCGGTGTTGCTCAACGGGCTCGTTTCCGTGGTGGGTGTGCTCGGGAGTTACTTCTTCAACGTCGTGCTGCAGGGCGGGACGCCGGGGGCCTACCTCGCCAGTTTCTCCGCCCTGGCGCAGCTCCCGGACCTCTGGATCTCCGAGATCAAGGCCGTCATCTACGGCTTCATCGCCGGCGTCGTGGCCGCCTACCGCGGTCTCAACCCGAAGGGCGGGCCGAAGGGCGTCGGGGACGCGGTCAACCAGTCCGTGGTGATCACGTTCCTGCTGCTGTTCTTCGTCAACTTCATCCTCACCGCCGTCTACCTGACCATCGTTCCGCAGAAGGGGAGCTGATGGCCGACACCATGCGGCGGATCGTCAACGCACCGCTCAACTGGCTCGACACCCTGGGTGACCAGCTGTCGTTCTACCTCCGCGCGCTCGCGTGGATTCCCCGCACGCTGCGCCGGTACATGCGCGAGACCATGCGCATCCTCGCCGAGGTCAGCTTCGGCTCGGGCGCGCTCGCGGTCATCGGCGGCACGATCGGCGTGATGGTCGGCATGACCGTCTTCACCGGCACCGTCGTCGGCCTCCAGGGGTACGCGGCGCTGGACCAGATCGGCACGGCCGCCTTCTCCGGGTTCGCGTCCGCCTACATCAACACCCGGGAGGTCGCGCCGCTCGTCGCCGGCCTCGCGCTGTCGGCCACGGTCGGCGCCGGGTTCACCGCACAGCTGGGCGCCATGCGGATCTCCGAGGAGATCGACGCCCTCGAGGTGATGGGTGTCCCGAGCCTGCCGTTCCTCGTGACCACGCGGATCATCGCCGGGTTTGTCGCGGTCATCCCGCTCTACATCATCGGTCTGCTCAGCAGCTACCTCGCGTCCCGCTCGATCGTCGTCTACTTCTACGGCCAGTCGGCGGGCACCTACGACCACTACTTCAACCTGTTCTTACCGCCGCAGGACGTGTTCTGGTCCTTCGGCAAGGTGCTGATCTTCGCCGTGGTGATCATCCTCGTGCACTGCTACTACGGCTACCGCGCCTCCGGCGGACCGGCCGGCGTCGGCGTGGCGGTGGGTCGCTCGGTCAGAACCACGATCGTGACCGCGGCGCTGCTGAACTTCTTCATCGGCTTCGCCATCTGGGGCACCAACGTGACGGTGAGGATCGGCGGATGAGGCAGGGGAAGTGGGCGACGGTCCGGCGCCGGTTGCTCGGCATCGGCTTCATCGTCGTGATCGCGGGGCTGATCAGCCTCTCGATCGCCATGTACAACAAGGCTTTCACGCCGGTGGTGAACGTCAGCCTCAGCACCGACAAGCTCGGCAACCAGCTCCAGGTCCTCGGTGACGTCAAGGTCCGCGGCCTGATCGTCGGCTCCATCAAGAAGATCACGCCGACCGAGCACGGCGCCGTGCTGGACCTCGCGATCGACCCGGACAAGGCCGAGCTCATCCCGGACAACGTCACCGCGCGGTTCATCCCGAAGACGCTCTTCGGCGACCGGTACGTGGCCCTCCAGATCCCCGAGGACCCCGCACAGAAGACGCTGACCAACGGTGACCGGATCGAGCAGGACACGTCCGCGCCGGCCGTCGAGCTGTCCCAGGCACTCGACCACCTCCTGCCCGTGCTGCAGGCGGTCCAGCCGCAGAAGCTGTCCACCACGCTGACGGCCATCTCCACCGCCCTGGACGGCCGCGGCAAGCAGCTCGGCGACACGATGGTCCAGCTCGGCAAGCTGGTCGAGGAGATCAACCCGCACGTGCCGCAGCTGACCCACGACCTCCAGGCACTGGTCGACGTCAGCGACACCTACTCACAGGCCATCCCGGACTTCGTCGACGCGCTCGACGACCTGACGGTCACCTCCCGGACGGTCTACGAGCAGCGCGCGAACCTGAGCGCCCTGTACGCCGGCCTGACCACGGCCAGCCGCGACCTGGAGTCCTTCCTGCGCGCCAACTCCGACAACATCATCCGCCTCGCCGACAGCTCGCGGCCCACGCTGGAGCTGCTGGCGAAGTACTCGCCGTCCTACCCGTGCTTCCTCAAGCAGATGTCGGCCCTGGTCGACGCGTCGAAGTCGGTGTTCGGCGCCGGCACCAACCAGCCCGGCCTGCACGCGACCATCGAGATCGTCGTGGACAAGGGCAAGTACGAGCCGGGCAAGGACGCCCCCGAGTTCGACGAGCACCGCGGGCCGCGCTGCTACGACCCGGCGCAGATGGGCAACCCGTTCCCCGACCAGCCGCCGGACGGACCGCTGCGGGACGGCACGTCGCACGGCCCGGCCAACCGCACGCAGGAGGACGGTGTGCTGCCGCCGTCGAACGCCTCCGGCTACACGACCGAACCCAACGACGCGACCAGCCCCGGCTCGATCGCCAACACCCCGGCCGAGTACGACTTCCTGGCCCAGCTGATCGCGCCGCAGATGGGCCTGCAGCCCTCCCAGGTGCCCGGGTGGGCGACCTACCTGGTCGGGCCGCTGTTCCGCGGGGCGGAGGTGACCGTGCAGTGAGGGGGATCGCCGGGCCGCTGACCAAGCTGGTCATCTTCACGGTCGTCACCGTGACGGCGACCGCGCTGCTCGCGGTCAGCATCGCCAACGTGGACCTGTCCGAGACCACCGACTACAAGGCCCGCTTCACCGACGCGACCCTGCTGCTGCCGGGTGACGACGTGCGGATCGCGGGCGTGCGGGTCGGCCAGGTCGAGGACGTCGGCATCGTCGACCGCAAGCAGGCGGAGGTGACGTTCTCCGTCAGCGCCGGCCGGAAGCTGCCGAGGAACGTGCTGGCGCAGATCAAGTTCCGGAACCTGGTCGGCCAGCGGTACGTCTCGCTGTCGCAGGGCACCGGCGGCAACCCCAACGACGTGCTCGAACCCGGGGAGACCATCCCGCTCCAGCGCACCCGCCCCGCACTGGACCTGACCGAGCTGTTCAACGGCTTCAAGCCGCTGTTCCGCGCGCTCTCGCCGGACGACGTCAACAAGCTGTCCTACGAGATCATCCAGGTCCTGCAGGGCGAGGGCGGCACGGTCGAGTCGCTGCTCGCTCACACGGCCTCGCTGACCAGCGCGATCGCCGGCCGCGACCAGGTGATCGGACAGGTCGTCGACAACCTGAACAGTGCGCTGACCACGATCAACCAGCGTGGCCAGAAGCTGTCCGACCTGATCGTGACGGTCCAGCAGCTGGTGTCCGGCCTCGCCGCCGACCGCGAGCCCATCGGGGACGCGATCGACGCGCTCGGCGGGCTCGCGGACACCACGGCCGGCCTGCTCAACGACGCCCGCGAGCCGCTCAAGCAGGACATCTCGGCACTGGGTGGGTTGGTCAACAACCTCAACGACAGCGAGTCGGTGGTGGAGCACTTCATCCAGTTCATGCCGGAGAAGACGGCGAAGCTGACCCGCCTGGTGAGCTACGGCTCCTGGTTCAACTTCTACCTCTGCTCGGCGTCGGGCTCGGTCGGCATCCCGGGGATCATCACCCAGCCGATCGACGTCCCGATCACGTCCGCGACCTCGGCGAGGTGCACGCGATGAGGTCCTTCCGGTCGCGCAACCCGATGCCGATCGGCATCGCCGGTCTGGTGGTGATCGGCCTCGGGCTGACCGTGGCCATGTTCTCCGACGACCTGCCGATCATCGGCGGTGGCACCAGCTACTCGGCGGAGTTCAGCGAGGCGGCCGGCCTCGGCGCCGACGACGAGGTCCGCATCGCCGGCGTCAAGGTCGGCAAGGTGACCGACGTCGAGCTGTCCGGGTCCAACGTGCTGGTCACGTTCAAGGTCAAGGACGCGTGGGTCGGCGACGAGACCTCCGCAGCCATCAAGATCAAGAACGTGCTGGGCCAGAAGTACCTGGCGCTGGAGCCCGACGGCCGGGACGTGCTCGACCCGTCGCTGCCGATCCCGCGGAACCGGACCGTGGCGCCCTACGACGTGCTGGAGGCGTTCCGGGGCCTCGCCGAGACCACGAACGCCGTCGACACCACCCAGCTCGCGCAGAGCTTCGAGGTCATCTCCGAGACCTTCGGCGACACCCCGGACGACGTGAAGGGCGCGCTCACCGGCCTGCAGCAGCTGTCGACCACGATCTCCTCGCGGGACCAGCAGCTCGCCACGCTGCTGTCCAACACCCGCAAGATCAGCGACACGCTCGCCGACCGCGACGCGGAGGTCGTGAAGCTCCTGCAGGACGGCAACCTGCTGCTGGAGGAGATCAACAACCGCCGCGAGGCCATCAGCACGCTGCTGAGCGGCACGCAGGCACTGGCCAAGGAGCTGAGTGGCCTGGTCGCCGACAACCAGAAGCAGCTCGGCCCGGTGTTGACCAGCCTCGACCAGCTCACCGGCATGCTGCAGCGCAACCAGGACGCGCTCGCTCAGGGCATCAAGAACATGGCCCCGTTCTACCGGCTGTTCAACAACGCGGTCGGCAACGGGCGCTGGTTCGACAACTACATCTGCGGCCTGCTGCCGCCGTCGGTCGGCCCCATCAACGAAGAGGGCTGCCTGGGGAGGACCTCATGAGCGGAGCTTGCGGAGCGAATCAGACAACACAGGGCTCCCGCGAGCGGCTCCCCGGAGCCTGCGAGGGGGAGTCGTGAGCAGCTTCCGCTCCCGGTTGGGCCGGGATCTTGCCCGCGGGGTCTCCATCGCGGTCGTGCTCGCGCTGGTGGCGGCCCTGTTCCTGTGGTGGGTGCTCGTGGACGGCAACCAGCGCCGCTACTCAGCCGTGTTCACCGGCGTCGTCGGCCTGTACGAGGACAACGACGTGCGGATCCTCGGGGTGAAGGTCGGCCACGTCGACAAGGTCACCCCCGAGGGCGACACGGTCCGCGTCGACATGCTGGTCGACCGGACGGTCGACATCCCCGCCAACGCCAAGGCCGTGATCGTCGCGCCGTCGCTGGTCAGTGACCGGTACGTGCAGTTCACGCCGGTCTACACGAGCGGCGCGACCCTCGCCGAGGGCTCGCTGCTGCCCAAGGAGCGGACCGCGACGCCGCTGGAGGTCGACGACCTGTACGCGAGCCTCAACCGGGTCAGCGTGACGCTTGGCCCGAACGGGGTGAACAAGGACGGCGCGCTGGCGGACCTGCTGAACACGCTCGCCAGGAACCTCAAGGGCAACGGCGCCATCACGAACGAGACCATCACCCAGCTGTCCCAGGCGGCGAAGACGCTGTCCGGCAGCGACGAGGACCTGTTCGCGACCATCGACAACCTGCAGAAGTTCACCTCGGCACTCGCCGCGAACGACGACGCCGTGAACCAGTTCAGCGAGCAGGCCGCCGACGCGACGAAGTTCCTCGCCGACGAGCGCGGCGACCTGGCCGAGGCCGTGCGGCAGCTGGGCATCGCGCTCGGCGCGGTGCAGCAGTTCATCAACGACAACCGTGCGCACCTCAAGACCAACGTCGACAAGCTCGCGTCGATCACCCAGGTGCTGGTGGACCAGCGGGCGGCGCTCGCGGAGACGCTGGACATCGCGCCGGTCGCGCTGTCCAACATCATCAACGCCTACAACGGCTCGTCCGGCACGCTGGACGCCCGCGCGGACCTCAACGAGCTGGCCCAGCCGCCGATCGTGCTGCTGTGCAACCTGATCCGCCAGGGCACGCCGAACAACCTGCCGCAGGTCCTCGCGGACGCCTGTGACCAGCTCAAACCGGTCGTCGAGGGCGCGCTGCCGCTGCCGACGCCGGCCGAGATCCTGACCGCCCTGCAGAACGGCACGGCGCCGCAGCTGCCGATCCCCGGCAACATCGCGGGAGGCAACTGATGAACAAGCGCCTCCTGCCCCTCGTCATCGCGGCCGCGTTCGTGCTCGGCGGGTGCAGCAGCCAGTTCACCGGCATCTACGACCTCCCGCTGCCCGGCGGCGCGGACCTCGGTGACCACCCCTACACGGTGAAGGCGCACTTCAAGGACGTGCTGGACCTCGTGCCGCAGTCCGGCGTCAAGGTCAACGAGGTGCCGGTGGGCCGGGTCGAGGAGATCCAGCTCGCGCCGGACGGCTGGACCGCCGAGGTGACCATGCGGGTCAACGGCGACGTCAAGCTGCCGGCCAACGCGCTCGCCATGCTCCGCCAGTCGAGCCTCCTGGGCGAGAAGTACGTCGAGCTGTCCGCGCCGCCGCCGAGCGAGGCCCAGGGCCAGCTCGAGAACGACGCGGTGATCCCGCTGGCGCGGACCAACCGCAACACCGAGATCGAGGAGGTGCTCGGCGCGCTGTCCATGCTGCTCAACGGCGGCGGCGTCGAGCAGCTGCAGAACATCACGCAGGAGCTGAACGCCGCGCTGGAGGGCAACGAGCCGGACCTGAAGGCGACGCTCGCGAACCTCGACACGCTGGTCGGCACGCTCGACGAGAGCAAGGACGACATCACCCGCGCGATCGACGGCGTCAACCAGCTGGCCGGCACGCTCGCCAGCGAGAAGGACCAGCTCGCCGGTGCCATCGACTCCCTCGGCCCCGGCCTGCAGGTGCTCAACGACCAGCGGTCCCAGCTCGTGACCATGCTCCAGTCGCTGGACTCCCTGTCGGACGTCGCGGTGGACACGGTGAACGCGAGCCAGGCGGACATCGTCGCCGACCTCAGGGCGCTGACCCCGGCACTGCAGAAGCTGGGGGAGGCGGGCGCGGACCTGCCGAAGTCACTGGAGCTGCTGTTCACCCTCCCGTTCAGCGACGAGGCGGTGAACGGCATCAAGGGCGACTACTTCAACCTGTACGCCAAGATCGACCTGAACCTGCAGGACATCCTCGACAACCTGTCCCGCAGCCGGCGGAACCCGCTGGAGAACGTGCCGATCCTCGGTGACCTGGTGGGTGGGCAGTCCGGGTCCGCGGACAGCCCGCTGCTGCCGGTGCCGATCATCGGCGGCTCGTCGTCGGGGCAGTCCGGGTCCGGAGAACAGTCCGGCGGTCTCGGTGGCCTGCTGGGTGGCCTGCTGGGAGGTGGGAACTAGATGCTCACCAAGCGGGTACGCCTTCAGCTGATCGCGTTCGCGGTGATCGCGGTCCTCGCGCTCGTGTACGCGGCGTTCCGGTTCACCGACATCGGCAAGGTGTTCGGCGCGGACGGCTACACGGTGAAGATGGACCTCGCCGAGTCCGGCGGGATCTTCACCAACGCCGAGGTCACCTACCGCGGCTACAACGTGGGCCGGGTGGGGGAGATCCACCTGACCCACGACGGCATCCAGGTGGACCTCGACATCGACCCGGACGCGCCCCAGATCCCCGCGGACCTCGACGCGGTGGTGGCCAACCGGTCCGCGGTCGGCGAGCAGTACGTCGACCTGCGGCCGCGCAACGAGGACGGCCCGTACCTGTCCGGCGCCTCGGTGATCCCGGTGGACCGGACGGTGACGCCGGTCAGCACCGACGCGGTCATCCGGGACCTGGACAGCCTCGCCACCTCGGTGCCGACCGAGTCGCTGCGCACGGTCGTCGACGAGCTGGACCGCGCGTTCGCCGGCACCGGCGACGACCTGCAGGTCCTGCTGGACTCGACGCGCGACTTCACCACGATGGCCCAGCAGCACCTGCCGCAGACGATCACGCTGATCCAGGACGGCGGCACCGTGCTGGACACGCAGAACGCGCAGGCCGGCAACATCACGTCGTTCGCGAACTCGCTGAACCTGCTGTCCGAGCAGCTGAAGACGTCCGACCCGGACCTGCGCCGGCTGATCAACACCGCGCCCCAGGTGGCCTCGCAGGTGACGGACCTCTTGCAGGAGTCCGGCCCCGGCCTCGGCGTGACGATCGCGAACCTGCTGACGACCTCGGACATCCTGCGGGCCCGCAAGGACGGGCTCGAGTACGCGTTCGTGGCGTACCCGCTGTTCAGCGCGGCGGGGCAGGGCCTGCTCGCCGCGGACCCCGGGCAGGTGCACCTGGGGTTGGTGCTCAACCTGTTCAACCCGCCGCCGTGCACCAAGGGCTACGAGCAGACGCAGCGGCGCAACGGAACGGACACCGCCGGTCCGACGCCGCCGACACCGGCGCAGACTTACTGTGCCGAGCCGACGGGCAGCCCTGTCAACGTTCGTGGCTCGGCGAACGCGCCCTACGGTGGGGTGCCGGTGGCGCAGGACCAACCCGCCACGCCACCGGGCGGTGGCACGGCGGATACTTCTGACCCACTCACCGGCCTGCCTGGTTCGGTGAGCCAGCGGGGTGGCGGGCCACTCAGCCTCGCCGCACTGCTCGGACTACCGGGGTGATGCAGTTTTGACGACAGTGACGCCTTCAAAGCTCCCGCGGGTACTGCTGACGGCCGCGGTCGCGCTGCTGGTCGCCGCGGCCGCGGTGGCCGGCTGGTTCGGGGTGGCCTGGTTCAGCGCCGCGAACGACGACTCGCTGGCGTACTCGCGCACTCGCGACGAGGTGAACCGCGTCGGCCAGGCCGCGGTCGTCACCATGAACACGCTGGACTACCGCAAGGTCGACCAGGGCCTGGCGGACTGGGAGTCCGCCACGACCGGCACGCTGCACAACGAGATCGTCAAGGACAAGAAGTCGAGCCGCGACGCGATCGTCCAGGCCGAGTCGGTCACCAGGGCGACGGTCCTGTCGTCGGCCGTCTCGGAGCTGGACGACCGGGCCGGCCAGGCGTCGGTGCTGGTCGCGTTGAAGGTCAACGTGACGGTGAAGGGCCAGCAGCCGGCGGACAAGTACATGCGGCTGGCGGGGAAGCTGCAACGCACGGAAGACGGCTGGAAGCTGTACGAGATCGGGCAGGTCCCGTACCTGCAGCCGGGCCAGTAAGGGAGAACCGACGTGCCACCGCACCGCCGCCGCCCGGCCCCCAGCTCGGGCCAGGCGCCGCCGATCCGCCGCCCCAAGGTCGCCGGCCGGCGCAACCGGCCGGAGCCGGTCGGCCGCGATCAGACCGAGTCCGACGTCCAGACCGAGGTCGAGGCGTCCCCGGAGCGCGTCAGCGGCGTGCTGAACGGCGTCCGCGGGACGCCGCCGAGCCGCGTCGCCGAGGACGAGACCGCTGTCCTGCCCAGGATCACGGACGACGAGCCGGACATCGTCGAGACCGAGCCGGAGATCGATCCGGAGACCAACGAACCCCCCGCGGTCGTCGACGACGAGGAGCCCGCCGCCGAGGACGAGCCGGCGGAGAAGCCGCGTCCCAGGGCCAGGCTCCGGGAGGCGGCCCGTCCGGCGGGCAAGCGCCGCGCGACCGGCTCGGCCCGCCCCGACGACCTGGCGGCCGCGGAGTCCGACACGGAGCCCCGGCGGTCCCGCCACGCGAAGGCGGAGACCCGGCCCACCCGGTCGAAGGCACAGACCCAGATCTCGGTGGCCATCATCCTGGCGGTCGTCGCGGTGATCCTGGCCGGCCTGGCGGTCTTCTTCCGCGGCAAGGCCAACGAGCTGAACAGCGGCGACACCAACACGGCCCTGACGGACACGGCGACGACCAGCCAGATCAAGGGCCAGCTGACGAACGCCATCAAGCAGACGTTCAGCTACAACTACACCGACCTCGCCTCGACCGAGAAGGCCGTCAAGGAGAACCTGACGGGCAAGGCCCTGTGCGAGTACAACCTCCTGTTCGGCGAGGTCAAGAAGTACGCGCCGGAGCAGAAGATCGTCCTGGACACCACGGTCCGCGAGCTGGCCCTGGTCCGGGTCGACGGCGACCGCGCGGAGGCCCTCGTCTACATCGACCAGCTGTCGACCCGCGTGGACGTGAACAAGACGGTGGCCGTCGGCGGCCAGTTCGCCGTGCAGGCCCAGCGCGTCGGCGACCACTGGAAGATCACCGAGTTCGACATGTTCGGCCAGCCGCTGTTCAACGGCAAGCCAGCACCGACGTGCTGACCCAACCGCCGAGACGCCGGCTCGGCCCACCGCTGGTCGCGGCGCTCGTGTTGGTGGTCCTCGCGGCGGGGTTCCTGGTGTGGTCGGTGGTCGGCCTGGTCTCGGCCGGGTCGGACGTCGACCGCGCCCGCCAGGACGTGGCCGCCGCACGGGAACGCCTGGACGACCTGCGCAAGGACGACGCCATCGCGGTCAGGACCGCCCGCGACGACGCCCTGACCGCCGGCAGCGAGGCCGTCGCGATCATGAACACGCTCGACTACCGCACCGTCGACGCCGACCTCGACGAGTGGGAGCGCGTCACCACCGGCGCACTGCACGACGAGATCGTCAGCGGCCGCGAGCAGTCCGGGCAGGCGGTCACGGCCGCGAAGTCGGTGACGAAGCCGAAGGTCCTGTTCGCGGCCGTCACGGAGGTCGACGAGCCGGCGGGGACCGCGACCGTGCTCGTGGCGTTGCGGGTCAACGTCGAGACGGGCGGCGCCGAGCCCACCGACAAGTACATGCGGCTCAAGGGCACGCTGACGCGCACCGGCGAGGAGTGGAAGCTCGACGGCATCGGACAGGTGGCATACGGGTCATGACCAGCTGGGATCCCCCGACGGGCCCGATATCCGTCCAGCGCCCGAGAAGCGGCGGGGGCGCCTGGGTCGTCGCGGCGGTCGCCGTGGCGGCACTGCTCGTCGTGGCCGGGCTGTGGCTGCGGTCCACGGCGGCCGACCGGTCGGCGGAGGCCGAGGGCCTGACCCGCGCCGCCGCCACCATGGACGACCAGGCGGACCAGCTGGCGGACCCGGGCAACGACGCGCTCAGCGACCCGGACCGGACGCGCGAGGTGGTCCAGTACCTGAACACCGCCGTCGCGGAGACCTTCAGCTACGACTACCGGGACCTGGCGAAGACCCGGAGCGCGGTGGACAAGTACCTGGCCGGCGACGCCCGGTGCGTGTACGACGCGCTGTACGGCGAGGTCGAGCGCCTGGCGCCGGCACAGAAGATCGTCCTGGCGACGACCGTCCGCGAGCTGGCACTGAGCCAACTCGACGCCGACGACGCCAAGGCCCTGGTCTACGTCGACCAGGAGTCCACCCGGGCCGACGTGAACCAGACGGTGGCGGTGGGTGGTCAGTTCGCGGTCACGGCCCGACGGGACGGCGGCCGGTGGATGATCACCGGCATCGACATGTTCGGCCAGCCCCTCTACAACGGGCAGGCGGCGCCGAGCTGCTGATCCAGGTCTTCGTAAGCCCCTGGGAACGTGACGTTGCGCACACTTTGAACGGCGCTCGCGCGGGAACCCCGAAGATCGCCGGCTGGTCTCGCGCGAGACGCCCGAGACCAGCCGACACGTGCGTTCACCTGCTGAACTTCGACTGGAACACCGCTGACGTCCCAACTGAAAACCCCGTGAGATCATGGCGCGGCATCTTGACTCACGGCCACCTCAGGGTCACGCTATTCACCAAGCACGCCTTCGGCGGGAGGACGGTTGGGTGCGGGCCTGGACAGTCGCCGCCTAAGTGGCTAGACTGCCCCTTTGCGCTGCCCAATTTCGCATGCCCTAGACTGTTGGGCACGACCGCACCCCTGAACAGTTTCGTTACAGTTGCTAACGAGGCTGCTCAAACCGCACATTAGTCCTGGAAGGACGCATCTTGGCAGTCTCCCGCGCGACCCAAGCCACTGCTGCGAACTCCACCATGTCGAACTCTGGCATCCCAGGCGCGCCGCTGCGGGTCTCGTTCGCGAAGATCCGCGAGCCGCTGGGCACGCCGAACCTGCTCGACCTGCAGATCCAATCGTTTCAGTGGTTCACCGGTGACGAGGCGTGGTTCCAGCGCCGTGTCGACGCCGGTGACGAGAACCCGATCGGAGGCCTCCAGGAGGTTCTCAACGAGATCTCTCCGATCGAGGACTTCTCCGGTTCCATGTCCCTCTCCTTCGACGACCCACGCTTCGACGAGGTCAAGGCCTCGACCGAGGAGTGCAAGGACAAGGACATGACCTACGCGGCGCCACTGTTCGTGACGGCCGAGTTCACCAACCACCAGACTGGCGAGATCAAGAGCCAGACGGTGTTCATGGGTGATTTCCCGGTCATGACGGACAAGGGCACCTTCATCATCAACGGCACCGAGCGCGTCGTGGTGTCGCAGCTGGTCCGCTCGCCCGGCGTGTACTTCGACACGACGATCGACAAGACCACCGACAAGGACGTGTTCGTCGCCAAGGTCATCCCCAGCCGTGGCGCCTGGCTGGAGTTCGACGTCGACAAGCGTGACACGGTGGGTGTCCGCATCGACCGCAAGCGCCGCCAGCCGGTGACGGTCCTCCTGAAGGCCCTCGGCTGGACCACCGAGCAGATCCGGGAGCGGTTCGAGTTCTCCGAGACCCTCCTCGCGACGCTCGAGAAGGACCACACGGCCGGCACCGACGAGGCGCTGCTGGACATCTACCGCAAGCTGCGCCCGGGTGAGCCGCCGACCAAGGAGTCCGCGCAGACGCTGCTGGAGAACCTGTTCTTCAAGGACAAGCGGTACGACCTGGCCAAGGTGGGCCGGTACAAGGTCAACAAGAAGCTGGGCCTCGCGCTGCCGCGTGACACGGGTGTGCTGACCGAGGACGACATCGTCACCACGATCGAGTACCTCGTCCGCCTGCACGCCGGCGAGACCACCATGAAGGGCGCGAACGGCGACGACGTGCCGGTCGAGGTCGACGACATCGACCACTTCGGCAACCGGCGCATCCGCACGGTCGGCGAGCTGATCCAGAACCAGATCCGGGTCGGCCTGTCCCGCATGGAGCGCGTCGTCCGCGAGCGCATGACCACGCAGGACGTCGAGGCGATCACGCCGCAGACCCTGATCAACATCCGGCCGGTGGTGGCGGCGATCAAGGAGTTCTTCGGCACCTCGCAGCTGTCGCAGTTCATGGACCAGACCAACCCGGTCGCGGGCCTGACGCACAAGCGCCGCCTGAACGCCCTCGGCCCCGGCGGTCTGTCCCGTGAGCGTGCCGGCATGGAGGTCCGGGACGTCCACCACAGCCACTACGGCCGCATGTGTCCGATCGAGACGCCGGAAGGCCCGAACATCGGCCTGATCGGTTCGCTCTCGTCGTACGCGCGGGTCAACCCGTTCGGCTTCATCGAGTCGCCGTACCGGAAGGTCATCGAGGGTCAGGTCACCGACCAGATCGACTACCTGACGGCCGACGAGGAGGACCGGCACGTCATCGCGCAGGCGAACGAGCCGCTCGACGACCAGAACCACTTCGCGAACGACCGCGTCCTGGTCCGCAAGAAGGGCGGCGAGGTCGAGTTCATCGAGCCGTTCGACGTCGACTACATGGACGTCTCGCCGCGGCAGATGGTCTCGGTCGCGACCGCGATGATCCCGTTCCTCGAGCACGACGCCGCGAACCGCGCCCTCATGGGCGCGAACATGCAGCGCCAGGCCGTCCCGCTGCTGCGCAGCGAGTCGCCGCTCGTCGGCACGGGCACGGAGCTCAAGGCCGCCGTCGACGCCGGTGACGTCATCGTCGCCGAGAAGGACGGCGTGGTCGAGGAGCTGTCGGCCGACTACGTGACGATCATGGCCGACGACGGCACCCGTCGCACGTACCAGCTGCACAAGTTCCACCGGTCGAACCAGGGCACCTGCATCAACCAGAAGCCGATCGTGGCCGAGGGTGAGCGGATCCTGCAGGGCCAGGTCATCGCCGACGGGCCGTGCACCGAAGACGGTGAGATGGCGCTCGGCAAGAACCTGCTCGTCGCGATCATGCCGTGGGAGGGCCACAACTACGAGGACGCCATCGTCATCTCGCAGCGGCTCATCCAGGACGACGTGCTCACCTCGATCCACATCGAGGAGCACGAGATCGACGCGCGCGACACCAAGCTGGGCGCCGAGGAGATCACCCGGGACATCCCGAACGTCTCCGAAGAAGTGCTAGCGGACCTGGACGAAAGAGGCATCGTCCGCATCGGCGCCGAGGTCTCCGACGGCGACATCCTGGTCGGCAAGGTCACCCCGAAGGGTGAGACCGAGCTGACCCCGGAGGAGCGGCTGCTCCGCGCGATCTTCGGTGAGAAGGCGCGCGAGGTCCGCGACACGTCGCTGAAGGTGCCGCACGGCGAGACCGGCAAGGTCATCCACGTCCGCACGTTCTCCCGCGAGGACGACGACGAGCTGCCCCCGGGCGTCAACGAGCTCGTCCGGGTGTACGTGGCCCAGAAGCGCAAGATCCAGGACGGTGACAAGCTCGCCGGCCGGCACGGCAACAAGGGCGTCATCGGCAAGGTGCTGCCCGTCGAGGACATGCCGTTCCTGCCGGACGGCACCCCGGTCGACGTCGTGCTGAACACCCACGGTGTGCCGCGGCGTATGAACATCGGCCAGGTGCTGGAGCTGCACCTCGGGTGGCTCGCCTCCCAGGGCTGGAAGATCGAGGGCAACCCGGTGTGGGCGAAGGACCTGCCCGAGGAGCTCTACGAGGTGGCTCCGGACACGAACACCGCGACCCCGGTGTTCGACGGCGCCAAGGAGCACGAGATCACCGGGCTGCTCGGCTCGACCCTCCCGAACCGGGACGGCGAGCGGATGGTCGGCGAGGACGGCAAGGCGACGCTCCTGGACGGGCGTTCCGGCGAGCCGTTCCCGTTCCCGGTGGCGGTCGGCTACATGTACATCCTGAAGCTGCACCACCTGGTCGACGACAAGATCCACGCCCGTTCCACCGGCCCGTACTCGATGATCACGCAGCAGCCGCTGGGTGGTAAGGCGCAGTTCGGTGGCCAGCGCTTCGGTGAGATGGAGTGCTGGGCCATGCAGGCCTACGGCGCGGCGTACACGCTCCAGGAGCTCCTGACGATCAAGTCCGACGACGTGCTCGGTCGCGTCAAGGTCTACGAGGCGATCGTCAAGGGCGAGAACATCCCGGAGCCGGGCATCCCCGAGTCGTTCAAGGTGCTGCTGAAGGAACTGCAGTCGCTGTGCCTCAACGTCGAGGTGCTGTCCAGCGACGGCGCCGCGATCGAGATGCGCGACGGGGACGACGAGGACCTCGAGCGTGCGGCCGCCAACCTGGGCATCAACCTGTCTCGCAATGAGTCGCCGTCTGTTGACGACGTCGTGAACTAAATCTCCTAAGGCCAAACAAACAAAGGGGAAGACCCGACGTGCTAGACGTCAACTTCTTCGATGAGCTCCGCATCGGCCTGGCGACCGCGGACGACATCCGCCAGTGGTCGTACGGCGAGGTCAAGAAGCCGGAGACCATCAACTACCGAACCCTGAAGCCGGAGAAGGACGGGCTCTTCTGCGAGAAGATCTTCGGTCCCACCCGGGACTGGGAGTGCTACTGCGGCAAGTACAAGCGCGTGCGCTTCAAGGGCATCATCTGTGAGCGCTGTGGCGTCGAGGTCACCCGCGCCAAGGTCCGCCGTGAGCGCATGGGCCACATCGAGCTGGCCGCTCCCGTCACCCACATCTGGTACTTCAAGGGCGTGCCGTCGCGGCTGGGCTACCTGCTCGACCTGGCCCCGAAGGACCTGGAAAAGATCATCTACTTCGCGGCGTACGTGATCACGGGCGTGAACACGGAGCTGCGGCACAACGACCTGCCGACGCTCGAGAGCGAGATGAACGTCGAGCGCAAGCAGGTCGAGAACCGGCGTGACGCCGACATCGAGGCCCGGGCCCAGAAGCTCGAGGCCGACCTGGCCGCCCTCGAGGAGGAGGGCGCCAAGTCCGACGTGCGCCGCAAGGTCAAGGAGGGCGGCGAGCGGGAGATGCGCCAGCTCCGCGACCGGGCCCAGCGTGAGCTGGACCGGCTCGAGGAGATCTGGAGCACCTTCACCAAGCTCGAGCCGAAGCAGCTGATCGCGGACGAGCTGCTCTACCGCGAGCTGATCGACCGCTACGGCGACTACTTCACCGGCTCCATGGGCGCCGAGGCGATCCAGAAGCTGGCCGCCGACTTCGACGTCGAGGCCGAGGCCGAGAACCTGCGCGACACCATCCGCAACGGCAAGGGGCAGAAGAAGCTCCGCGCCCTCAAGCGGCTGAAGGTCGTCGCGGCGTTCTCGCAGACGAACAACTCGCCGATGGGCATGGTCCTCGACTGCATCCCGGTGATCCCGCCGGACCTGCGGCCGATGGTCCAGCTCGACGGTGGCCGGTTCGCGACCTCCGACCTGAACGACCTGTACCGCCGCGTCATCAACCGCAACAACCGGTTGAAGCGGCTGATCGACCTCGGCGCGCCCGAGATCATCGTCAACAACGAGAAGCGGATGCTGCAGGAGGCCGTCGACGCGCTGTTCGACAACGGCCGCCGCGGCCGGCCGGTGACGGGCCCGGGCAACCGGCCGCTCAAGTCGCTGTCCGACCTGCTGAAGGGCAAGCAGGGCCGGTTCCGCCAGAACCTGCTCGGCAAGCGTGTCGACTACTCCGGCCGTTCGGTCATCGTGGTCGGCCCGCAGCTGAAGCTGCACCAGTGCGGTCTGCCGAAGGCGATGGCGCTCGAGCTGTTCAAGCCGTTCGTCATGAAGCGGCTGGTCGACCTGAACCACGCGCAGAACATCAAGTCCGCCAAGCGGATGGTGGAGCGTGCGCGGCCGGCGGTGTGGGACGTGCTCGAGGAGGTCATCACCGAGCACCCCGTGCTGCTGAACCGTGCGCCGACGCTGCACCGCCTCGGCATCCAGGCCTTCGAGCCGCAGCTGGTGGAAGGCAAGGCCATCCAGCTGCACCCGCTGGTCTGCGAGGCGTTCAACGCGGACTTCGACGGTGACCAGATGGCGGTGCACCTGCCGCTGTCCGCCGAGGCGCAGGCCGAGGCGCGGATCCTGATGCTGTCGGCGAACAACATCCTGTCGCCGGCCTCGGGCCGCCCGCTGGCCATGCCGCGGCTGGACATGGTGACGGGCCTGTTCCACCTGACCCGTCTCAAGGACAACGGCAAGGGCGAGGGCCTGGCGTTCTCGTCGCCGGCGGAGGCCATCATGGCCTACGACCGCGGCGCGATCGACCTGCAGGCCACGGTCAAGATCCGCATCACCGACCGCACCCCGAGCCCGGCCGACAAGCCGGAGGGCTGGGAGCCCGGTCAGGCGTGGCTGGCCAACACCACCCTGGGTCGCGTGCTGTTCAACGACCTGCTGCCCGACGACTACCCGTTCATGAACGAGCCGATGCCGAAGAAGCGTCAGGCCGCGATCGTGAACGACCTCGCCGAGCGGTACCCGATGGTCACCGTGGCCCGGACGCTGGACAAGCTGAAGGACGCGGGCTTCCACTGGGCCACCCGGTCCGGTGTGACCATCGCGATCTCGGACGTCGTCGTGCCCCCGCGCAAGCAGGAGATCCTCGACGAGTACGAGAAGAAGGCCGACGCGGTCGAGAAGCGCTACCAGCGTGGTCAGCTCTCCGCCCTCGAGCGGAACAACGAGCTGGTCAAGGTGTGGTCCACGGCGACCGAAGAGGTCGCGAAGGCCATGGAGGACAACTACCCCGACACCAACCCGATCCCCACGATCGTGAAGTCGGGCGCGGCGGGCAACATGACCCAGATCCGCCAGCTGTCCGGCATGAACGGCCTGGTGACCAACCCTCGTGGTGAGTTCATCCCGCGCCCGATCAAGTCCAACTTCCGTGAGGGCCTGTCGGTGCTGGAGTACTTCATCGCGACGCACGGCGCCCGCAAGGGCCTGGCGGACACCGCCCTGCGTACCGCCGACTCGGGTTACCTGACCCGTCGTCTGGTGGACGTGTCGCAGGACGTCATCGTCCGCGAGGTCGACTGCGGCACCACGCGCGGCATCATCATGAAGGTCGGCGACACCAACCCGGACGGTTCGGTCCTGGCCGCCGAGCACGTGGAGACCTCGGTCTACGCGCGGACGCTGTCCTCGGAGATCACCGACAAGGACGGCAACGTCCTGCTGAACCGCGGCGACGACCTGGGCGACCCGGCCATCGCGAAGCTGATCAGCTCGGGTGTCACCGAGGCGAAGGTCCGGTCGGTGCTGACCTGCGAGTCGGCGGTCGGCGTCTGCGCCACCTGCTACGGGCGGTCCATGGCGACCGGCCAGCTGGTGGACGTCGGCGAGGCGGTCGGCATCGTGGCGGCGCAGTCCATCGGTGAGCCGGGCACCCAGCTCACGATGCGTACGTTCCACCAGGGTGGTGTGGCCGGTGAGGACATCACGACCGGTCTGCCGCGTGTCCAGGAGCTGTTCGAGGCCCGCACCCCGAAGGGCAAGGCGCCGATCGCCGAGGTCGACGGCCGGGTCCGCATCGAGGACGGCGACCGCTACTGGAAGATCACGCTGATCCCGGACGACGGCAGCGAGGAGATCATCTTCGACAAGCTGTCCAAGCGTCAGCGTCTGGCGGTCATGCCGGACGGCCCGCTGGCGGACGGCGACCACGTGAAGGTCGGTCAGCAGCTCCTCGAGGGCACGCCCGACCCGCACGAGGTCCTGCGCGTCATGGGTCCGCGCGAGGCGCAGCTGCACCTGGTGGACGAGGTCCAGAAGGTGTACCGGGCGCAGGGTGTGTCCATCCACGACAAGCACATCGAGGTCATCGTCCGGCAGATGCTGCGCCGGGTCACGATCCTCGACTCCGGGTCGACCGAGTTCCTCCCGGGTGCGCTGGTCGAGCGGGCCGAGTTCGAGTCCGAGAACCGCCGCGTCGTCGCCTCCGGCGGCGAGCCGGCCTCGGGCCGCCCGGTCCTGATGGGTATCACCAAGGCGTCGCTGGCCACGGACTCGTGGCTGTCGGCGGCCTCCTTCCAGGAGACCACGCGTGTCCTGACCGACGCCGCGATCAACGGCCGGTCGGACAAGCTGGTGGGCCTGAAGGAGAACGTGATCATCGGCAAGCTGATCCCCGCGGGGACCGGCATCAACAAGTACCGCAACATCCAGGTCCAGCCGACCGAGGAGGCCCGGGTCGCCGCGTACGCGATCCCGAGCTACGACGACGGCTACTACACCCCGGATGTGTTCGGCACCGGCACGGGCGCAGCCGTCCCCCTGGACGACTACGACTTCGGCCGCGACTACCGCTGAGCCTGAGCGGAACGGAGAGCCCTCGACCTTCCGGTCGGGGGCTCTCCTCGTTTTGGCGCAGGCCAAAACCTTCTGTTGCAGCGCTGTCCCTGATGTAACTTCTCGGGCGCCACCTTCACCCCTGCTTCGAAAGGTGACCCGACAAATGAAAATCCTCGCGGCCGCGTTAGCCGGCCTACTCTCGACTGTCCTCATCACGTCCGCCGCCTCGGCCGATCCCGGCCCGGTGACCCCGCAGGACGTCCAGATCGCGGATGCCTGCTACACGTGGAACCGCACCCTCTCCCAGGGCGCCACCGGCGAGGACGTCCGCCAGCTCCAGATCCGCGTCGCCGGCTACCCGGGCTACGGCGCGGTCCTGGCGCTCGACGGCGACTTCGGCCCGGCCACCAAGGCCGCGGTGACGCGGTTCCAGCAGGCCTACGGCCTGTCCGCGGACGGCATCGCCGGCCCGCAGACCTTCAACAAGCTCTACGAACTGCAGGACAACGACTGCACCCCGGTCAACTTCAGCTACGACGAGCTGAACAACTGCAACTCCGACTGGTCCGGCGGCCGGGTCTCGGCCAGCCAGGCCCGCGCCAACGCGTTGGTCACGATGTGGAAGCTCCAGGCCATGCGGCACGCCATGGGTGATCGCCCGATCGTGGTCAACGGCGGCTTCCGCAGCGTCTCCTGCAACAACGCGGTCGGTGGCGCGACCAACAGCCGTCACCTCTACGGTGACGCCGCCGACCTGGGCGCCGGCGTCCAGGGCTTCTGCAACCTGGCCCGCCAGGCCCGCAACCACGGCTTCACCGAGATCCTCGGCCCCGGCTACCCCGGCCACAACGACCACGTCCACCTCGCGCTCCGCTCCGGCCAGCTCTGGTCGGCCCCCAACTGCGGCGTATAGGGCGAAACGGGCCTCGGGTGCGAACCCGGGGCCCGTTCTGGTCACGAAGCTTCCGGACACGCCTCCTGACGAGCGGATCCGATGGTAGCTTCCGATCGTGCAGACCCCGGTTCCGTTCACGGACAATGTGCGTGACCTGTCCAACTACGACGGGTACCAGTTCGAGTTCTACTGCGAGCGGTGCGGCAACGGTTACCGCTCGGCGTTCGTCCGCGACAAGATGGAGATGGGCCGCAGTGCACTGCGTGCGGTCGGCTCCTTCTTCGGCGGCAAGCTCCAGGACCTGAGCCACTCGGCGGAGCAGTGGCGCTACAACCGTGCGACGAACTCCCCGGCCAAGGACAAGGCGCTGGAAGCCGCGGTGGCGGAGATCAGCCCGAGCTTCCGCCAGTGCCGGGGCTGCGGCGACTGGATGTGCGCGGCCCAGTGCTGGAACGACGAGATCGGCCAGTGCCTGCGCTGCTCGCCCAGTGTCGCGGAGGAGATCTCCCGCGCCCAGGCCGAGGCCCAGCGCCGCCAGATCTGGGACAAGGCCACCGAGGTCGACTGGACCGGCGACCTGGACGTGGCGACCCGCGCGCGGGTGAGCTGCCCGGCGTGCGGCAGCAAGGTCGACGGCGGCAAGTTCTGCTCGTCCTGCGGTTCGCCCCTCGCCGTGGTCGCCACCTGCGGTGGCTGCGGTTCGTCGGCGAACAAGCCGGGCGCGGTCTTCTGCTCGGACTGCGGCACCCGCCTGTAGGCCCGCTTAACACACCGTGAAGCAACAGTCGCTGGTGCCCGCCCGCGGCTGGCCCGATCCTGGCCTCATGCAGATCACGCCCGACACCAAGGACTGGACCTGGGTGCTCGACCGCCCCTGCCCCGAGTGCGGGCTGGACACCAGCACCTTCGCCCCCACCGACGTCCCCGCCCTGCTGCGCGAGAACGCCGCCGCCTGGCAGGAGGTCCTCGCCGGCCCGCACGCGCGGACCCGCCCGGACCCCACCACCTGGTCACCCCTGGAGTACGCGGCCCACGTGCGCGACGTCTGCCGCGTCTACACCGAGCGCCTGCACCTCATGCTCACCCAGGACGACCCCCACTACCCGAACTGGGACCAGGACGCGACCGCCGTCGAGGACCGCTACGCCGAGCAGGACCCCGCCACCGTGGCGAAGGAGCTGACCGAGGCGGCGAACCACCTGGCCGACCGCTTCGCCGAGGTGACGGAGTGGCACCGCACCGGCACCCGGAGCGACGGCGCCCACTTCACGATCGCCACCTTCGCCCGCTACTTCGTCCACGACCCGATCCACCACCTGCACGACGCGACTACGCACGCGGCTCCCACCGAAACGCGCGGCTGATCACCAACCCGGCCACCACGAGCCACAGCACGGCCGCCGCCACGTCCAGCGGCGGCACCGGCACGTCCCCGATCGAGAGCCCCGGCGACCAGCCCCGCGTGACCAGGTCGGCGGGGCCCGTCAGCGGCAACGCCAGCGCCGAGGCCGCCGCCGCGTCCGACGAGGACTGGGCCAGGAACACGCCCGCCACCGCGGCCAGCGTCACCGGTGTCCCGGTCACCTGTGTCGCCTCCACGCTCCGGGACAGGCACGCGGTCGCGACCCCCAGGGCCGACGCGACCGCGACACACAGCACCACCCCCGCCACCAGGAGACCGGGCGACGACGGCGCCGGCGCACCGACCGCGACGCTGAACACGAGGAAGGCGACCGTCTGCCCGAGGCCGACCACCACGACCGGGGCGAGCACGCTCGCGAAGATCGCCGGATCGGACAGCGACGAGGTGCGCAACCGCTTCAGCACCAGCGACTGGCGCCGCGCGGTGAACACGGTGAGGCTCACCAGGTACGTCGACAGCACGGTCAGCAGCAGCACGTTCGAGCCGAGGACCTTGCCCCACCCCGCCAGGTCCTCCGGCCGGTCCCCGAACAGCAGGAGGGCCGCGAGCAGGACCGGCACCCCGACGACCGAGAGCGCCGTGATCCGCCTGCGCAGCAACAACTTCAGCTCCATGAGCAGCAGGTGTCCCATCATGACCGTCCCAACTGGAGGAAGACGTCCGAGAGTGAGGCCTGTGTCGCGGTGAGGCCGTCGAGGAGTACGCCGTGCTCGACGGCCCAGGACAGCAACGCGTACAGGTCGTCCTGCACCGCGTCCGTCTCCACCGTCAGCGTGCCGCCGGCGACCGACGCACGGCCGGCGAACGCCGGCAGTCCGGGGACGGCGCGGGGCAGCGCGGCCGTGATGCGGGCCGGTTGTGACGACAGCACCGCGCCCACCGTGCCCTGGACCCGGATCCGGCCGGCGTGCATGATCGCCACCCGGTCCGCGAGCGCCTCCGCCTCCTCCAGGTAGTGCGTCGTCAGCAGGACGGTCGAGCCGGTCGCGGCCAGGTCCTCGACGAGTGCCCAGACCCGTTGCCGCGACTCGGGATCCAGCCCCGTGCTCGGCTCGTCGAGCACCAGCAGCCGCGGCCGTCCCCACACCGCCAGCGTGATGTCCAGCCGCCGCCGCTCACCGCCGGACAGCCGGTCGACGGCGACGTTCGCGCGGTGCGCCAGCGCCAGCCGGTCGAGCAGCTCGGCGGGGGAGTCGGGCCGGTCGCACACGTGCCCCCACATCTCCAGCGTCTCGGCCACCGTCAGCTCCCCGATGAGCCCGGACTCCTGCAGCAGCACCCCGACCGACGGCGCCAGCGCGACCCGCTCGGTGAACGGGTCGCGGCCCAGCACCCGCACCGTCCCGGCGTGCGGCGTGCGGAAACCCTCGATGGTCTCCAGCGTCGTCGTCTTGCCCGCCCCGTTCGTGCCGAGCAGCGCGAACACCTCGCCCTCGGCGACCGTGAAGTCGATCCCGTCGACCGCGACCACGTCCCCGTAGTGGTGGCGCAGCCCGGACACCTCTATCGCGTTCATGCCGGAAACGGTGCCCTGCCAGGGGATCCGGCGGCAGTACCAGGACGCACGGCTTCGCGTGACAGCCGTCCGCACGCACCATGACAACTGTCACTCGGTTACCGTCGCGCCCGTGTCCGAACCGGCTGGGCTCAGGTCGCTGCGCCGCTACACGCGGCTCACGCTGCTCACCTCCGTCGTGGTGGTGGGGCTCCTCCCGCTGCTCTTCACCATCGCCGTCGGCGTGCGGCCGCTGCCCTTCGCCGTGCTGGTCGCCGGGATCGTGGCGTTGCTGGTGACGCACTGGCGGCGGCTGTCCCGGATCGTCGACGAGCCGGGCCAGGCGCTGCCGTGGCGGCCGTCGGCGGTGACCTTCGTCCTGGCGGCGGGGCTCGTGGTCTTCGCGTACGCCTTCGCCGACCAGGGCAACGCGTTGTGGGGGTACCTGCCGGCCCTCGCCGTCGCCGAACTGCAGTACGGGCGTCCCGGGGCGGCCGGGTGGCGGCTCAACACGTGGCTCACGGGGTGCGTCACCGCGCTCGTCGTCGGGCTCACCCTGACGCTGCCCCTGGAGACGACGGCGGTGTCGGCGGCGATCGGCACGTCGGTCGCGATGCTCGCGGTGTCCTTCGGCGAGGTGATCGCGCTGCGGCAGTGGCGCATCGCGGTCGAGCTGGACCGGGCCCGGCGCGACGCGGCCGAGCTGGGCGCGACCAGGGAGCGGCTGCGTTTCGCCGAGGACCTGCACGACATCCTCGGGCACGCGTTGGAGGTGGTGTCGTTGAAGAGCGAGCTGGCCACCCGCCTCGCCCCGGTCGACCCGGACCGGGCGTACGCGGAGATGGCCGAGGTGGGGCGACTGGCCCGCGGCGCGCTCGACGACGTGCGTGAGCTGGCCAGGGGCCAACGCCCGACCACGCTCGAGACCGAGCTGACGGGTGCCCGCTCCCTGCTCGCGTCGGCCGGCATCGAGTGCGTCGTCGACGGGGAGTCGACCGGCTCGACGCACAGCGAGCTGCTCGGCCGCGTCCTGCGCGAGGCGGTGACCAACCTGCTGCGCCACGCCGACACCCGGCACTGCTGGATCACCGTGCGGCCCACCGCGTTGACCGTGGTCAACGACGGTGTCGACCTCCCGGGTCCCGTGCGGGACGGCACCGGCCTGGCCGGCCTGCGCCGCCGCGTCACCGAGGCGGGTGGCGAGCTGACGGCGGGCCCGGGGGAGCGGCCCGGCACGTTCTCGGTGGCGGCGGTGCTCACGTGATCAGGATCGTGCTGGCCGACGACGAGCGGCTGACCAGGCAGGCCGTCGCGGCGCTCCTGGGCCTCGAACCGGACCTGACCGTGGTCGCGGACGTCGCCGACGGCGCCGAGGCGTTGCGCGCGGTCGCCGAACATCACCCGGACGTGGTAGTGCTGGACGTGGAGATGCCCGTCATGGACGGCCTCGAGGCCCTGGCAAGCCTCCCGGACGCACGGTGCGTGATGGTCACGAGGCACGCCCGTCCCGGCGTCCTCCGCCGCGCGCTGTCGCTGGGCGCCAAGGGCTTCCTCGCCAAGACCGCGCCGGCGTCCCAGCTGGCCGAGGTCATCCGCCGCGTGCACGCCGGCCTGCGCTACGTGGACCCGGACTTCGCCGCGGCGGCCCTGGCCGAGCCGGACTGCCCCCTCACCGAACGCGAGCTGGCCATCCTGCGCCACGTCGACGACACGACCACCGCCGCCGACATCGCCCGCGAGCTGCACCTGTCCCCGGGCACGGTCCGCAACTACATCTCCTCGGCGATGGCCAAGCTCGCGGCCCGCAGCCGCACCGAGGCCGCCCGCACCGCCCGTGACCAGGGGTGGATATAGCGCGTAGCGCGCCTCGCTACACTCATCTGGTGAAGGTCATCAGTCAACGCGAGTTCCGCAACAACTCCGCGGCGGTCATGGATGCCGTGGAGGCAGGGGAGACGTTCCACGTCACCCGAAACGGCGTGGAGGTCGCCGAGCTACGCCCACTGCCGCGACGTCGGCGACAGGTGACAACAGAGGAGCTTGTCGCGCGCCTTCGGAAGTTACCTCGTGTGGACTACGAAGAGATGCGTCGTGAGTCTGACGAGCTCTTCGGCGAGGAACGGGTGGGCGACGACGATCCGTGGGAGCGTGCCCGTGGCTGAACCTCGCGAGGTCGGGGTTCTGGACACGTGCGTGTACATCGACCTCGATGTGTTGGACCCGTCAGTCACGCCAGTGCGCTCCTCGATCACCGCCGTCACGATGGCCGAGCTGTACAAAGGGGTGGCCACGGCGAAGGACTCCGCGACCAAGGTGGCGCGCACGGAGAGGCTGGGTGCCGCGATCGCCGCCTTCGAGCCGCTGCCGTTCGACGGTGAGGCCGCTGCTCGATACGGGTCGCTTGTGGCGCTGACGTTGGCCGCGAACCGGGATCCGCGCCCACGTACGTTGGACCTGATGATCGCCGCGATCGCGTCGTGTCATGGATTGCCCCTGTTCACGCGCAACGTGAAGGACTTCGTCGGCCTCGGTGACCTCGTCGAGGTCGTCGGCGTCTGAGGCGGGAACACGACGGCTCCGACCTGCGTTGTACCGGGAGCCGACCCCGGTTTTGCCCCCCTCCGGGGCACCAGGTATCTTGGGAACTCGCGCCCGGCCTATGTCGGGTCGATCCGCGTGCCTGTGCGCGGAGTCCGTGAAAACGGACACCCCGCAGTAACCGCGGAGTTCCTTCCGAGCCTCGTAGGGATGATTCAATCCTGCGCGAGCGTTACAGGGAAGGGCGACACGCCCGACCTCGTGATACGGCGGGAGCGCCACACAACTAGAGCAACAAGCAGTACACCAGGAGAAAGCCGGTCCATGCCCACGATCCAGCAGCTGGTCCGTAAGGGCCGCCAGGACAAGGTCGCCAAGCAGAAGACTGCGGCCCTCAAGGGGAGCCCGCAGCGGCGTGGCGTGTGCACCCGCGTGTACACCACCACCCCCAAGAAGCCGAACTCCGCGCTGCGCAAGGTCGCGCGCGTCAAGCTGACCAGTGGCATCGAGGTCACGGCCTACATCCCGGGTGAGGGCCACAACCTGCAGGAGCACTCGATGGTGCTCGTGCGTGGCGGCCGTGTGAAGGACCTGCCTGGCGTTCGCTACAAGATCATCCGTGGCTCGCTGGACACCCAGGGCGTGAAGAACCGCAAGCAGGCCCGCAGCCGCTACGGGGCGAAGAAGGAGAAGGCCTGATGCCTCGCAAGGGACCCGCCGCCAAGCGACCGCTGATCACCGACCCGGTCTACAGCTCACCGCTGGTCACGCAGCTGATCAACAAGGTGCTCCGGGACGGCAAGCGCTCGGTCGCGGAGAAGATCGTGTACCAGGCCCTCGAGGGCGCCCGCGAGAAGACCGGCACCGACCCGGTGGTCACGCTCAAGCGTGCGCTGGACAACGTGAAGCCCACCATCGAGGTGAAGAGCCGCCGCGTCGGTGGCGCCACCTACCAGGTGCCGATCGAGGTCAAGCCGGGCCGCTCCACCACGCTGGCGCTGCGCTGGCTGGTGAGCTTCTCCCGCGCACGGCGCGAGAAGACCATGACCGAGCGCCTCATGAACGAGCTGCTCGACGCGAGCAACGGCCTCGGGGCGAGCGTGAAGCGCCGCGAGGACACACACAAGATGGCGGAGTCCAACAAGGCCTTCGCCCACTACCGCTGGTGACGACCGGCAGCCGAACAGACCGCGCAGGTCGTACCAACGCAGATTGATAGACAGGGGAAGAGACCCGTGGCACAGGACGTGCTGACCGACTTGGCCAAGGTGCGCAACATCGGCATCATGGCCCACATCGACGCGGGCAAGACCACGACGACCGAGCGGATCCTGTTCTACACCGGGATCAACTACAAGATCGGCGAGGTGCACGACGGCGCCGCGACGATGGACTGGATGGAGCAGGAGCAGGAGCGCGGCATCACGATCACGTCGGCCGCGACGACCGCTTTCTGGAAGGACCACCAGATCAACCTGATCGACACGCCGGGTCACGTCGACTTCACCGTCGAGGTGGAGCGGAACCTGCGTGTGCTCGACGGCGCGGTCGCGGTCTTCGACGGCAAGGAAGGTGTCGAGCCGCAGTCCGAGCAGGTCTGGCGGCAGGCGACCAAGTACGACGTCCCGCGCATCTGCTTCGTCAACAAGATGGACAAGCTGGGTGCGGACTTCTACTTCACCATCCGGACCATCTCCGAGCGTCTCGGTGCGAAGCCCCTGCCCATCCAGCTGCCGATCGGCGCGGAGAGCGACTTCATCGGTGTCGTCGACCTGGTGAACATGCGGGCGCTGACCTGGCGCGGTGAGGTCAAGAAGGGCGAGGACTACGCGGTCGAGGAGATCCCGGCCGACCTCGTCGAGCGGGCCAACGAGTACCGCGAGCAGCTGATCGAGGCGGTGGCCGAGACCGACGACGAGCTCATGGAGCTCTACCTCGGTGGCGAGGAGCTGACCGTCGACCAGATCAAGCACGGCATCCGCAAGATCGTGCGTGAGGGCACGGCCTACCCGGTGCTGTGTGGCTCGGCGTTCAAGAACAAGGGCGTCCAGCCGATGCTCGACGCGGTGATCGACTACCTGCCCGCGCCGACGGACCTCCCGCCGGTCGAGGGCACGCTGCAGGACGGCGAGACGCAGGCCTTCCGCAAGCCGTCGGTCGACGACCCGTTCTCGGCGCTGGCCTTCAAGATCGCCGTGCACCCGTTCTTCGGCAAGCTCACCTACATCCGGGTCTACTCGGGCCGGGTGCCGAGCGGTGCCCAGGTCATCAACTCGACCAAGGACCGCAAGGAGCGCATCGGGAAGATCTTCCAGATGCACGCCAACAAGGAGAACCCGGTCGGCGAGGCCATGGCGGGTCACATCTACGCGGTGATCGGCCTGAAGGACACCACCACCGGTGAGACCCTCTCCGACCCGGCGAACCCCATCGTCCTCGAGTCGATGACGTTCCCGGAGCCGGTCATCCAGGTGGCGATCGAGCCGAAGACCAAGGCCGACCAGGAGAAGCTGTCGACCGCGATCCAGAAGCTCGCCGAGGAGGACCCGACCTTCCGGGTCAACCAGGACGAGGAGACGGGTCAGACGATCATCGCCGGCATGGGCGAGCTCCACCTGGACATCCTGGTGGACCGCATGCGCCGCGAGTTCAAGGTCGAGGCCAACATCGGCAAGCCACAGGTTGCCTACCGCGAGACCATCCGCAAGACCGTCGAGAAGTACGACTACGTCCACAAGAAGCAGACGGGCGGGTCGGGCCAGTTCGCCAAGGTCATCATCAAGATCGAGCCGATGTCGACCGCGGACGGCGCCATGTACGAGTTCGACAACAAGGTCACCGGTGGCCGTGTGCCGCGGGAGTACATCCCGTCGGTCGACGCGGGCGCCCAGGACGCCATGCAGGACGGCGTGCTGGCGGGCTACCCGCTGGTCGGCATCAAGATGACGCTGCTGGACGGCGCGTACCACGAGGTCGACTCGTCCGAGATGGCGTTCAAGATCGCGGGCCGGATGGCGCTCAAGGAGGCCGCTCGCCAGGCGAGCCCGGCGCTCCTCGAGCCGATGATGGCCGTGGAGGTGACCACGCCGGAGACGTACATGGGTGACGTCATCGGCGACCTGAACTCCCGCCGTGGCCAGATCCAGGCCATGGAGGAGCGGGCAGGCTCCCGCGTCGTCAAGGCGCTGGTGCCGCTGTCGGAGATGTTCGGCTACGTCGGCGACCTCCGGTCGAAGACCCAGGGCCGGGCGAACTACTCCATGCAGTTCGACTCCTACGCCGAGGTTCCCACGAACGTCGCGAAGGAGATCATCGCCAAGGCAACCGGCGAGTAACTGGATCCGGTGCGGGCTGCTTGGGTAGTTCCCTTTATGGTTCCGCACAACTGAACCCCCAAGAACTGCCGTCGCTGAGAGTCAGACGGCGGAGAGAACAAGTCCAGGAGGACGAGAGAAGTGGCGAAGGCGAAGTTCGAGCGGACCAAGCCGCACGTCAACATCGGGACCATCGGTCACATCGACCATGGCAAGACCACGCTGACCGCGGCCATCTCCAAGGTTCTGCACGACAAGTACCCCGAGCTGAACCCCTTCACGCCGTTCGACGAGATCGACAAGGCGCCGGAGGAGAAGCAGCGCGGCATCACGATCTCGATCGCGCACATCGAGTACCAGACCGAGAAGCGCCACTACGCGCACGTGGACTGCCCGGGTCACGCGGACTACATCAAGAACATGATCACCGGTGCCGCCCAGATGGACGGCGCGATCCTCGTGGTCGCCGCGACCGATGGTCCGATGCCGCAGACCAAGGAGCACGTGCTGCTGGCCCGTCAGGTCGGCGTGCCGTACATCGTGGTCGCCCTGAACAAGGCCGACATGGTGGACGACGAGGAGATCCTGGAGCTCGTCGAGCTCGAGGTCCGCGAGCTGCTGACCGAGTACGAGTTCCCGGGTGACGACCTGCCGGTGGTCCGCGTCTCCGCGCTGAAGGCGCTGGAGGGCGACGCCGAGTGGGGCGGCAAGCTGCTCGAGCTGCTCGACGCGGTGGACGAGAGCATCCCCGAGCCGGAGCGCGAGATCGACAAGCCGTTCCTGATGCCGGTCGAGGACGTGTTCACGATCTCCGGTCGTGGCACCGTGGTCACCGGTCGTGTCGAGCGCGGCGTGCTCAAGCCGATGGAGGAAGTCGAGATCGTCGGCATCCGCGAGAAGGCCCAGAAGACCACCGTCACCGCCATCGAGATGTTCCGCAAGACCCTCGATGACGCGCGCGCCGGTGAGAACGTGGGTCTGCTGCTCCGCGGTATCAAGCGTGAGGACGTCGAGCGCGGCCAGGTCGTCGTGAAGCCCGGCACCACCACGCCGCACACCGACTTCGAGGCTCAGGTCGTCATCCTGAGCAAGGACGAGGGCGGCCGGCACACGCCGTTCTTCAACAACTACCGTCCGCAGTTCTACTTCCGCACCACCGACGTGACCGGCGTCGTGACCCTCCCCGAGGGCACCGAGATGGTCATGCCGGGCGACAACACGGGCATGACGGTCAAGCTGATCCAGCCGATCGCCATGGACGAGGGTCTGCGGTTCGCCATCCGTGAGGGTGGCCGGACGGTCGGCGCGGGTCGCGTCACCAAGATCATCAAGTAGTTCCAACACCGGGGCCCCAGGTCACACACCTGGGGCCCCGGTGTGGGTGCCGTAGAACGCGTATGGCATCCTTGACAGGTTGCTCGCCGTGGACGGTCTTGCGATCGGCCGCGCCCGGGCGGGCTCGCGGTCACCGCGTCCAAGCACTTCTACGAGGACGTGGGCACCGCACGAGCCACTTATGACCACTCCCGAGGGACAAGAGTCCTAGGGGCCGGTCTGTGCGTAGGGCGCGACACACCCGACCGCGTGGACCGGAGCGGCACAGAGTCTTAAGAGACAAGGACGGCAAGCCACCATGGCGGGACAGAAGATCCGCATCCGGCTCAAGGCCTATGACCACGAGGCGATCGACGCTTCTGCGCGCAAGATCGTGGAGACGGTTACCCGCACTGGCGCTCGGGTCGTCGGGCCGGTGCCGCTGCCCACCGAGAAGAACGTGTACTGCGTCATCCGCTCGCCGCACAAGTACAAGGACTCGCGCGAGCACTTCGAGATGCGTACGCACAAGCGTCTGATCGACATCCTCGACCCGACGCCGAAGACCGTCGACGCCCTGATGCGCATCGACCTTCCGGCCAGCGTCGACGTCAACATCCAGTGAGGCCTGAGCACTAATGTCTTCCCGGCAGATGAAAGGGATCCTGGGCACGAAGCTCGGGATGACCCAGGTCTTCGACGAGAACAACCGGATCGTCCCGGTGACCGTCGTCAAGGCCGGACCGAACGTGGTCACCCAGATCCGTACCCAGGACACCGACGGGTACGTCGCGGTGCAGCTGGCGTTCGGCGAGATCGACCCCCGCAAGGTGAACAAGCCGCGGACGGGTCACTTCACGAAGGCGGGCGTCACGCCACGCCGCTACCTCGCCGAGCTGCGCACCACCGACGCCGACAACTACGAGCTGGGCCAGGAGATCACCGCCGAGGTGTTCGAGGCCGGCGCTGTCATCGACGTGACCGGCACCAGCAAGGGCAAGGGCAACGCGGGTGTCATGAAGCGCCACGGCTTCAAGGGCCTCGGCGCCTCCCACGGCACCCAGCGCAAGCACCGCTCGCCCGGCTCCATCGGTGGCTGCGCCACCCCGGGCCGCGTGTTCAAGGGCCTGCGCATGGCCGGCCGCATGGGCCACGTGAAGGTCACCACCCAGAACCTCACCGTCCACCGCGTGGACGCCGAGGACGGGCTGATCCTCCTCAAGGGCGCGGTCCCCGGTCCCAAGGGCGGCGTGGTGTTCCTCAAGACCGCCGCGAAGGGTGATGAGCAGTGACCAGCGTTGAGATCAAGACCCCCGAGGGCAAGACCGACGGCTCGGTCGACCTGCCCGCGGAGATCTTCGACGTGCAGGCCAACATCGCGCTGATGCACCAGGTGGTCGTCGCGCAGCAGGCCGCGGCCCGCCAGGGCACGCACAGCACGAAGACCCGCGGCGACGTCAGCGGTGGCGGCAAGAAGCCGTACCGCCAGAAGGGCACCGGCCGCGCCCGCCAGGGTTCGACCCGGGCGCCGCAGTTCGCCGGCGGTGGCACGGTCCACGGCCCCCAGCCGCGCGACTACACCCAGCGGGTGCCGAAGAAGATGAAGGCGGCCGCGCTCAAGGGTGCGCTTTCGGACCGGGCCCGCGCCGGCCAGGTGCACGTGGTGACCGGTCTGGTGGACGGCGAGAAGCCGTCGACGAAGAGCGCCCGCACGGTGCTCGAGTCGGTCACCGACGCGAAGAACGTGCTGCTCGTGCTCACCCGCGACGACGAGACCAACTGGCTGTCGGTGCGCAACCTGCCGAACGTGCACGTGCTCGCCGCGGACCAGCTGAACACCTACGACGTGCTGGTCAACGACGACGTGGTGTTCACCAAGGACGCGCTGACCGCCTTCCTGGAGGGCCCGAGCCAGGGCCGCTCGGCCAAGGCCACCGCGCGCTCCGGCGAGGTCGCCGAGGAGGAGGACAAGTGATCCCCGACCCCCGAGACGTGCTGCTCGCGCCGGTGATCTCCGAGAAGTCCTACGGGCTGCTCGAGGAGAACAAGTACACGTTCGTCGTCGCGCCGCACGCGAACAAGACCGAGATCAAGATCGCGGTCGAGAAGGTGTTCGGCGTGCAGGTCGTGAGCGTGAACACGCTGAACCGGCAGGGCAAGCGCAAGCGCACCCGCTCCGGGTACGGCAAGCGCAAGGACACCAAGCGCGCGATCGTGACCCTGTCCGAGGAGAGCAAGCCGATCGAGATCTTCGGCGGTCCGGCCTCCTGAGCCGGCGAGTAGAGACCCAAGGGACTGCGTAAGAGATGGGCATTCGCAAGTACAAGCCGACGACGCCGGGGCGTCGTGGCGCGAGCGTCTCCGACTTCGCCGAGATCACCCGCTCGGAGCCGGAGAAGTCGCTGGTCCGGCCGCTGCACGGCCGCGGCGGCCGCAACGTGCACGGCAAGATCACGACGCGGCACAAGGGCGGCGGCCACAAGCGTGCGTACCGGCTGATCGACTTCCGCCGGCACGACAAGGACGGTGTGCCGGCCAAGGTCGCGCACATCGAGTACGACCCGAACCGGAGCGCCCGCATCGCGCTGCTGCACTACGCGGACGGCGAGAAGCGGTACATCCTCGCCCCGGACAAGATCAAGCAGGGCGACCGGATCGAGAACGGGCCGAGCGCGGACATCAAGCCGGGCAACGCCCTGCCGCTGCGCAACATCCCGGTCGGCACCGTGGTGCACGCCATCGAGCTGCGTCCAGGGGGAGGGGCGAAGATCGCCCGTTCCGCGGGCGCCCGCGTCCAGCTGGTCGCGAAGGAAGGCCCCTACGCCCAGCTGCGTATGCCCTCCGGCGAGATCCGCAACGTGGACGTGCGCTGCCGCGCCACGGTCGGCGAGGTCGGCAACTCCGAGCACGCCAACATCAACTGGGGCAAGGCGGGCCGCATGCGGTGGAAGGGCAAGCGCCCGACCGTCCGCGGTGTCGCGATGAACCCGGTGGACCACCCGCACGGTGGTGGTGAGGGCAAGACGTCCGGTGGTCGCCACCCGGTGAACCCGGCCGGTAAGCCCGAGGGTCGTACCCGCCGCAAGGGCAAGGCCAGCGACCGGATGATCGTCCGTCGTCGCCGGACCGGCAAGAAGCGCTAAGAGCAGGAGGGAGTGACAGATGCCTAGGAGTTTGAAGAAGGGCCCGTTCGTCGACGACCACCTGCTCAAGAAGGTGGACGCGCTCAACGAGTCCGGCAAGAAGACGGTCATCAAGACCTGGTCGCGCCGCTCGACGATCATCCCCGACATGCTGGGGCACACGATCGCGGTGCACGACGGCCGCAAGCACGTGCCGGTCTTCATCTCGGAGTCCATGGTCGGGCACAAGCTGGGCGAGTTCGCCCCGACCCGCACCTTCAAGGGGCACGTGAAGGACGACCGCAAGGCGCGCAGGCGCTAGAAGGACATAGGGAGTAAGCGATGAGTGACGAGACCGCGGTGGAAGAGCTTCCGCGCGCGATTGCTCGGGCTCGCTACGTCCGCGCCACGCCGATGAAGGTGCGCCGGGTGGTCGAGCTGATCAGGGGCCGCAGCGCCGAGGACGCACTGAACGTGCTCCGGTACGCGCCGCAGGCCGCCAGCGAGCCGGTGGCCAAGGTGCTCGCGAGCGCCGTGGCCAACGCCGAGAACAACCTGGACCTGGACCCGGAGACGCTCTGGATCAGCCAGGTCTACGTGGACGAGGGCCCGACCCTCAAGCGGTTCCGCCCGCGGGCTCAGGGCCGCGCGTACCGGATCCGGAAGCGGACCAGCCACATCACCGTCGAGGTGGAGTCGCGGCCGAAGCCGGAGCCGAAGAAGGCGGCCGCGAAGGGCCGTAAGTCCAGTGCGAAGAGGAGTGCCAGCTAGTGGGTCAGAAGATCAACCCGCACGGCTTCCGGCTCGGGATCACCACTGACTGGAAGTCCCGCTGGTATGCCGACAAGCAGTACGCGGAGTACGTGGCGGAGGACGTGAAGATCCGCAAGCTCCTGTCCAAGGGCATGGAGCGCGCGGGGATCTCGAAGGTGGAGATCGAGCGCACCCGGGACCGGGTCCGCGTCGACATCCACACCGCCCGCCCGGGCATCGTCATCGGCCGCCGTGGCGCCGAGGCGGACCGCATCCGCGGCGAGCTGGAGAAGCTGTCGGGCAAGCAGGTGCAGCTGAACATCCTCGAGGTCAAGAACCCCGAGGCCGACGCCCAGCTGGTCGCGCAGGTGACCGCTGAGCAGCTGTCCAACCGCGTGTCCTTCCGCCGCGCGATGCGCAAGGCCATCCAGTCGGCCATGCGCAGCCCGCAGGTCAAGGGCATCCGCGTGCAGTGCGGCGGCCGCCTCGGCGGCGCCGAGATGTCCCGCTCCGAGCACTACCGCGAGGGCCGGGTGCCGCTGCACACGCTGCGTGCCGACATCGACTACGGCTTCTTCGAGGCCCGCACGACCTTCGGCCGCATCGGCGTGAAGGTCTGGATCTACAAGGGTGACGTCGTCGGCGGCCGGCGCGAGATCGAGGCTCGCAGCCAGGCCCCGTCCTCCGAGCGTGCCCCGCGGCGCGAGCGCCCCACGCGGGCCCGCCGGGGTGCCGCCGGTGGTGGTGGCGGCAACGCGCCCAGCAGCGACGCCGGCCGCGCGCCCGCGGAGACCCCCGCCCCCGAGGCGGCGGCCCCGCAGGTCAACGGCGCCGAGGCAACCGTGAACAACGCGACTGACGGGGAGGGCTGAGCAGTGCTCATCCCACGTAAGGTCAGGCACCGCAAGCAGCACCACCCGAAGCGGGCGGGCGCTGCCAAGGGCGGTACCCGGGTCACCTTCGGGGACTTCGGCATCCAGGCGCTGCAGCCTGCGTACGTGACCAACCGGCAGATCGAGTCCGCTCGTATCGCCATCAACCGGCACATCCGCCGTGGCGGCAAGGTCTGGATCAACATCTTCCCGGACCGCCCGCTCACCAAGAAGCCCGCGGAGACCCGCATGGGTTCCGGTAAGGGCTCGCCGGAGTACTGGATCGCGAACGTCAAGCCGGGTCGGGTCATGTTCGAGCTGAGCTTCCCGAACGAGACGGTCGCACGCGAGGCGCTCACGAGGGCCATTCACAAGCTCCCGATGAAGTGCCGCATCGTCACGCGTGAGGGTGGTGACTTCTGATGGCCGCTGGGACGAACGCGTCCGAGCTGCGCGAGCTCAACGACGAGGAGCTGGTCCTGCGCCTGCGTGAGTCGAAGGAAGAGCTGTTCAACCTTCGGTTCCAGATGGCGACCGGCCAGATGGACAACAACCGCCGGCTCCGGACGGTCCGGCACGACATCGCCCGGATCTACACGGTCATGCGTGAGCGTGAGCTGGGTCTGTCGGTGTCGCCCGACGAGGTTCCGAGTGGTGAGGGTGCCGCATGAGTGAGACGACAGAGCAGACGCAGAAGCCGCGGGGCCGCCGCAAGGTCCGCGAGGGCCTGGTCGTGTCGGACAAGATGGACAAGACGATCGTGGTCGCGCTCGAGGACCGTAAGAAGCACCCGCTCTACGGCAAGGTCATGCGCTCCACGACCAAGGTCAAGGCGCACGACGAGGAGAACACCGCCGGCGTCGGCGACCGCGTGCTGCTGATGGAGACCCGCCCGCTGTCGGCCACCAAGCGGTGGCGGCTCGTGGAGATCGTGGAGAAGGCAAAGTGATCCAGCAGGAATCGCGACTGCGCGTCGCCGACAACACGGGTGCGAAGGAGATCCTCTGCATCCGTGTGCTGGGCGGCTCCGCGCGTCGCTACGCGGGCATCGGCGACATCATCGTCGCGACCGTCAAGGACGCGATCCCGGGCGCCGGCGTCAAGAAGGGCGATGTCGTCAAGGCGGTCATCGTCCGGACCACCAAGGAGAAGCGCCGCCCGGACGGGTCGTACATCCGGTTCGACGAGAACGCGGCCGTGCTGATCAAGAACGACAACGAGCCGCGTGGGACCCGCATCTTCGGTCCGGTCGGTCGCGAGCTGCGCGACAAGAAGTTCATGAAGATCATCTCGTTGGCTCCGGAGGTGCTCTGACATGAAAATCAAGAAGGGTGACGAGGTCGTCGTCATCGCCGGCCGGGACAAGGGCGCCAAGGGCAAGGTCATCCAGGCCTACCCCGACCGCGGCAAGGTCCTCGTCGAGGGCGTGAACCGGATCAAGAAGCACACCCGGATCACCCAGACGCAGCGCGGTGCCCAGTCGGGCGGGATCGTCACGCAGGAGGCCCCGATCGACGTCAGCAACGTGATGCTGGTCGTCGACGGCAAGGCGGTCCGGGTCGGCTACAAGATCGGCGAGGACGGCAAGAAGGTCCGCGTCGCGCGTGGCAAGGCCGGCCTGGACAAGAACGGCGAGCCGAAGGAAGTCTGATGACCACCGCAGAGAAAATCATTCCGCGGCTCAAGACCCGCTACCGCGAGGAGATCGCGGCGGGCCTGCAGCAGGAGTTCACCTACGACAACGCGATGCAGGTGCCTCGCGTGGTCAAGGTCGTGGTGAACATGGGCGTGGGCGACGCCGCCCGCGACGGCAAGCTGATCGAGGGCGCGCTGCGTGACCTCTCGCTGATCACCGGGCAGAAGCCGCAGGTGCGGCGGGCCACCAAGTCCATCGCGCAGTTCAAGCTCCGCGAGGGCATGCCGATCGGCGCCAAGGTGACCCTGCGCGGCGACCGCATGTGGGAGTTCCTGGACCGGCTGCTGACCATCGCACTGCCGCGTATCCGTGACTTCCGGGGCCTGTCGCCGAAGCAGTTCGACGGCAACGGCAACTACACGTTCGGTCTCAACGAGCAGTCGATGTTCCACGAGATCAACCCGGACTCGATCGACCGGCCGCGGGGGATGGACATCACCGTCGTCACCACCGCCACCAACGACGCGGAGGGCAGGGCGCTGCTGCGGCGTCTTGGCTTCCCGTTCAAGGAGAACTGAGCGAATGGCCAAGAAAGCTCTGGTCCACAAGGCGGCGCAGAAGCCGAAGTTCAAGGTGCGCGGCTACACCCGCTGCCAGAAGTGCGGCCGTCCGCGCTCGGTGTTCCGCAAGTTCGGCCTCTGCCGCGTCTGCCTGCGGGAGATGGCCCACCGCGGCGAGCTCCCCGGCGTGAACAAGTCCAGCTGGTAAACCCAGAAACACATCCATTTCGCCACAGGCCCGAAGACCAAGGTTGACCTCGGACTTCAGGGAACCATGGCGAGAAAGGTTGACAGGTCACCATGACGATGACCGACCCGGTCGCAGACTTCTTGACCCGTCTGCGTAACGCCAACTCGGCGTACCACGACGAGGTCGTGCTGCCGCACTCGAAGCTCAAGGCCAACATCGCGGAGATCCTCAAGCGCGAGGGTTACATCTCGGGCTATCGCGACGAGGACGGCGAGAAGGGTAAGAACCTCGTCGTCGAGCTCAAGTACGGCCCGAACCGCGAGCGCAGCATCGCCGGTCTGCGCCGGGTGTCCAAGCCCGGTCTGCGGGTGTACGCGAAGTCGACCAACCTGCCGAAGGTGCTCGGCGGCCTGGGCGTGGCGATCATCTCCACGTCCGCCGGGCTGCTCACCGACCGGCAGGCGAGCAAGCAGCGGATGGGCGGGGAAGTCCTCGCCTACGTCTGGTAGCGGGAAAGGGGAGTAGACACGATGTCTCGCATCGGAAAGCTGCCGATCCCCGTCCCGGCCAACGTGGACGTGAAGATCGACGGCCAGAGCATCAGCGTGAAGGGTCCCAAGGGCACCCTCGCGCACACGGTCGCCGAGCCGATCGTCGTGGAGCGCGGTGACGACGGCGTCCTCGAGGTCAAGCGCCCCGACGACGAGCGCCGCAACCGCGCGCTCCACGGTCTCACCAGGTCGCTGGTGAACAACCTGGTCGTCGGCGTGACCGAGGGCTACGAGAAGAAGCTCGAGATCCACGGCGTCGGTTACCGCGTGCAGCTCAAGGGCTCGGACCTGGAGTTCTCGCTCGGTTTCTCCCACCCGGTCAAGGTCTCGCCGCCGCAGGGCATCACCTTCGCGGTCGAGGCGCCGACCCGGTTCTCGGTGCAGGGGATCGACAAGCAGCTGGTCGGCGAGGTCGCCGCGAACATCCGCAAGCTCCGCAAGCCCGACCCGTACAAGGGCAAGGGCGTGCGGTACGCGGGCGAGAAGATCCGGCGCAAGGTCGGAAAGACGGGTAAGTGATCATGAGCGAAGCGACTGTTACCAAGCGGCGCAAGCCGCTGGGCAAGGACATCTCGACGCGTCGCCGGGTCGCCAAGGCCCGTCGTCACTTCCGGGTCCGCCGGAAGGTCCAGGGCACCGCGGAGCGCCCGAGGCTCGCGGTCACCCGCTCCTCGCGGCACATCGTGGCCCAGCTGGTCGACGACCTGGCCGGCCGCACGCTGGCCTCGGCGACCAGCCTCGAGGCGGACGTCCGGGCGCTGGACGGCGACAAGAAGGCCCGCGCGGCCAAGGTCGGCCAGCTGGTGGCCGACCGCGCCAAGAGCGCCGGGATCACCAAGGTCGTGTTCGACCGCGGTGGTCACGACTACCACGGCCGGATCGCGGCGCTCGCCGACGCGGCCCGGGAAGCCGGGCTGGAGTTCTAGACATGCACACGAACACGGGAAGGATCGCCTGATGCCGGGACGTTCACGGCAGTTCGGCGGCGGCCAGCAGGGCGGCCAGGGCGGTGACAACCGCGGAGATCGCGGTGACCGCCGGGACCGCAGGGACCGTCGCGACGGGGGCCGTGGCGGGGCGGCCCAGGACAAGACCCCGCACCTTGAGCGCGTGGTGGCCATCAACCGGGTCGCCAAGGTCGTGAAGGGTGGTCGTCGCTTCAGCTTCACCGCGCTGGTCGTGGTGGGCGACGGTGACGGCATGGTCGGTGTCGGCTACGGCAAGGCGAAGGAGGTGCCGGCCGCGATCGCCAAGGGCGTTGAGGAGGCGAAGAAGAACTTCTTCAAGGTCCCGAGGATCGCCGGCACCATCCCCCACCCGATCCAGGGTGAGCGTGCCGCCGGCGTGGTGCTCCTGCGCCCGGCCTCGGCCGGTACCGGCGTCATCGCCGGTGGCCCGGTGCGTGCCGTGCTGGAGTGCGCCGGTGTCCACGACGTGCTGTCGAAGTCGCTCGGCAGCGACAACGCGATCAACATCGTGCACGCGACGGTGGCCGCGCTGAAGGGCCTGCAGCGTCCGGAGGAGGTGGCGGCCCGCCGTGGCCTGCCGCTCGAGGACGTGGCCCCGGCCGGCATGCTGCGGGCACGCGCTGGCCAGGGAGCGTGAGGACATGGCACAGCTCAAGGTGACCCAGGTCCGTAGCGTTATCGGGACCAAGCGCAACCACCGGGAGACCCTGCGCACGCTGGGGCTGCGGAAGATCCGCCAGTTCACCGTGCGGGAGGACACCCCGGAGGTCCGCGGCCTGATCCACACCGTCCGTCACCTGGTGACGGTCGAGGAGGTCAACGACTGATGAGCGAGCCCAACGAGGAGCGGAAGCCTCGGGCCATCAAGATCCACCACCTCCGTCCGGCGCCCGGCGCCAAGACGGAGAAGCAGCGGGTCGGCCGTGGTGAGGGCGGCAAGGGCGGCAAGACCGCCGGCCGCGGTACCAAGGGCACGAAGGCACGGAAGAACGTGCCGGCGCGCTTCGAGGGTGGCCAGATGCCGATCCACATGCGGCTGCCGAAGCTGCGTGGCTTCAAGAACCGGTTCCGCACCGAGTACCAGCCGGTGAACCTGGGCGACATCGCCCGCGTGTTCGCCGACGGTGGCACGGTCGGCGTGGACGAGCTGGTGAAGGCGGGCCTGGTCCGCAAGAACGAGCTGGTGAAGGTTCTCGGCGACGGTGACCTGTCGGTCAAGCTGGACGTCACGGCCCACGCGTTCTCCAAGAGCGCGCAGGAGAAGCTGACGGCGGCGGGCGGCAGCGCCACCACGCTGTAGTTCCGGTTTCGAGACGGCCGGCGGGGTTTCGCACCCTGCCGGCCGTTTCGCGTTCTATCGTGACGGTTATGACAATGGGGGAGCGACCAGGCATGCCCATGTACCCGGCGCCGATGACCGCGCTGGCGCCCACGACGGTCCCGACCCGCTGGCAACCGGTCCGGATCACCGCCGCGGTGCTGTGTTTCGTGGCCCTGGTGCTCGTCGTCGCCAGCGTGTTCCTACCGCTGTACTCGGGCGAGGTGTCCATCGGCGGCTTCGACTCCTCCGACCGCACGATCGAGCTGACCTTCACCCCGTGGGACGTCGAGATCACCCCCGACGTGCCCGGCGCCGAGTCCATCAACGTGCCCCACGTCGGCTACCCCCTGGTGTTCGCCGCGGTGTTCCTGGCCGCCGCGACCTGCGCGTGCTGGTACGCCGCCACCCCGTCCGCCGCCCGCACCGCGACCCGCGCGGCCGGCGTCCTCACGGCGACCAGCGGCGCGTTCCTGATCGGCACCGCCTGGACGACGGCGACCCTGGCCGCCAACGGCGTCGACTACTTCATCACGCTGGGCACGGTCGGCCAGGGCCTGGAGTCGGACGCCTCCTACCGGGTCGGCTACTGGCTCATGCTGACCGCGGTCCTCCTGGCCTTCACGGCGGCGGTGCTGTCCCTGCTCCCGACCCGCCAGCCGGCCTGGGGAGCCGCGCCGCCGGCGAACCCGTACATGGCAACCCCGCCGTACGGGTTCGCCGTCCCACAGCAGGCCCAGCCGGGCCAGGCGGTGGTGTACGCCCTGCCGCCGGAACAACCGGCCGGAGCCCCGCCCCTCGCGGTGGACCCACTGACGGGCCAACCGTTCCACCCCGCCACCGTCGACCCCCTGACCGGTCAGCCGGTGGCGCCGAGCCAGCCGTTCCCGGCACCCGCCATCGACCCGATGACGGGTCAACCGGTGGCGCACAACCCGACCAGCCAGCCGTTCCCAGCTCCGTTCGTGGATCCGGTGACGGGTCAGCCGTTGGCGCAGGGGCCGGTAAGCCAGCCGTTCCCAGCACCTGCCGTCGATCCGGTGACGGGCCAGCCGTTGGCGCAGGGCCCGGCGAGCCAGCCGTTCCAGGCACCTGCCGTGGATCCGGTGACCGGCCAGCCGAACGCCGTCGCGCAGCACCCCGCGGGCACCGTGGATCCCTTGACCGGTCAGCCGGTCCCGGCTCCCCACACCAACCAGACGACCCCGCCGACCACCGAACACCTCGGCCCGGTCGACCCGCTGACCGGTCAACCCCTCGCACCCGGCCTGCTCGGCCCACCCACCGGCGTGCCGGCCCCCACCGCCGCCCCGGTGCCTTTCACCCCGGAGCCGGTCGGCCAGGTCAACGGCACCCACCCGGCACCGGCCGTCCAGCCCCCGGCCGCCACGAACCCCCCGCCGATCGTCCTCCCGCAGGCCCCGCCACCGCCGGAGAAGCCCGGCCCGGCCATCCCGTCCAGCGAGGACCCGCTGGCCGAGCCGCCACGCACCTGACCACGTCCCAATCACCGGCTCCGTGCCTTCACCCGGAGCCGGCGGCCAGGTGTGCGTCACAAACGCACGGGGTGCGAGGGGTCCAGGCTGCCGGTCGGCGTAGGCCGAACGGTCGAACAGCGGGCCGAACAGGCAAGGGGGTGCAGAAGCCCCCAGGCCTCCTGTTAAAGTCGGGAGCACGCTTCGGGTGGAGTGTCCCCCGAAGCGTTCTGGCTTGCCAGCTGTCTGACGGCCAGGTGCGTGTTTCCCGGCCGGTGACCAGCCGGCAAAGCCGATCGTCGGCGAAGATCGTCGGCGACGTCGAGGAGGTCCTTGGGTGCTCAGCGCCTTCCGCTCGGCTCTCATGACGCCGGACCTGCGCCGCAAGATCCTTTTCACCCTGCTGATCATCGCGATCTACCGGGTCGGAGCCATGCTGCCGTCGCCGGGTATCTCGTACCCGAACGTGCAGAAGTGCATCGCGGACGTCGACAACCAGAGCATCTACCAGCTGCTGAACCTGTTCAGCGGCGGTGCGCTGCTCCAGCTGTCCGTGTTCGCGCTCGGGATCATGCCCTACATCACGGCCAGCATCATCATCCAGTTGCTCACCGTCGTCATCCCGCGGTTCGAGCAGCTGAAGAAGGAAGGCCAGTCGGGCCAGGGCAAGCTGACGCAGTACACCCGTTACCTGACCATCGGTCTGGCGATCCTGCAGTCGACCGGCATCATCGCCATGGCCAACCGTGGCGGCCTGTTCGGTGACTGCCAGGACCCGATCATCCCGAAGAACGGCATCTGGGACCTGGCCATCATCGTCGTGACGATGACCGCCGGCACCGCCGTGATCATGTGGTTCGGCGAGCTCATCACCGAGCGCGGCATCGGCAACGGCATGTCGCTGCTGATGTTCGTGAACATCGCGGCCCGCATCCCGGCCGAGGGTGGCAACATCCTGAACAACGGCGGCCCGGTGGTCTTCGCGGTCGTCTGCCTCTTCGGTCTCGCGATCATCGTCGGCGTCGTGTTCCTGGAGCAGGGGCAGCGCCGCATCCCGGTGCAGTACGCCAAGCGCATGGTCGGCCGGCGCATGTACGGCGGCACCTCGACCTACCTGCCGATGAAGGTCAACCAGGCCGGCGTCATCCCGATCATCTTCGCGTCGTCGCTGCTGTACCTGCCCGACCTGATCACCAGGCTCGCGAGCAGCACCAACAGCAACAACTGGTGGACCCGCTTCGTCTCGACGCACCTCACGCAGCAGTCGAGCTGGGTACACATCTCGATCTACTTCATGATGATCATCTTCTTTACGTACTTCTACATCGGCATCCAGTTCAACCCGCAGGAGCGGGCCGAGGACATGAAGAAGTACGGCGGCTTCATCCCGGGCATCCGCCCCGGCCGCCCGACCTCGGAGTACCTGCAGTTCGTGCTCACCAGGATCACCCTGCCGGGGTCGATCTACCTGGGCATCATCGCCGTGCTCCCCAACTTCTTCCTCAGCCTCACCGGTAGCGGTCAGAACCAGAACTTCCCCTTCGGCGGCACCGCTGTTCTGATCATGGTTGGCGTGGGTCTTGACACCGTCAAGCAGATCGAAAGCCAGCTCATGCAGCGCAACTACGAAGGGTTCCTCAAGTGACACGACTCGTTCTCGTGGGTCCGCCAGGTGCGGGCAAGGGCACCCAGGCCACCGCGTTGAGCGAGAAGCTGGGCATTCCCCACATCTCCACCGGCGACCTGTTCCGCAAGAACATCGCCGAGGAGACGGAGCTGGGCAAGCAGGTCAAGCACATCCTCGACAGCGGCGGTCTGGTGCCGGACGACATCACCAACCAGATGCTGATCGAGCGGCTCCACCAGCCCGACACCGACGACGGGTTCCTGCTGGACGGCTTCCCCCGCAACATCGGGCAGGCCGAGGTCCTGTCCAAGGTGCTGGCCGAGTCCGACCAGAAGCTGGACGCGGTCGTACAGCTGGAGGTCGACGAGGACGTGCTGGTCGGGCGGCTGCTCTCGCGCGGCCGCTCGGACGACAGCGAGGACGTCATCCGGCACCGGCTGCACGTGTACCAGTCGGAGACGGCGCCGCTGCTCGACTACTACCGGGACCTGCTGGTGACCGTCGACGGCGTGGGTGAGATCGACCAGGTCACCGACCGGATCCTCGCCGCGCTGCGCGACCGGACGTGACCCGTGCGCTCGCCGACGCGCTACGGCAGTGGCGTGGCCGTTCCATGATCGAGCTGAAGAGCCCGACCGAGCTGGAGGCGATGCGTGCCGCCGGCCTGGTGGTGGCGAAGGCACTCGCCGCCGTCGTGGCGGCCGTCCGCCCGGGCGTGAGCACGGCCGAGCTGGACGAGTTGGCGGGGCAGACCATCCGCGACGCGGGTGCGGTCCCGTCGTTCCTCGGCTATCACGGTTACCCGGCGACCATCTGCGCGTCGGTGAACCAGCAGATCGTGCACGGCATCCCGTCCCGCACCCAGGTCCTGTCCGAGGGCGACCTGATCTCGGTGGACTGCGGCGCGATCCTCGAGGGCTGGCACGGCGACTCGGCGGTGACGATCGCGGTCGGCACGGTCGCGCCGGAGGACCAGGCCCTGTCCGACGCCACCCGCGCGGCCATGGAGGCCGGCATCAAGGCGGTGCAGCCCGGCGGCCGGCTGACGGACATCTCGCACGCCATCGAGGAGTCCGTGCACGCGACCGAACACGCGACGGGCACCACGTACGGCATCGTCCGCGAGTACGGCGGCCACGGCATCGGCACGTCCATGCACATGGAGCCGTTCCTGCCGAACTTCGGCAAGCCCGGCAAGGGCCCGCGCCTGCGTGCCGGCATGGCCATCGCCATCGAGCCGATGCTCACCCGGGGCAGCCACGAGACGGAGGAGCTGTCCGACGGCTGGACCGTGGTCACGGCCGACGGCTCCCGCGCCGCCCACTGGGAGCACACGGTCGCCGTGACCGACGACGGCCCATGGATCCTGACCGCGCCCTAGCAGGACACCCGCAGCGGCGCGGCGGTGACCCCCGTGCGGTTCTGGTCCCCGTCGACGTTGACCATCAGCATGCCGTCGCCGACCGGCACGCTGGCGCCCTCCACCCACCTGCCCCGGTTGGCCTTCTGGTCGACGGTGAACCCGCCGATCCGGTAGTCGGCGTTGTCGGGGCGGTCGCCGATGCCGTACCAGACGTTGTCCGACGACAGCGGCGAGTCCGGCACGAAGACGGCGACCCGGCACCTGGCCGGCCCGTCGAGTGTGAACCGCCACTGCAGGTAGTTGGTGTCGTCCGGTGCCGAGTAGAGAAACCGGTCGCCGCAGCCGTCACCGGTCCAGCTGTCCCCGGGGACGACCTGCCAACCGCCGGAGATCCGGACGTCGCGCCGCGCGTCGACCGGGCAGGCGGGGCCGGCGACGGCCTGGAACTTCGCGGCCTGCCCGGCCGGCGGCTGGGGACGGGACGAGGTGCCGGGGGAGTCCGGGGCGCCGGACTGGCTCACGCCTGGCTGATCCCCGCCGTCGGGCTGGTCCCGGCCGTCGGGCTCGCCGCCGTCCGGTTGCCCGGCGTCGTCGGCGGGTTGGGTCGTGCCGGTGGGCGAGTCGCCGGGGGTGGTGCTGCCCGACGGTGCGGGCCGGGACGGGCCGACCGGCTCCGGCGCACTCACCGCCATCGGAGCGGGTGCCCGCACGGCGACCCCGACCGTGAGCGCCACCGACACCAGGGCCGCACCCAGCAGAACCAGAAACGTGCCTCGCCGGATCGGCGCCAGCAGTCGCATCGTCGCCCCTCCCGTCCCCTCGCACGAGTGGTTCGAAGCGACCCGCCCTCCGGCTTGCCCTGCCCGCGAAGATCACCCGAAAGACCAACCGGACGGGTGGCCGACTATGGTGCTCGTCACACTCACCCGGTGGTTGACCGGCCGACACCTCCTGTATGGGGGCCCGATTTTTCCTGCTCACAACACGCGCGTACACTAGTTCGGTGGCGCACCCGTTGCGCCGTCTCCGTCATGCGTGTCGCCAAGCCAGGCACATGCGCGGCGGGCTGCGTCGACCAAGACGAAACGCGGAGGACATGGGCAAAAAAGACGGGGCTATCGAGGTCGAAGGCCGTGTGGTGGAGCCGCTCCCCAACGCGATGTTCAGGGTCGAGTTGGAGAACGGACACAAGGTCCTTGCACACATCAGCGGCAAGATGCGCCAGCACTACATCCGCATCCTGCCCGAGGACCGAGTGGTCGTGGAGCTTTCGCCCTACGACCTGTCCCGCGGCCGAATCGTCTACCGCTACAAGTAGAGCCACCCGATAGAGAGACAGGGACGTGAAGGTCCAGCCGAGCGTCAAGAAGATCTGTGACAAGTGCAAGGTGATCCGCCGTCACGGGCGGGTCATGGTGATCTGCGAGAACCTGCGCCACAAGCAGCGCCAGGGCTGATCACACCGCACACACAAGAGGCCCTCCCCAGACCTGCCGAGCCACACGGGCTCGGTTCACCGCCGGACCAGGCCGGCGCCCGCCACCGCGCGGGGCGGCTGGGGAGAAGACCTGGAACTACCTTCAAGAGGAGATATGGCACGCGTTGCTGGCGTCGACCTCCCCCGCGAGAAGCGGATGGAGATCGCGCTGACCTACATCTACGGCATCGGCCGTACGCGCTCCAAGGAGTTGCTCACGCAGACCGGCATCAGCCCGGACCTGCGCGCGAAGGACCTGTCCGACGAGGACGTCACGAAGCTCCGTGACTACATCGAGACGAACTTCAAGGTCGAGGGTGACCTCCGCCGCGAGGTGAACGCCGACATCCGACGCAAGATCGAGATCGGCTGCTACGAGGGCCTGCGCTGGCGTCGTGGCCTCCCAGTCCGCGGTCAGCGGACCAAGACCAACGCCCGTACCCGCAAGGGCCCGAAGAAGACGGTCGCCGGTAAGAAGAAGGCTGGTAAGAAGTGAGCCAGGTCGTATCGGTCGTCGCACAGCGGCGACGCAACCGACAGTTCGTGGCCCTTCAGGTGGCGCCGAAGAGCGCCCGGCCACAGGCACTGCGCGATCTCTACCGCGTGCCGGGCTTCAAGCACCAGGCCGACCGCGCCGACGACACCGAGCGCGCCGCGGAGCCCTCGCCCACCCAGACCTCGACTTCCTCGCGTTAACAGGAGCACTCCGAAGCAATGCCACCCAAGTCCCGTCAGGGCGCCGGCGTCAAGAAGGTCCGGCGCAAGGAAAAGAAGAACGTCTCTCACGGCCACGCGCACATCAAGAGCACGTTCAACAACACGATCGTCTCCATCACCGACCCCAACGGCAACGTGATCAGCTGGGCCTCCAGCGGCCACGTCGGCTTCAAGGGCTCCCGCAAGTCGACCCCGTTCGCGGCGCAGATGGCCGCCGAGAACGCGGCCCGCAAGGCCGCGGAACACGGCATGCGCAAGGTCGACGTCTTCGTGAAGGGCCCCGGCTCCGGCCGGGAGACCGCGATCCGGTCGCTGCAGGCGGCCGGTCTCGAGGTCGGGACCATCCAGGACGTCACGCCACAGCCGCACAACGGGTGCCGCCCGCCGAAGCGGCGCCGGGTCTAGGGATCGGGGGAGTAAAGAACAATGGCTCGTTACACCGGCCCCGTGACCAAGAAGTCACGGCGGTACAAGGTTGACCTCGTCGGCGGCGACCGCGCGTTCGAGCGCCGCCCCTACCCACCCGGCCAGCACGGCCGCGGCCGGGTCAAGGAGAGCGAGTACCTGCTGCAGCTCCAGGAGAAGCAGAAGGCTCGCTACACCTACGGCGTGCTGGAGAAGCAGTTCCGCCGCTACTACGAGCAGGCCTCGCGCACCAAGGGCAAGACCGGTGAGGCGTTGCTGCAGCTGCTCGAGGCGCGGCTGGACAACGTGGTGTACCGCGCGGGCCTGGCCCGCACCCGCCGGCAGGCCCGGCAGCTGGTCAGCCACGGCCACTTCACCGTGAACGGCAAGCGCGTCAACATCCCGAGCTACCAGGTGTCGAAGTTCGACATCATCGACGTGAAGCCGAAGTCGCTCGCGACGCTGCCGTTCGTGGCGGCCAAGGAGTCCTTCGGCGACCGGCCGATCCCGGGCTGGCTGCAGGTCGTGCCGAACACGCTGCGGATCCTCGTGCACCAGCTGCCCGAGCGTGCGCAGATCGACGTGCCCGTGCAGGAGCAGCTGATCGTCGAGTTCTACTCGAAGTAACACTTCCTGGGAGGCGGCGCGAGCCGCCTCCCAGGCACATCTCCGGTGGGCGTCAAATAGCGGTCGCCCCTGAGGTAAAGGAAACAAGAAAGTGCTGATTTCTCAGCGGCCCTCGCTCAGCGAGGAGCCGGTCAACGAGACGCGCTCCCGGTTCACCATCGAGCCGCTGGAGCCGGGCTTCGGCTACACGCTCGGCAACTCACTGCGCCGGACGCTGCTGTCGTCGATCCCGGGCGCGTCGGTGACCAGCATCCGCATCGACGGTGTGCTGCACGAGTTCACCACCGTGCCGGGCGTGAAGGAAGACGTCACCGACATCATCCTCAACCTCAAGGAGCTGGTCGTCAGCTCCGAGGAGGACGAGCCGGTCACCATGTACCTGCGCAAGCAGGGCCCCGGCGAGGTCACCGCTGGTGACATCGTGCCGCCGGCGGGTGTCACGGTGCACAACCCGGACCTGCACATCGCCACGCTGAACGGCAAGGGCAAGCTCGAGATCGAGCTGGTCGTCGAGCGCGGCCGCGGCTACGTGCCGGCCGTGCAGAACAAGCAGGCGGGCGCCGAGATCGGCCGGATCCCGGTCGACTCGATCTACTCGCCGGTCCTGCGGGTCACCTACAAGGTCGAGGCGACGCGTGTCGAGCAGCGCACCGACTTCGACCGGCTGATCCTCGACGTCGAGACGAAGCCCTCGATCACCCCGCGGGACGCCGTCGCGTCGGCCGGCAAGACGCTGGTCGAGCTGTTCGGCCTCGCCCGCGAGCTCAACGTGGACGCCGAGGGGATCGAGATCGGTCCGTCGCCGCAGGAGGCGGACACCATCGCCGCCTACGCGATGCCGATCGAGGACCTCGACCTCACCGTGCGTTCGTACAACTGCCTCAAGCGCGAGGGCATCCACACCGTGGGTGAGCTGGTCTCGCGCAGCGAGGCGGACCTGCTGGACATCCGCAACTTCGGCGCGAAGTCGATCGACGAGGTCAAGATGAAGCTCGTCGGCCTCGGCCTGGCGCTGAAGGACAGCCCGCCCGGGTTCGACCCGACCACCGCCGCCTCGGACTACGCGAGCGAGGGGTGGTCCTCGGACACCGGCGTCGGTGCGGACTCCAGCCACGATGACGGCCAGGACTACGCGGAGACGGAGCAGCTGTAATGCCCACGCCAACCAAGGGCGCCCGCCTGGGCGGCTCGCCGGCCCACGAGCGGCTGATGCTGGCAAACCTTGCCACGTCGCTGTTCGAGCACGGCCGGATCCACACCACCCAGGCCAAGGCCAGGAAGCTGCGGCCGTACGCGGAGCGCCTGATCACCAAGGCGAAGAAGGGCGACCTTCACAACCGGCGTCAGATCATGCAGGTGATCCGCGACAAGGGGATCGTGCACCGGCTGATGACGGAGATCGGCCCGTTCTTCGCCGACCGCAACGGTGGCTACACCCGGATCCTGAAGACGCTCCCGCGCAAGGGCGACAACGCCCCCATGGCGATCATCGAGCTGGTGCAGGAGAAGACGGTCACCGCCGAGGCCGAGGCCGCCCGCAAGACGCGGTTCGCCAAGGACGAGAAGGCCAAGGCCGCCGCCGACACCGAGGAGACCACGGAGGAGACCGCGGCCGACGAGGCCGTGGACACCGCCGAGGACGTCGAGGTCGAGGAGAGCGCGTCGGACGAGGAGCACCCCTACGGCGAGGGCAGCCACGCCGCGCTGGAGGACGGCTCGCAGCCCGAGGGCTTCCCGATCAAGGGCAACGCCACCTCGTCGCTCTACCACGAGCCGGACACGCAGTACTACGACCAGACCGACGCCGACGTGTGGTTCGCCACCGCCGAGGACGCGGAGGCCGCGGGCTTCTCGAAGCCCCAGTCCCAGGACGACGAGTCCTGACCGAGGTCGTTCCGAACGAGCCCGTCGTCCCTTCCGCGGACGGCGGGCTCGTCCGCTTTCTGCTCGAGATCGCCTATGACGGCACGGACTTCTCCGGCTGGGCACGACAACCCGCCCGCCGCACGGTGTGCGCGGTCATCGAGGACACCATGTCCCTGGTCCTGCGCCACGACGTCCGCCTGACCGTCGCGGGCCGCACCGACGCCGGCGTGCACGCGTCCGGCCAGGTCGCCCACACCGACCTGCCGGCCGCCCCGGACCTGTCCCGCCTGGCCCGCGCCCTGCCCCCGGACGTGCGCGTCCGCGCGATCCGCCCGGCCCCACCCGGCTTCGACGCCCGCTTCTCCGCCGTCCGGCGCCACTACGTCTACCGCGTGTGCGACCAGCAGTGGTCGGCCGATCCCTTGCGGCGCAACGACACCGTCACCTGGCCGCGACCCCTGGACGTCACCGCGCTGAACGAGGCGTCCACACTTCTGTTGGGCCTGAACGACTTCGTGGCGTTCTGCCGCCGCCGCGAGGGCGCGACGACCATCCGCGACCTCCAACGCCTGCAGTGGACCCGCACCGGAACGGTGGTCGCGGCCGAGGTCTCGGCCGACGCGTTCTGCCACTCGATGGTCCGCAGCCTCGTCGGCGCGCTGCTGGCGGTGGGCGAGGGCCGCAAGCCGGTCGAGTGGCCGGCGTCCCTGCTGACGGCCGACACCCGACCGAGCACCGTCACGGTCGCCCCGGCCCACGGCCTGACCCTGGTAGGCGTCGACTACCCACCGGACGACCAACTGGCCGCCCGCGCGGAACAAACCCGCAACGTCCGCGAACAGCCCTGAAGGACCCCTTCGAGACGTTCAACGTCTCGAAGGGGTCCTTCAGGGCATCGGCTCAGAGGTCGAGCGTCCAGGTGTCGATGCGGCCGGTGTCGAGGGAGGCGGCGTCGCGGACGCGGAGGTTCCACGTGCCGTTGGCGGTCTCACTCGACAGGTTCACGGTGTAGGTCTGGTTGATGTTGTCGGCGCTGCCGCCGGCACGGTTGTGCAGGTTGTACACGGAACCGTCCGGCGCGACGAGGTCGACGACCAGGTCACCGATGTAGGTGTGCACGATGTGCACCTCGACCGTGGACCCGTTGCTGGCGGTCCCGGTGCAGCCGGAGATCGTGATCGGGCTGCTGACGGTCGCGTTGTCGTTGATCGCGTAGTCGGTGCCGTTGGTCGCCGCCGGGCAGGCGCCGTTCGACGGCGGGGGCGGCGGCGGCTCGGTGCCCGTGTACAGCAGCACCGGGTTCTGCGTGTTGGCGTTGGTGACCTTGCTGGGCGTGGCGTTGGCGACCAGCGCGTCCCGCACCTGCTGCGGCGTCGCCGCGGGGTGGTCGGCCAGGTACAGCGCGGCCGCGCCGGCCACGTGCGGCGTCGCCATCGACGTGCCGCTGATCGTGTTCGTGCCGCCGTTCAGCCAGTCCGACTTGATGTTGACGCCCGGCGCGAAGATGTCGGTGCAGCTGCCGAAGTTCGAGAACGAGGCACGTGCGTCGTTGGCGTCCGTCGCGTTGACGGTGATCGCCTCCGGGACGCGTGCCGGCGAGAAGTTGCAGGCGTCGGCGTTCGAGTTGCCGGACGCGATCGCGTAGGTGACGCCCTTGGCGATCGAGTTCTTCACGGCGGTGTCGATGGCGGTGTTGGTGCTGCCACCGAGGCTCATGTTCGCCACGGCCGGCAGGACCGCGTTGTTGCTCACCCAGTTGATGCCGGCGACGACACCCGCCTCGGTGCCGGAGCCGGAGTTGTCCAGCACGCGGACGGCGACGAGCTGCACACCCTTGGCCAGACCGTACGCGGTGCCGCCGATGTTGCCGGCGACGTGCGTGCCGTGGCCGTGGCCGTCATCGGCGGGGCCGCCGTTGACGGCGTCGAACCCGCTCGTCATCCGGTTGCCGAAGTCCGGGTGGTCCAGGTCAGCGCCCGTGTCGATGATGTACGCGTGCACGTTGCTCGCGGTCGTCGAGTACGAGTACTTGCTGTCGAGCGGCAGGTTGCGCTGGTCGACGCGGTCCAGGCCCCACGACGGCGGGTTCACCTGGTCCGTCATGATGCTGACCCGCTGGTTCTGCTCCACGAACGCGACGTCCGGGTCGGCGGCGAGCTGCTTGGCCTGCTGCTCGGTCATCGAGGCCGCGAACCCGTGGAAGGCCGCGTCGTACCGGTAGGTGACCTTGGACCCGAGCGACGCGGCGGTGCTCTTCGCCTCCGCCGCGGCCGAGTCCTTGTAGGCGACGATGTAGCTGCCGTCGATCGCGGTGGCGGTGTCGGCGTTGAGGATCTGGCCCTCAGGCGCGGCCGACGCCGGTGCGGTCGCCACGACCGCGAGCCCGACGGCGGCCGACACGGCGAACCCGGCTGAGACCAGTCGTCTCAGGGAGAGTGCCCTTCCCATACCCGTTTCTCCTTGTCGCAGGGCGCGCGAGACCTCCAGCCCTCAGGAGGCCTAGTCGCGTAGGGGGAGATGACGTCGTTCGCAAGCGAACTATCTCCAACATTTGTCCGCGAAGCCCGGTGACGCAATAGAGTCGGGTGTGTTCGGGAAGTAACTTATGAACACTTGCCCATCGCGTGGGAACAAGTTCGACCAAACGGCCGCGGAAGTTGATCCGTACGCCGCGTGTCAGCGTTGAACTGCCTCGCTCCGCTCGGCGCTTCGCCGGCGGCCCGCTCAGTCTCCTCGGCGGACCGGCCCCAGGATCTGCTGCTCCTTGGTGTTGGTGATGAGCCGCATCCGCTTCCACAGCATGTGGCCGAGTGCCACGACCTCCTCGTCCGGGAGGGTGGTCAGCTCGTGCACCATCGGCGGCGGCAGCCGCCACACGCGTGCGGCCAGCTGCGCCTGACCGACCGGCAACCGCTGCAGCAGCACCAGGTCCGCCGCGTTGGCGGTCGCGCCGGCCTGCGGGTGCATGTACGGCAGCACGTACATCGTGGTCTGCCAGGGCGTGCGCGGCGGGAACAGCTCCTGCGGCGTGGGCCCGCCGTCGTGGACGACCAGCAGCGGGGCGTCCTCGGACGGGCGGGGCAACTCGACCGGGGACAGGCGCCGGATCTGCACGAGCGGCGCGGGCCGCCCGTCCGGTCCGGTGCCGGCCGCCTTCTGCAGCACCTGCCACGCGGCCGGCCGCCCGGTCGCGATCACGACCCACGCACCGACGGCCATGGCGCGCAGCGCCACCTGCCGGGCCAGGTACAGCCCGCCGACCAGCACGAGCCTGGTCGGCGCCGGCCGCAGCGCGGAGATCGTCATCGGCTCGCCCTGCTGGGACGAGCCGAGCATCATGCCGCCGCGGTCACCCGTGGGGCTGATCGCGTCGAGGATCGCGGGAGAGACCATGAACTCCTGCGCCAGACCGTTGCCGGTCTGGAGGTCCATGAGCCTGGACGACTCGCTCACAACCGCACCTCGCCCTCTCCTCGCAGGCTCCGAGAGGCTGGGCGCCGGTTGTTCGGTGTCTGACGGTTCGCTCCGCAAGCTCCGCTCACTATGCCCGACCCCCCAGCGGCAGCGTCGCGGCCAGCCCGGCCACCTGCAGCCCACGCAGCGGCGTGAGCGTGATCCCCAGCCCGTCGGACATCTTCGACAGCCGCCCGTCGGCGTACTCCAGCTCACCCGGCGTGCGGGCGCTGACCCGGACCAGTCCACGCAGGCCGACCTGGTTGTCCTCGGCGCCCGGCGAGATCGACACGGCCACCGTCGAGGACAGCGCGCGCACGCCGGTCAGCGCGTTGAGGCTCGTGGCCGGCTTGCCGCGGGACCAGCCGGTGATCGCGTAGCTGGCGTGGCCGATGCCGGCCACCGTCACGCCGGTCCACCGCTCGGTCAGCTTCGCGCGTGGCGTCGGCGCGGCCTGGCCCTGGAAGCCGTTGGGGGACGCCGGCACGTGCAGCGCACCGGTCAGCTCTGCGGCCGAGATGCCCGCCTTGAGCAGCTCGTCCGGGTCCAGCGGCCGGGTCGGCACGCCCCGCGACTCGAGCGCGTTGCGCACCCGGGACAGCGCGCCGATCAACGCCCGGTGCGCGCCGATCACGCCGCCACCCCGCTCGCGGACCGCGGCCGGGCAGCGGCGCGGGTCGAGCCGGACGGCGACCCACGTGGTGCGGCGCGCGGCGGCCGGCAGCGGGCCGAGCAGCTCCATGTACGACGCGAGCGCCGGCGAGTTCGGCGGCAGCGCGGCGCTGCCGGGGTAGCAGTGCCAGAGCACCTGGATCGTGTCGAGCACCACACCGCGGTCCTCGAGGCAGGGCGCGAGCGCGCCCAGCGGCAGGTTCGGCGCCCCGCCGAGCTGCGTGACCAGCCCCGGCGCCGGGTCGACCAGCAGGACCGCGGTCCACGTGCCGTCGTGCCAGGCGAGGCCCAGCGGGCGCCGCTCGTGGTCGGTGCCGTGCGCGACGACCAGGTCCGGCACGGCGAGCCGCAGCAGCGCGACGCGCGGGTCGTCCGGGCCGGTCACCGGGGTGACGTCGGAGTCCTCGATGCCCTCGATGCTCACGGGCTTGGTCGGCTTGGACATCCGCGCGTGCGACCGGAACGCGTACCGCATGGTGAGGCCGATCCACTGGGTGAACCAGCGGCCCTTCCAGCGGATGGCCGCGACGATCAGGCCGGCGACCGTGATGCCGATCGACACGTAGACGAGGTTCGTGTTGATCGCGAGCAGGACCAGCCCGATCGCGAACGCGACCTCCAGCACGACCAGGTTCGAGACCGGCAGCGAGCCGAGGCTCGCGCCCCGCGTGCGGCGCCGGGCCGACATGGGCGGTCGCGGCGGCGCGGGCGGTCGCGGCGGACCGGCGCTCGGCCCGTTGCCACCGCCACCACCACCGCCCGGCCCACCGGGTCCGCCCGGGCCGCCGGGACCACCAGGTCCACCCGGCCCGCCGGGACCGGCCTGCCGACCGTTGGGGGCGACGGGGGCACGCACGCCACCGGGTGCGCCGGGCCCGACCGGACGGCCGGGGACACCACGCCCACCGTTCCCACCGCGGGGTGCACCCGGCCCCTGCGGTCTCGGCGGTTGCCCCGGTGGAGGAGTGCGGCCGTTGCCATGCCGTGGAGGTGTGCTCACCGACATCCGCTCGCTTCTTCCCCTCGTCCAGCGCTACTGACCGCTGCGCTCACTGGCTCCCACCAGCCCCGATTGTGCCGTTAGCGTCGAACCGACGTGCAACCGACACCAGTACGGCTATCCTGCGGAACCGTACCGCGATCGGGGAGCTGCAGAGGCGGAAATGCCAAGTACACCGACTACCAAGTCACAGGTTCAGGCCTATCGCTTCGTGCTGCGCAGAATGCAGTCGGCGCTGGTCCGCAAGGACGCGGTGATGCTGCACGACCCGATGCGCACGCACAGCCGCGCCACGGTCGTCGGCGTGTGCATCGCCGGCATCGGCCTGATCGGCTTCCTGATCTGGGGGATCCTCTCGCCGCAGCCGAAGGCGCCGACCTCGGACGGCATCGTCATCGGCAAGCCCTCCGGCCAGGTGTACGTGCTGATCGCCAAGCCGGACCGCAAGCTGATCCCGGTGTTCAACCTGGCGTCGGCCCGCCTGCTGCTCATGGCGCAGCAGCAGGACCAGTCGGAGGGCCAGGGGAACGGCACGAGTGGTGCCGCCGCCACGCCGGCCGCCAGCGCGGCCGGCGGCAAGGTCGTCGCGCCCACCGTGGTCGACGACAACCAGCTGCGGGACATCCCCAAGGGCCGCAAGGTCGGCATCGCGGACGGCCCCGACCTGCTACCCAGCTCGGACCAGCGGATCGACTCGGTGTGGACGGTCTGCGACCAGTACATCCTCAACAAGGACCTGAACGAACCGGCGTCGGAGAACAAGGTCGAGACGACGGTGATCGCCGGTGTCAAGGATCTCGGGCGGACGCTGCCGCAGGACCAGTCGTTGCTGGTGAAGGCGCCGGACGGGGAGACCTACCTGGTCTACCGGACACCTGGCACGGCGAACCTGCCGAACACGAGCGCGGTCCGCGCGAAGGTCGACCTGACCAAGCGGGAGGTCGTCTCGGCGCTGCGGCTCAACGGCGTGGAGCCGCGCGTGATCACGACGGGCATGCTCAACGCGATCCCGGAGAAGGCCGAGCTGAGGACCCCCAACATCGACGGCCGGGGCCTCAACTCGAACGTCAACCTCGACGACTCCGACCTGCGCAAGGTCGGCTCGGTGTTCAAGGTCGAGCTGGCCGGTGAGGACACCAAGTACTACGTGCTCCTGCGGGACGGCGTCCAGGAGATCAAGCAGTCCACCGCGGACCTCATCCGGTACTTCGACGACCCGGGCTCGGCCGAGATCAAGGCCGTCAACCCGGACAAGATCACCAACGTCGAGCAGCCGAAGGTGATCGACGACTCGACCTACCCGGCCCGCGCGACCGAGGTGCTCGAGCCGAAGAACTTCCCGGTCGCCTGCCTCGGGTGGAGCACCACGGGTACGGGCGCCAACGCCGACGAGCGCACGGCGGTGTACATCGGCGACAAGCTCCCCGGCATCCAGCTGGACTCGAAGGGCCAGCCGGCGTATGTCGACATCTCGACACCGAGCGCGGACGGCGTCCGGATCGACCACTTCTTCATGCCGCCGGGCCGTGCCGCGGTCGTGCGCCAGTCGACCTCCAAGGAGGACTTCACGACCGGCCAGATCACGCTGATCTCCGACCGCGGCGTGAAGTACGGCATCCCGGACACGGCCACCGCGAACGGTCTCGGCCTCACCAACCAGCTACCCGCGCCCGAGAACATCATCCGGTTGCTGCCGGACGGCGCGTCGCTGAGCGTCAAGGACGTGAAGCAGAGCTACGACTCCACGCCGTTCGCCGGCGGCCAGTATCCGTCGACGACCAAGAACTCCGGCGGCGGTTGATTCACCCGGTTCTGTTCGCAAACCTTTTTCGCAAGCGCCACGGCAGGTCGGCCGGCTCGCCTATGGTCGGGCTGTGACCGGTATCAAACTGGATGCCGCCTGGGTCGGCGGCTACGCGAAACTGGCCGCGGACAGTGGGGACGCACTGGCCGAGGGCGTCGAGACGATGGCCATCGAGCCGCTGGGGGACGAGTCGTTCGGCCAGCTCGGTCGCCAGCTCCGCACACCGGAGGCGTACGGCCGGGCCGCCGGGCTGCTGCGTGACCAGCTGGCCCGCGCGGTCGAGGCACTGCACGGGGTGGCGGACGGCCTCAACCAGGTGACCACCGTCTACCAGGAGACCGACGAGACGAGCCGGCAGGCGATGGCGCGGGAGCTGCCATGAGCATCGAGGTCACGCAGACGCCGGACGGCAAGGACGTCGAGGGCCAGATCGCCACGCAGCTCGCCTACCTGTCGCGGCTGGCGCGGCAGCTGGGCGTGTCCGACCCGGTCGAGGAGTACTTCTCCCCGGTGGTCGGCCGCTGGAGCGACATGCACGCCGAGGCCGAGCGGTGGCGCATCGTCGGCGAGGGCGTCGAGCAGGTCACCGAGGCCCTGAACAAGCCGCTCGGCAAGCTGGACGCCGCGTGGGAGGGCGAGGCCGCGCAGTCGTTCATCGACTACATGCAGCGGGTCGGCCTGGCCGGCAACGACCTGGCGGACGCCATGTCCGCGATGGCCGACGTGCTGGACCAGACCGCCGACGCCATCCGCGAGATCGTGGTCGAGCTGGCCGGCGTGATGGCGGAGACGGCCGAGACCGCGTCGGAGGCCATGGCCCTGCCCGTGCAGGGCGACACGCGGGTCCGCGAGTACCTGGACCTGATGCGGCGGCCGTCGAAGGAGCTGTTCGAGGCGGTGCGCCAGGTCCTGGAGGCGTTCGTCCAGCTGTGCGAGGGCGCCGAGGGCGACGACGCGTTCGGTGGGATCAGGATGGCCCACACGTTCCCGGCGGAGAACTGGTCGTTCGTGGTGCCGACGGTGCCGGGTGCGCCGGAGACCCCCGAGGTGCCCGTGGACACCTCGACCGACGCGGCCGCGATCGGCGCCGGGGACCTCGGCGGCCTGGGTGGTGGCGGCGGCCTCGGTGGCGGCGGTTTCGGCGGTGGTGGTGCCGGCGTCGGCGCCGCGGCCGACATGGGCTCCCCGCTGGCCCCGGGCGCCACGGTGGCCGGCGAGCAGGCCGCGCGGACGAACGCCCCACCCGCGGCCGCGGCCGCCGCGGCGGGTGGCGCGGGTGCCGGCAGGTCCGGGATGGGCAGCGGGATGATGCCCATGGCGCCGATGATGGGTGGCCAGGGTCAGGGCGGCGACCAGGCGCACAAGTCACGCGCCCGGGTCGTCGGCAACCCCCAGGACATCTTCGGCAAGCCGGAGAAGGCCAGCACCCCGGTCATCGGCGCCGACGACTAGGCTAGTCCGCCTCCCCGGAATTTCTAGGTGTGGGTTGCGTCCCGGCGACGGTGCGGGCACCGAGTTGGATTGTGGCTGAGTACCGTCACGTTTCCCTGAGGTAACTGTTGCTCAGGCACCGGCTCCACCAAAGATCGACGGGACAGGACCCCTAGCGAGCGCCTGCGGTGTCGGGGGACAGGTCCGTTCCCGTGGCGATGAGCACCGTGATCACGGCGAGCCAGGTCAGCACGAACGTCATCATCCAGAAACGTGGGTTTAGGAACAGCCTGGACACGGGGGAACCTCCCTCAACGCGAACGAATGGTTGACCAGCTGGGAGCGCTGGACGGCGGGCGCCGTCCAGCTAGAGCCATCGGTTCTTGCGGAAGATCCGGTAGAGGATCAGGCAGGCGGCCACGATCACGCACATGATCAGCGGATAGCCGAACCGCCAGTGCAGCTCCGGCATGTAGTCGAAGTTCATGCCGTACACGCCGACACCCATGGTCGGCACCGCGAGGATGGCCGCCCACGAGGTGATCTTGCGCATGTCGATGTTCTGCTGCAGCGAGATCTTCGCCAGCGTCGCGTCGACCAGGGTCGTGAGCAGCTCGTCGAAGCTCGCCACCCGCTCGGACACGGTCGTCAGGTGGTCGTCGACGTCGCGGAAGTACGAGCGGACCTGCTCGGGCACGAGCGGCGTGTAGCCCTCCGCCAGCCGGCGCAGCGGGATCGCCAGCGGCATGACCGCCCGGCGCAGCTCGAGGATCTCCCGCTTCATCAGGTACATCTGCTCGGCGCCGATCGGGCTGCGGGGCGCGAAGACCGAGGCCTCGATCACGTCGATGTCGTTCTCGAAGGCCTCGCTGACCACCAGGTACGAGTCGACGATCCGGTCCGCGATGGCGTGCAGCACGGCGGCGGGGCCGATGCGCAGCCGCTCCGGCGCCGTCTCCAGCTCCTCACGCAGCTTGCCGAGGCTCGAATGCTTGCCGTGCCGCACGGTGACGATGAACTGCTTGCCGAGGAACGCCATGATCTCGCCGGTCTCGACGATCTCGTTCGCGGTCGTCGGCGACTCGTGCTCGATGTAGCGGACGGTCTTGAGCACCATGAACAGCGTCTCTTCGTACCGGTCCAGCTTGGGTCGCTGGTGCGCGGTCACCGCGTCCTCGACCGCCAGCTCGTGCAGGCCGAACACCTCGGCGATGCCCTGCAGCTGCTCCTCACCCGGCTCGTACAGCCCGATCCACACGAAACCCTCGCGCCGGCGCCGCACCTCGGTGATCGCGTCCAGCGGCGACCACTGCCCGGGCAGCCGCTCGCCGTCGACGTACACCGCGCAGTCGACGACGTGCGCGCGCTCCTCGGCGGTGACCTGGTGGTTCTGGTTCCGCCTGCTCGACCGGCCTCTCAGGTTGCCGAGCGAGGGGATCGCAGGCATGGTGACCTCCAGCTGGATTACGTTCGGAACTGCGACGCGCCTCGAAGGGCGCCGGAGCGTCCGCCCGGAACCAGCGGGGACCTGCTGTCTTAGCGGGTGACCCTTCCGGCGGGGACGCGGGTGCTACTGCGACCAGTGGCGCCGGCATGGTTATGCGGGTCGCTCATGCGTCCTCACCTCCTTGGGTCGAGTTCGGTGCGGGCTCACTCACACACCAGTGGTCAAGAGTACTCCACCTGTCAGACTGCCGTTGCCCGGTCACGACAAGGAGGTTGACGTGCAGTTCGGTCGCTACTACGAGGAGTTCGAGGTCGGTGCGGTGTACAAGCACTGGCCCGGCAAGACGGTCACCGAGTACGACGACCACCTGTTCTGCCTGCTGACCATGAACCACCACCCGCTGCACCTGGACGTCAACTACGCCGAGAACACCACCGACTTCGGCAAGAACGTCGTGGTGGGCAACTACATCTACTCGCTGCTGCTCGGCATGTCCGTGCCCGACGTCTCCGGCAAGGCCATCGCCAACCTGGAGATCGAGTCGCTGCGGCACGTGAAGCCGACCTTCCACGGCGACACGATCTACGGCGAGACCGAGGTGCTGGAGAAGACCCCGTCGAAGTCGAAGGACGACCGGGGCGTCGTGTACGTCGAGACCCGCGGCTACAAACAGGACGGGACCGTTGTGTGCGTCTTCCGGCGCAAGGTGATGGTGCCGAAGCGCTCCTACGGCGACGCGCGGGGCGGTGAGCAACCCGGACGGCCGGAGCCTCGGGCAAACTAGTCGTATGAGCGCCGCACTGGACGAAATTCGTGAACGGTTGCGGCGGTTCGCCTCCGGCGTCGAGCAGGCGTCGCCGCTCTACAGCTACCTGGCCGGCAACGCGGCCGCCGACGAGGACGTCGCGCGCCTGCTCGCGGTGGGCACCGAGCCCGATCCCGAGCTGCTGCTCGCCGCCGTCCAGCGGGTGCTGCAGGCCGAGCCGTTCCACGAGCTGACCAACTACTACCCGACGCTGGGCGGCTCGTACGGGCCGGACGCCGGGCTGTGGCAGCTGTGGCGGACGTTCGCGCTGGAACGTGCCGACCGGGTCCGCGCGCTGGTGAGGACCCGGCACGTGGCCCGCGGCAACGAGGTCGGCCGGGCCGCGCTGTTCTACCCGGCGGTCGCGTTCGCGGCACGGCAGGCGGGCGGCGGGCCGGTCGGGTTGCTGGAGGCCGGCTCGTCCGCGGCGCTGCTGCTGGGCATCGACCTGTACTCGTACCGGTACCAGTCCGAGCAGGCCGGTCAGGTCGCCGCCGGTCCGGGGCGGGCGGCGCTGGGCCTGCACTGCGCACTGCGGCTGGAACCGGGGCAGAAGGGCCCGACGATCCCGAAGCGGTTGCAGGTGGGCGCGCGGGTCGGACTCGACCACGATCCGGTGGATCTGGACGACGAGGACGAGTACGCGTGGCTCGAGGCGTGCGTGTGGCCGGACCAGCCCGACCGGCTGCGCCAGCTGGGTGCCGCGGCGACCGTGCGCAGCAAGAAGCCGCCGGTTCTGGTGAAGGGTGACCCGGTCGCGGACCTCGCCGGCACGGCGGAGCGAATCCAGGCCGATCTCCCGGTGGTCGTACTCACCAGCGACGCACTGCGACCGTACTCGGCCGAACGGGTGACGGCCTTCCGTGGCGCCGTCGCTGAGTTGGCCGCAGCCCGCCCGACGTTCTGGGTGAGCCTCGAGGGGTACGGGGCCGGCCTCCATCCGGACCACCCGGAGCTGGACACGCCCCAGGCGATCCTGTCGTGCACCCGCTGGACGGGCGGCGCGGAGCTGACCACCCCGCTGGCCCAGACCTCCTGGCACGGCGAACGCATGCACTGGTTGGCCTGATGCCCTGAAGTTGGCCTGATGCCCTGAAGGACCCCTTCGAGACGTTCAACGCCCTGAAGGGGTCCTTCAGGGCACTAGGCGTGCGGGAGGGCATGCCAGCCGGCAAGGGTGTCGGCCAGTTGTGCCACCAGGTCCAGCTCGTCGAACTCCGCCCTGGTCACCCATGCCGCCGCCGATGCGTCGTCACCTGGGGAAAGTTCGCCACCGATGGCCTCGGCGGCGTAGTCGAAGATCAAGAACGGCCCCCGCTGTACGCTTCCGATCAAGGAACCGACCCGCACCTCGAGGCCGGTCTCCTCCAGGAGCTCACGGGCGACGGCGGAAGCGTCGCTCTCACCCGGCTCCACCCGGCCGCCGGGCAGCGACCACTGTCCCCGGCCCGGCTCGTTGGCCCTGCGGACCAGCAGGAGCCGGCCGGCCGCGTCGTGCACGACCGCCCCGACACACCTGATCAACGCTTCGGCCACGAACACACAGCGTAGCCGGAACGCCCGCCCGCGCCGACCCCTTGCCCCAAGAGCAGTAATGACCTCCCGCTCGGCCGAATCGTGCGGTACAACCATTTTCAAGAACAAGTTCAGCAACCCACCCACGGACACGGAGTAACACCCGGTGAAAGTCAAGAAGGTCCTGATTCTGTCTGGCGCGGCGTTGTTGGTGTTCTTCCTCGTGACCCAACCCGAAGGCGCCGCGTCGATCGTCAACAGCATCCTCACCACGCTGCAGGAGGCCGCGGAAGCGCTGATCACGTTCGTACGCTCGGTGTTCAACGGCTGAGCCCGGTACCGTCGAAGCATGTTCGCCCCCCGGGATTCAGACGAGTACCTGCTTGACACGGAACGCCGGGTCATCCGGGTGCGCATGCACTGGGCATGTCTCGCCTGGGACATCTTCGAGACGGTCGCGTTGCTCGCGGTCGCGGTGATGGTGTCGTACCTGCTCCCGCCGTCGATGTGGCTGGTGCAGAACATCTTGTGGTACGCGGCGTTGTTCGTGCTGCTCCGCTTCACCTACGTGGTGCTCAACTGGTGGGTGGAACGGATCGTGGTGACGGACAAACGCATGATGATGACGACCGGCATCATCACGACCAAGGTGCTGATGATGCCGATCGGCAAGGTCACCGACCTGACCTACGAGCGTCCACTGATGGGTCGCCTCCTGGGCTACGGCACGATGATCGTGGAGTCGGCCGGTCAGATCCAGGCACTGAACCGGCTCGAGTACCTGCCCAAGGCCGAGCAGGTCTACGACGCGATCTCGGAGCTGGTGTTCGGCGACAAGGAGGCGCAGGCCAAGCGCTTCTCGATGATCAAGGCTCAGCGTCTGGCCCGCCGCAAGCCGATGGTGGGGTGACTTCGCGTTCAATAGGGACGTGAGGATCGATCTACACACCCACTCGACGGCATCGGACGGCACCGACACCCCCGCGGAGCTGGTGGCCAACGCGGCCGCCGCCGGGCTGGACGCGCTGGCCATCACCGACCACGACACCACCGCGGGCTGGGCGGAGGCGGAGGCGGCACTGCCGCCCGGCTTGCGCCTGGTCCGCGGTGCCGAGCTGTCGTGCGTCAGCCCGGACGGCCGGGGTGGGCACTGCACCGTGCACCTGCTGGCCTACCTCTTCGACCCCGACGCCCAGGCCGTGGTCCGCGAGTACGCCCGCGCCCGCGCCGAGCGCCGGGGCCGCCTGGCCAAGATCGCCGACCGCATGGCCGCCGACGGCTTCCCCATCAGCGGCGAGGCCCTGCTGGCGGCGGTTCCCGAGGAGGCCACGGCAGGCCGGCCCCACCTGGCCATGGCCTTGGTCCGGGCCGGCGTGGTGTCGTCCGTGGACGAGGCCTTCGCCCGCTTCCTGAACGACCGTGGCCGCTACTACCTCCCCAGCTCCCGCACCCCGATCGAGGACTCGATCGAGATGATCGCGGAGGCGGGCGGCGTGACGGTGCTGGCCCACGCCTTCGCCACCCACCGGGGCCCCACGGTCACCGCGGACGTGATCAAGGAGTTGGCCGGCCTGGGGCTGGGTGGCGTGGAGACAGACCACCCCGACCACGACGAGGACGCCCGCAAACGCTTGCGCCACCTGGCGGACGACCTGGGCCTGATCACAACCGGCTCGAGCGACTACCACGGCACGAACAAGGTCATCCGGCTCGGCCAGGAGACCACGGCCCCCGACATGCTGGCCGAGATCGCCCGCCGGGCGACAGGTGTGGCGGTGGTGGAGGGACGTTAGGCGCGGCCTGCTGGGCGTTGGTCCAGCAGGGTGACCTTGCTATGGGGGTGTGTGGGCCGAGATCGCCCGCCGGGCGGCAGGGTGTGAAGGGTTAGGCGCGGGCCTGCTCGGCTCCCGTCAGCAGGGTGACCACGCTCGGGATGCGTCGTCACCACCCTGCAGCCTGGCCGAGATCGCCCCGGGCAACGGGCGGGCGGAGGGCTGTACGCCGGCTTGCTCGGCTCCGGTCAGCAAGGCCACCATGCTGTGGGGTGCGTCGTCGCCGAACATGATCTGGTAGATGTCGTCTCCTGCTTCGGCGGCCGCGCGCGTGAACATGGCCTGTTCGTACTCGGCGAGTGCGGCCTCGCCGTCGGAAGGGTGCGCGGCGATGGCCTGGCCTAGTTCGGCGCCGTCCAGCATGGCCAGGTTGGCGCCCTCCCCGTTCGGCGGCATGAGGTGGGCGGCGTCGCCGAGCAGGGTGACCCCCGGCACACGGTCCCATCGGTGCCCGGCCGGCAGGGTGAAGAGGCGGCGCGGCACCGGCGGGACGTCGCTGTCGGTGATCAGGGCGGTGAGCTCGGGCGCCCAGCCGTCGAACTCCTCGGCGACCCGCGCGGTCACGGTCGCCGTGTCGGCGGGATCGACATCGGCGAACCAGTCCCGCGGCTTCAGCAGTTGCGCGTACGTGTGGAGGGTCCCGCCGGCCTCCCGGTGAGCCCCTGGGTCGGCGCCCAGCTCTCCCGGGAGCCGTGGCGTCCCGCGCTGATGGAGATCTACGAGTGCGTCGGCGGGCTGGTCAGCGCACTCGGCGTGCCCGAGGAGGCGCTCTTCGACGCCGCCGGCGCGCTGGTGAACTACGTCCTCGGCGTCGCCGGGCAGAACGCCGCGAACGCCCGGCTCCTCGCCGACGGCGACGCGGACCGGTCGGCCTTCCTGGGCACCGTCGCCGCGCGGTGGGCGCGGCTCGACCCCGAGAAGTACCCGTTCGTGCACAAGGTGGCGACGAAGCTGCGCGAGCACGACGACCGGGACCAGTTCCTCGCCGGGGTCGACATCTTCCTCGCCGGGATCGCGACCCTCCGGTAGCTGACGAGGACCCACCGCGCGCGGATCCACACTGGACCGTGGCAGGCTGGCGCCGTGCTCTTCGACGTGCGGCTTTTCGCCGAGGCGACGATCACCCTCGTCGTGATCATGGACCCGCCGGGGACCGTGCCCGTGTTCCTCAGCCTGGTCGGCCGGCGACCGAGGCAGGCGCGGCTGCGGGCCGCCCGCCAGGCCGTCCTCGTCTCCCTCGGCGTGATCAGCCTGTTCGCCGTGGGCGGCGAGGCGATCCTCGACTACCTCGGCATCGGGATCCCGGCGGTGCAGGGCGCCGGCGGCCTGCTCCTCCTGCTCATCGCGCTCGACCTGCTCACCGGCCGGGACACCACCGAGCCCCGGGAGGTCGAGGACGTCAACGTCGCCCTCGTGCCCCTCGGCACCCCGCTGCTCGCCGGCCCCGGCGCGATCGCCGCCACGATCGTCTTCGTGCGGCACGCCGACAGCGGGGCCAAGTACCTCTCACTCGCACTGGCCATCGTCGTCGTGCACCTGTTCCTCTTCCTGTGCCTGCGGTTCTCCGGCCTGCTGATCCGCGTCCTCAAGGACAGCGGCATCACGCTCCTGGCCAAGATCGCCGGCCTCCTCCTGGCGGCGATCGCGGTCCAGCTGGTCGCCGACTCCGTGCAGGGGTTCGTGAGCGGCACGTAATCGACTGAGCGGGCCGTCTTGCAGGCCCGCTCAGTCAGCGAGCGGAGCGAGCCAAACCAGCACTGTCGGTGGTCGGGGCTAACGTTGCGCCCGTGCAACTCGGGTTCGACGCCATGCCGCGCAAACTCATCAAGGTCACCCCGTCCCGTCTGGCGACGTGGGTCGACTGCCCGCGCCGTTTTCGGATGGCCTACCTCGACCGACCGACCCCTCCGAGGGGCGGCGCCTGGGCGCACAGCACGCTCGGCGCCGTGGTGCACAACGCCTTACGCGCCTTCTTCGACCTCCCGCCCCGGCGCCGCACGCCCGAAGCCGCCGCCGCGCTCGTGAGCCAGCACTGGAACGACGAGGGCTTCGAGAACCCCGACCAGGCCGCCCGGTACCGCACCCGCGCGCAGGGCTGGGTCGCCGACTATGTGGCCGACCTCGACCCGAACCTCGAGCCGGTCGGTCTCGAACGCTGGGTGTCCGCCCCGGTCGGCACGATCGTCGCCGAGGGGCGGGTCGACCGGATCGACGAGCGGGACGGGGAGGTGGTCATCGTCGACTACAAGACCGGCCGGTCGGCGCTCACCACCGACGACGCGCGTGGCTCCCAGGCGCTCGCCCTGTACGTCCTGGCCGCGCGGCGCACGCTCCGGCGGCCGTGCACCAAGGTCGAGCTGCACCACCTGCCCTCCGGCACGGTCGCCGCCTGGGAGCACAGCGAGGAGTCGCTCGCCCGGCACCGGGCCCGCGCCGAGGAGGCGGCCGACGAGTTCAATCTCGCGACGGATACGCTGAACGCCGGCGGCGACCCGGACGTCCTCTTTCCAGCACAGGTAGGTCGCCAGTGCTCCTGGTGTGACTTCCGGCGCAGCTGCCCCGAAGGTCAGGCCGCTGGGCCGGCGGCCGAGCCCTGGGCCATGCTGGTCCCATAGGAGGCCTTGTGAATCTCTCGAACGCGACCACGGTGGAGATGCCGACCTCGCCACAGCCAGCACCAGCGCCGCGCCACCGCGGCGGTCCCTGGCGTGAGCTGTCCGGCGCGCTCGCGGTCGGCATGTCCGTGCTCGCCGTCGTCGTCATCGTCTTCCAGGTCCTCGCCTGGGGGCGGGACATGCCCGGCCCGGGCATGTGGACGGTCGTCGGGCACGTGGTCGCGGCCGCGCTCGCGGTGCTCGTCCAGCGCTTCGCCGACCGGCTGGCAGGCTGGCCCGCCGCCGCGGCGGTACTGGGGGTGGTCGCCGTCTCCGGCGCCACGTTATGGCTGTTCTGGTGGGCCTGACGACGGAGGCCACACCAGGTCCACGAACGCCTGCACCGCCGCGTCGACGCCGTCCCGGTCGCCCGTGGCGAGCAGGTCGAGCAGCGCGCCGCGGGTGAACGCGAGCGCCATCCGCGCCTGGGCCAGCGGCAGGCCGGCGAACATCGACTCGTCCTCCAGCCACGACGTCACGATGCCGTCCAGCACCGGCGCCACCGACTCCTGACCGGCCAGCGCCGCACCGTACAGCTCGAAGAACAGCCGCTCGTACGGGGCCAGCGCGGGGTCGGCGAGCCGGTGCCAGAACTCGAGCGCCAGTTCGCGCGGCGTGCGTGACCGCATCGACGCCAGGGCGACCCGCTGCCGTTCCTCGACCGCGCGCACGACCTCGACGAGCAGCCCGTCCCGGGTGCCGAAGTGGTAGATCAGCATGCGGTGGCTGGTGCCCGCGCCGGCCGCGATCTGCCGCAGGCTGCGGTCACCCACCCCGGCGCCGGCCAGGTACGTGATGACGCGGTCGAGAAGGTCTGCCCTGGACATGTACCAAATGGTACAGTTCGCGCATGGGATACGAGGTCACCACCACGATCGACGCGCCGGCCGACCTCGTCTGGCGCGTGGTCCGCGACGTCGAGAAGTGGTCGGACTGGACACCGACCATCACCGAGATCCGCGTGCACGGCGGCGGGGAGCTGAAGCTGGGCAGCGTCGCCACCGTGCGCCAGCCGAAGCAGCCGGCCCGCGAGTGGACCGTCACCGAACTGGTCGACGGTCACACGTTCAGGTGGACCAGCAGCGGCCCCGGCCTGCGCTTCTCGGCCGACCACACGGTGACGACGACGGACGGCGCCACGACCGTCGAGCTGACGTTCGACATCGCCGGCCCGCTGGCCCCCGTCGCCAGGCTCCTGGCCGGCAAGGCCATCCGCTGGGCGGTCGACACCGAGGCCGCATCCCTCAAGAAGTGGTGCGAACGTACGTCCCGATGATCGGGCGCGGACCTTCGCACAAAGGTCTGCGGGTCGCGGGACACTAGGCGGCGAGCCACGAGCGCCAGGTCGGCAGCAGTGTGGCCAGCAGCTCCTCGGGGTTCTCGGTGTTCGGCGAGTGCCGGGCCGCGCGGACGACCGCGAAGTCCGCGTCCAGCCGGTCGGCCATGTCGCGCTGGGTCGACACCGGCCAGGCGTCGTCGAACTCGCCACAGCAGACCAGGCATGGGATGCCCGACGTGTGGAGCATCCGGGCGAGCGAGCTGACCAGGTCCGGCTCGGTGCGCAGGGCGCGGGCCTTGCCGAGCAGTGCGGCCGGCCGCGAGCGCAGGAACCGCTCCCGCATGAACGCGCGCAGCGGGGCAGTCTGCCCGGGCTGCGGCGGGGCCATGGCGTCCAGCTGCTCGCGGAGCTTGTAGGCCGCCTCGATGCCGTGCTTGCGCATGGTCGGCTCGCCGATGTCCAGCACCTGCCGGCGCAGTCCCTCGGGCAGCTCGGACGGCCCCGAGCACATGAGTGTGAGGCCGGCGATCGGCGCGCCCGCCAGCACGGCGGCCCGCGCGACCAGCCCGCCGTACGAGTGGCCGAGCAGCACGACCGGCCCACCCTCGGTGGCCAGCTTCTCGACCAGCTCCGCGATCACGCCGCCGAGCGCTGCCGGCAGGTACGCGGCCTCGTCGTCCGGCCCGGCGGACTCGTACTGCCCGGGCAGGTCGATGGCGATCGCGTCGAAGCCGCCCGCCGCGATGGCGTCGAGCAGGGGCGCGAAGTCCTCTTTGGACCCGGTGTAGCCGGGCATCAGGAGTGCGGTGGGGCGCGGCTCCGTCGTGTTGACGGCGCGCCTGCGCAATGCGGCGATCGGACCGTACCGACCGTGGAGGTCCACCCGGTCCGCGCCGTTCGGGGTCAACTGCGACGGCGTGTTCACACACTGAGTGTGCCCCAAACCAGCTCGCAAAAGCTTCGAGTCCGTGCTGACTTGTGTCCCACAGCACGAAAGTCGTGAGGAGTTCCCCACCAACCCGTGATCAGCGCAGGGCGACCAGCGTGTCCCCGCGTTGTTCGAGCACCACCGGGCCGAGCTTGGACATCGTGACGAGACCCGAGTAGCTGCCGCGGTCGACCGGTGTCGAGGCGACCTGCTCACCGGTCGCCGGGTCGAGCACGGCGAGGGCGCCGGTCACCGGAACCAGGATCTTCCCGGCAAAAGCCGTGCCGGGGCCGAGCGCGTGGTCGATCGTCCACAGTGGCCGGAGGTCGTCCATGGACAGCGCGATCGTCTTCGTGCCGGTGAACCAGTAGACCGCGCCGGTCGCCTGGTTCACGGGCACCGTGTGGTCCTTCGGCTCGGTGCGCAGGTCGTTCGCGCCGATCGACAGCTGGTAGGTCCTGACGATCGAGCCCTTCTCGTCCAGCACGACCAGCCGGTTCGGGTTCGGCACGGCGATCGCGGTGCACTGCTGCACCTCGTCCGGTTTGGTCGGGTCGAGGCGGCACTGGTCGCTCATCGCCACGACGCGGGCGTCCTTGCCGACCACGACACTCGCCACGACGATCGGCTTCTCGGCGTCGTCCTCGCCGGTCGCCTTGTAGACGGTCAGCCGGTCGCCGGGGTCGGTCGCGCAGTGCTCGATGACCGCGATCCTGGCCGTCGCCACCGCCACGGTCCCGTACGTGCAGCCGACGCGGGGCTGCTTGTTCGGGTTGACCTCGGCCGGGACCTTGCCGTACTCCATGGTCTGGACCAGGTCCGAGCGCCAGGTGGTGAGCAGCTGCGAGCCCGTCGTGGTGACGTACCCGCTGTTGTCGTACAGCAGCCGGGTGCCCAGCTCGGCGTCGGAGTCGCGCTGGCCCTGGTACGGCTTGTCCCGCTGCTCGTTCTCCTGCGTCGGCCGGCCACGCTGCCCGTTCGCCGGCCACAGCGCGGTCACCTCGCTGCAGCCGCCCTTCTTGCGCGGGTCGCCGTCCGGCAGCAGGTTGTCGGTCTTCGCGTACACGGCGACCGCCATCTGCCACGCCCCGGTCACCGTGCACAGCGGCAGGTCCCGGGTGTAGCGCCAGCGGACCTCGCCGGTCAGCGGGTCGCGGCCGGCGACCTCGCCGCCGTTCCCGGTGACGACCGCCGGGCCGATGGCCACCGGCTCGGGCGTGGCGGAGGACTTCGCCCGCCACACCTCACCGAGCGACGGCGGGAACGTCGTCGGCCGGGCCGGCGACGTCATCGACCCCGCGTAGGTCTGTGACGTGGTCGCGCGGATGTCGCTGGACTGCCACAGGAGCAGCCCGCCGACGAGCGCCGCGACCGCGATGACCGCGGCGACGAGGACGTCGCGCTTGCGGTGGAACCTGGTCCGCTGCCAGCGCTCGACGGGTTCATCGTCAACAGCGTCGTCGAGCAAGTCCTCGTCGCCGATACTCCCAGTGTCCAATGGCTCGCTCCGCTCGCTGTGTGGTCGGGCCTGCAGGACGGCGTCTTCCCTCCCTGCGCTGCTCGGCGCGGGTCGCTTCGCTCCCGGGCGCCTCCGCTGCTCGGTCAGTCCAGACGCCGCCGGCCCGACCACAAGTCAGTCTGCCGAACCGCCTGTTTCGCTGGCGTTGGACGTCTCCGCCACGGGCACGCCGCCGCGCCGACGGGTCCTGGTCCGGCTGCGGGCCGGCCGGTCCGACTTCGGCGACGAGGTCGCCTCCGGCGTCTCGGCGGCCGGCTCGCCCTCGCCACCACCGCCGCCGCGGCGGCGGACTCGGCGGCGGCGCGGCTCACCGGTGGACTCGGCGGTCTCGGTCTTGCGGGCCTTCTCGGCGCCGCCCTTCCCGGCGGGACGCGAACGCCGGCGGTTGCGGCCCTTCTTCTTGCCGCCCAGATCCTCCTCGGGCTCGGCCGACAGCCCGGCGCGGGTCCGCTTCGACAGCGGCAGCCGGCCGGTCGCGTCCTCGGGAATGCCCAGGTCGGCGAACAGGTGCGGGGACGTCGAGTACGTCTCCACCGGCTCCGGCTTGTCCAGGCCCAGTGTGTCGCTGATCAGCTTCCAGCGTGCCTCCTCGTCCCAGTCGACGAGCGTGATGGCCACACCCTCGCGCCCGGCGCGGCCCGTGCGGCCGATCCGGTGCACGTAGGTGCCCTCGTCCTCGGGGCACTGGAAGTTGATCACGTGCGTGACGTCGTCGATGTCGATGCCGCGAGCCGCCACGTCCGTGGAGATCAGCACGTCGACCTTGCCGGACCGGAACGCCCGCAGCGCCTGCTCACGCGCGCCCTGCCCCAGGTCACCGTGCACGGCGGCCACCGCGAAGCCCCGCTCCGCGAGATCGTCGGCCACCTTCTGCGCGGTGCGCTTGGTGCGGCTGAAGATCATCGTCAGGCCGCGGTCCGACGCCTGCAGCGCCCGCGCCACGACCTCGATCTTGTCCAGCGAGTGCGCCCGGTAGACGAACTGGCGGGTGCGCTCGTGGATCGCGCCGGCGTCGTTCTCCTCGGCGCGGATGTGGGTCGGCTGGTGCAGGAACGTGCGGGCCAGCGTGATGATCGGGCCGGGCATGGTGGCCGAGAACAGCATGGTCTGCCGCTCGTCCGGCACCATGGTCAGGATCCGCTCGATGTCGGGCAGGAAGCCCAGGTCGAGCATGCGGTCGGCCTCGTCGAGCACCAGCGCGCGGACCTTGCCCAGCACCAGGTGGCGCTGCTCGGCGAGGTCCAGCAGGCGGCCCGGGGTGCCGACGACGATGTCCACGCCCTTGCGCAGCTGTGCGATCTGCTGCTCGTACGGCCGGCCGCCGTAGATCGACAGCACCCGGATGCCCAGGTGCTTGCCGGCGTCGGACAGGTCGTGGCAGACCTGCAGGCACAGCTCGCGGGTGGGCACGACGACCAGCACCTGGGGGGTGCCGTCGCCGGGGGTGGTGATCCGGTTGAGCAGCGGCACGCCGAAGCCCAGCGTCTTGCCGGTGCCGGTGCGTGCCTGGCCGATGATGTCGTCGCCGGCGAGGGCCAGCGGCAGCGTCAGCTCCTGGATCGCGAAGGTCCGCTCGATGCCGGCCTCGACGAGAGCCCTGACGATCTCCGCCTTGACGCCGAACTCGGCGAACGTGGGGGAGTCGGCGCGGACGGGCGCGTCCGCCTTCAGCGGATGCGACGTGTCGGTGTCGGGGACGCCGGCCTCGCTGTGCTCCAGCTCAACGGCGTCCATGTCTTTGATCTCTTCAGTGATGTGAATCTCTCCCTTGTCCAGCGCGCTCCGCCCTGGACGGGCCGCTCGACCGCACCCTTGTACCCAGGTGCGGGAGGGCCGGCGAGGCGCGCACACCCTCTTTACGCGGCTAGCGAAAATGCCTGCGTTTGGGCTCAGTCTACCTGCGATGTTCGCCGGATACGCTCAGGGCCATGAGCGAGTCTGGCGATACGGCCGCGAAAGTGGACATTGACCCCGGGGTTGTTGACCTGCTCGGAGTCCTTGCTTATGGCGAGTTGTCGGCCTTCGACCGGCTCGCCGAGGACGCGCGCACCGCGCCGTCCATCGACGGACGTGCCGCCCTGTCGGCCATGGCGGCGGCCGAGATGGGCCACTACCAGCGCATCGAGAAGTACCTGGCCGGGCACGGTGTCGACGTGCAGGACGCCATGCGCCCGTTCATCGGGCACTTCGACACCTGGCACGCGTCGACCGCGCCGCGTTCGTGGCTGGAGTCACTGGTCAAGGCGTACGTGGGCGACGGCCTGGCCGCGGATTTGTATCGCGAGATCGCGACCTGGCTGGACCCCGAGACGTCCGCCCTGGTCACCGAGGTGCTCGCGGACACCGGGCACTCGGCGTTCGCCGAGCGCATGGTCCGCGAGGCCATCGAGCGGGACCGCGCCGTCCGCGACCGCCTGGCCCTCTGGGGACGGCGGTTGCTGGGTGAGGCCCTGACACAGGCGCAGTACGTCGTGGCCGAGCGTGACGGCCTGGCGGCGCTCATCGTGGCCGGCACCGGCGACCTCGCGGGAATCGCGGCGCTGTTCCGGCGGTTGCAGCAGCAGCATGGCAAGCGGATGTCCGCGCTGGGACTCGGCTAGCCTGTGAGACGTCGTACCGTCGTATTGGAGGTCAGCGTGGAGGTCAAGGTCGGAGTCGCGGACACCGCGCGAGAGCTGCTGATCAACAGCTCGCAGACTCCGGAAGAGGTCGAGGCGTTGGTGGCCGACGCGTTGAAGAGCTCCTCGGGCATGTTGACGCTCATCGACGACAAGGGGCGCCGGTACGTGGTCCCCTCGGCCCGGGTCGCCTACGTGGAGATCGGCTCGGCCGACTCGCGGCGGGTGGGTTTCGCCACCGCCTGATCAGGCTTTTCGCGAAGGGCAGGGCCTTCGTGCCCTGCCCTTCGCCGTGCCCCGGCCCCGATGCCCTGAAGGACCCCTTCAGGGCGTTCAACGTCTCGAAGGGGTCCTTCAGGGCAGGTCAGCCGGCCGAGGGCTCCGGGAGCTTCACGACCTTGTTCAGCTCCAGCGGCTTGTTCGGGTCGATCGCTACCCCGTGTGAACGGGTGAAGCCGTCGATCGCCGACCAGATGATCTGGGTCAGGTACTCCACAACCGCCTCGCGGCGCATCGTCCGGCGTTCCAGCCACCACTCGCTGACGTTCTGGACCATGCCGACGATCCCGTGGGCCCAGGGCTCCGCGGCACCCGAGTCGAGGTTCATCGAGCGGAGGTAGTCACCGAGCAGGGTGGTCAGGGCCTGGGCGATCAGCTCCTTGTCCTCGGCCACGATGTCCTGCTCGACCGGCCGGTTGGCGAGGCTCCGCCGCAGCAGCATCCGGTACAGGTGGGGATGCTCCTCGACCGTCGTGAAGAACGCGTCCAGGCTCTTCCGGATCCGCGGGACCGGCGCCTCCTCGTTGTTCATCGCGGGGATGAGGCGGTCGAACAGGATCTCGGTGCCCCGGTGGCCGAGCGCCACGAACAGGTCCGCCTTGTCGGCGAAGTGCCGGTACAGGACGGGCTTCGTCACGCCGGCCTCGGCGGCGATGTGGTCCATGCCGACGTCCGGGCCGTGGTCGGCGAGCGCGCGCATCGCGGCCTCGACGAACTCCGCCCGCCGCGCCGCACGGTGCGAGCGCCAGCGGTCCCGTCTCGCGTCGCCGGTCGGGGTGCCGGTTGCTTCTGGCATCTTGCGGACAGTACCCCTAGCCGTGCTGCTGGAGGGGGAAGCCGCCGCCGATGCCCTTCCAGGCCAGCGTGCTGATCAGGCCGACGGCCTCGTCCTTGGACATCGAGCGGTTGTTCGCCAGCCACGACCGCGCCGCGACCTGGCTGATGCCCACGAGACCGACCGCCAGCAGCCGCGCCGGCTCCTCGTCGAGGCCCGCGTCCGCGGTGATGGTCCGGGTGATGGCCTGCACACACGCGTCCGTGCCGCGGTCGATGGCCGCCTGGACCACCGGCTCGCCGCGCAGGTCGGACTCGAACACCAGCCGGTACGCCTGGCTCTCGCCGTCCACGAAGTCGAAGTACGCGCTCACGGCGTTGCGGACCCGCACCTTGTTGTCGGTGGTCGACTCCATGGCGTCGGTGACCCGCACGATGAGCTCGTCGACGTGGATCTCCAGCAGGGCGAGGTACAGCTCCAGCTTGCCCGGGAAGTGCTGGTAGAGGACCGGCTTGGACACACCGGCCCGCTCGGCGATCTCGTCCATGGCCGCCGCGTGGTAGCCGTTCGCCGCGAAGACGTCCTGGGCCGCGGCCAGCAGTTGGGCCCTCCGAGCGGTACGCGGTAGCCGCGCCGCTCTGTTCCCCTGCCCTGCCAGCCCGTGCTGGATCGTTTCCGACATACGCCCTCCAGGATCCCTCGCGAATCGGGGTGACCGACCCGAGGTCCGACCTTACTCGTGGGTAATGCCTGCGCGGGAGAGTGAGGGACTATGGAGGGATGAGCACTTTCGCCGAGCCGCGTCCTCCCGTCACGTTCGTGCCCATGTCAGACGCCGTTCTGCCGGCCGTCGACATGTCCATCCCACCGTGGCCGGGCGAGGACCGGACCAGCGGCGGAGTGCGGCTCCACGTCCGCGTCACCCCCGGCAGACAGGACGCCCCGACCGCCGTCTACGTGCACGGCCTCGGCGGCTCGGCCACCAACTGGACCGATCTAGGGGACCAGCTGTCCGGGTTCGTGCCGGGGCTGGCGCTGGACCTCCCGGGCTTCGGCTGGTCGGAACCGCCACGTGACTTCGACTACTCCATCCCCGCGCACGCCGACACGGTCGCCCGGTTCATCCGAGGTCTGGACGCCGGTCCGGTGCACCTGTTCGGCAACTCGATGGGCGGCGCGATCTCGATGAACGTCGCCGCCGACCACCCCGAACTGGTGCGCACGCTCACCCTCGTGTCGCCGGCCGTGCCGGACCTGCGCCCGTTCACCTCCCGCATGTCCGACCCGCGGCTGGCCGTCGCCTACCTGCCGCTGGTCGGTGCGCCGGTGCGCAGGCGCATGGCCGCCGAGCCGGCCGACACGCGGGTCATGCGGCTGCTGCGGCTGTGCTTCGCCGAGCCCGACAAGATCCCGCGGTCGCGCCGGGACGAGGCGGCCCACGAGCTGGCGGAGCGGGAGCGTTTGGTGTGGGCGAACCCGGCGCTGGCCCGCAGCACGGTCGGCCTGTTCCGGTCGTGGCTGGTGCCGCGCGCCCGGTCGATGTGGACGCTCGCGCCCCGGATCAAGGCCCCGACGCTGGTCGTGTGGGGTGCCGACGACAAGCTGGTCACGGTCCGCAAGGCGCCGCGCACGGCCCGGCTGATCCCGAGGGCGCGACTGCTGGTGCTGCCCAGGACCGGGCACGTCGCGCAGATGGAGCGGCCGGGCACGGTCGCGCGGGCGGTGCTGGGCATGTGGGAGCAGGTCGAGGCGGGCAACTGGTGAGCGGCCATATTTCCGCTGTGGCACTCTTGTTGTCGTGACGAGACCTGTCCGTGACCGGTATCGCGCCGGTGAGCGCCGCACATCGGGCGAGCCGTTGGCCGCGAAGTGGCGCCCCACGGATGATCCACCGTCCGGCAAACGCCGGGCGGTGCGCCGCAGGAAGGGCGTGCTGAGCACGTACGGCTGGCGCGTCTACGCGGTGCCCATCCTGCTCGCGGTGACCGCGCTCGTCGTGATCCAGACCGCGAACGACAAGGACTCGGCGGGCGCGGCGGCGAACGGCTCGACGACGGCCGCCGACGGCGCGCCGAGCAACGGGGACGTCTACGCGGGCTCGGACATCACCGAGAAGCCGGCCAAGCCGGCGGACCTGAACATCCCGACCGCCGAGCTGCCGCCGGGCCCGGAGTACCTGCGGGCCGGTGCCGGCACGTTCTCCGTGGTTCCCGGCACGACCCCGCGGGTCGGCAACGCCGGGAAGCTGTACACGTACACGATCGAGATCGAGGACGGCATCGACCTGACCCCGTACGGCGGCATCGACTCGTTCGGCCGGCTGGTCGACTCGACGCTCGCCGACCCGCGTGGCTGGGCGGGGACCGGGCAGGTGTCGGTGCAGCGGGTCGACGGCAACGCGGATCCGGACATCCGGTTCACCCTGGCGACGCCGGACACGGCGCACCGTCCGGACTTCTGCGGCTACTCGATCAAGTACGAGTCGTCGTGCTGGCGGCGCTCGGAGAAGCGCGTGATGATCAACTTTGCGCGCTGGGTGCGTGGCGCGCTGGCGTTCGGTGGCGACATCGGGTCCTACCGCGAGTACGCCATCAACCACGAGATCGGGCATGCGTTCGGCAAGGGGCACGTCGGGTGCGCCGAGCAGGGTGGTCTCGCGCCGGTGATGATGCAGCAGTCGTTCGGCACGGCCAACGACTATGTGGCCCAGCTCAACAGCCAGGCGGGCAGCAAGGACCCGGTCCAGGCGGACGGCAAGACGTGCCGCTTCAACCAGTGGCCCAACCCACAGGTGCAGCCGCCCAACTGATCCCGGTATTTGGGACCCGGGGAAGCCCGGGTGGGATGTTCGCGTTGTACGCGTGGAGACTTGGGTTTACCAGTCACGCGTCGAGGAGGAACCCATGGCAAGCGGTTTGCCACCGCTGGTGGAGCCGGCCGCCGAGCTGACCAAGGACGAGGTCGCCCGCTACAGCCGTCACCTGATCATCCCGGATGTCGGGGTCGACGGGCAGAAGCGCCTGAAGAACGCGAAGGTCCTGGTGGTTGGCGCTGGCGGGCTGGGCAGCCCCGCGCTGCTGTACCTGGCCGCCGCCGGCGTCGGCACGCTCGGCGTGATCGACTTCGACGTCGTCGACGAGTCGAACCTGCAGCGCCAGGTGATCCACGGCGTGTCGGACGTCGGCAAGCCGAAGGCCCTGTCGGCCAAGGAGTCGATCGCCGAGATCAACCCGTTCGTCGACGTCGTCCTGCACCAGGAGCAGCTGACCACGGACAACGCGCTGGCGATCTTCGCCGGCTACGACCTGATCCTGGACGGCACCGACAACTTCGCCACCCGCTACCTGGTCAACGACGCCGCGGTGCTGCTGGGCAAGCCGTACGTCTGGGGCTCGATCTTCCGCTTCGAGGGCCAGGTGAGCGTCTTCTGGGAGGACGCCCCGAACGGCCAGGGCCTGAACTACCGCGACCTCTACCCCGAGCCCCCGCCGCCCGGCATGGTCCCGTCCTGCGCCGAGGGCGGCGTCCTCGGCGTGCTGTGCGCGTCGATCGGCTCGGTGATGGTGACCGAGGCAATCAAGCTGATCACGGGCATCGGCGAGCCGCTGCTGGGTCGCCTGATGGTGTACGACGCGCTGGAGATGTCGTACCGGACGATCAGGATCCGCAAGGACCCCGAGTCCAAGCCGATCGAGGGCCTGATCGACTACGAGGCGTTCTGCGGTGTCGTGTCGGACGACGCGCAGCAGGCGGCCGCCGGCCACACCATCACGCCCCGCGAGCTCAAGGAGAAGTTCGACCGCGGCGACGACTTCGCCCTGATCGACGTCCGCGAGCCGCACGAGTACGAGATCGTGAAGATCCCGGGCGCGACCCTGATCCCGAAGGACGAGATCCTGTCCGGCGCCGCGCTGGCGACCCTGCCCCAGGACAAGCCGATCGTGCTGCACTGCAAGTCGGGCGCCCGCTCGGCGGAGGCCCTGGCCGCCCTGCACAAGGCCGGCTTCAAGGACGCGGTCCACGTGGGCGGCGGCGTCCTGGGCTGGGCCCGCGACGTAGACCAGAGCCTGCCAACGTACTAACCCGTACTGACCCGATGCCCTGAAGGACCCCTTCGAGACGCTCAACGTCTCGAAGGGGTCCTTCAGGGCTTTGCACTTGGGCCGTTCGGGTCGGGGCACGCCACGACCGCGTGACCTGCACGACGCGTGACGGGGTGGGCAGGTAGCGTGCCGAGGCGTGACTGCGTCCCCACCGCCCCAGCACGTACGGGCTGCTTTCGGCGCGAAGGACAGTGTGCCGGAGCTGGTCGGCGCCGGTCCGCAGTGGCGTTGCGACGACACCGCCCTGCGCCCGGTGACCAACCCGGCCGAGGCCTCGTGGGTCGCGCAGACCCTGGGCGAGCTCACCGTCCCCGACCTGCGGATCGGCCGCCCCCTGCGTGCCAGTGACGGACGTCACGTCGTCGGCGGCTGGGTCGCGTTCCGGTACGTCTCCGGCACCCCCGAACCACGCTACGACGACGTGATCGCCGCCTCCCTGCGCCTGCACAAGGCCACCGCCGACCTCCCGGTGCCCCGGTTCCTGCAGACCAGGGCGGACGTGTTCGCCATGGCCGACCGCGCCGCCGCCGGGCTCGAGGAGGCGCCGCTCAACCCGTCGCTGGGTGGCCGGCTGTTCGACGTCATCGAGGGCTCCCGCAAGCCGCTCGGGCTGCGGTCGCAGGTGGTGCACGGCGACCTGTTCGGCAACGTCCTGTTCGACGGGGACGCGGCACCCGGCATCGTCGACTTCACCGCGTTCCACCGGCCGCCGGAGTGGGCCGCGGCCGTGGTGGTCGTCGACGCGCTCGCGTGGGGTGGCGCCGACGAGGGCCTGCCGAAGCGGTGGGCGCACCTGCCCGAGTGGCCGCAGGTACTCGTGCACGCCCTGCTGTACCGGCTGGCCGTGCACGCCCTGCACCCGTACTCGACCGAGCAGTCCATGCGTGGCCTGGAACGCGCCGCCCGGCTCGTCACAACGGTGTGACGCCGCTCACCAGGATCTGCAGGTACAGGACCATTGTCCGCAGCGGCGCGTCCATCATCGCGAACCCGGTGAGCCCGGCGACGAACGTGACCATCGTCGCCGCCGCGTTGACCTGCCACGGCCGCGCCAGCATGGCCGCGATGAGCGTGAACGGCAGCCCGCCGCACGTGTAGGCCAGGACGAGCTGCGCGGCCAGCGGGAAACCGGCCTCGAACGTGACCGCGGCGGCGAAGCCCCACCCGAGGAACCCGCCGCCGGCGACGAGGATCGTCCACAGCACCACCGAACGCGGGTCCTGCCAGCGCAGCCACGTCGCCTCGATCGTCCGCCAGCCGAGCACGTACAGCGCGAACACGAGCACGACGACCAGCAGGACCAGGGTCAGCGCCGCCGGGCGGCTCAGGTAGAGCAGCGGTTTGATCGGGAAGTCGGGGACGCCCGTGGTGAGCAGCGCCGCGATGGTGCCGGTGACCAGAGAGCCGATGAGCCAGACAATAGGTAACTGCCACCGCATGACGGGGCACTGTATCGACTCGATCGGCTGAAAAACTCCTCGCCCGCCCTGTCGATTTCGCGGCCTCGCCGCGTCGGGGGAGTGAGACGCTGCACCGGCAGCGGATGAGGAGGAACACGTGCGCTACATGTTGATGATCGCCGACGACGGGGGCGAACGCCTGAGTCCCGCCGAGATCGACGCCGAGCCGGCGTTCATGGCGTGGCTGCGGGACGTCGAGTCCCGCGGCGCCAGCCGGGCCGGCACGCTGCTGCGCCCCTACCCGGAGGCCGTCACCGTGCGGGTTCGCGAGGGACGGACGCTGCGGTCGGACGGTCCGTTCGCGGAGACCAAGGAGCACATCGGCGGCGTCGAGATCGTCGAGTGCGCCGACCTGGACGACGCCATCGCGATCGCGTCCACGCACCCGGCCGCGGGCCGGTACCCCATCGAGATCCGCCCGTTCTGGCCGCTGGAGGAGGACTGATGCGTTTCCTGATGTTCGTGACGGTGGACCCGGACCTGGTCGGCACCGTGGCCGAGGACCCGACGGCCTGGGTCGGGGAGACGACCGCGAAGGGCCAGCGGCTGCAGGGCGACCGGCTGCGGCCGGTCAGCGACGCGACCACCCTGTGGCCCAAGGAGGGCGGCGGCACGTTCGTCTCCGACGGCCCGTTCGCCGAGACCAAGGAGCAGATCGCCGGCTACGACATCATCGAGTGCGCCGACCTCGACGAGGCGGTCGAGGTGGCGGCGAAGCACCCGGTGGCGAAGTTCGGCGCGATCGAGCTGCGACCCGTATGGCCGTGACGCAGGCGCTCGACGAGGCGTTCCGGTCGGAGTGGGGACGCGTGGTCGCCACGCTGATCCGCGTCACCGGCGACTGGGACCTCGCCGAGGAGTGCGCCTCGGACGCCTTCGCGAGCGCGTTGGCCACCTGGCCCCGGGACGGCGTGCCGCGCCGCCCCGGGGCGTGGCTCACGACCACCGCCCGCAACCGCGCGCTCGACCGCATCCGGCGCGGCGCCGCGGAGAGCAACCGGCTGCGCAAGCTCGCGCCCGTCGTGCCGGACACCGTCGAGCCGGCGGAACCGGACGTCGTGCCGGACGACCGGCTGCGGCTGATGTTCACCTGCTGCCACCCGGCCCTGCCGCTGGAGGCACAGGTCGCGCTGACCCTGCGCACGCTCGCCGGGCTCACCACGCCCGAGATCGCCAGGGCGTTCCTGGTGCCGGAGGCGACGATGGCGCAGCGGCTCGTCCGGGCCAAGCGCAAGATCCGCAACGCCCGCATCCCGTACCGGGTGCCGCCGGCCGAGCTGCTGCCGGAACGCACGGCCGGCGTGCTCGGCGTGCTGTACCTGCTGTTCAACCGGGGCTACTCGCGGGCCGAGCTGTCGACGGAGGCGATCCGGCTGGCCCGCGTGCTCGCGGAGCTGATGCCGGACGAGCCGGAGGCGGGCGGCCTGCTCGCGCTCATGCTGTTCCACGAGTCCCGCCGCGCGACCCGGGTGGACGACGCGGGTGAGCTGGTCACGCTCGCCGACCAGGACCGCACCCGCTGGGACCGCGCGATGATCGACGAGGGCGTCGCGGTGCTGGACGCGGCGTTCGACCGTGCCCGGCCCGGGGCGTACCAGCTGCAGGCGGCGATCGCGGGCTGCCACGCCACCGCCGCGCGTGCGGCGGACACCGACTGGCGCCGGATCGCCGATCTCTACGCCCTGGTCGCGCGGCTGAACCCGTCGCCGGTCGTCGAGCTGAACCGGGCGGTCGCGGTGGCGGAGGTCGAGGGCCCGGCCGCGGGCCTGGCACTGGTCGAGGCGCTGGCGGACGACCTCGCGGGTTACCACCTGCTGCCGGCCACCCGCGCGGATCTGCTGCGGCGCCTGAACCGGTCGAACGAGGCGAAAGCGGCCTACGCGGAGGCCCTGGAATTGGCGCCGACAGACGCGGAACGACGTTTTCTCACCCGCCGGATAAACGATCTGTAAAGGTGGTACGGGGCGGGATTCGGGTGCGATAGCGTGCGATCCGTGAAGCGGCGATGAACCCTGAGGACTCAGCCGATGACTCGCCGGTCGGGTGCATTGGCGTACTGGTCATCGGCACGCGTGGTGGCGGTGGGCCCGGCGAGGTGCTGATCAAGATCAGGGGTGGGTCGGAGGCGTTCCTCGCGTTCTCGGACGAGCCGTTGCCCAAGGGCGCGACCGTTCTGGTCGTTCAATCCAGAGGGGCGCGTGCGGTCGACGTCACGCCCTGGACAGATCCAATGGGAGACCTGTGATGTTCTTCTACCGCGTGCCGGCCCCCGACGAGGCGATGCTCATCTCCGGCGGAAAGATCAGGGGCGAGGGCAGCGCGCCGTTCCGGGTGGTCACCGGGCGGGGCGCGTTCGTGATGCCGTTCTTCCGCAAGGTCCGGTTCCTGTCGCTGCACATGGCCGAGGCGGAGATCACCGAGACCTGTGTGACCAAGCAGGCGATCACGCTGAAGGTGCGGGCCGTGATCGCGTTCAAGGTCGGCAACGACACGGAGAGCATCGTCAACGCCGGCCAGCGCTTCCTGTCCGACCAGCGGCAGATGGAGGAGCTGACCGGCCGCATCTTCTCCGGTCACCTGCGCTCGATCGTCGGCGCGATGACCGTCGAGGAGATCATCACCGAGCGGCAGAAGCTGGCGCTGGAGGTCCTCGACGCCTCGGCCACGGAGATGGCGCGGATCGGGCTCACGATCGACTCGCTGCAGATCCAGTCCATCGACGACCTGGACCTCGGCTACATCGCCGCGCTGTCCGCCCCGCACAACGCCGCCGTGCAACGCGAGGCGAAGATCGCGCAGGCGAGGGCCGACCAGGCCGCGGCGGAGGCCGCGCAGGAGTCCGCCCGCAAGCAGGCCGAGTACGCCCGCCAGACGGCCGTCGTCCAGGCCCAGTACAAGGCGGAGATCGACCGGGCGCAGGCCGAGGCCGCCCAGTCCGGCCCCCTGGCCCAGGCGACGGCGACCCAGGAGGTCATCAACGCCCGCACCGAACTGGCCCAACGCGAGGCGTCGCTGCGGGAGCAGCAGCTGGTCGCCGAGGTCGTGAAGCCGGCCCAGGCCGAGGCGGAGAAGGTCCGCATCATCGCCAAGGCCGAGGCGGAGGCGACCGAGATCCAGGCCGCCGCGGCCGCGTCCAACGACCGAGTCGCGCTCGACCGGTTGATCATCGAGCAGCTGCCGCAGATCGTGAAGGAGGCCGCGGGCGGCCTCAAGGGCGCGAACGTCAACATCCTGAGCGGCGCCGACGGCCTCGGCGAGATGGCAGCCGGCCTGGTAGGCCAGGGCCTGGCCATCCTCGACTCGGTGAAGAAGGGCCTCTCCGGCGACCAGGAACAGCCCAAGCCGGACCGCAAAAAGCTCACGCCCTGAAGGACCCCTTCGAGACGTTGAATGCCCTGAAGGGGTCCTTCAGGGCATTCAGGGGTGCCAGCGGTATTTGCGCATGTTGACCTTTTCGCCGTCGGCCAGGACGCCTTCCGCGCGGAGTAGTTCCAGCTGGCGGCGGGCGAGGCCCTCCGCGGGGACCCCGCTTGACCGGATGACCCGGTGCCATGGCAGGTCGTGCCCGTCCTCGGAGAGGATGCGTCCGACCAGCCGTGGCGTGGGTGCCGACGCCATGGCGGCGATGTCCCCGTAGGAGGCCACCCGCCCGGGCGGAATCGACTTGATGATCTCCCGGACGCGTTCGTGGAGCTCCTCGGACACCATGCCGGCAAGTATGCCGGCGTGCCGGTGTTACCGAACCGAGTCCGGCGTGGTTCCATCGTCCGGTGGTCGTCGCGAATGCTCCTCGGCTCGTGCGCCGGCCGGTGGCGTCTCGCGCACCGTTCCGGTGGGAGCCGGCCGCCCAGCGGGTGCTCGACGGCGCCGAGGGCTTCATCAGAGTTCTCGGCGGCCCGGGCACCGGCAAGACCACCCTGCTCGCCGAGGTCGCGGCCGACCGCATCCTGCGCGGCGGCGTCGACCCCGAACAGCTCCTCGTCATCACGGCCAACCGGCGGGCGGCGACCGAGGTCCGGGCCGCCATCGCGCAGCGGATCACCGAGCACGACGAGACCGGCGACGTGCCGCGCACGGTGCGCGAGCCGCTGGTCCGCACGGTCCACTCCTACGCCTTCTCCGTCCTGAGGATGCACGCGCACCTGCGCGACGTCCCCGGTCCGCGCCTGCTGAGCGGGCCCGAGCAGGACGCCGTCGTCCGCGAGCTGCTCGCCGGGGACGTCGAGGACGAGGTCGGCTACTGGCCCGAGCGCCTCTGGCCCGCCCTCACGGTGGCCGGCTTCGCCGAGGAGCTGCGGGACCTCATGCTCCGCGCCGCCGAACGCGGGCTCGGCCCGGAGGACCTGATCAAGCTCGGCAAGGACACCAAACACCCCGAGTGGGTCGCCGTCGGCCGGTTCGCCCGCCAGTACGAGCAGGTCATGCTCCTCGCCAACGCCGCGGACAGCGCCGTCGCCCAGGAGAGCGCGCCGGCCCTCGACGCCGCCGAGCTGGTGGCGAGCGCCGTCCTCGCGTTCGACACCGACCAGGAGCTGCTCGCCAAGGAACGCGACCGCGTCCGCTACCTGCTCGTCGACGACGCCCAGCACCTCGACCCGCTCCAGTACCGGCTCCTCGCCCGGCTCGGCTTCGCGGCCAAGGAGTTCGTCCTCGCCGGCGACCCCGACCAGGCCGTCTTCTCCTTCCGCGGCGCCGATCCGCGCCTGCTCGCCGACACCGAACCCGACGGCGGCACGGTCGTCCTCAAGCACACCCACCGCATGGCGTCCGCCGTGAAGGAAGCCGTCGCCCGGCTCGCCGCCCGACTCCCCGGCTCGGCGCCGCAGCGGCTCACCCCCGGCGAGAAGGTGGCGAACTCCCGGCAGAACGGGCACGTCGAGGTCCACCTGCACACCACGGAGGCCGCCGAGGCCGCGTGGATCGCCGACCAGTTCCGCCGCGCGCACCTCATCGACGGCGTGCCGTGGTCGGAGATGGCGGTCCTGTGCCGCTCGGTCACCCGCTCCGCCCCGGTCCTGCACCGCGCGCTCGCCGCCGCCGGCATCCCGGTCGCCACCGACGCCGACGAGCTGCCGCTCGCCCGCCAGCCCGCCGTCCGCCCGTTCCTCGAGCTGCTCCGTGTCGCGACCTACCCGCACCTGCTGACCGCCGAACGCGCGGAAATGCTGCTGACGAGCCAGTTCGGCGGCGCCGACCCGCTCGCCATCCGCCGCCTGCGCCGCGGGCTGCGCAGGCTCGAACTGGCCGCCGGCCACGACCGCCCCTCCGACGAGCTGCTCGTCGAGGTGCTCGACAACGAGGACCTGCTGACCGCGCTGGACGACGCCGAGGCCGCCAGCGTCCGCCGCATCGCCGGCCTGCTCGCCACCGCGCGGCAGGCCATCGACGAACACGCCGGCATCGAGCAGATCCTGTGGGTCGTGTGGCAGGAGAGCGGCCTCGAGGACCGCTGGGTCAAGCAGTCCCAGCGCGGTGGCACCCTGGGCGCGCAGGCGGACCGCGACCTCGACGCGATCGTCGGCCTGTTCCACGCGGCCGCCCGCTACGCCGACCGGCTGCCCGGCGCCGGGGTCACCGGCTTCGCGGACTTCCTTGCCGCGCAGCGGATCGTGGGTGACTCGCTGGCCCCGACCGCGCAGCGCGAGGACGCCGTCCCGGTGCTCACCGCGCACGCGGCCATCTGTCGCGAGTGGACGGTCGTGGCCGTTCTCGGTGTGCAGGAAGGAACCTGGCCGGACCTGCGCCTGCGTGGCTCGCTGCTCGGCACCGAGCGACTCGTCGATCTCCTCGCGGGGGTCGAGGAAACAGAGCAGCTGTCGCAGACCGCGCCGCTGCTGGCCGAGGAACGCCGGCTGCTGCTCGTCGCCGTGAGCCGGGCCCGCCGCAAGCTCCTGGTCTCGGCCATCCGCGGCGAGGACGAGCAGCCGTCGCGGTTCCTCGCCGAGCTGTCCGGCGTCGACGTCGAGGACCTCACCGACGCCGGCCGGCCGGCCTCGCTCGGCGGCACACGGCGCGCGCTGGTGCTCGCGGACCTCGTCGGCGACCTGCGCCGCGCCGTCTGCGACAGCAACGCGCCGGCGGACAGCCGGCGCCGCGCCGCCCGCCAGCTGGCCCGGCTCGCCGAGGCCGGCGTGCCCGGCGCGCACCCGGACAGCTGGTACGGCCTGGCGGACCTGACGACCCGGGAACCCCTGCGGGACAAGGACGAGACGGTCACGGTCTCACCGTCCACTGTGGAAGTACTGGCGAAGTGCCCGCTGCGCTGGATGGTCGAGCGGCACGGCGGCACCGACCCGGCCGAACTGGCGTCGATCACCGGCGTGCTCGTGCACGCGCTCGCGCAGGCCGCCGCCACGGGCGCCGACGAGGTGCACCTGCGGGCCGAGCTGGACCGCGCGTGGGACGCCGTCGACGCGGGCGCGCCGTGGTTCTCCCGCCGGGAACGCGCCCGCGTGCACGCCATGCTGGACACGTTCCTCGCCTGGGTCGCGGCCACCCGCGGCGAGCTGACGCAGGTCGCGGTCGAGCACGACTTCGCCGTGGACGTGCCGGAGACGCAGGTACGCCTCCGCGGCCGCGTCGACCGACTCGAGAAGGACGAGGAGAACCGGCCGGTCGTCGTGGACGTGAAGACCGGCAAGCAGGCCGTCACCGAGTCCGACGCGCAGGAGCACCCGCAGCTCGCCGTCTACCAGCTGGCCGCCGCGTACGGGGCGTTCGTGCGGCTGGGCCTGGACGCCGAACCGGGCGGGGCGCGGCTGCTGTACGTCGCGAAGGCCAACCGCCGCAAGAAGGCCGCGACCGAACGCAACCAGGACCCGATCGGCGAGGACGGCGTCAAGCACTGGACCGGCGTGGTCGCCGACGCGGCCGCCGCGAGCACCGGTCCGGAGTACACGGCGCGGCAGAACCCCGACTGCCCGCGCTGCCCGGTCCGGACCAGCTGCCCCATGCACGCGAGCGGTCGCCAGGTGACTGAGTGACCTCAGCGGTGATCTCGCCGAGAGAGCTCGCGAAGGAGCTCGGCCTGCCGGCGCCGACCGATGAACAGGCCGAGGTGATCGCGGCACCCACCGACCCCGCGCTGGTCGTCGCGGGCGCGGGCGCCGGCAAGACCGAGACCATGGCCGCCCGCGTGGTGTGGTTGGTGGCCAACGGGATCGTCACCCCCGACCGCGTGCTCGGCCTCACGTTCACCCGCAAGGCCGCCCGCCAGCTCGCCGACCGCGTCCGCTCCCGCCTGCGCCGGCTCGCCGGTTCCGGTGTGCTGTACAAGCTCGACCCCAGCGGGCAGCGGCTCGCGGACGTGTACGCGGGGGAGCCGACCGTGCTGACCTACCACGCGTACGCGGGCCGGCTGGTCGCCGAGCACGGGTTGCGGCTGCCGGTCGAGCCGGGGGCGCGGCTGCTGACGGAGACCGCGTGCTGGCAGCTCGCGCACCGCGTGGTGTCGACGTGGACCCAGGACCTGGAGACCGAGCGGGTGCCGATCACCGTGACCCGCTACCTGCTGGACCTCGCCGGCGAGCTGGCCGAGCACCTGGTCGACCTCGACCGGCTGCGGGAGTACAGCGAGGACCTCGCGGCCACCATCGAGAACGCCCCGCGCGGCCCGCGGCAGCGTGCCGAGCTGTCTCAGGACCTCCGCGAGGTCGTTGCCACACAACGGTTCCGCATCGCACTGCTGCCGCTCGTGCGGGCGTACGGCGACGCGAAGCGCAAGGAGGGCGCGCTGGACTTCGCCGAACAGATGGCACTCGCCGCGCAGCTCGCCAGCACGCAACCCGAGGTGGTGGCGGTGGAGCGGTCCCGCTGGGGCACGGCGTTGCTCGACGAGTACCAGGACACCGGTCACGCGCAACGGATCCTGCTGCGGTCGCTGTTCGGCGGCGACAAGCCGATGCCGGTCACGGCGGTGGGCGACCCGGTGCAGGCGATCTACGGCTGGCGTGGTGCGAGTGCCGCGAACCTGCCCCGCTTCGCGACCGACTTTCCCATGCGGGACAACAAGAAGCTCGTGCCGGCCACCCGGTACGGCCTGCTGACGAGCTTCCGCAACCCGCCGGAGGTGCTGGCGCTCGCGAACGCGATCTCCGGCCCGCTGCGGGGCGCGGGGCTGGACGTCGAGGAACTGCGGGCGCTGCGGGGCAGGGGATCGGCCGACGTCCGCGTCGCGTTGCTGCCGGACGCGACGGCGGAGGTCGAGTGGATGGCCGACGAGCTGGCCCAGCGCTGGCGGTTCGCCGCCGACGAGCGGGGCAGGCCGCCGACCGCCGCGGTGCTCGTGCGGCGCCGCGCGGACATGACCGATCTCGCGACCGCCTTGCGCGCCAGGGGTTTGCCGGTCGAGGTGGTCGGCCTCGGCGGCCTGCTGGACGAGCCGGAGGTGCGGGACCTGGTGTCCGCGCTGCGAGTGCTGATCGACCCGCTGGCCGGTTCCGCCGCGGCCCGCCTGCTGACCGGCGCCCGGTGGCGGCTCGGCGCGGCGGACCTGGCCGCGTTGTGGAAGCGGGCCGCGTCGCTGGGCCAGGAGTACCAGCCGGAGGACAAAGGTCGACTTGTCGACACCGTGCCGGGTGAGGGTGCCGAGCAGGCCGGCCTGGTGGACGCCATCGACGACCCCGGCGACGCCGACCAGTACTCGCACGAGGGCTACCGCCGGATCCGGACGCTGGGGCAGGAGCTGCGGATGCTGCGCCGCCGCCTGGACCAGCCGCTGCCGGAGCTGGTGGCGGACGTGGAACGCGCGATGCTGCTGGACATCGAGGCGACCGCGCGGGTCGGCGGCGCGCGGCGTGCGCACCTGAACAAGTTCGCGGACGTGGTGTCGGACTACGCGCAGGCCAGCCCGTCGGCCTCGCTGTCCGCGCTGCTGGACTACCTGGCCGCGGCGGAGAGCGCGGAGGACGGCCTGGAGCCGGGCGAGGTCGTGGTGGCCGAGGACCGCGTGCAGATCCTGACCGTGCACAGCGCGAAGGGCCTGGAGTGGGAGATCGTCGCGGTCCCGCACCTGGTGACCGACGTGTTTCCCAGCCGGAAGCGGACGTCGTGCTGGCTGCGGGCGGTGACCGAGCTGCCGGCGTCGTTGCGTGGTGACGCGGCGGACCTGCCGGTGCTGGACCTGTCCGCCGCGGAGAACCGCAAGGAGATCGAGGTCGAGCTGACCAACCACGCGGAGGCGTTCGCGGAGCGGGACTTCGTGGAGGAGCGCCGGCTCTGCTACGTCGCGCTGACCCGGTCGGAGCGGACGCTGCTGGTGTCCGCGCACTGGTGGGGCCGCACGGGCGCCAAACCGAAGGGCCCGTCCCCGTTCTTCACCGAGGTCGCCGACGCCGTGCGCCCGATGGACGAACGGGTGGCGTCGGTCGAGCACTGGGCCGCCGAGCCGGGGGAGTACGAGGAGAACCCGCTGGCGACGGCGGAACGCACGGCGCTCTGGCCGGCGGATCCCCTGTCCATGGCCCGCGACGACGTGATGGCGGCGGCGGCCATGGTCCGCGCGGAACTGACGTCGGTGCGGTCCGGCGAGCAGCTGGCGCTGGAGGCCGACCCGGAGGGCTGGGTGGCCGACACCGACGTGCTGCTGGCCGAACGCGCCGCGGCCGCGAACCGGCAGGAGGACGTGACCCTGCCGGCGTCGATCTCGGTGAGCCAGCTGGTGGAGCTCGCGCGCGACCCCACGGCCCTGGCCCGGCGGTTGCGGCGGCCACTCCCGTTCCCCCCGAACCCGGTCGCCCGGCGCGGCACCGCGTTCCACTCGTGGCTGGAGAAGCGCTTCGGCTCCCGCGCGCTGCTGGACCTGGACGAGCTACCGGGCTCCGCGGACGACGACGCCGCGCCGGACGCGGACCTGGAGTCGCTGCAGGAGGCGTTCCTGGCGTCGTCGTGGGCGGAACGGTCACCCGCGGAGGTCGAGGTGTCGTTCACGTGCGACGTGGACGGGATGACCCTGCGCGGCCGCCTGGACGCGGTCTTCGCCGACCGCGACGGGGGCTGGACGGTCGTCGACTGGAAGACCGGGGCGGTGCCGTCGGAGGAGGACCTGCCGGCGCTGTCGGTGCAGCTGGCCGCCTACCGCCTGGCATGGGCGAGCCTGACCGGCGTCCCGATCGACCAGGTCCGGGCCGCGTTCCACTACGTCCGCTCGAACACGACCCTGCGCCCGGTCGACCTCCTGGACCCACCCGCGCTCCGCGCCCTGCTGCGCGGCATTCCGTCCGCGTAGCGCCCGTTCTCCTGCGGGGACACCGGCGCTGCTCCTACACTTCGGCACCGCCACGGGGACTTTGGGGGGACTGGATGGGCGGACAGGCGCGCGGAAAACTCATGGTGGGCGCCGCGGCGGTCGTGGTGATCGCCGCCGCGGTGGTGACGGTCCTGGTGCGGCAGGGCGACGACGCTCCACCCGCCTCGCGGGACGCCGGTCCGGCGCCCACGCTGAAACCGTTGCGCCTCGGGGAGAAACCCCTGTGGCGCGGTCCGGACGACGTGCTGTGGGGCGAGGCGCGGGACGGCCTGATGCTGTTCCAGCACGGCGACGTGAGCCTGTCCCTGTACGACGCCACGACCGGCACGCCCCGCTGGAGCATGGACAAGATGCACGACCTCGGCGGCGTCGTGTACCGGCCCACGTTCGACGGCGGCCCGGACGAGCAGCACCTGGTCGGGGACGGCGTGCTGGTCCAGTACGGCGTCATCACCGGCTGCACCCGGGGCTTCTGCGACTTCGGCGACGAGAACGGGCACGCGCTGCTGTCCACCACCGACGGGCACGTCCTGTGGCGGACGCCGGTGCTCTCCTCCTACCCCGAGGTGCCGGAGGAGTCGCGGCCCAACCCGACGCTGCGGGTCGCGGACGACCGGGTCGCGGTCGCCAGCGTCCTGACCGGTCTCGTGGCCGAGGGGTACGACAAGGGCACCCAGCTGAACGTCGCGATCGACGTCCGGACCGGTACGCGGCTGTGGGAACGCGCCGACGGCGTGTGGCCGATGTGGATCGCCGGCGACACGCTGCTCGGCGTCCGCTCGCCGGCGCCGCCATCCACCCGGCCCTCCGGCGACACGACCGGTGCCACGATCGTCGGGACCGACCTGATGACCGGTGAGCAGCGGTGGGAACGCCCCGGGGCGCGGCTCGTGACCGTCGCCGGGGAGTTCGCACTGGTCGCCGATGGCACCGCGCACCTCACGGTGATCAACGCTGGCGACGGCAAGGAGATCGGCGCCTTTCGGGAGAGCGTCGAGTCCTGCCGGTCCGACCGGACGGCGCTGATCGCGTGCTACTCGAAGACCGACGGCTACGACGGCGACATCGTCACGTTCGACGCCGGGCGCGGGAAGACCGGCACGGCGACACCGGGCCGCGCGACCGTGCTGTCGCTCGACGCGGTGCGGGACGGGCGGATCTACGTGACCGGCCGGCAACCCCGGGACCCGGCCGCCCGGCGTGAGTACACACTGGACGGTGCGGGCCACGAGATCGACCGGGAACTGGACCTGCCCGGCGACCTGTTTCTCATCGCCGAGGGCCGGGCCGCGCTGTCCACCGACGATCACGGTGACGACACGACCGCGGTCTACGAGGTGCTCACCTGACCGGGACCGCGAGCACCTGACCGCTGCCCGGCGCGACAAGTTCTCCGGCCATGCCGAGGAACTCGGCCGCGGCCACGTAGAGGACGCCGTCGCCCACCACGCAGTCGAAGCCGCCGCGGTCCAGGTCGACCTTCCCCAGCACCTCGCCGCCCTCGGCCACCCGGACGCAGCATTTGTTCGGCACGTCCGCGTACCAGACCGCGCCCTCGGCGTCGGCGGAGATGCCGTCGGGTGTGCCCTCGCCGAGCTCGGCCCACACCCGACGGCCCGAGAGCCCACCGTCCGGGCCGATGTCGAACGCGGTCAGCCGGTGCCCGTGCGACTCCGCCACGACCAGCGTGTCCCCGATGACCGCCATGCCGTTGGGGAACGCGAGGCCGTCCGCGACCTCACCCGTGCCGGCGAGGTGGATCGTGCCGGCCGGGGCGGTGAAGTCCACCTGGTTCACGTACACCTGGCCGGCGCCGGAGACCGCGATGTCGTTCCAGGTGCCCGGGCCCAGCTCGACCTGACGGGCCAGGGTGCCGTCCGGCTCGCGCCGCAGCAGGACCCCGGCCGCCGAGTCGACGAGCAAGAGACTCCCGTCCGGCAGCCAGTCGAAGCACAGCGGCAGCGACTTCACCGTCGCCAGTACCCCGCCGGGCACGGCGAGCACCTCTCCCGCCGACCAGTCGGACACGTACAGCCGCCCGTCGTGCCAGCGGATCGACTCCAGCAGCCCGCGGCCGCTGAGCAGTACCTCAGTCATCACCAACCTCCTCGATCACCACACGAACGGGCACCGGTCAGATCGACAGGCCAGAGTGGGCTAATCTCGCCGCCGTGACCAGCCCCGACGAGAACCGCCCCCGGCGCCTTCGGATGTCGCGGTTGACCGACCGGCTCAGCGAGCGGCCGCACCACGCGCTGGCGGGCGTGATCCGCATGCCGGAGCCCACCGTCAGCCCGGTCGCGTCGATCGCGCGGCGGGTGGTCTGGGCGCTCGTCGCCCTGTTCGCCGCGGTCATGATCGTCTACCTGGACCGCGACGGCTACCGGGACAACAACGGCGACGGGCTGTCGTTCCTCGACTGCGTCTACTACGCGACGGTCTCGCTGTCGACCACCGGCTACGGCGACATCACGCCGGTCAGCCAGTCCGCGCGGCTGATCAACATCCTGGTCATCACCCCGCTGCGGGTGCTCTTCCTCATCGTCCTGGTCGGCACCACTCTCGCCGTGCTCACCGAGCGTTCGCGCCAGGCGTTCAAGCTGCAACGTTGGAGGACGAAGGTGCGCGATCACGTGGTGATCGTCGGGTTCGGCACCAAGGGGCGCTCGGCCGTCCGGTCCGTGCTGTCCGACGGCGTGAGCCCCGAACAGATCGTCGTGGTGGACACCGACCCGGGCATGCTCGAGGCCGCGTCCGCGATGGGCCTGGTGACCGTGCACGGCTCGGGCACGCGGTCCGACGTGCTGCGCGTCGCCGGCGTCCCGCGGGCGCGGGCGGTCGTGGTGGCCGCGAGCCGGGACGACTCGGCCGTGTTGATCACGCTCACCGCCCGCGAGCTGGCGCCCAAGGCGCAGATCGTGGCGGCCGTGCGCGAGGCGGAGAACGTGCACCTGCTGCGGCAGTCCGGCGCCAACCAGGTCGTGGTGTCCAGCGAGACGGCCGGCCGGCTGCTCGGCATGGCCACCCACACCCCGACGGTCGTCGACATGGTCGAGGACCTGATCACCCCGGAGTCCGGCCTCGCGATCGCCGAGCGGGACGTCGAACAGGGCGAGATCGGCGGTTCGCCGCGGCACCTGCCGGACATCGTGCTCGGCGTGGTGCGCGGCGGGAAGCTCTACCGCGTCGACCACCCGGAGGCCGACGCGATCGAGGCCGGCGACCGGCTGCTGTACGTCAAGAAGGTCACCCCCGCGCACGAGGACTGAATCTGGGACCATCGCCGTGTGCGGATCTGGGGTGTGCTCGTCCCACCCGGTTATCTCCGGTGGGCGGCAACCGGCGCCGGGGTCGTCCTCCTCGGCGTACTGATCGCCGTGGCGGTCAGCGTGTCCGGGCTCTTCGGGTCGTCCCCGGAGGACCAGGGCACGAAGGTCCGCGCCACGGTCGTCACCGGCGTCCCCTGCGACCGGGCCAGCGCGACCGAGACGGTGAGGTTCACCCACCAGGGCCGCACCCACCAGGCCCGCTACGACGGCTGCGGCCACACGAAGAACGAACCGGTCGAGGTGACCGTCCCGACCGGCCCCCTCCCGGCGAACCTGGTGGTCCACGCCGCCGACGCCGCGACGGGCGACAGCGAGAACGGCGAGGGCCTGGGCCTGCTCCTGATCGTGGTGAGCGGCATGGCCGGCGCGACCTACGCGTTCCTGGTCCGCCGGGGCCCGCGCACGGCGCGGCTCCCCGCCGCGCTCAGGCTCGCCACCTCCTGACCTACCTGGGGAATCAGCGACAAATCAGCGCGGATTCCTAGCGTGCGCCGTCCGCATGGACACGCGACAGAAAGGTCAGAAATGCGAAAGACACTGATGGTTGTGCTGGCTGCGCTTCTGTTGGGAGTCGCCGCCCCGGCGACCGCGTCGGCCGGCGGCCGGATCGGCGACCCGATCGACACGGATCCCGTTCCCGCGCCGGCACTGTGCCACCAGGTGCTCGGGTTGGAGCCACCGCCGCCCGGCGAGCTGCCGGTGATCCAGGACCCGGTCGTCGGCGAGTCGGTGGGCGTCGCCTGCGCGCCGGAGAGCGACGAGTCCTTCACGAACGCCGAGATCACGGTCACCAACGAGGTGACGACCTGGGGCGCCGAGCGGAACGGCAACAACGGCCCGCTGACCGGTCAGGTCCAGATCGTCACCAAGATCGCCCCGGCCGGCGTCGGCACCGGTGACGTGCTGCAGGGTGGCTCGGTGACGTACAAGGTGACCGTGCGGGTCGCCGGCCAGCCCGACCGGACGGAGACGGTGGTCGTGGCCGCCGACCGGGCCGTGGGTGCCGGTGCGGTGGGCGGATACCGCAACACCACCTTCAACCCGCCGATCCCCGCCAAGGCCAGGGTGAGCGTGGAACTGGTCAGCGGCACCGGCTGGGTGCAGTTCAACGGCATGGGCAACCCGCGGCAGTTCAACATCAAGGCCGCCGACCACGGCACGCAGGACTTCCCCGAGAAGTAGTCAGTGACGGCCGGCCGGTGCGACACCGGCCGGCCGTTCTCAGGCGACGTCCTCCGCCGGGGAGAGCCAGGTGTTGCACTGGAAGGTGCGGTTGAGCTGGGCGCCCTGTTCCCACCACGCGGTGGCGTGTTCGTCGGTGCCGTGGTCGCGGGGCGCGCCCGCGGTGTGGTCGCCGCGGTCCTGGGTCGTGCGGGCCTCGGTCAGGATGTTGTCGTCCACCGAGCCGCGGCCGTACGACGCCGCCAGGAACATCCCCGAGAAGCACTGCGCCTGCAGCTCCGACCGCCGCGACAGCTCAAGGCCCGCCTCGGTGTCGGCGCCGGCGTTGTACCGCTCGTCCCAGTACGCCTCCATCACGCCGGCCAGCGCCTGCACGTGGTGGCCGTACTCGTGCGCGAACAGCGCCAGGTACACGCCAGGCTGCGCGCCGTACATGTCGGCCTGCAACCCCGCGAACGGCATGTAGATCGTGTTGTCGTAGCTGCAGTAGAACGCCGCGACCGCGCCCGTGGACACCGCGCCGCACGGGCTCTCCCAGGACGTGCCCTCCGGGAACGCCAGGTTCGGGCTGAAGAACGGCAGCCCCTGGTACTCCAGCACCGGCTGCCACGCCGCGTCCAGGCAGGGCAGCGCGCTCTGGAAGAACGCCGCCGCGCCGGCCGGGTTGGTGTCCCACCGCGCCAGGTTGCAGGTGATCGCCGGCGTGCCGACGTCGCCGGAGAACAGCGGGTTGTCACCCGTCGCGTACACCGGCTGCGGGCCGGCGGGCGTGGTCTCCGTCGGGGTGTCGTACGTGGTGTCGGTGGTCTCGGTCGTCGTGGTGGTCGTCTCGTACGTCGTGGTCGGGAACGGGTCCGACGAGTACGAGTACGTCGGCGGCGGTTCGTAGCCCGTGTCGGCGACGCTGTCGCCGCGGCCGTTCATGGCGATGAGCCCCACCGTGGCCACGCCGCCGAGCAGCACCACGATGATCAGCGTCGCGACCAGCGCCCCCGTGTTGGACGACTTCCGCGGCGCCAGCATGTGCCGGTGCCCGGGGTACTGCACCCACGGCGGCAACGTCGACCGCGGCGGCCCCGGCGGGTACCCACCGGGGAACTGCCCGGGCGGCATGCCGGGCCCTGGCGGCATGCCGGGCGGCATCCCCGGCGGCGGCCCGGGTGGCATCCCCGGCGGGACCCCGTACGGCTGCGTCGGCGGCCGCCCGCCGTACCCCGGCATCGGTTGCGGCGGCAGCGGCCTGGCTTGCGGCGGCGGCAGTGGCCCCATGGGTCGCCACGGACCCTGTGGCGGCTGCGTCATCCCGGTCTCCCCCTGTTTTCTGCTCAGACAGCGGGTGAGCATATGGCCACTGGACTATCCTCCGCAGGCGTGTTGGCGAAGTGGGGGATTCCCGCGGCGGCGTTGGCCGCCCTCAGTGTGCTAATTGGACTCGGTCAGGCGGCCGCGCAACCGACGCTGCCGTCGGACCCGAGCCCGCCGTCGACGAGGCCGTCGATCAACCCGCCCGGGAAACCGAGCCTCGATCCCAGCATGCTCAACCCCACCAGGCCGGCCGATCCGCGGCCGGGTGGGGACACCCCGCGCCCGCTGCTGCCCGAGAGCATCAACATCGCGCTGAAGCTGGAGCGCGACGGCACCCTGTCGGTCACCGAGCAGGTGTTCGTCCAGGCCGGCAAGACGATGGTCCGCCGCGCGCCGCTGCGCATCAAGGCGGGCGACGACCAGGACCGCGTGTTCTCCATCAGCGACGTCACGCTCCAGGGCAAGGCCACGACCGACGTCACCGGCGACCAGTTCGTCATGACGTTCAACGAGGGCGCCAACACCGTCAAGTACAAAGTGGACGGCACGGTCACCGACGTCGCCGGGCACCAGGAGGTGCGCTGGCAGGTCGCGAGCGGCTGGGACACCAGGGTCCGCCTGCTGCGGGCGTCGTTCATCGCGCCGGACCTGCCGGAGGCGGTGGTGTGCCTCGCGGGCGCGCTCGGCACCGACTCGCCGTGCCGCTCCGCGCTCACCGACTCGACGCAGGTGCTGCGGGTCGTGCAGGAGAGCCTGCCGGCCGGCCAGCGCGTCGACCTGACCGTCTCGCTGCCCGCCGGCACGGTCGGCGCCAACGCGCGGTTCGACGACATCGGCACCGCCAACGCGTTCGCCCTCACCACGGCGAGCGGTCTCGGCCTCGGCGCGCTGGTGCTGCTGCTGATCGGCGGGTTCGTGCTGCTGTGGCTGGCCCGCGGCCGGGACGCCCGCGCACTCGCCACCGACGTCGGCCCGGTGGAGTTGCTGATGACCGGCGACGGCGGCCGCGTCGCCTTCGCGTCACCCGATGGTGTGCTTCCCGGCCAGGTGGGCACGGTGGTGGACGAGCGGGTCGACGTGGCGGACGTGACCGCGACGATCGTCGACCTGGCCGTGCGGAACTACCTCGCGATCCGCGAGCTGGGCCCGTCGAACTGGGTCCTCGTGCGCCGCAACCCGGCGGACGGCGCGCTGACGGACTACGAGCGGACCGTCTACCAGCAGGTGCTCGGCGACGCGGCCGACGTGCCACTCGATGCGCTGCAGGTGGACATGGGCGCGGTTCGCGAGGCGATGTACTCGGACGTGGTCACCCGCGAGTGGTTCACCCGCCGCCCGGATCACGACCGGTCACTGTGGTCGATCGTCGGTGTGCTGCTGGCGCTCCTCGGCGCGGCCGCGACCGTGGTGCTCGCGCTGACCGTCGGGCACGCGTTGCTCGGCCTCGCCCTGGTCGTCGGTGGCCTGGGCCTGGCGCTGGGCGCGCGGATGATGCCGGCGCGGACCAAGCGCGGCAGCGTGCTGGTGCAGCAGGTCCGCGGCCTGCTCGGCTACCTGCGGACCACCGAGGCGAGCGCGATCCCCGAGGCGGACCGGGAGATGGTGCTGTCCCGCTCGCTGCCGTACGCGGTGGTGCTCGGCGAGGTCGAGGGCTGGGTGCGCCGGTTCGCAGAGCTGGACACCGCGGCCGACGGCACGCCGGGCATCTACTGGTACGAGACCGGCAGTCCCGCCGAGTTCCCGGCCAGGTTCGCGGCGTTCCTCGTGGCGCTCGACCGGGCGCTGGGAGGCGCGTCACCGCGCTGACTTTGCCGTTCGGACGGATCGTGTCGGTCCCGTTCGGTACGTTCTCCCGGAGAGCGTGCACATCGGGGAGGGAACGTGACCAGCGCGGACGAATGGCTGCGGCAGGCGGAGGAGCAGAGCGAGCAGGCGCTCGCGGACGCGGCGGACCTGCGGGAGGTCGTGGCCACGACGAGGGGGAGCGCACGCAGCGCGGACGGGTTCGTGTCCGCGGTCGTCGCGCCGGGCGGCGCGTTGGTGTCGCTCGAGCTGGACGACCGGGCCATGGAGCAGACGGCGCTGTCGCTGCGGCAGTCCATCGTGGACACCATCCACCGGGCGAGCGCGGACGCCGCCGCACGGCTCGAGGCCGCGGTGCGGCCGATCGTGGGCGATCGGTACGACATGGCGATGGCGGCCGCCCAGTCGGAGGTGCCGGACATCCCCGGCCTGCCGCGGCGGGCGGAGCCCGAGGAGTTCACCGACGACGACCTGTTCGGCGGCCGGTGATGAGCGGCGAGTTCACCGTCCACCCCGGCGCGCTGCGGGCCAAGGCCGGCTACGACGAGGACCGCGCGCGGGTGATCGACGGTCTCCAGCGGCAGATCGCCAGGGCGAAGACCACAGAGGACTGTTTCGGCCTGATCGGCATGAACGCGGGCTTCGCCACCGGCTACGACGACATGGTCGAGAACGTCCAGGAGAACGTCGGCAAGGCGGCGGAGTACCTGCGCAGCAACGCCGACCGGCTCAACGCGAGCGCCGAGCAGTACGGCGTCATCGAGCTGGGATACGTCGAGGCGTTCGGCAAGGTCACGCAGGCCATGGCGAGCAACAGCTTCAGCACGGCCAGCCCGTGGTCGGCGTCGACACCCGAGGTGGACGTGGTCGACTCGGGCAAGGGCGTCGCCGAGTCGGTCGGCGACTTCCAGAACGCCTCGTCGCTGCCGGAGGTCTTCGTCGCCGGCGTCGGGCTCAAGCGGGACGTCGACCAACTGCTCCAGCACCCCATGCAGGGCTTCTGGGACAACGGGCTCGGCTTCCTCGTCGAGTGGTGCATGTACCCGCTGCGGCCGCTGTTCGAGCAGGTCACCGGCGACCCGGACCAGATGCGGGCCACCGGCGCCGGCTGGGAGAAGATGGCGAACTTCGTCCGGTCGCTGGCCGACGCGGACGCCGCCGAGCAGGAGGGCCTGCGCAAGTACTGGCAGGGCCAGGCCTCGGACCGGCAGAACAAGGAGAAGACGGAGTTCCAGGAGGGGCTGCGGGGGCTCGCCGACTGCTGCATGCAGCTCAAGGAGCACCTGAACCAGGTCGCCGACTTCTTCGAGGGCCTGTGGGACATCCTCGTGGACATCGTCCGCGAGCTGGTCGAGGGCCTGATCATCACCTGGCTGGCGGCGCTCGCGACGTCGGCCATCTCGTTCGGCTCGTCGGTGGCGGCGGCGTGGTCGGTGAGCGTGGCGCGGTTCAGCGTGACGCTCTCGCGGATCCTCATGCAGATCAGCAAGGCGCTGCAGTGGCTGGTCCGGGCGCTGCGGTGGCTGAAGGAGCTGAAGACGGCCATCCAGGAGGCGCTGAAGGCGCAGAGCCTGGCCGTCCGCCTCGGCGCGCGCATGCTGGGCGTCAACCGCAACCTGAAGTACCTCGACCCGATGGCGCTGCTGGTCAAGGGCGTGACCGGGCTGACGGGCACCAAGCCGGGGAAGACGGCGCTCGAGAGCGGGACCGAGCTGGCCACCGACACCGCCCTGCAGGAGGCCGGCGAGGAGGCCGCCGGTGAGCGGCAACGCAACCGGGACAACCAGGAAGCGATGGACCGTGGCTTCAGTTGACCCACCCGCCTCGCCGCTGGCGGCCGAGGCCGAGCTGGTGCGGACCCGGGCGACCGCCGAGTGGTTGCGCGGGGACGTGCTCCAGGCCCTGGCCTCGGCGAGCGAGCTGGACCGCGAGGTCTACCGGGTCCGCGGCCTGGACGAGGACGGCCACCCCACCGGCGCGGTGGAGAAGGCCTTCAACGCCGTGTTCAGTGAGTCGGCGGGCGAGTACGTGGCCGTCCGCGGCGACCACCCGGACTGCGCGGCGGTGGGCCTGTACCGGGCGCTCTCGACCGAGCACACCTGGCTGGCGATCACGTCACACCGCGTCGCCGTCCTGCGCCTGCGTGACCTGGCCCGCGGCACGGCCGCCGACGACGCGCTGGCCGCCGCCAAGGAGGAGAAGTCGCTCGGCGGGGTGGTCCGCGGCCTGGGCAAGTTCGTGAAGGCCTCCGCGACGGAGTTCGCGAAGAGCGTAAGACGCCCACCCCTGGCCGAACGCCCCCACGACGCGGTGCTCGAGGTGCCCTTCGAACTCCCCCGCCAGTCCCTGGCCGCGATCAATCGCTGGAAACAACCCCTGGTCCCAGAAATCAAGGGCGGCCCCCGCTGGCTCCAACTCCACTTCGCCGACAACTCCTGGACCCGCCTAAAAACCGACGAACAAGGCCAGTCCACCCTCACCTAACCGCGTGTCCAACGCCCAGGACCGGCGTGTCCAACCGAACGGACCCGCGAGTTCAACAAAACGCGACAATCCGGATTTGGTTGCGTTTTGTCCAACTCACCCGTCGCGCGGGTCGGACACGCGGGTCGGGCCGGTTGGACATGCGGGGCGGGAGCGTTGGACACGCGGGTTTGCGTAGGCTGCGGACATGCTTGGAAATGAGCTGACCCGGTTCACGCTTGCCAACGGACTGCGCGTGGTGCTCGCCCCCGATCCGACCGCTCCGGTCGTGGGTGTGAGCGTGCACTACGACGTGGGGTTCCGCTCCGAGCCAGAGGGCCGCACGGGCTTCGCGCACCTCTTCGAGCACCTCATGTTCCAGGGCAGCGAGAGCCTGGAGAAGCTCGCCCACTTCCGGCACATCCAGTCCGCGGGCGGCACCTTCAACGGCTCGACGCACCCGGACTACACGGACTACTTCGAGGTGCTGCCCTCCGCCGGTCTGGAGCGCGCCCTGTTCCTCGAGGCCGACCGCATGCGGGCGCCGAAGCTGACCGAGGAGAACCTGCGCAACCAGGTGGACGTGGTCAAGGAGGAGATCCGCCTCAACGTCCTGAACCGCCCCTACGGCGGCTTCCCCTGGATCCTCCTTCCGCCGGTGCTGTACCAGACGTTCCCCAACGCCCACAACGGCTACGGCGACTTCACCGAGCTGGAGCAGGCCGACCTCAACGACTGCGCCCAGTTCTTCGACACCTACTACGCGCCGGCCAACGCGGTCCTCACCGTCGCCGGCGACGTCGAGCTGGACCGCGCCCGCGACCTCATCGAGAGGCACTTCGGCGACGTCCCGTCCCGTCCCGCGCCTGACCTGCCGTCGTTCGCCGAGCCGCCGCCCAACGGCCAGCTCACCGCCGAGCACATCGACCAGCACGCGCCGCTGCCCGCGCTCGCCATCGGCTACCGCATGCCGGACCCGATCAACGAGCTGGACGCCTACCTGGCCAACCTGGTCCTGGCCAGCGTGCTGGCCGAGGGTGACGGGTCCCGGCTGCAGCAGCGCCTCGTGCTCAAGGAGCCGCTGGTCACCGACGTGAACGCGGCCTGCGGCCTGTTCGGCCCGTTCGAGGCCCGCGACCCGGACACGTTCACCATCACGGCCGTGCACTCGCCGGAGGTCACCCAGGACCGCGTGCTGCGGGCCGTCGACGAGGAGCTGGACAGGCTCGCCAGCACCCCGCCGTCCGACCAGGAGCTCGCCAAGGTGACCGCCCGATGGGTCGCGAGCCTGCACCGCGAGCACGACCGGCTGGTGTCCCGCACGCTCGCGCTCGGCTCGTTCGAGCTGCTCTACGGCGAGCCCGGCCTCGTCTACCAGCTCACGGACCGGCTGTCCGCGGTCACGCCGGACGCCGTGTCCGCCGCCGCCAAGACGTTGCGCCCCGACTCGCGCGCGGTGCTGACCGTGACGCCCGCAGGAGGAAACCAGTGACGACCTTCCGTACCGCCGCCGAGATCGGCCGCACCGAGCTGGGCCCCCGCGCGCTGCCCTCGCTCGGCGAGCAGCGCTCGGCGACCGGCCTCGAGTCGCTGGACACGGTGCTGGACAACGGTTTGCGCGTCATCGCGGTGCACTCGCCTACGGTGCCGATGGCCGAGCTGCGGCTGCGGATCCCGTTCGCCGGCACCGACCGGCGCCACGCCGCGATCGCCGAGGTGCTGGCCGCCACGATCCTCACCGGCACCGAGCGCCGGGACCGCGTCGCCATGGACACCGACCTCGCGCTGGTCGGTGGCGAGCTCGGCGCGGGCGTCGACCCGGAGCGCCTCTCGATCGGCGGCAACGCGCTGGCCAGCGGCTTCGACACGCTGCTGGACGTGCTGGCCGACGCCCTGACCGGCGCCGCCTACCGCGACGAGGAGGTCGAGGGCGAACGCTCCCGGCTCGTCGAGCGCATCGCCGTGGCCCGCTCGCAGCCGAGTGTCATCGCCCGCGAGGCGCTGCAGCGGCACCGCTACGGCGACCACCCGTTCACCCGCGAGACCCCGGAGGCCGCGGACGTGGCCACGGTGACCCCGGACGAGGTCAAGGCCATGCACCGCGACTCCCTGCTGCCGCGGGGTTCGGTGCTCGTGTTCGTCGGCGACGTCGAGCCGGCCACGGCCGTCGCGAAGATCGGTGCCGCGCTGGCCGGCTGGACGTCCGAGAAGAGCGCGGTCGAGCTGCCGGACCTGCCGGACGTGGTGGGTGGCGACGTGCTGTTCGTGCCGCGCCCGGGTGCCGTGCAGTCGCAGCTGCGGCTGTCCGCGCAGGCCATCCCGCGCACCGACCCGCGTTACCCGGCGTTGCAGCTGGCGAACCTGGTGTTCGGCGGCTTCTTCTCGTCCCGGCTCGTGGAGAACATCCGCGAGGACAAGGGCTACACCTACCACGCGCGGTCGTCGCTGGAGTTCACCGTGCGTGGCGCGACCCTGCTGGTGGACGCGGACACGGCCAGCGAGGTGACCGCGCCGGCGCTGCTGGAGATGCGGTACGAGCTGGGCCGCCTCGGCGTGGTCCCGCCGAGCCCGGACGAGCTCGAGACGGTCCGCCAGTACGCCATCGGCTCGCTGCTGATCTCGACGGCGTCGCAGACCGGGCTGGCGTCGCAGCTGGCCGCCATCGCACCGCTCGGTCTCGGCACGGAGTGGCTGGTGGAGCACCCGAACCGGCTCAAGGACGTCACGCGCGAGCAGGTGGCCGAGGCGGCGCTGGAGTTCTTCTCGCCGGTCCGGTTCACGGGCGTGGTCGTGGGTGACGCGGACCAGCTGAAGTCTTTGCGGGCGTTGGGCGGCATCACGGAGTGACCCGGTTCCAACTGCCCGCGGTGCCGAGGCTCTCCCGGTCCACTGTGGACCGCGGGGAGCCGGCCCGCACCGACGCGGCGCGCCTGGCGAAGCTGTGGGCGTCGGGTCGCGTGGTCCTGGTGGACCGCAAGGGCCGCACCCCGGTCCGCGCGGACGCGACGGAGCTGTCCACGCGGCCGACCGCCGGTGACCTGCCGCCCGAGGCGATGCTGCTGGGCGAGCTGGACGGCGTCGGCTACTGGGCGGTGATGACCGACGAGGAGCTGAAGGAGGGCGTCCCGTCCCCGGACCGCTCGTGGGGCCTGTGGTCCGGCGCGACCTCCGAGGACGGCGAGCAGTGGCACGACCTGCGCACGACGGGCGCGCTGCTGTCCGACACGGCGGCGGGCCTGTTCACGACGGCGGTCGCGCTGGCGAACTGGCACTCGCGTGCGGCGTTCTGCGCCAAGTGCGGTTCGCCGGTCGAACGCGTGAACGCGGGCTGGGCGACCCGCTGCACGGGCTGCGGCCGCGAGGAGTACCCCCGCACCGACCCGGCGGTGATCTGCCTGGTCCACGACGACGAGGGCGCGAACGGTTCGTCGGTTCTCCTCGCCCGCCAACCGATCTGGCCGCCGGCGCGGTACTCGGTGCTGGCGGGTTTCGTGGAGGCGGGCGAGTCGCTGGAGATGTGCGTCGCCCGGGAGATCCGCGAGGAGGTCGGCATCGAGGTGGCCGGCATCCGCTACCTGGGCAGCCAGCCGTGGCCGTTCCCCCGCTCGATCATGGTCGGCTTCGCCGCGGTGGCCGTGGACCGGACCGCGGCCCTGGTCCCGGCGGACGGCGAGATCGAGGAGGCCCGCTGGGTCACCCGCGACCAGGTCCGTGCCGCCCTGGCCGAGGACCAGCCGGACCTGAAGCTGCCGGGCGAGACGTCGATCGCGTACCAGATGATCAGGGGCTGGGCGGAGAGCTAGTGCCCCGCGCCGGAAATGCGGTGCCTAAGTCGGCGGATCCAGGTTTCTGCTGGCGAGGCGCCGGGTCGCCCTCGTACTGGACCGTACTTGGGCGCGCCCGGCAACGCCGCCAGCAGGAAGCTGGGCCGGCGAATTAGGTGCCTGATTTCCGGCGCGGGACACTAGCTGCCCGCCGCCGCGGCGGCCCTGGCCTGCCGCTCGAAGATCACCAGTACGACGTACAGCACGAAGACCGCCACCGGCAGCGGCACGTCCGGCGGCACGTCGGCCGTGTACGTCCGCGCGAAGGCGCCTTCGTGGCGGATCTCACCCGTGGACGTGCCATGGATCTCCCAACCGGACCGCCAGAACGACGGCTTCTCCAGCGTCAGGTTCCCGTCCGGCGTCCGGACCGTCCACTCCCGGCCGGTCACCCGCTCCGCGGCCGCCAGCTGACCCTCCGGCCCGTACAGCAGGAAGCGCTTCCGCCCGTCCCGCTCGACCTGGAACCCGGCGCCGCCCAAGGAGAACTCGCAGCCTTCCTGCCGCGCGCCGGCCAGCACCGTGACCGGCGCATCGTCCGCGAAGACCTCGTACTCCCGCCGGAACAACCCGCGTCGCCGCGCCCGCAACATGCCGCGTATTAGACCAGCGCTACCGTGTCCTCCGCACGGAAACGGGGGTGAGGGCACGTGGTCAGCGTGGCACGCGCGGTGGGCCTCTTGCTGGGGGTGGCCGCGGACGGAGCGTTCGGCGACCCGCGGCGGCGGCACCCGGTGGCCGGCTTCGGCCAGCTCGCGGAGAAGGTCGAACAGCTGACCTACCGCGACGACAAGCTGGCCGGCGTGGTCCACGCCGCCGCCCTGAGCGGCGGCGCGCTGGCACTGGGCGTGGCGATCGAGCGGGTTGGCCGCCACCACCCCGTCCTCCAGACCCTGACGACGGCCGCCGCGACGTGGGTCGTCCTGGGCGGTCGCACCCTGGCCGTACAGGGCGCCGCGATCGGCCGCGAGCTGGACGCCGGCGAACTGACCGAGGCCCGCGAACGCCTACCCCACCTGTGCGGCCGCGACCCGTCGACACTGGACGCGGAGGGCCTGGCGCGCGCCGCGGTCGAGTCGGTGGCCGAGAACACGTCCGACGCGGTCGTCGCGCCCCTGCTGTGGGGCGCGGTAGCCGGGGTGCCCGGCATGCTGGGCTACCGCGCGGTCAACACCCTCGACGCGATGGTCGGCTACCGCTCACCGAGGTACCGCCGCTTCGGTTGGGCGTCGGCCCGCCTGGACGACCTGCTGAACCTCATCCCGGCCCGCGTGGCGGCCGCCCTGACCGTGACCGGCGCACCCGTGGTCGGCGGCTCGTGGCGCGGCGCATGGCAGGCCTGGCACCGCGACGCGGCCGCCCACCCCAGCCCGAACGCGGGCCGCGTGGAGGCCGCGTTCGCCGGCGCCCTGGAAGTCCGCCTGGGCGGCCGCACGGTCTACGCCCACGGGGTGGAAGAACGCCCCATCCTCGGCGAGGGCCGCACCCCGGACTCCGGCCACGTCACCCGGGCCGTTGAGCTGTCCCGCGTGGTAGGCAGCCTGACCACGGCCCTGGCCGCGTTGCTGGCCCTGTTGCGAAGCCGCCGCCGCTGAGGGTGGCCCTAACCCTGCTGTGAGGCCGCCGCTGAGCGTTCGCGTTCCTCTTCCTCCGCGATCTGCTGGGCGACGGACATCCGCTTCGGCCGTTCGGTCTTCGGGGTGGCGAGCAGGCCGCCCGGTTTGATCTCCCGCCAGGTGAAGTACAGCCAGGCGAGCAGGGCCATCGTGCCGAATGCGATCCACTGCAGGGCGTAGGACAGGAACGGCCCCGCGTCCAGCTCGGGCAGCGGCAGCGCGGCGAGCACCCCGGGGTTGTCGTCGTCGAGCTGCAGGTAGCCAGGCCGGATGTCGAGCCCGGTGGCGTGTTCGACCACCCCGGCGCCGACCGCGTAGACCTGCAGCCGCCCGTCCCGCCGCTCGGGGGGCCGGTCCCGCGGGTCGCGCTCGTCGGCACGCAGCCGGGCGGTGAGCGTGACGGTCCCGCCCGGCGGCGTCGCGAAGTCCGGCACCGCGACGGCCTGGTCGCCCTGCACGGGCCGCACATACCCACGGTCGACCAGGACGATCGATCCGTCGCTGAGCCGCAACGGCGTCAACACCTCGAACGCGGGCTCCCCGAGCACGGTCCGCAGCCGCGCCACCACCTCGTCCTCGGCGAGGTACCGCCCGGTGACCCGGACCGTCCGCCACTCGGTGCCCGCCCCAGGCTGCTTTCCATCCGGCAGGACCGCGTCGATGCCGACCGGATCGGCGTTGGCCGAGGTGCTGATCGCGTCGTTGGTCGCGGACCGCTCCTCGTGGCGGCGGAACTGCCAGGGCGCCAGCAACGTGAAGCAGACGGCGGCGAAGATCAGCACCAACGCCGTCAGCGCCAACCATCCCGGGCGAAGCAACAACCGCAGCCGCACGTGTCTCATGCTAGAGACCGCGCCGCGGCGACGGCCTGGGCCCCGTACCCGCCCCCGAACAGGACGGTGTGCACGAGCAGCGGAAACAGCTGGTGCAGGGGGATCCGCGCCCGCCACCCGTCGGCCAGCGGCGCACTCTCGTGGTAGGCGGCGACGATCCGGTCGAGGTGCGGACACCCGAACAGGTGCAACATGGCGAGATCCGTCTCCCGGTGCCCACCATGCGCGGCGGGGTCGATGAGCCAGACCCTGTCGGCCCAGAGGACGTTCCCGCTCCAGAGGTCCCCGTGCAGCCGCGCGGGCGGTTCGTCAGGGCCCGCCAACTCCCCGATCCGCGCACAAACGGCCTCGATAGGCGCCGGATCATGGAGAACACCCTGGTCAACGGCGGTGCGCAGGTAGGGGAGCACCCGATGCTCGGCATACCACTCAGGCCACCGCCCACCGGCGACGTTCCGCATGGGCGCAAGCCCGATCCACGCGTCGACGGACCCACCGGGCGGCGCCACCCCGAACGCATCGGCCCCGACCCGATGCAACGTGGCCAACTCCCGCCCGAACTCCTCAGCCGCCGCGCGGGAGGGACGCCCACCCGGCACCCGCTCCATGACGAGCCACTCGTCGTCAAACCCGAGGACCTCGGGCACCTGTGGACAACCAGCCGCCGAGACACCAGAACTGTCGGTGTCCGTCGCTAGGCTGGAAATCGGGGGGCCGGAGGCCGCCCTCAGCCAGCGCAGGCCGGCCACCTCGGCCCGCACCGCACTCACCGTGGCATGCCGCTTCGCCACCACTTCGGCGCCGTCGGCCAGCCGCACCCGGTACGCACCGCCCAGCGGCGTCACCCCGGCCACCGCGCGGCCGAGCAGCCGCGACACCGCCTCCCCGGCGGTCAGCTCCGCGTCCGCACCCACTCGACCAACCCCGGCATCGCGGCTTCCACCATCGCGAGCACCTCGTCGAACCCCGCGAAGTCCCCGTAGTAGGGATCCGGCACGTCCAGGTCCGACGACGCCGCCGGGTCGAACGACCGCAGCATCCGCACCCGCTCGTCCCCGTCGCCCTGGTGCGTCAGCAGGTCCCGCAACGCCGCCTCGTGCCCGGCGTCCATCGCCACCAGGAGGTCCGCCGACAGGTGGTCCTCGTCCACCTGCGCCGCCACGTGCGCGGTCGGGTACCCGTGCGCCGACAGCACCCGCCGCGCCCGCCGGTCGGCCGGATCGCCGACGTGCCACGGCCCGATCCCCGCGCTCGTCACGCGCACCCGGTCGGCCAGCCCCTCCTTCTCCAGCACGGCGCCGAAGACCAGCGCCGCGATCGGCGAGCGGCAGATGTTGCCCGAACAGACGAAACACACATGCAGCACGTCCGCGAGTCTGCCCGATCGCCGCGTGGCCGTCGGCGCTGTGAACGTAATCACGGGTGTCACTCGATCGGGTGGGCATAGTGTCACTGCGTGACAGACACTGATCGTGCCGGGCTGTCCCGGCGCACCCTGTTCGGCGTCTCGGCCGGGGTTGCCGCCCTCGCCGCGAGCGCCACCCCGGCGGCCGCCACCCCTGGCCGCCGCGCCAACGATCCCAAGGCCACGCCGCTCACCGCCGACCAGGCGTGGCGGATGCTGGCCGCCGGCAACGCCCGCTTCGTCGCCGGCCACCAGCGGCATCCGCACGAGTCCCTCGAGTGGCGTCAGTCTCTTGTGGAGGGACAACACCCGTTCGCGGTAATTCTTGGCTGTGCTGACTCCCGCGTGTCACCGGAGTTGGTGTTCGACGAGGGGCTCGGCGACCTGTTCGTCATCCGCGCGGCCGGCGAGGTCCTCGACACCGCGGTGATCGGCAGCATCGAGTACGCCGTCGAGCACCTGTCGGTCCCGCTGGTCGTGGTGCTCGGCCACGAGAGCTGCGGCGCGGTCGGCGCGACCATCGACGTGGTGCGCAACGGCACGGCCGTGTCGGGCGACGTGTCCACACTGGTCCGCGCCATCGAGCCGGCGGTGCGCGCGACGCCGCCGAACCCGGACGCCAAGGCGTTCCTGGCCGCGTGCGTCGCCGAGCAGGCCCGCCGCGCGGCGCAGTACCTGCAGGAGCGGTCGAACATCATCAGCGACGCGGTGGCACACGACGGCGTGAAGGTGGTCTCGGCGACCTACGAGCTGCGCACCGGTGCGGTCACGCGACTCTAGGGATGCATGCGCGCGCCCTTGACGATCTTGTCGACGGCGTTGCGCGGTCCGTGCACGGCCAGTCCCACGAGGTCGAGCTGATCTCGTGGGACGGCCCGCACCGCCGCCCGGTTGTCCTCGTCGTTCCCCGTGGTGAACAACTCCTTGGTGAAGACCGACATCGCCAGCCCGCGGTCCAGCGCCTTGCGGTGCGCGGCCGTCAGCACCGCCGCCGACGCCTCGAACACGAGCACGGGCTGGCCGAACATCGCGAGGTACTTGGTCCCGTCGGCGTCCGCATAGGGCTCGCCGATCAGCTCGGGCACCGCGGCGGCGACCCCGCTGACGAGAAACGCGCAGACGTTCAACCGCTGCCAGGTCGGCAGGTCGTCCCGCACGACCACGGCGATCTTGGTGGAGAAACTCACGCCGTCCACGATCGCCGCGCGGCCGCCGCGAGTCTTGTACGTTCCTAACCATGGGCCCCGAGATCACGGCGTGGCGCCCGAACGTGCCCGGCATCCACGAGGTGTTCCACGCCCGGTTCACGACGCACGCGTACCCGTCCCACACGCACGACGCGTGGACCCTGCTGCTGGTCGACGACGGCGCGGTGCGGTACGACCTGGACCGGCACGAGCACGGCGCGTTGCGCTCGGTCGTCACCCTGCTGCCCCCGGGTGTCCCGCACGACGGCCGCTCCGCGCACCCGTTCCGCAAGCGCGTCCTGTACCTGGCGAGCGACACGCTGACCGGCGTGGGCGCCGCGGTCGACCACCCGTCCCTGAAAGATCCGTTGCTGCGCCGGCGGATCCACCAGCTGCACGAGGCACTGCACACGGAGGACCTCGAGGCACAGAGCCGGTTCGCCCTGATCCGCGACCGGCTGCGCCAGCACCTGCACATGCCCGAGACCACCCCGCCGGCGAAGGTGTCGATGGCCCACCGCCTCCGCGACCTGCTCGATGCCCGCCTCCCCGACACCCCGACCCTGGACGAGGCGGCGGCGGTGCTGGACGCACACCCGGTCTCGCTGGTACGGGCGTTCAGCCGGGAGTTCGGCATCCCACCACACCGGTACGTGACGGGCCGCCGCCTGGAGTTGGCCCGCCGGCACCTGCTGGCCGGCCATCCCGCGGCCGAGGCCGCCACGCTCGCGGGTTTCTACGACCAGGCCCACCTGACCCGCCACTTCCGGAAGCTGCTGGGCATCGGCCCGTCCCGCTACGGCCTGGCCCGCTGACCCACCCGCGAAAGTCCACTTTGCGCGAAGAAGTTATCCACAACCTGCGCTGACCAGCCTTTTTGTCGGTACCCACCGATAGAATGGAACAAGGGCGGCCCCCGGGAGGGTGGGGGCTTGCCATCGGCGGTTCCGCGGGCCAGCGGGTGGGTGGTCGGGGCGGAGATGGGGAGTTTGAGGGGTTGCGGGCGCCCTGGCAACCCGGGGGCAGGCCGTGCCATGAAAGGCGCGTTCGGGACATTGCCGGCATTGCGTCGGGCGGGGGAGGCGAGCTTGCCAAGGCCCGCGAACGGTCGGCATGGTCAAGGGCGAGGCTGAATGCGCTGTTCACCGCGCCCGACCATGCCTGGGAGCGTGAGGGCTGCCACGGCGGTAGCAGCGCCGCCGCCGTTTAGGATCACGCAGGTGAGCGACCTGCGGCATCACGGCGACGTGGACGCGGCGCCGGGACTGCAGGACTTCGCCGTGAACGTCCGTGGCCTCGCGCCGCCGTCCTGGCTGCGCGACCGGCTGGTGGCGGCCATCGACCGGCTCGGCACCTACCCCTCGGCGCAGGACGACCGGCGCGCCCGCGAAGCCGTCGCCGCGCGGCACGGCCGGGACCCCGACGAGGTCCTGGTCCTCAACGGCGCCGCCGAGGGGTTCGCGCTCCTGCCGTCGCTCCACCCGCGCGAGGCCGCCGTCCTGCACCCCTCCTTCACCGAGCCCGAGGTCGTCCTCCGCGACGCCGGCGTCCCCGTCCACCGCGTCCTGCCGGGTGAGCCGGTGCCCGACGACGCCGATCTCGTCGTGGTCGGCAACCCCAACAACCCGACCTCCGAGCTGCGCCCCGCCGCCACGATCACGGCCCTCGCCCGCCCCGGCCGCACGACGGTCGTCGACGAGGCGTTCATGGACGCGGTCCCCGGTGAGCCCGAGTCGCTGGCCGGCACGCCCGCGGCGGACACGCTCGTCCTCCGCAGCCTCACCAAGACCTGGGCGCTTCCCGGGCTCCGTGCCGGCTACGCCCTCGGCCCCCCCGACCTGCTGGCCCAACTGAGCCAGCACCGCCCCCACTGGCCCGTCGGCACGCTCGTCCTCGAGGCCGTCGCCGCCTGCGCCGAGCCCCACGCGGTCAAGGAGGCCGAGGAGGCCGCCCACCAGTACGCCCGGCACCGCGAGTGGCTCGTCCGGAAGCTCAAGAAATACGGTCACGTCCACGAGCCCGCCGCCGCCCCGTTCCTGCTCGTCAGGGTCCGCGACGGCGAGCGGATCCGCCGCGGGCTCCGGGACCGCGGCATCGCCGTCCGCCGGGGCGATACCTTTCCCGGGCTGACCACCGACCACCTGCGCATCGCGGTGCGGGAACCGGCCGTCGCGCAGGACCTGCTGGACGCGCTCGCCGAACTGACCACGGAGGTACCCACACCTTGACCACAGTCGCCGACGTCGTCGAGGTGCTCGAAACCGCCTACCCGCCCGCGCTCGCCGAGTCCTGGGACGCGATCGGGCTCGTGTGCGGCGACCCGGCCGAGCCCGTCCGGCGGATCCTCATCTGCGTGGACCCCGTCGAGTCCACAGTGGACGAGTCCGTCGGCATGAACGCCCAGCTGCTCATCGCGCACCACCCTCTCCTGCTGCGCGGCGTGCACGGTGTCCCGGCCAGCACCCCGAAGGGCGGCCTCGTCCACCGCCTCATCCGCAACAACACCGCCCTCTACTGCGCGCACACCAACGCCGACTCCGCCGACCCCGGCGTGTCCGACGCCCTCGCGGCGGCCATCGGCCTCACGGTCACCGGCCCGCTCAACCCGAACGAGGACGGCCGCACGGGCATCGGCCGGATCGGCGAACTGCCGGCGCCCGAGTCGTTCGCCGCGTTCGTCGAGCGAGTGGCCCGAGCACTCCCGAAGACCGCGGCCGGCGTGCGCGGCGCCGGCGACCCGGACCGCCTCATCCGGACAGTCGCCGTGGCGGGCGGCGCCGGCGACTCCTACCTCGCGACGGCCACACAGCGGGGCGTCGACGCGTACGTCACCGCTGACCTGCGGCATCACCCGGCCAGCGAGCACCTCGCGACCACGGGAGCACCCGCGCTCGTCGACGTCGGCCACTGGGCCAGTGAGTGGCCGTGGTGCGACCAGGCGGCGGCGATCCTCCGCGAACGGTTCGGCGGTAACGTCGACATCACCGTTTCCACGCGCCGCACCGATCCGTGGACCGTGGCAGCGGTCTAGCGACCAGGAGGTTCCCAGGGTGAAAGCCGATCCCGCTGTGCAGCGCAGGCTGCTCGAGCTCGCCGACGTCGACGCCGAGATGGCTCGCGTCGACCACCGGCGCAGGACGTTGCCGGAGCTCGCGGAGATCGCTGAGGCCGAGAAGGCCGTGCAGGTCAAGAAGGACGCGAAGGTCGCCAACGAGACCACGCTCGGCGACATCGACCGCGAGGTCAAGCGGCAGGAGAAGGAGATCGACGCGGTGCGGGCCCGCGAGGACCGCGACCGCGCGCTGCTCGCCGGCGGCACCGTGTCCGCGAAGCAGATGACCGACCTCGAGCACGAGCTGAACACGTTGCAGCGCAGGCAGACCACACTCGAGGACGAGCTGCTGGAGCTGATGGAGCGGCGCGAGGCGGTCGACCTGGACGGCCAGCACGCGGCCGTGGAGCTGGCGAAGGCCGAGGAGACGCTGCAGGACGCGGCGAACCGGCGGGACCAGGCCCTGGCCGACCTGGAGACCGTCTGGGCACGACGCGGCGCGGACCGCGAGAAGCTCGTGCCGGAGTTCCCGCAGCCCCTGCTCGACCTGTACGAGCGGGTACGCAGGAACCGGGGGATCGGCGCGGCACTGCTGCGCCAGCGCCGGTGCGGCGCATGCCGGATCGAGCTGGACCGCACCTCCATCTCCCGGATCTCGAACACGGCGGCCGACGAGGTCGTGACGTGCGACGAGTGCGGCGCGATCATGGTGCGCACGCCGGAGTCCGGCCTGTGAGGGTTGTCGTCGAGGCCGACGGCGGCTCGCGGGGCAACCCGGGCCCGGCCGGCTACGGCGCGGTGGTGTTCGCGGCGGACGGGTCGCTGCTCGCGGAACGCGCCGAGGGCATCGGCATCGCGACCAACAACGTCGCCGAGTACCAGGGCCTCGTCGCCGGTCTGACCGCGGCCCGCGAGCTCGGCGCGACGACGGTCGCCGTGCGGATGGACTCGAAGCTGGTCGTCGAGCAGATGTCCGGCCGCTGGCAGATCAAGAACGAGGCGCTCAAGCCGCTGGCCGCGACCGCCCGCGAGCTCGCCGCCCAGTTCGACCGGGTCACCTACGCATGGATCCCGCGTGCCCAGAACGCGCACGCGGACCGCCTGGCCAACGAGGCCATGGACCTCCAGGCCGGCAAGGGACCTTCCGAACGGAGCTTGCGGAGTGAGCATGTCTCCGAGGAACCGGCGCCCGTCGACGCGCCCGCGCGCTGGACCGGCGCCACCGGCACCCCCACCCGTTTCCTCCTGCTGCGCCACGGGCAGACAGAACTGTCGGGGGAACGCCGCTACTCGGGCCGCGGTGACGTGCCCCTGACGGACATCGGCCGCCAGCAGGCCAAGGCGGCCGGCACGCGCCTGGCGAAGATGGAGTTCACGGCCGTGATCTCCTCCCCGCTGGGCCGCACCCGTCAGACCGCGGCGGAGGTCGCGGCGGCGTCCGGGAAGACGATCGAGGTCCACGAGGGCCTGATCGAGACGGACTTCGGCGACTGGGAGCGGCTGACGTTCCTCGAGGCCGCCGAGCGGGACCCGGAGCTGCACCGCCGCTGGCTGGGCGACCCGAGCATCGCACCGCCGAACGGCGAGAGCTTCGACATCGTCCACGCCCGCGTCCGCGCGGCCCGCGACGATCTGATCCAGCGGCACGCCGGCCAGACGGTGGTGCTGGTCAGCCACGTCACGCCGATCAAGTCGCTGCTGCGGATGGGCCTGGACGCCGGCCCGTCGCTGCTGTTCCGCCTGCACCTGGACCTGGCGTCGCTGTCGGTCGTGGAGTTCTACCCGGACGGCAACGCGTCGGTCCGCCTGGTCAACGACACCTCACACCTGGCCTGAGACCAGCAGCCCGAGCCACAGCGCCACCACCGACGCCACCAGGCAGGCGGGCACGGTCAGCACTCCCAGCACGGTGAAGTCGCGGTGCCCGGGCCGGACGTCGTGCCGGTGCAGCACCCGCCGCCACAGCAGCGTGGCCAGCGAGCCGACGTAGGTGAGGTTGGGGCCGATGTTCACGCCCAGCAGCACCGCCAGCAGGGTCGGCGCGGGTGCGTGCGGCCCGAGCACGGACAGCAGGAGCAGCGTCGCCGGCAGGTTGTTGACCAGGTTCGCGAGCACGGCCGCCACCCCGGCGACGGCGAGCAGCGCCACCAGCCCGGTCGAGTCCGGCAGCACGGCGGTGAGGACCGCCCGGCCACCGTGCTCCGCGACCGCCTCGACCACCACCGCCAGCGCCGCCACGAACAGGCACAGCAGCGGCGCGGCCGCCCGGACCACGCGCACCGGGCGCGCGCGGCGCCGCACCGCCAGGACCAGCGCACCCGCCACCGCCACCCACATGGGGTCGACCCCCAGCAGCGGCACGAGGCAGAACCCGGTGAGCACCAGCGCCAGCGTCCACAGCGCGAACCGGGGCGCCGGCCCCGGCGCCGGCTCCTCGACCTGCGAGGTCCCGGCGACCTCGCCGGCGAAGTAGCGGCGGAACACCAGGTACTCGACGGCCAGCGTGACCAGCCACGGCCCCGCCATGAGCGCGGCGAACCCCGCGAACGGCAGCCCGGTCGCGCCGAACGCGAGCAGGTTCGTCAGGTTCGACACCGGCAGCAGGGTCGAGGCCGAGTTGGCGAGGTGCGTGCACGCGTACACGTGCGGCCGCGCCGGCAGCCGGAGCCCGTTCGCGGTGGCGAGGACGACCGGCGTCAGCAGCACGACGGTCGCGTCCAGGCTGAGCACGGTCGTGGTGATCGCCGCCGCGCAGAAGGTGAGGGCCAGCAGCCGGTGCGCGTCGCCCCGGCAGGCCCGCGCCACGACCCGGCCGAGCCAGCCGAAGACCCCGGCCTCGTCCGCCAGGTGCGCGAGCACGAGCACCGCGGCGAGGAAGACCAGCGTCGGCACCAGTTCCAGCACCCGCCGGCCCGCCGTCGCGGGGTCAGCGAGGCCGAGGAGCAGCACCAACCCGGCGGCCGGCACCGCGACGAGGGCCTCCGGCAGGCCACGCGGCCGCACCACGGCGAACGCAAGCACACCGAACAGGAGTGGGAGCGCGGTCAACACCGCCGCCACGATAACCCGGGTGGCCAGGATCCACTTCCTGGCCGGAGTTACCCTTGTTGGCGCGGACGAGTCGGCAGGGCGGTCGCGGCGGGTGACCCCGTCGAGGAAAGTCCGGACTCCGAAGGGCAGGGTGGTTGCTAACGGCAACCCGGGGCGACCCGCGGGACAGTGCCACAGAAAACAGACCGCCTGGCGTTACCGCGCCAGGTAAGGGTGAAACGGTGGTGTAAGAGACCACCAGCACCCCGGGTGACCGGGGTGGCTCGGTAAACCCCACCCGGAGCAAGGCCAAGAGGGAGCCGGCAACGGCTCCTGCGCAGGCGTTCGAGGGCTGCCCGCCCGAGCCTGCGGGTAGGCCGCTAGAGCCTGCCGGCGACGGCAGGCCCAGATGGATGACCGCCCACCGGTCGCGAGGCCGGGGACAGGATCCGGCTTACATGCCGGCTCGTCCGTGTCGTCACACTGTCGGTGTGCGGCGTTTCGATCACGATCCAGAAGGATGCCGGATTGTGCATGAGTACGACCCGTTGCGCTGACCGAGGGCACGTCAAGGTCAGTGTGGTGAATACATCTTCTCGACTTCGGCTGGGCCGAACGGGTGACGACCAAAGGTTGGCCGCGGGTTGACCCAGAGAATGTCGCACCTAGAGTTAGGGCACCTTCGGCATGTGGGTGAACCTACCGAGATGTTGGTACAGACGAGTGATCCTGGCGGTCCAACGGCCATTCAAACCGCATCATGTGTGTGGTCAGATGGCACGTCGTCGAGCATCGAGGAGATTGCGAGTGCATCAAGACTGGATCTACGGAGCGTCGCCCCGCCTCTACACATCGTGATACGGGCGTGCTCTACTCGTCTACGAACGGCAGGCATCAGCGGCCGCGCACCCAGGAGTTAAGAACATGATCGCCATGACCACCTTCGAGCTCGCCCAGGAAACCGGTGGTTTGGGCACAGGCGGAGTCCGTGACTGGATTCTGAACAACATCATCCCGCTGCTGCTCCTCGTAGTCGCGCTCCTCCTGCTGTGGCTCGGCGGCGGCAAGGGGGACAACGCGGGTGTCATGCGGCGGCTGGGTGGAGTCATCGTCGCGCTGGCCATCATCGGGTTGGCGGTGACCACGGACGCCGGCAAGAACATCGGCACCTGGATCGCCGGCCTCTTCACCGGCTGAGGGACCTCTGTGCGCATACGTACCGACGACGAGGTGTACCGCGTCGACGCCGTCTGGCTCGGCCCTCCTCGGGCGACAATGCCCTTCAGGGCCCGCTACGTGGCGTGGGGCGTCGGGGTGGCCGTCTTCCTGCTCGTGCTCACCGTCGAACGCCGGCTCGGGATCTCGCTGTTCTGGTCGATCGCGTGGGGCATCGTGATCACCATCCTGCTGACGAGGATCATCTGCGCCAAGATCAGTCACGAACGACCGCTCTCCGCGGTGTCCGCGATGTGGCTGCGCGAGCTGACCGCACCACGCGAGGTCACCGCGGGCGAGGGCGGCGCCGTCAGTGCAACCAGGGTGCGGGTGAACACCACCCGGCCGCGGAAGCACCAGACGAAACGGGGGAGGGGGCGCGGTGTTCGCACGCAAAAGCAAGCGCGCGCCTGAGCCGCCAGCTCCGTACCCGCAGGCCCGGCCCCAACCGCGACAAGCGACACAACGCCGGGGCCGGCACGCCGCTCCGGATAACGACCTGCCCGACCCACCCATGGCGAGACAGGCACCACCCCCGGCACCGCAGTACCGGCCGGCCGGCGACAACAAGCGCAACCGTCGTCTCCCAGGGGAGCAGTCCATTCCCACGTACACCCCGTCGATCGCCGCTCGCAGCATCGACGGCCATCTCCTCCGCAACGGCACCGACGTCTTCGCGTGGTACCGGCTGGCGCCCCAGCGCTGGTCGTTCCGCTCGGACTCGCAGAGACAGGACCTCGTCGCCGCGATCGCCGGCCAGTACGCCGAGCTGTCCGGCCGCTGGCTGCACCTGCGGGTCACGAACCGGCCGTACCCGATCCGCATGTGGGCCGAGGCGCACGTGCACAACGCGGTCCACCGCCTGCCGGACGTGCCGGGTGCGCTGTCCTTCGACGACTACCTGATCGGTGAGCAGCAGCAGCTGCTGGGCCGGTCGATGGCGGAGAAGGAGGTCTACCTGGGCGTCCAGGTGCAGACCCGCAACATGGTCGACCGGGCCGTGGAGCGCGCCGCCCCGCTGCTGCGCAAGATCTTCCCGGCCGCGGTGGACGCCGAGCTGATGGCCATCGACTCCGAGGTGGAGCACCTGGACCAGGTGATCGCCTCCGCCGGCCTCGAGGGCCGCCCGGCGACGGCGCAGGAGATGTCCTGGCTGATGCACCGGTCGTGCTCGCTGGGCCTGCCCGCGCCCCGCAACCTGCCGGCGGTGCCGGACTCGGTGTGGGAGCCGGAGGACCTGGCGTCGTTCACCGACGCGGCGGACTTCCACCAGGAGCCGTACTCGCCGACGGTGACCGTGCGCGGCCGCACCGGCTCGAACGCCGGGATGACCAGGCACGTCGCCGTGCTGACGGTCGGTCAGATGCACGGTCTGCAGATCCCCGAGATCGACGACCCGTGGGTGCAGCACTCCGACCGGCTCGCGGCCTCGGTGGAGTGGTCTGCCCGCATCTACGTGCGCCGGCCCGAAGAGGTCCAGGGCGAGCTGTCGCGGCAGATGAACAAGGTCCGCTCGCAGGTCCGCCACTACACCGACGAGCACGAGCTGGAGCCGCCGCAGTCGCTGGCCCGGCAGGCGTCGAGGGTGCTGGAGATCGACGACGAGATGACGTCGGGCTTCACCGCCCTGGCCACCCGGGTGCGCTCGTGGTGGCGGCTCGCGGTGTCCGGCCCGACCGAGCGGGACGCGTTGCGGCTCGCGCAGCAGGTGCTGGAGCTGTACAAGCCGAAGATCGCGATCGAGCACCCGGAGGCGCAGTACGCGCTGGCCAGGGAGTTCATCCCGGGCGAGTCGCTGGCGTCGTCGGCGTACATGCGCCGTGGGTCCGTGGTCTGGGCGGCCGCGTCCGTCCCGACGGCGACCGCCGAGGTGGGTGACCGCCGAGGCATCCTCCTGGGTGAGACCTGCACGGCGACGCGCCGCCCGGTGGCCTGGGACCCGTGGATGGCGCAGGAGATCCGCGACGGCTCGGGTCTGACCGCGATGGTGGCGGGCCTGGGTGGCGGTAAGTCGTTCCTCGGTGGCGGCATCGTCTACAAGACGCTGCGGGCCGGGGCGCACTGGACGATCCTCGACCCGTCCGGGCCGCTGACGAAGCTGTGCGACCTGCCGGAGCTGCGGCCGTACGCGCGGCCGATCAACCTGCTGAACGCCCAGCCCGGGATCCTCAACCCCTACCGGGTGGTGGCCGAGCCGCAGTTCGACCACTTCGTGGACGAGGACGACCCGGAGCGCGCGTGGCGGCGCGAGAAGGCACTGGCCGCGGCGACGCGCCGGCGCCTGGCGCTGGACGTGCTGACCGGCCTGCTGCCGTACGACATCGCCCGCATGCCGCAGACCAGGATCGTGCTGCTGCGTGCGGTCCGCATGGTCGGCGGCCGCGCCGACGCCGACCCGAGCCTGGTGTTCGACGCACTGCGCCGGGACGCGTCGGAGCACCACGAGCACGCGGTCGTGGTGGCGGACTTCCTGGACGAGATGCGGGAGCGCATGTCGCTGCTCATCCCGGAGAAGGGCGCCGACCCGTACACCGAGCAGCGCGACGACCGGCTGACCGTCATGACGATGGCCGGCCTGACCCTGCCGAAGGACGGCGTCGGGCGCGAGCACTGGACCGACGCCGAGTCGCTGGGCGTCGAGATGCTGAACCTGGCGGCGTGGCTGACGCAGCGGTCGATCTACGAGCGGCCGAAGGACACCCGCAAGGGCGTCTGGATCGACGAGGCGTTCTTCCTGTCCGAGGTCCCGACGGGCCGGGTGCTCATGAACCGGTTCGCGCGTGACTCGCGTAAGTGGAACGTGCGTGTGCTGTTGTCGTCCCAGATCCCGGCCGACTTCCTCCGCATCCAGGGCTTCGTGGCGCTGCTGGACTCGGTGTTCGTCGGCAGGCTCGACGACGACCAGGCCCAGGAGGACGCGCTGCGCCTGCTGAAGGTCCCGATCGGCGCCGGCTACGAGCAGGTGGTCGCCTCCCTGGGCCGCCGCCCGGGCGCCCACCGCGACGCGGTCCGCGACACGGCCCCCCGCCAGTTCATCTTCGGCGACGGCGCCGGCGGCGTGGAACGCATCCGCATCGACCTGTCCGGCCCCCACCTGGACCACCTCCGCACCGTCATGGACACCACCCCCGACGCCCTGCGCGACGCGGGCCCGGGCGCGGTGCTCCCCCCGGAGCAACACGCCCCCGAACTCCCGTCGGACGAGCCGGCCCCCAGGGACGGCGCGACGGAGTACGCGGAGGAACAGGAGGAGTTCGACCTGGCGGCCGACTTCGAACTGGGCCTGACCGAAGAGGACCCCAACCTCGACGGCCCCCCGGACGGAAACGGCAACGGCAAGAAGGCACGCGGACGGGTCGATGCCGCATGAAGGAACACCATCGACCCCCATGCATTCGACTACCCCGTAGCTCGGACGGGGCCGGCGAAGGCGGCGCAGCATGATCACGACCCTGGCGGTGATCGCCGCCGTGCTGTACTTCACGGCACGGCGACGAAAAAGACGTGACCTGACCAACCCGACCCGCCGCAGGGGTCGGGTTGCTTCACTCGCCCTGGTGGCCGGCATCCTCGGCATGCAGGCCGTCGTCGGCTCCCCGGCCATGGCGCAGCAACAGGACCAGAGCTGCTCCCCGTCCCCAGAACGTCCCGGTGCGGGCATGGTCGGTGCCATCGACCCGTCTCAGGGCAACGGCGAGGCGGGCGGCCCGTACACCGACGAGAAGTACCCGAACAGCCCGTACCTGGACCACGGCTACGCCGGCATGGTGTGGCACACGTACGACCCGAACTGCAACCAGCCGCTGTCGATCGCCGACCCCAGCATCACGATCGACACCTGGGCGGGCAACGAGCTGTTCAACATCGGCAAGAACATCGTCGGCGCCACCAACTCGCTGCACTACACGCTCTACAACGGCGGTGTGCTCGGCGGGCTGAACTCGCAGATCGGCGCGGCCGCCAACAGCATCTTCGACAACATCTACATGCAGCTGTTCAGCGTCTTCATGCTGATCCTCGCGGTATTGATGTTCCGGCAGATCTGGAAGGGCGACCTCGCCTCGGTCAGCAAGCGCGGCCTGTTCGCCCTGGGCGGCATGTGGCTCGCGGCGTCCACGCTCGTGCTCGTGAACAACTACGACGCCATCGACCGGCTGATCGTGGAGACCACCACCGGTATCCAGAACGGGTTCCGCAACCCGGAGGAGGACCGGATCCAGCGGGACGTCCTGCCCACCGAACTGCACACCAGGATCGTCTACGAGAACTGGCTGCGTGGTGAGTTCGGGCAGCCGAACGACCCGAAGGCCAAGCAGTTCGGCCGCCCGCTGCTCGACGCGCAGGCGTGGAAGTGGGAGGACCTCGCGTCCGGCAACGACGCCAATGACCAGGCCGAGGCGGACAAGAAGAAGTCCTACCAGGACATCTACAACCAGCTCGGCTCGGCGCAGGGCTACTTCGACGGCACCGAGGGCAGCCGCACCGGCGCCGGTTTCCTGGCCTTCTTCCAGGCGCTGGTCTACTCGTTGTTCCAGTTCCTCGCGAAGCTTGCGGTGTTGCTGGCACAGCTGCTGCTCCGCATCTTCACGCTGGCCGCACCCGTGATCGGTCTCGTGGCGCTGGTCCACCACGACATCCTGCGCAAGGTGGGCCGCGCCGTGGGCGCCGTCGTGCTGAACGTGCTGATCCTGGCCATGCTGGCCGGCATCCACTTCAAGTTCCTGCAGCTGATCTTCGGCCCGGACGTGCAGCTGTCGATGCTCACCCAGATGCTGCTCGCCGGCATCGTGACGCTCGTCTTCCTGCTGGTCGGGCGGCCGATCAAGCGCATGTGGCAGATGGTCGAACTGTCCGTCGGCGCGGTCGGGGCCTCCGTGCCGACCTACGGCGGCGGCCTGTTCTCCCGTTTCCGCCGCCGCAAGGGCGCGGACGAGCGCGGCCCGCAGGACGAGTTCTGGGACAACCTCCGCGACGAGGAGCTGGCCGGCGACACCGTCGCCACGACCCGGGGCGGCCGCCGCCCCCGGCCGGAGGCGGCCGGCCCGGTCATGGCCACCGCCGAGCGGCTCGACCGGCGGACGGCCGTCGGCGGGTCCGGCACGTTCGGGTTGCCGCCGGGCAGCGGGGGCGACGCGGTGCTCATGCCGAGCGGGCCGGGCGGCCGCAACGACCCGAGCAGCGCCATCCCGCCGCGCCGCAGCCGGGTCGTCGACACGAACCCGGTCTACGGCGAGCTGGGCGAGGACGCCATGGTCGTCCCGTCGCAGGTCACCACCCGGCGCAACGAGGGCCGGTACGACGCGCCGCAGATCCCGCGCCCGAACCCCCGCCCGGCCGACGTCGAGATGGTCGCCGGCCGGCCCGTGCACGTGGTGTACCGGCCGTCGCGCGGGCTCGAGGTGCGGGAGCCGGCGCCGCGCCGGATGCCGTTGCGGGACGGGCCGCGCGAGACCGACGCGGCGGTGAGATGACATGCCGATCCGCACCAACCGCGGGCGCGCCGCGGTCTACCGACGCCTGTGGGGCTGGCCCATGCGCTCGCCCCGCCACCTGGCGGTCGTGGTGTTCGTGGTGGCCGTCTTCGTCATCGCGGCCGGCATCATCATCCCCCAGCTGACCGGGTCGGCCGACCGGCCGACCGGTGGCGCCGCCGCCGCGACCACCTCGGGCACGACCACGCCCCCGAGCACGCCCGGGGCCCCCAACGCCCCGGGGACCACGGGCACCACCAGCAGCCTGCCGACCAGGATCACCACGTTCACCGAGACGCCGAAGTCCGCGGCGCCGGCCCCGGCCGCGCTGGACGTCGCCAACTCGTGGGGCGAGGCCTGGGTGAACCACCCCGCGGGCGTCACCAACGAGCAGTGGCTCGACGGGCTGCGGCCGTTCACCACCGAGGAACAGCTCACCGAGATGTCCACGGTGGAGCCGGCCAACATCCCGGCCACCAAGATCACCGCTGAGCCGACCTCCGTCGAGTCCTTCACCAGTTCCGTCAAGGTCAAGCTGGCGACCGACGCCGGCGACCTGCTCATCACCGTGATCAAGACCCCCGACGGCTGGCGGGTGGCCTACTACGAGCAGGTGGACCAATGAAAAGCGCGCTGGTCGTCGGGGGCCTGGTGGTGGTCGCGACCGTCGCGGTCGCCGGGGTCAGCGCGGTCACCCAGGTGGTGTCGCAGGACCAGGCCGCGGACCAGGCGCGGGCCATGCAGGCCGGCCTCAACTGCAACGCGACTCTCGGCCCGATCACCTCGGGCCCGTCCGGCAGCGGCGCCAACGACGCGGCCAAACTGAACGAGGACCAGCGCAAGAACGTCGCACTGATCATCTCCATCGGCAAGGACCGCCAGCTGCCGCCGCTCGCGTGGCAGGTCGCGATCCAGGCCGGCATGACGGAGTCCGGCCTGCGCAACCTGAACTACGGCGACCGCGACTCGGAAGGCATGTTCCAGATGCGCCCGTCGATGGGCTGGGGCACGCCGGAGCAGGTCAGGGATCCGCACTACGCGATCAACAAGTTCTACGACGTGCTGCTCAAGGTGCCCGGCTGGGAGCAGCAGCGCCCCGGCGAGTCGGCCCAGGACGTCGAGCGGTCGGCGTTCCCGGACCGCTACCACAAGTGGGAGCCGATGGCGGCCCACCTGATCGGCAACGTGGGCCTGGTCCCCGACCCGACGGGTTGCGGTCAGGGCACGGGCCTGCTGGTGCCGGCCCCGACCCAGGCCGCGGGCCGCGCCATCCAGTGGGCGCTGGCCCAGCAGGGCAAGCCGTACGTGTGGGGCGCGCGGACCGACCAGCAGAGCTCGTTCGACTGTTCGAGCCTCATGCTGCAGGCCTACCGCGACGCGGGCGTCACTCTTCCGAGGGTTTCCCGCCAGCAGTTCCGTGCCGGCGCGATGCTGCCCGTGACGCAGGCGCAGCCCGGTGACCTGCTGTTCTGGGCCTACGACACCCGCAACCCGGACACGATCCACCACGTTGCGATGTACCTGGGGGACGGCAAGATCGTGGAGGCGCAGCAGACCGGCGTGCCCGTGCACATCCGCCCGGTCCGCTGGGGCGAGGCGGAGTTGATGGACCAGGCCGTACGGCCGGGCGTGTAAGAGAACTGAGGGGCGCGATGACCATGTACCCAGAGCAGATGCGGTCGCCATTGCCGGACTACCTGCGTGTCCCCCATCCCGGCACCTCGGAGGACTACGTCGTGCTCCCGAAGTCCCTGATGGGTGCCATGCCGCTGGCGTGGCAGAACGCGCTGCACCAGGTACTGGCCGAGTTCCACCAGACCTTCGCGCACCTGGACTGGCCGGAGTACCGCGTCGTCCCGTCCCGCAAGGAAAAACTCGTCAACCTGGACGAGGAGCAGCTGGCCGAGGTCGGCTACCTGGTGGAGATCGACGTCGACGGTGAGCTGGTGTACCGGGAGCGCACCGGTAGGCGCATCGACAACCCGGAGGAGACCGAGGTCCTGGTGTCGGTCATGGACCCGATCCCGGGGGAGTACCACAACGCCAACCAGGACACCCCGCCACGTGGTTTCCCCGCACCACAGGTGACCCCGTGGCCCCGCCCCACCTCACCCGCCTGACCCCAGCCCCAACGCCCTGAAGGACCCCTTCGGGACGTTCAGTGTCCTGAAGGGGTCCTTCAGGGCTTCGCCGAGCCACGGAGCCGTCCTGCGCCGTAGGCTCGATCCATGGTCGACAACAACCCGGACCCCGGTTGGTACTACTGCACCAAGCACAACAGGGTCGAGCACGGCGAGGTCTGTCCAGCCGTCGACCGGCTCGGCCCGTACCCCGATCAGGAGACCGCCTCGCGCGCACTGGAGATCGCCAAGGCCCGTTCCGAAGCCTGGGACAAGGCGAACAGAGAGTGGGACGACGACTAGTGGGCTAATGTGCCCGCCGTGGTCGTACGCACGAACAGCGATCGGATCGGCTTCACGAGGGTCCGGGACGAGTTCGCGCTGCCCACGAACTTCCCGCCGGACGTCGAGGCCGAGGCCGAGCGGGCCGTGCGGTTGCCGCGGGATGCCGACCGCGAGGACGCGACCCACTTACCCCTGGTCACGATCGACCCCCCGGGCGCCAGGGACCTCGACCAGGCCATGGCGGTCGAACGCACCGACAACGGCTACCGCATCCACTACGCCATCGCGGACCTCGGCACGTTCGTCACGCCCGGCGGCGCCCTGGACCGCGAGGTCCGGCAACGCGGCCAGACGATCTACCTCCCCGACGGCAACGTCCCCCTCCACCCCACGGTCCTGAGCGAGGGCGCCGCGAGCCTGCTCCCGGGCAAGGTCACCCCCGCCGCCCTCTGGACCCTCGACTGTGACGGCGACGGCGCCCTCGTGCACGCCCACGTCCGCCGCGCCCTCGTCCGATCCCGCGCCCGCTTCGACTACGACACCGTCCAGGCCGCGTTCACCGAAGGCAGCGAACACCCCGCAATCAGGGAACTCCCCGCGATCGGCCGGCTCAGGAGGCAACGCGCACTCGAACGCGGCGCCGTCGAGCTGCAGCTGCCGGACCAGGACGTCGAACCGGACGGCGGCGGCTGGCGCCTCGTCCTGCGCCCCCGCACCGAGGTCGACACCTGGAACGCCGAGATCTCCCTGCTCACCGGCATGGCCGCGGCCGAGCTCATGCTCGCCGCCGGCGTCGGCATCCTCCGCACCCTACCCGACCCGGAGAACGGCGCGGTCAAGTGGCTGCGCCGCTCCGCCCACTCCCTCGGCATCGCCTGGCCCAGGACCATGGGCGCCGCCGAGCTGCTGGCCGGCCTCGACCCGGACCGGCCCGAGGCCCTCGCCCTGTACATGGACGCCACGCGCCTGCTCAGAGGCGCCGGCTACACCGTGTTCGACGGCACCGCCCCCGGGCTGACCACCCACGCCGGCATCGCCGCCCCGTACGCCCACGTCACCGCGCCGCTACGCAGGCTCGTCGACCGGTTCGGCGCCGAGATCTGCCTCGCCGTCGCGGCCGGCAAGGACGTACCCGACTGGGTGACCGCCGCCCTGCCGGAGCTGCCCGGCCTCATGGCCGGCTCCGACACCCTCGCCGCCCGCGTCGACAAGGCCTGCCTCGACCAGGTCGAGGCCTGGGTGCTGGCCGGGCGCATCGGGCAGGAGTTCGACGCGATCGTGCTGCGGTCCGAGGGCAACTCCGCGGACGTGTTCCTGCCTGATCCGCCGGTGGTCGCGAAGTGTGCCGGTGGCAACCTTCCGGAAGGCGAAACGGTGCGCGTGCGTTTGACTCAGGCAGACGCGGACGCTCGCAAGGTCGTCTTCGAGCGCGCGACACCTGAGGAGGAACGTTGACGGACGTCACAGGCCTGACCGTGGGGGTGCTCGGGGGCACGGGCCCGCAGGGCAAGGGCCTCGCGCTGCGCTGGGCCAGGGCCGGCATCAAGGTGATCATCGGGTCGCGGAAAGCGGAGCGGGCCGAGGCCGCGGCCGCCGAGCTGGGGGAGGGCGTGACCGGCGCCGACAACGCGACCACCGCCGCCGCGGCGGACGTCGTGCTGGTGGCGGTCCCGTGGGAGGGCCACGGCGACCTGCTGACCTCGCTGGCCGACCAGCTGCGCGGCAAGATCGTGATCGACTGCGTCAACCCGCTCGGCTTCGACAAGCAGGGCCCGTTCGCGCTGCCCGTTGAGGAGGGGAGCGCGGCGCAGCAGGCGGAGCGGCTGCTGCCGGAGTCCCGCGTGACGGCGGCGTTCCACCACGTCTCGGCCGTGCACCTGGCCGACCTGTCGATCGCCGAGATGGACACCGACGTGCTCGTGCTCGGCGACGACCGCGAGGCGACGGACCTGGTCCGCGCGCTGGCCGACGTGATCCCCGGCATGCGTGGCGTGTACGGCGGTCGGCTGCGCAACGCCCACCAGGTCGAGGCGTTCACCGCGAACCTGATCGCGATCAACCGGCGCTACAAGGCACACGCCGGGATCCGCATCACGGACGTCTAGATGATCGCGTTGCCACCCGGAGCCGAACAGTGGACCGCCGCCGAGCGTGAGCTGGCGATCGCGGTGCTGTCCGGCGACACGGTGGTGGTGAACGTCCGCAAGGGCGGTCCGCACCGGCGGCTCGTCCCGTGGCTGGTCGCCGAGGACCTGCTCACCTATGTCGGGCACGCCGGCCCACGCCACGACTGGCCGGAGTCACCGTTCGCGAACCCGTTCGTGAAGCAGGCGAAGGCGGACCGTGCCGGCATGGTCCAGAGGTACCGGGAGTGGCTGGGGGAGCACCCGTCACTCGAGCGCCGGATCCCGGAGGAACTGGCCGGCCGGGCACTGGGCTGCTGGTGCGCCCCGGCGCCCTGCCACGCGGACGTGCTGGCGGAGGAGGCCCGCCGTGCTGGTCGATGACCTGGGCGAACCGGTCCTGCTGCCCAAGCCGCCGCAACGGGTCGTCAGCCTGGTCCCGTCCCTCACCGACGCGATCGAGACCAGCCGACCGGGTCTGATCTCCGGTGCCACCGACTACTGCACGCACCCACCCGACCTGGACGTGCCCCGGGTAGGTGGTTCGAAATACCCGAACGTGGACGCCGTCCTCGACCTCCGCCCCGACCTGGTGGTGGCCAACGCGGAGGAGAACCGCCCCGAGGACGTGGCCCGCCTCCGCGCCGACGGCATCCCCGTGTGGGTGACAGCCGCCGCCGCGACCGTGCCGGAAGGACTCGGCTCTGTCCGCCGCCTGCTCACCCAGGGCCTGGACCTGGCCGAACCCGCCTGGCTGGTGGTGGCCGAGGAACTCTGGCGCGACGCGACACCCACCTGGGCGACGGCGATCATCCCGGTCTGGCGCCGCCCGTGGATCGTCGTCGGCCGGGACACCTTCGCGGGCGACGTCCTCCACCGCCTCGGCGTCGCCAACGCCTACGCCGCCCACGCCGACCGCTACCCGCGCCCGTCCCTGGCCGAACTCAACGACCAGAGCGCGGACCTGGTCGTCCTCCCCGACGAGCCGTACGAGTTCACCGCCGACGACGGCCCGGAGTCCTTCCCTGGCCTGCCGTACGCCCTGGTCAGCGGCCGCTTCCTGACCTGGTGCGGCCCGTCACTCGTCGAGGCGCACGCCTCCCTCACGGCCGGAATTCGTCCGTAGCGTCCAGCAGGGCCGCCAGCACGCCGTAGTCGGTGATCGCGTGGCCGGCCTTCGGGAGGATGTTCAGCGTCGAGTCCGGCCAGGCGCGGTGCAGCTCCCAGGCGGTCATCGGCGGTGTGACGATGTCGTACCGGCCCTGCACGATCCGTCCCGGGATGCCGGCGAGCTTCCCCGCGTCCCGGATGAGCTGCTCGTCGTCGAGCCAGCCGTCGTGCGTGAAGTAGTGCAACGCCACCTTGGCGAACGCGATCGCGAACCGGGGGTCGCCGTAGTTCGCGGCCAGGGCGGGCGTCGGGTTCATCGAGACGACCGCGCCCTCCCAACCACTCCACGCCGCCGCGGCCTCCGTCGCGCGGGCCGGGTCACGCAGCAGGCGCTGGTAGCCCGCCAGGACGTCCCCCTCCGGCACCAGCGACGAGAACGCCGCCCACTCCGCCGGGAACAACGCGCTTGCCCCGCCCCGGTACAACCAGTCCAGCTCGGCCCGCCGCAGCAGGAACACGCCCCGCAGGATGATCTCGGTCACCCGGGACGGGTGCGTCTGCGCGTACGCGAGCGCGAGCGTCGCGCCCCACGACCCGCCGAACAGCTGCCAGCGTTCGATGCCCAGGTGCTCCCGCAGCGTCTCCATGTCGGCCACGAGGTGCCAGGTCGTGTTGTGCTCGTCCGGGTCCTTCGTCGCCACGTGCGGGATGCTGCGCCCGCACCCCCGCTGGTCGAACAGCACGATCCGGTACGCGGCCGGGTCGAAGAAGCGCCGCTGCAGCGGGGACGTGCCGGAGCCGGGCCCGCCGTGCAGGAACACGACCGGCTTGCCGTCGGGGTTCCCGCTGACCTCCCAGTACACCTGGTGGCCGTCGCCGACGTCGAGCATGCCGTTGGCGTGCGTCTCGACCGGCGGGTAGAAGAAGCGCATGGCGGAAGCCTAGATTCGATGGCATGACAAAGGTCCAGTTCGGCAGGGAAACGTCCAAGCGCGGCGAGTTCGTGCGTCAGGCGAACCGGTTCACCGACCGGATCACCGCCGACGGCTCGTCCGGGTGGCGGGCGGAACCCGGCAGGTACCGGCTGGTCGTGAGCCTGGCCTGCCCGTGGGCGCACCGCGCGCTGATCGTGCGCGGCCTGCTGGGCCTCGAGGACGCCATCTCCCTGGCCGTGGTGGACCCGATCCGCGACGAGCGCGGCTGGCGTTTCACCCTCGACGAGGGCGACCGCGACCCGGTGCTGGGCATCGAGTACCTGTCCGAGGCGTACCTGAGGTCGGATCCCACCTACGAGGGCCGCGTCACCGTCCCGTCGATCGTCGACGTGGCCACGGGCCAGGTGGTCACCAACGACTACCCGCGGATCACGCTGGACCTCTCGACCGAGTGGCGCGAGTTCCACCGGCCGGGCGCCCCCGACCTGTACCCGCGGGCGCTGCGGGCGGAGATCGACGAGGTCATCGAGCCGATCTTCCGCAACGTCAACAACGGCGTGTACCGGTGCGGCTTCGCCGGCAGCCAGGAGGCCTACGAGGACGCGTACGACGCCCTGTTCGCCGAGCTGGACCGCCTGTCGGAGCGCCTGTCGAACCAGCGCTACCTGGTCGGCGACCAGCTCACCGAGGCCGACATCCGGCTGTTCACGACCCTCGTCCGGTTCGACGCGGTCTACCACGGCCACTTCAAGTGCAATCGGAACAAGCTGTCGGAGATGCCGGTGTTGTGGGCCTATGCCCGGGACCTGTTCCAGACCCCGGGCTTCGGCGACACCGTCGACTTCGACCACATCAAGCGGCACTACTACGCCACGCACGACGCGATCAACCCGACCCGGATCGTCCCGAAGGGACCCGAGACCGACTGGCACGCGCCGCACGGCAGGGGCTGACCTACAACGCGAACGAGCCGACGGCCACGGCGCCGGCAGGCCGGAGGACGCTGGCCATGACGCCGTTGCCGAAGGTCTGCGCCCACACCACCTCCAGGCCCTGCGGCACGGTCCCCTCGGCGAACAGCCGCTTGCCGGCACCCAGCAGCAGCGGGTACACCAGCAGCCGGTACTCGTCGACGAGGCCGTGCCGGATCAGCGTCTGCGCCAGGTCGAGGCTGCCGATGACCTGCAGCTCCCCGAGGTCCTGCCCCTTCAGCTCGGCGACCGCCTTCGGCACGTCCGTGTCGAGCTGGTTCGAGTTCTGCCAGGTCAGCGAGGCGGTGGTCCGGGACGCCACGTACTTCGGCAACCTGTTGAGGAGCTTCGCGATGCCCGCGTGCTCGTGGTCGGCGGGCACGTTCGGCCAGTGCCCGGCGAAGATGTCGTAGGTCTTCCTGCCGAGCAGCAGCCCGTTCGCCTGCTCCTGCCAGCGACCGACCAGCTCCCCCTGCTCGTCGGTGAAGTAGGGCACCTGCCAGCCGCCGTGTGCGAACCCGCTGTCGCGGTCCTCCTCCGGGGCGCCCGGCGCCTGCGCGACGCCGTCGAACGACAGGAACGTGCTGATCACCACGGTGCTCATGTCACACCCCGAACGAGCCGTAGGAGGGCTTGCCGACCCGACGGTAGACGCACCCGACGACCCCGGCGTCGGTGGTCGTCGCCGACACCAGCTCCAGCCCCGTCGGCACGGCGCCGTCGCCGAACAGCCGCTTGCCGGTGCCCAGGAAGACGGGGAACACCGCGAGCCGGAACTCGTCGATCAGGTCGTGCTCGATGAGCGTCTGCGCGAGCTCCACACTGCCAAGGACCTGGATCTCGCCGAGGTCCCGCTTCTTCAGCTCGGCGACCGCGCCGGGCACGTCCGCGCCGAGCAGCGTCGAGTTCTGCCAGGTCAGCGAGGTGGCGGTCCGGGAGGCCACGTACTTCGGCGTGTCGTTGAGGATCTTCGCCATGCCTGCCTCCTCGTGGTCGGCGGGCAGGTGCGGCCAGTAGCCGGCGAAGATGTCGTAGGTCCGGCGGCCAAGCAGCAGCGCCCCGGGGTTCGCGTGCCAGGCGCCGATGATCTCGCCGAGCTGCGCGGTGAAGTGCGGCACCGTCCAGCCGCCGTGCTCGAAGCCGCCCGTCCGGTCCTCCTCCGGACCACCGGGCCCCTGCGCGACGCCGTCGAGGGTGATGAAGGTGTTGATCGCGATGGTGCTCATCGGTGTCTCCCTAGCGTGGCTGGTTCCTGCCCACGCGTCGGACGACCCGGCCCGGTATCGACAAGCACCGAAAACTTTGCCCGCGATCCCGGCCGGGATCGCGGGCAAAGTTCGGTTTCAGTGGAAGACGTGCTCCGGCGCGGGGAACTCGCGGCCCCGCACCTCGGTCGCGAACTGCTCCACGGCCCCCTGCATGACACCGGCGAGGTCGGCGTAGCGCTTCACGAACCGCGGCGCCTTGCCACGGCGCAGGCCGAGCATGTCCTGCCAGACCAGCACCTGGGCGTCACAGTCCGGCCCGGCCCCGATGCCGATCGTCGGGATGTCCACCTCGTGGGTGACCCGCTTCGCGGCCTCGGCGGGCACCATCTCCATGACGACGGAGAACGCCCCGGCCTCCTGCAGCGCGAGCGCGTCCTGGACCAGGTCGTCGGCCGCGCTCCCGCGCCCCTGCACCCGGTAACCACCCAGGTTGTGTTCACTCTGCGGGGTGAACCCGATGTGGCCCATCACCGGCACACCGGCGGTCGTGATGGCCTTCACGTGCGGCGCGAACGCCTTTCCGCCCTCGAGCTTGACGGCGTGCGCCCGCCCTTCCTTCATCATCCGAACGGACGTGGCAAGTGCCTGCTCGGGTGACAGCTGGTAGGACCCGAACGGCAGGTCCGCGACGACCAGCGCCCGCTTGACCGACCGCGTGACAGCACGTACGAGTGGAATCATCTCGTCGACCGTCACCGGCAGTGAGGTGTCGTAACCGTAGACGTTGTTGGACGCGGAGTCCCCGACGAGCAGCACCGGAATCCCGGCCTCGTCGAACAACTGCGCGGTGTACATGTCGTAGGCGGTGAGCATGGGCCACGGCTCGCCGCGTTGCTTGAGCTCCTGCAGGTGGTGGATGCGCACGCGCTTGGCGGGCTTCCTGTCCGCCGCCGCGGCGCCCGTGCCGTACGGCGCGGCCACCTCAGGGTTGGCTTCTGACGTCATTGTCGACCGTCCTTCCCTCGAAGCCCACTGTGTGGCGTGGGTCCCCGGGTATTCGTGGATGGCTTACGAATCCAATGTCGCACCCACCGGACGGTCCTACACGCGCCTGCGACGAGCCTCACAAGCCCGCCCAACCAGGACACCAGCGCGTGTCCAACACCCCGCACACGCGTGTCCAACGTGCGTGACCCGTGAGTTCAACGAAACGCGCCGGCTACTTGCCCTCGCGCCAGGCGTTGGTCATGGGCAGGCGCCGGTCGCGGCCGAAGGCCTTGAAGGTGATCTTCGTGCCGGGTGGGTACTGGCGGCGCTTGTACTCCGCGCGGTCCACCATCCGCAGCACCTTGTCGATCAGCTCCGGGGCGAAGCCCGCCGCGATCAGGTCCTCGTAGCCGCGATCGCCCTCGACGTAGTCGTCCAGCACACGGTCCAGGAGCTCGTAGTCCGGCAGCGAGTCCGTGTCCATCTGGCCCGGGCGCAGCTCCGCCGACGGCGGCTTCTCGATCGAGTTCTCCGGGATCGGCGGGGTCTCGCCGCGCTCGAGCGCCCACGCGTTCCGCCACCGCGCGAGTTCCCACACCAGCGTCTTCGGCACGTCCTTGATCGGTGCGAAGCCGCCCACCGCGTCGCCGTAGATGGTCGAGTAACCCACGGCCAGCTCGGTCTTGTTGCCGGTCGCCAACACCAGGTGCCCGTGCTGGTTCGACAGCCCCATCAGGGTGACGCCGCGGCACCTGGCCTGCACGTTCTCCTCGGCGAGCCCGGTCAGCCCCAGCTGCGACACGAACGCCGCGACCATGTCCTCGATCGCCTGCACCTCGTAGTGCAGCCCCGTGCGGGACGCCAGGTCCGCGGCATCCGACCGGGAATGCGACGACGAGTACACCGACGGCATCGACACGCCGTACACGTTCGGCGCCCCCAACGCGTCCACCGCCAGTGCCGCGCACACCGCCGAGTCGATCCCGCCCGAGAGACCCAGCACGACCGACGTGAACCCGTTCTTCCGCACGTAGTCGCACAGCCCGAGCGTCAGCGCCCGCCAGACCTCCTCCAGCTCCGGCAGCGGCTCGACCGGCACCGGCGCCGCCACCGCGGCGTACGGCGCCAGGGGAGCGTCGGCCAACGTCACGCGCCGTACGGAGAAGCCCTCGAACTCACCCGATGCGGTCGACGCGTCACCCGGAAGCTCCAGGTCCATCACGGTGAGGTGCTCGACGAACTGCGGCAACCGCGCCAACACCGCGCCCGACGCCGACACCACCATCGAGTCCCCGTCGAACACCAGGTCGTCCTGCCCGCCGACCATGTTGACGTACACCAGTGGCGCCCTGGCCTCCGCCGCCCGCCGCGTGACCAGCGGCAACCGCACGTCGTCCTTGTTCCGCTCGTACGGCGACGCGTTGGGCGACACCACCAGGTCGACCCCGGCCGCACCCAGCGCCGTGATCGGGCCGCCGTCCTGCCAGATGTCCTCGCAGATCACCATGCCGACCTCGACCCCGTGCAACCGCACGATGTCGAGCGTCTGCCCCGGCTTGAACAGCCGCCGCTCGTCGAACACGCCGTAGTTCGGCAGGTGGTGCTTGAACTGCGTGGCGACGATCCGGCCCTCGTACAGCACCGCCACCGCGTCGCGCGGCCCGACCTCGTCCCGGTCCAGGTAGCTGACCACCGCGGCCACGGAACCGTGACCGGAGGCGTCCAACCGGGCCGCCAACTCACCCAACGCGGCCCGCGACGCCGACGCGAACGACTCCCGCAGCGCCAGGTCCTCCACCGGGTAACCGGTCAGCACCATCTCGGGGAACACGACCAGGTGAGCGCCCGCCTCGAAGGCACGCTCAGTCCACGACGAGACCAGCGAAGCGTTCCCGTCCAGGTCCCCGACCGTCGCGTTGACCTGGGCGAGCGCGATGCGTAGCTGTGGCATGCCACCATCCTGACACGTTTTCGCCCGAGAGGCGAAAAGTTACCGCCGTGAGCTGCCCCGCACCTTCTTGATCATCGCGCGGACGCGCTGCAGCGCCTGCTCCGCGTCGGTGTCGAACGGGTTGTCGTGCACCATGTACGTCCAGGTCGCGGACGGCCTGCGCAACCCGTCGGCCGCCAGGTCCACACCGTCAGCCCCGATCTCCGCCGTCTCCAACGTCTCCACGGCACGCTCGGAGATCTCGTCCTGGATCTTGCGGAACTCGGGGATCGCCGTCCGGTGGAACTCGTCGATCGGCGTCTCCTTGGCGAGGGCACGCAGGTGGATCGTCTCCCGCACGTCCGCCAGGAACGCCAGGTGCTCGGTCCACCGCTGGTCGAGGTGGTACAGCATGATCTGCCGCGCCGCCTCCTCCAGGACCTTCTCGTCCTCGACCGACTCGGTCAGCTCCTCCCAGCGGTCGGGGGCCTGCGATGCCAGCGTGGTGGCCGCGAGATCCGTGGTCAGCAGCTCGTCGCGGTACTCCAGCAGCACCTTCCGCTGGTGCTCGATCAGCCGCGTGTACCGCCACGTGTTGCGGTGGATCTCCAGCTGGACGCCCTCGGCCACCTTCTGCGCGTGGTCGACGAACCGCTTGGACGTGGCGTCCTCGAGCCTCCCCAGATCGTCCTCGTCCGGCTCGGCGCCCGCGGTCGCGTCCGGCGCGTACTGGATCACCTGGTCGTCGCTCAGCGAGGCGAACATGATCGACCCGCCGGGGTCGCCCTGCCGCCCGGACCGGCCGCGCAGCTGGTCGTCGAGCCGCGACGACGGGTACCGGCCGGTGCCGATCACCAGCAGTCCGCCCAGGTCGGCCACCTTGTCGTGTGCCTCGGCGTCGCCGCTCTCCCGGCCGCCCAGCCGGATGTCGGTGCCGCGCCCGGCCATCTGCGTGGACACGGTGACCGCGTCGTACGCGCCGGCCTCGGCCACGATCGCGGCCTCCTGCGCGTCGTTCTTGGCGTTCAGCACGACGCACTCGACGTCCGCGTCGGCCAGCATCTGCGCCAGCCGCTCCGACTCGGCGACGTCCCGCGTGCCGATGAGAATCGGCCGTCCGGTCTCGTGCACGGAGGCGATCTCGCGGACGATCGCGGCCTCCTTGTTCTCCACCGTGTCGTACAGCCGGTCCGGCTCGTCCTCGCGGACGCACGGCGTGTTCGGCGGGATCACGGCGACGCGCAGCTCGTAGAACTCCCGCAGCTGCTCGGACACCGCCACCGCCGTGCCGGTCATGCCGCAAACGGTTGCGTACCGGCTGATCAGGCCCTGGACGCTGATCGAGTCGAGCACCTCGCCGCTCTCGGTCGGCCGCAGCCGCTCCTTGGCCTCGACCGCCGCCTGCAATCCGTCCGGCCAGCGCTGCCGCAGCGCGATCCGGCCACGCGAGCTGTTGATCAGGTGCACCTTGCCGTCGCGGACGATGTAGTCGACGTCCCGCTCCAGCAGCGCGTGGGCATGCAGCGCGGCGTTGACCGCGGCCAGCCGGTCGCTGTGCTCGCCGGAGTACAGGTCGACGCCGCCGAGCGCCTTCTCGACCACCTTCGAGCCACGGCCGGTGAGCCAGGCGTTGCGGCCGTCCTCGTCCTTCTCGTAGTGCTGGCCCGGCTTGAGCGCGCGGACGATCTTGGCGACCTCCGGGTCGGACTGGCCCTCGTCCGAGGACCCGGCCAGCACGAGCGGCACCTTGGCCTCGTCGATCAGCACCGAGTCGGCCTCGTCGACGATCACCACGTCCGGTTCCCGGCCGACCATGTCGTCCACGGACGTGCACAGCCGGTCGCGCAGCACGTCGAAGCCGATCTCGCTGACCGACCCGTAGGTGACGTCCGCCGCGTAGGCCGCCCGCCGCTCCTCCTGCGAGGACGTCTGGCTGACCCAGCCGACGGTCACGCCGAGTAACTCGTAGACCGGCGCCATCCACTCCGCGTCACGCTGGGCGAGGTAGTCGTTGACCGACATGACGTGCACGGCGTGGCCCTGCAGCGCGTAGCCGGCCGCCGCGAGCGCGCCGGCGAGTGTCTTGCCCTCACCGGTCGCCATCTGCACGACGTGACCGGAGAGCAGCTGCATCGTGCCGAGCAACTGCACGTCGTACGGCCGCTCGTCGAGCGCCCGCTTGGCCGCCTCCCGGCCGACCGCACACAGCTCGACCAGCTCTTTGTCGTCGAAGCCCGGCTCGTCGGCCGCTCTTCGCAGCTCCGTCGCGGCCTCGGTCAGCTCCTCGTCGGAGAGCTCGCCGACCTTCTTCTCCCGCCACTCGATCGAGGTCAGCAGCTCCTCGTACCGGGAGATGTCGACGGTGGCCGGCCGGTCCAGGAACCGGCTGAAGCCGGCCTTCACGCGCCGCATGAACGCCGCCACCGACGCTCACCTCCTCGCTCGCCTCTACGCGTTTTACGCCCTGCACGGTAACGGTTTGCCCCACCGTGTGAGTTCCAACTGGCAGGATCACGGACGTGACTCGCCGACACGCCATGGTGACAGCCTCCATCCTGCTCGCATTGGTCGCGGGTGGCTGCTCGACCGCCATCAGCGGTAAACCCCAGAGCGGCGCCCCCGTCGGCCCGGTACCCGACGGGCTGCAGGCGTTCTACGCGCAGAAGCTGGCCTGGGAGGGCTGTGGCGACTACGGCAAGACCGACTACGACCGGCAGACCCTGGGGGAGGACGGGCTCGAGTGCGCGCACCTGACCGTGCCGCTCGACTACGCGAAGCCGGACGGCGACACCATCGAGATCGGCGTCCTGCGCCGCCCCGCGAAGGGCGACCGGATCGGCTCCCTGGTCATCAACCCCGGCGGCCCCGGCGCGGCCGGCCTGTCGACCGCCGCGTCGATCGCCGACGCCAACGACACGCTCGCCCAGCGGTTCGACTTCGTCGGCTTCGACCCCCGCGGCGTCGGCTCCAGCGAGCCGAACGTCGAGTGCCTCACCGACAAGGAGATGGACGCCGAGCGCGCCGACGACGCCGAGCTGGACGTGTCACCCGCCGGTGTGCAGAAGCAGGAGGACGAGGCGAAGGACTTCGGCGAGGAGTGTGAGCGGAACACCGAGCACGGCGCCGACATGCTGGCGAACATCGGCACCCGCGACGTCGCGAAGGACCTGGACATCCTGCGGTCGGCGCTCGGCGACGAGAAGCTCACCTATCTGGGTTACTCCTACGGCACCCGGATCGGGAGCACCTACGCGGAGACGTTCCCGCAGAACGTGCGGGCGATGGTCCTGGACGGCGCGCTCGACCCGTCGCAGAGCCCGGTCGAGGAGGTCGTGGCGCAGGGCGCGGGGTTCCAGAAGGCGTTCGACGACTTCGTGGCGTGGTGCGTCAAGGAGCAGGACTGCGCGCTGGGCAAGGACAAGAACGCCGCGTTGCAGCAGTTCCAGGACCTGGTCCGGCCGCTGGGCAAGAACCCGGTGGAGGTCAGTGACGGACGCAAGCTGTCCTACGAGGACGCCACGACCGGGATCGTGCAGGCGCTGTACTCCGAGCAGCTCTGGGAGCACCTGAACACCGGCCTGAACGAGCTGAAGCAGAACAGCGGCGACACGTTGATGCAGCTCGCGGACCTGTACCTGGAGCGGGACAAGGACGGCAGGTACTCGACCACGCAGGACGTCTTCACCGCGGTCCGGTGCGTGGACGACCCCCGCGTGACCGACCCTGCCGTCGCCCTGGAGGTCGCCCGCCAGTACAAGGCGGCCGCCCCGTTCCTGGACGACGGCAACCCGCCGGTCGGCGTGCTGGACGCGTGCGCGTACTGGCCGGTGCCGAACACCAGCGAGCCACACGTGCCGAACGTGCCCAACCTGCCGAAGGTCCTGGTGATCTCGACGACGGGCGACCCGGCGACCCCGTACGAGGCGGGTGTCGCGCTGGCCAAGGGCCTCGGCGGCGGCCTGCTGACCTACGAGGCCACCCAGCACACGGCGTTCCTGCAGGGCGACAACTGCGTGGACGACGCGGGCGCGACCTACCTGACCGACCTGAAGCTGCCGGCGGAAGGCACCCGCTGCAAGTCGTGACCTCATCCGGCCAGCCGGAGCAAACCCTGCACCACTGGGTGAATTCGCTGTTCACGACAGGTGGGCGCCGGCTCCATACCGTGAGCGTTCCTCGAGCAAGGGAGGAATGTCATGCGCTCACGGACTCTCCTCGCCGGTTGCCTCGCCGTGGCACTGACGGTGACGCTCACCGGCACGGCCGCGGCGGGCCGGCCGACCGGACCGGCGGCCGGCACCAAGCTGGCCGCCGCACCGGACGTGGTGCCCGACCTGGCCGTACGTGGTTCGACGCCGGAGCGGCGGGCGGCCTGGGAGTCGCTCGGCCCGGCCCGCCAGCAGCAGGTGCGTGACCTGTTCAAGGCACGGGTCGCGCCGGCGGTCCGCGCCGCCGCGGAGGACGCCGAGCCCGCCCCCAGGTCGGCACGTGACCTGCTCGCCGGCAAGGTGACCGACCCGGCGGGCGGCACACTGCACACGGCCGGCGGAACGCCCGCGGCGACCCGCGGGGTGACCGGCTTCGACGACGACGCCGACGGGCTGCCCGACGCCGTCGAGAACGGCGTCGCCGACGCGTTCACCCCCGAGTACCACGTCTCGGCCGGCGAGCTGCCCGGCACCGGGTTCGGCATCCTCGCCAACGGCACACCGCAGCAGACCGTCGTGCCCCTGCCGCCGATCCCGCCGGTCAGCAAGTTCCGCGTGCAGCCGCTCGGCTTCGCCTCCGGCTACGGGTTCCTGCGGCTCGACTACCTGACGCTGTGGAACCGCGACGACGGCCTGGAGACGAACTGCGTGTCCACGACCATCCTCGACCTCATCGGCATCCCGGCCGGCGACGTGGTCCGGGCGCTGACCGGCCACCCGGAGGAGCAGGAACGCTCCGCCGTCCTGGTCGCCGCCCCGGCGCCGGCGGGCGTGTACAACACCGACCCGAACGCCTACCTGGCGCTGGACTTCTTCACCACCGCCCACGAGGGGGTGCTGTTCTTCGACCAGAGCATGTTCATCGCGCCGGACGCGCCGGTGCCGGCCAACAACCACGTCCTACTGGGGGCCGCGCGGTCCAAGCACGGGACCTACTCGTTCAACCCCGAGGGGTACCCGATCTTCCAGCCCGCGGTCATCGACACCGCGTACGCGACCATCGAGCTCCTGTACATCACCGGTGTCATCGACTACATCACCTACCTCGCCCTGCTGTTCCTGGCGGACGACCTGTTCTTCGGGTGCGTCGTCGAACACTTCCAGGAGCAGGGCGGCTTCTACGCCGCGTCCCGCACCAACGTCGGTGAGCCCGGCCGGCCGATCAACGCGTCCGGTTTCATCGAGGACCCCAAGATCCGCAACAAGCTCACCACGCCCCTGTGGATCCTGTGACGGGTCAGTCGTCGGATCAGTCGTCGGGGTGTCACCCAGCGGTGGCGCCCCGACGCCCGCCGATCAGCAACGCCAGCACCGCGCCCACCACGCACACGACCGCGGTGATGGCGAACGTCTCGCTGTACTGCGTCAGCAACGCGTCGTCGACCGCCGCCCGGTAGACCGCCATCTCGCGGTCGAACTGGGCCTCCGACTTGCCGAACGGCAGCGGCGTGTCCAGCGTCGCCGTCAGCGAGTGGAACTGGTGCAGGCCCAGCGCGGCCAGTGCGGCCACCCCCACCAGCATCCCGGTCATCCGCGCCACCACGACCCCCGCCGACGCGACCCCGTGCTGCACCGCCGGCACCACCCGCAGCGCCGCCGAGGACAGCGGCGCGATCACCAGGCCCAGCCCCAAACCGGTGATCACCAGATCGGTGTCGAGGCGCGGCAGCGACACGAACCCCAGCGAGTGCGGGTTCGACAGCACGTCCAGCGGCCACCGCGAGATCAGCCAGAAGCCGGCGGCCGCCACCAGCAGGCCGAAGCACGCCGGCAGCCGGTCCCCGAACCGCCCGGCCAGCCACCCGCCGACCAGCGCCCCGACCGGCAGCGCGACCAGGAACCGCACCAGCAGCAGCACGCTCCCGTCGTCGTCCTTGCCGAGCAGCGTCTGCCCGAACAGGTCCACGTTGACCAGCGTCACCATCAGCGCGGCACCCGCCGCGAGGCTCGCCCCGAGCGCGGCCAGGAACGGTCCCAACCGCACGCCCCGCGTGTCGATCAGCCGCGTCCGCGCCCGCCACTCCCAGACCAGGAACGCCAGGAACACGACCCCGGCGACGATCAGGAGGCCCGGCCCCCAGGACGGCAGCACCTGGTTGCGTGGATCCGGGTTGTAGAGGCCGACCACGAGCAGCCCCAGCACCACGGCCAGCAACAACGCGCCCACCACGTCCACCCGGACGTGGTCACCCGTGCGGGTCTTACGTGGCACCGTGAACTGCACCGCCACCATCGCCGCGACCGCCAGCGGCACGTTCACCCAGAACACGCCGCGCCAGCCGAGCAACGCCGCGAGCGCGATCCCGTACACCGGGCCGAGCACGCTGCCCAGCTCCTGCGCCGCGCCGACCGCGCCGAGCACGGCCGACCGCCCGTGGGCCGCCCACAGGTCCGCCGCCAGCGCCATCGTCACGGGCAGTAGCGCGCCACTGGCCACGCCCTGGATCACCCGACCGGTGACGAGCACACCCGGGTCGCCGGCGGCCGCCGTCACCACCGAGCCGACCAGGAACCCCAGGAGACACAGCTGGAGCAGCAGCTTGCGCCCGAACCGGTCCGACGCCTGCGCGAGCACCGGCATGGCGGCGACGTAACCCAGCAGATAACCGGTCACGATCGGGGTCACCCGTTCGAGCCGGTTCAGCGGGATCTGCATGTCGTCGATGATCTGCCGCAGCACGCTGACCACGACGTACGTGTCGAGCGCGCCGAGCAGCACGGCCAGCCCACCGGCCCCGATCGCGACCGCTCGTCGCTGCCCGCGCTCCGCCACGACGCTCACCGGCGCATCCTCGCCGGCACTCACTGCGGCGCCGTGATCGAGACCTGCTTGTCGATGTCGGTCAGGGTGACGTCGACCGTGGGAGCGCCCTCGAGCTGCATCTTCACGCTGGCCTTCACCGGCAGGTGCTTGCCGTCCTGCCGGAGCCAGAACGTGATGTCGACGTCCGTGTCGACGCCGGGCACGAGGTCCGCGACGACGTCCTTCGTCACGCTCCCGGTCACCCGGTAGGTGGACACCCCGTCGATGTCCTCGGTGCCCTCGGTCTTCGGGTCCCGCACACTGCTCAGCACCTTCGCGATGCCGCGGTCCGGGTCGAGGATGGCGGCCGGGTCGTACAGGTTGCGGACCATCGCGGCCGGCAGCTTCTGCCACCCGCCGGTCGGGCCCTTGATGTACAGGGAGTCGTTGACCAGCACGAACTCACCCTCGAAGAGGTCACCCAGGAGTTCCATCGACACGGTGCCCTTGGCCGCGCCGGCCTCCCCGCCCTCGCGGGTCAGGTCGCCCTCGGCCTTCTTCACCGGGAGGTCCGGCACCTTGCCGTTCACCGTGAGCGTGAAGTGCGCGCTCTTGATGTTCGCAGTCGCGGCCGACGCGTCCTTCAGCAACCCGGCGCCGTCGGGCAGCGAGCTGGTGTCGGCGGGCTTGTCCTCCGCGGAGCAGGCCGTGGCGAGAGCGGTGGTGAGCGCGAGTGTGACGAGCAGGATCCGGCGCATCATGCGGGAATCCTAGGGCTGACGTGCTGAGAGCCGTTCAGGTATGCCGAAACGTTTTCCGGTAGGCCAGCGGCGAGACACCCAGCGCCGCACGCATGTGCTGCCGCAGCGACGCGCCCGTGCCCAACCCGGCCCGCTCGGCGATCGCGTCGACCGGCAGGTCCGTCGTCTCCAGCAGGCGCCGCGCGTGCTCGATCCGCTGCTGGGTGAGCCAGCTGCCCGGCGACATCCCGGTCTCCGCGCGGAACCGCCGCGAGAACGTCCGCACGCTCATCCGCGCGTGCTCGGCGAGCGTGGCCAGGTCGAGTGACGTGTCCAGCCGCCCCAGCGCCCACGCCCTGGTCGGCGCGGTCCCCTCGCTGCCGGTCTCCGGCACGTGCCGGTCGATGTACTGCGACTGCCCGCCCTCGCGCCACGGCGGCACCACGCAGTACCGCGCCGCCCGGTTCGCCACCTCGGTGCCGTGGTCGCGGCGGATGAGGTGCAGGCACAGGTCGACGCCGGCGCCGAGCCCCGCGGAGGTCAGCACGTCGCCGTCGTCCACGAACAGCACGTCCTCGTCGAGTAACACGTCCGGGTAGAGCTTGCGGAACTCGTCCGCGTACGCCCAGTGCGTGGTCGCGGGCCGCCCGTCGAGGATCCCCGCCGCGCCGAGCACGAAAGCGCCGGTGCAGATCGACATGATCCGCGCGTGCGAGGGCACCGTGGCCAGGGCTTTCTCGATCTCCGACGGCAGGACGCCGTGCTTGCGCGGTCCCTCGACCCGGGTGCCCGGGATGATCACCGTGTCCGCGTCGGCCAGTATCGAAGCGTCATGGTCGGGCACCATCGTGTACCCAGAAGCCACCCGGACCGGTGACCCGTCAAGCCCGCAGATGAGCACCTCGTACAGCGGCGAGCCGTCCCTGTCGGTGGCCTCGCGGAGGATCTGTGGCGGGATCGACATGTCGTAACCGACGACGGGATCCAGTGCCAGCACGGCCACGCGATGGGTCATGACCGGATTCTTTCAGATATTGGCGATCCGGCCACTAGTGTCGTGAGATCGCCATCCCGCAGGCTCACCACCGTGACTCAAGTTGAGCAGCGGCCCGTGCGGGCGAGGAACGGGCGCGTCCACTGGGCATGGCTGGTGGCCGTCGGCGCGTTCATCACGCTGATCGGCGCCGCCGGTTTCCGTGCGGTGCCCAGCGTGCTCATCGACCCGCTCCACGAGGAGTTCGGCTGGTCGCACGCCACGATCTCCTCCGCCGTGTCGATCAACCTCGTGCTCTTCGGCGTGATCTCGCCGTTCGCCGCCGCCCTCATGGACCGGCTCGGCATGCGGCGCGTGGTCGCCGGCGCCCTGGTCCTGGTCGCGGCGGGCAGCGGGCTCACGGTGTTCATGACGGCCAGCTGGCAGCTCCTGCTCTGCTGGGGCGTGCTGGTCGGCGTCGGCACCGGCTCGATGTCGATGGCGTTCGTGGCGACCGTCACGGGGCGCTGGTTCGTCAAGAGCCGCGGCCTGGTCAGCGGCATCCTCACCGCCGCGGGCGCGACCGGCCAGCTGGTCTTCCTGCCGCTGGTCGCGGCGCTCGCGACCGCCCACGGCTGGCGCACCCCGGCCCTGGTCGTCGCGGCTGCCGCGCTGGCCGTCGTGCCGATCGTGCTGGCCCTGCTCCGCGACCGCCCGAGCGACGTCGGCACGACCGCCTACGGGGCGACGCCCGACGAGGTGACGGCAGTCGGTCCGGTCACGGGGAGCAGTGCCGCCCGAGCCGTCCGCGCGCTCACGTCAGCCGCCCGCACCAGGACCTTCTGGCTGCTCGCCGGCGGCTTCGCGATCTGCGGCATGTCCACGAACGGCCTGGTCGGCACCCACTTCGTGTCCGCGGCCCACGACCACGGCATGCCGCACACGACCGCGGCGTCGCTGCTCGCGCTGATCGGCATCTTCGACGTGGCCGGCACCATCTTCTCCGGCTGGCTCACCGACCGGGTGGATCCGCGACTACTCCTCGGCGTCTACTACACGCTCCGCGGTCTGTCGCTGGCCGTCCTGCCGTCGCTGTTCGCGCCGGACACCGAACCACCCATGTGGGCGTTCATCGTCTTCTACGGCCTGGACTGGATCGCGACCGTGCCACCCACCGTGGCGCTGTGCCGCAACCGTTTCGGCACGTCAGGACCGGTCGTGTTCGGTTGGGTGTTCGCCTCCCACCAGCTCGGCGCGGCACTCGCCGCGGTCGGCGCCGGCGCGATCCGCGACACACAGGGCAGCTACGACCTGGCCTGGTTCATGGCCGGTGGCCTGTGCATAGTCGCCGCGCTGCTGTCCCTCGCCATTCGCCCGATCCGGGAACCTGCGCAGCCCGAAACACGCAGTTAACACGATCTACCTAGGCTGCCCGCATGGACCGTCAGCAAGAGTTCGTGCTACGCACCCTCGAGGAGCGCGACATCCGTTTCGTGCGCCTGTGGTTCACCGACGTGCTCGGCTTCCTGAAGTCGGTCGCGGTGGCCCCGGCGGAGCTGGAAGGCGCCTTCGCGGAGGGCATCGGATTCGACGGTTCGGCCATCGAGGGCTTCGCCCGCGTGTACGAGTCCGACATGGTCGCGCGCCCCGATCCCGCGACCTTCCAGGTCCTGCCGTGGGAGGACCGCGAGGGGCATCACTACGCGGCGCGCATGTTCTGCGACATCGCCATGCCCGACGGGTCACCCTCCTGGGCGGACCCCAGGCACGTGCTGCGACGAACGCTGGCCAAGGCCAGCGAGTCCGGGTTCACCTGCTACGTGCACCCGGAGATCGAGTTCTTCCTGCTCAGGGACCTGCCCGACGACGGGAGCGAGCCCACCCCGGCGGACAACGGCGGCTATTTCGACCAGGCCAGCCACGAGACCGCGACACACTTCCGGCGTCACGCGATCGAGACCCTCGAGGCGATGGGCATCTCGGTCGAGTTCTCCCACCACGAGGGGGCGCCCGGCCAGCAGGAGATCGACCTGCGGTACGCGGACGCGCTGACCATGGCCGACAACGTGATGACCTTCCGGTACGTGGTCAAGGAAGTGGCCATCACGCAGGGTGTCCGCGCGTCGTTCATGCCCAAGCCGTTCACCGACCAGCCGGGGTCGGGCATGCACACGCACGTGAGCCTGTTCGAGGGCGACCAGAACGCGTTCTACGACAGCGAGGACCCGTACCAGCTGTCGAAGACGGGCAAGGCGTTCGTCGCGGGGCTGCTCAAGCACGCGCGCGAGATCTCGGCCGTCACCAACCAGTGGGTCAACTCGTACAAACGCCTGATCGTGGGGGGTGAAGCACCCACAACGGTGTGCTGGGGTCACGCGAACCGATCGGCTCTGGTACGCGTGCCGATGTACTCCGTCGGCAAGGCGTCCTCTCGCCGGGTGGAGATCCGCAGTCTGGACACGGCCTGTAACCCCTATCTGGCTTACGCGGTCATCCTCGCGGCCGGGTTGAAGGGCGTCGAGGAGGGCTACGAGCTGCCGCCCGCGGCCGAGGACAACGTGTGGTCGCTGACCGATGCCGAGCGCCGTGCCGCCGGCTACGCGAACCTCCCGCAGAACCTGGGAGAGGCCCTCGCGGCCATGGAGGGGTCGGAGTTGGTGGCCGAAACCCTCGGCGAACACGTCTTTGATTTTTTTCTTCGGAACAAGCGCAACGAGTGGGACGCGTACCGCCGATCGGTGACC
>Ga0081539_10000132_pt1:0-2500 | contig 175454 bp, 179 predicted proteins | sample TabmetS4T2R2_FD_71023 | JGI IMG/M metagenome (GOLD analysis project Ga0081539, IMG submission 71023) | Tabebuia heterophylla rhizosphere microbial communities from the University of Puerto Rico - S4T2R2 | ecosystem: Host-associated > Plants > Roots > Rhizosphere ... | reverse complement strand
GAACGCGGGGAAGTGAAACATCTCAGTACCCGCAGGAAGAGAAAACAACCGTGATTCCGGGAGTAGTGGCGAGCGAAACCGGATGAGGCCAAACCGTATACGTGTGAGACCCGGCAGGGGTTGCGTGTGCGGGGTTGTGGGATCTCTCTTCTGTCGTCTGCCGGCGGCAGGACGAGTCAGAAACCGTTGATGTAGGCGAAGGACATGCGAAAGGTCCGGCGTAGAGGGTAAGACCCCCGTAGTCGAAACGTCAGCGGCTCGTTGGAGAGACACCCAAGTAGCACGGGGCCCGAGAAATCCCGTGTGAATCTGGCGGGACCACCCGCTAAGCCTAAATATTCCCTGGTGACCGATAGCGGATAGTACCGTGAGGGAATGGTGAAAAGTACCGCGGGAGCGGAGTGAAATAGTACCTGAAACCGTGTGCCTACAAGCCGTGGGAGCGTCGGAACGTGCTTGCACGTTCTCGTGACTGCGTGCCTTTTGAAGAATGAGCCTGCGAGTTTGCGGTGTGTTGCGAGGTTAACCCGTGTGGGGAAGCCGTAGCGAAAGCGAGTCCGAATAGGGCGGTTTAGTAGCGCGCTCAAGACCCGAAGCGGAGTGATCTAGCCATGGGCAGGTTGAAGCGGAGGTAAGACTTCGTGGAGGACCGAACCCACCAGGGTTGAAAACCTGGGGGATGACCTGTGGTTAGGGGTGAAAGGCCAATCAAACTCCGTGATAGCTGGTTCTCCCCGAAATGCATTTAGGTGCAGCGTCGTGTGTTTCTTGCCGGAGGTAGAGCACTGGATAGGCGATGGGCCCTACCGGGTTACTGACCTTAGCCAAACTCCGAATGCCGGTAAGTGAGAGCGCGGCAGTGAGACTGTGGGGGATAAGCTCCATGGTCGAGAGGGAAACAGCCCAGAGCATCGACTAAGGCCCCTAAGCGTACGCTAAGTGGGAAAGGATGTGGAGTCGCACAGACAACCAGGAGGTTGGCTTAGAAGCAGCCACCCTTGAAAGAGTGCGTAATAGCTCACTGGTCTAGTGATTCCGCGCCGACAATGTAGCGGGGCTCAAGCGTACCGCCGAAGTCGTGTCATTCCAGCATGTACTCCCAACGGAGGCTGGGATGGGTAGGGGAGCGTCGTGTGCCGGGTGAAGCAGCACCGGAAGGTAGTTGTGGACGGTTCACGAGTGAGAATGCAGGCATGAGTAGCGATACAAACGTGAGAAACGTTTGCGCCGATTGACTAAGGGTTCCTGGGTCAAGCTGATCTGCCCAGGGTAAGTCGGGACCTAAGGCGAGGCCGACAGGCGTAGTCGATGGATAACCGGTTGATATTCCGGTACCCGCTGTGAAGCGTCAAACATCGAGCATCGTGATGCTAAGGCCGTGAAGCCGCCCTGATCTCTTCGGAGTTGAGGGGAGTGGTGGAGCCGCCGAACCAAGCGGTTAGTAGGTGAGTGATGGGGTGACGCAGGAAGGTAGTCCATCCCGGGCGGTGGTTGTCCCGGGGTAAGGGTGTAGGCCGCAAGGTAGGCAAATCCGCCTTGCATACGGCTGAGACCTGATGCCGAGCCGATTGTGGTGAAGTGGATGATCCTATGCTGTCGAGAAAAGCCTCTAGCGAGTTTCATGGCGGCCCGTACCCTAAACCGACTCAGGTGGTCAGGTAGAGAATACCGAGGCGTTCGGGTGAACTATGGTTAAGGAACTCGGCAAAATGCCCCCGTAACTTCGGGAGAAGGGGGGCCACACCTGGTGAGAGCACTTGCTGCTCGAGCTGGGGGTGGCCGCAGAGACCAGCGAGAAGCGACTGTTTACTAAAAACACAGGTCCGTGCGAAGCCGTAAGGCGATGTATACGGACTGACGCCTGCCCGGTGCTGGAACGTTAAGGGGACCGGTTAGCTCCATTTCGGTGGGGCGAAGCTGAGAACTTAAGCGCCAGTAAACGGCGGTGGTAACTATAACCATCCTAAGGTAGCGAAATTCCTTGTCGGGTAAGTTCCGACCTGCACGAATGGCGTAACGACTTCTCGACTGTCTCAACCATAGGCCCGGTGAAATTGCACTACGAGTAAAGATGCTCGTTTCGCGCAGCAGGACGGAAAGACCCCGGGACCTTTACTACAGTTTGATATTGGTGTTCGGTTCGGCTTGTGTAGGATAGCTGGGAGACTTTGAAGCGATCACGCCAGTGGTTGTGGAGTCGTCGTTGAAATACCAGTCTGGTCGTGCTGGATGTCTAACCTGGGTCCGTGATCCGGATCAGGGACAGTGTCTGATGGGTAGTTTAACTGGGGCGGTTGCCTCCTAAAGAGTAACGGAGGCGCCCAAAGGTTCCCTCAGCCTGGTTGGCAATCAGGTGTTGAGTGTAAGTGCACAAGGGAGCTTGACTGTGAGACCGACGGGTCGAGCAGGGACGAAAGTCGGGACTAGTGATCCGGCGGTGGCTTGTGGAAGCGCCGTCGCTCAACGGATAAAAGGTACCCCGGGGATAACAGGCTGATCT
>Ga0081539_10000131_pt1 | contig 176467 bp, 142 predicted proteins | sample TabmetS4T2R2_FD_71023 | JGI IMG/M metagenome (GOLD analysis project Ga0081539, IMG submission 71023) | Tabebuia heterophylla rhizosphere microbial communities from the University of Puerto Rico - S4T2R2 | ecosystem: Host-associated > Plants > Roots > Rhizosphere ... | reverse complement strand
CGTCAACGACTCAGATCACCAGAATTTCCGAGAAGACACCGAACTCCATGTAACGTGCGCTCACCGCGCCGCGCGTGCCGAACGCATCTCGCCCGCGCCGAGTCGCAGCGATGGCGGGATACTGATCGGTAATCGCCCGGCGATGTCGGACACTCCGAGCAGAGCGCGCGCCGCTGCGCGCTGAGACACCGGAAAACCGCCCCACGCCACGAGGTATGCGGGCGCGAATGGCATGTTTTGGTACACATACGGATTTCCGAAGCTCGTCAACACCGTGCGCGGCTTTCGCTGCACGAGCGTCCTCACGAGCTCGACGAGAGCGCTGGGCGCATTCGGGTCGGCGACGATCGTTCCCTGCGCGAGATACCAGCCGATGAGCACGTAATCGACGGAATCGGCGGCCGCGGAAAGCGCCTGCGTCGCCATCGCTGGCGCGGCTGGATCGCCCGCGTCGACCCACACGGAGCGCACGTCGCACGATCGCCGCAGCTCCTCGTCGAAGGTCGTGCCCGCGCCGAGGTCCGCACGTCGCGCGAGAGTAACCGACAGCACGCGCGGTCGCACGGCGCTCGACGGCGCGAGCGGGACGATGCGCAGGGAGTCCTTCGCGAGCGTGATCGAGCGCTCCGCGATATGGTCGGCGACCTGCAGATGCGCCGCGCTCCCCACCACGCGGCGCGCCGCATCCGGATCAACCATGCGTTTTTGCGCGAGACCCATGGAATGCTTGAGCACGAGAAGGCGGCGCACCGAAGAATCGACGCGCGCCTGCGTGAAGCGTCCCTCGCGGACACCATCGACGACGGCGTTGATCGCCGTCGCGACGTCGAGCGGCATCAGCAGCACGTCGTTCCCCGCCTCGACCGCTCGTTTCACGACTTCGGCGAGCCCGGGCGACACGACCGCCCCGTACACTCCCTGAACCACACTGGCCGGCGGTCCGGAGTTACCCACGCGTGCGAGAACGCCATTCATGTCCAGCGCATCAGTGACGAGCACGCCGTGGAAGCCGAGGTCGTGCTTCAGCAGCCCGTTCATCACGGCGGGCGAAAGCGTCGCGGGTAGCGGGCTCGTATCGAGCGCCGGTATCACGCCATGAAAGGTCATGATCGCGGATACGCCGGCCGCGATCGCGCGCCGGAACGGAAAAAGCTCGACGCTGTCCAGGCGCGGGCGACTCGCATTCACCATCGTCGTTTGCAGATGCGAGTTCTGCTCCGTGTCCCCGTGACCCGGGAAATGTTTTCCGGTGGCGAGCATTCCGTTGTCCTGCAGGCCGCGGATCATCGCGCTTCCGAGCGTCGCGACCAGCCGCGGGTCCTCGCCGAAGGATCGCGGCCCGATGACGGGGTTGTTGGGGTTGTTGTTGACGTCGAGCACGGGCGTGAAGCCGACGTGCACGCCAAGCGCGCGTCCTTCGACCGCCGTGATACGGCCCTGTTCGTAGGCGAGCGCGCTGTCAGCGGATGCGCCAAGCCCCATCTGCGGCGGAAAGATCGTCGCGCCGCCGAGATTGATGCCGTTCGGCAGGAAGTAACCGCCGCGCGACCGGAACCCCGCGCCCGCTTCGTAGTCGGCGCCGACCAGCAGAGGCACGCGACTGACTCGCTGCATGGCGTTGATCTTCACAGCCGTTTCGATCGGCGAGCCTACCGACATGACGAACCCGCCGACGCGTTCCCTCGCGATCAGGCTGTCGACGCGCTGCCATGCCGGCGTGTCCTCCGGCGTGTAATCGCCGAAGACCTGAGGCCACACGAGCTGCGCCGCGCGTTCGCGTGGGGACAAGGACGCGAGCACCGAATCCGCCCACGCAACCGCTGTCGGTTCCGGACCGGGCCGGACGGTGCCGCGACACGACGCAAGAGCGAGCAGCCCGGCGCCGACTGCCCCGCTACCAGCTGATAGAGCCCTTCTTGCTGGTGTCCACATCCTCTGAGGCGCCGGTCCGGAAAAGGAAGGACTGCATGTTCTTCGTCAGGAAACTCCGCGCCTGCGGATCCATGACGTTGAGCCCGTAGTGGTTGATCAACATCGTTTGTTGACGCACCCACTGTGCCCAGCAGTCCTGGCAGATCTCGGCGACGATGCGCGCGCCGACGGCGCCGGGGAAAGGCGGTTTCTCGAAGCCGGCGCGCGTCTGTCCGCAGCGCACGCAGGTTACGTCAGCCAACTACACCACCCGCGCTGCGCCCCGTGTGACGGCCGTGCCGTGCTACGAGCGCGCGTAGTCGACCTTGGCGAGGCGGAAGAGCTGCAGCAGGCGGATGTACAGCCACCCGATGTCGAACTCGTACCACTTCGCCTGGAACTTCGCGGACTTCGGATCCGCGTGATGGTTGTTGTGCAGCTCCTCGCCGCCAAGCCAGATGGCGATGGGCGAGATGTTGCGACTCTCGTCCTTCACCTCGAAGTTGCGATAGCCGAGCGCGTGGCCGATGCCGTTCACGATGCCGGCAGCCCAGAACGGGATCCAGAGCATCTGGATGCCCCACACGACCGGGCCGACGAAAAAGCCGAACAGATAGACGTCGATCGCGAGCATGATCACGATGCCAAGCCAGTTGAGCTTCGCGAGGATGTGACGCTCGATCCAGTCGTTCGGCGTGCCCTTGCCGTACTTCTCGAGGATGCCGGGCTGGCGCACGGCTTTTCTATAGTAGAACGCGCCCTTGAGAATGATGTTGCGCAGACCTTCCAGCAGGGGGCTGTGCGGGTCGCCTTCGCGATCGGCGAACGCGTGGTGCTTGCGATGGCAGGCCACCCACTCCTTGGTGACGATGGCCGTCGTGAGCCAGAGCCAGATGCGCATTGGCAGTGCGGCCAGGGCGTGCAGGCGCACGCCGCGGTGAGTCTGGGCCCGGTGAAGGAACAGCGTCACACAGACATTCGTCAGATGTCCGGCAACGATCACGAACAGCACCGGCATCCACCACCTTGCAGCCAATGCGGCAAATCCTGGCATAACACGTCCTTTATTGCGTAGCGCGGGAATGTAACCCCGCAGGAATACGTGGGCTACCAAACTCAGGCGCTGGTCCGATGCTCTGGTGAGCATCCTGTGTAAGACCGCTGTGAGACCGCGTCGTCACGTAAATGTCGCGCGGCGTACACTGTTGCGATCAGTGCTTTTACGCCTTGCACGGCGCGGCAACGAATCGTTAGCCTCCTAAGTGCACAAACGTCCTGCCATACCGGCTCCATCCGCGGCGCCAACCCTCAGCACGCGGGCAAGCGAGGCGGGCACACGACGCTATGCAGCGCGGTGGCAGGAACGCTTCGTCGGCGATTTCTACCGGACCTCGCAACTGAGTCTCACCGTCTCGTCGCTCGCGCTCGGTACGTATCTGGGCGACAGCGATGATCCCACGGACGGGTTATACGCCCAAGCCGTTCGCCATGCGTTGAGCGGGGGTGTCAACGCCGTGGACACCGCGATCAATTACCGATGCCAGCGATCCGAGCGCGTGATCGGGCGCGTGCTGCAGGAACTGATCGGCGAGGGCGTGCTGCGCAGAGACGAAGTGGTGCTCTGCACGAAGGCAGGGTACGTCCCGCTCGACGGCTCGGCACCAGCGACGCGCGATGCGTACGAGAAGTACGTGCGCCGCGAGTACTACGATCGCGGTGTCCTGCGGCCGGAGGACGTGGTCGGCGGCGGTCACGCCATCAGTCCCGACTTCCTCGTCGATCAGCTGCACCGCAGCATGCGCAATCTCGGCGTGCAGGGCATCGATTACTTCTACATCCACAACCCCGAGCAGCAGCTGGCGGCAGTTTCCGCCGCTGAGCTCACGCGGCGCCTGCGCACGGCGTTCGAGGCGCTGGAGGGCTGCGTATCGCGCGGCGAGATCGGCGCGTACGGCTGCTCCACGTGGAATGCGCTGCGCCTGCCGGCGGGCAGCCAGGGACATCTGTCGCTGTACGAGCTGGAGGCGTTGGCGCGGGACGTCGCTGGCGAGGCCCATCATTTCCGGATCGTGCAGCTGCCGATCAACCTCACGATGTCCGAGGCGGTTCGCGTTTCCACGCAGCGAGATCCGCGCGGCCGGCTGGTGCACGTGATCGATGCCGCGGCGGAGCTCGGGATCGACCTCGTGGTGAGCGCGCCGCTCCTGCAGGGGCAGCTCACGCGCGACCTTCCGCAGCAAGTGCGCGACCTGTTCACCGGGTCGACGGACGCGCAGCGCGCGCTGGCGTTCGTCCGGACGCTGCCGGCGGTGCTGACCGCGGCGGTGGGGATGAAGTCGGTCGACCACGTCGGCGAGAATTTGGCGTCCGTTCGGGTCGCTTAAGACAGACAGATTCCCCCTCGACGGCGCGCGGTCCAGCGCGTACGTTCCCCGTCCCTCCCCGCCTCCCACGTCGAGGGAAGAGCGGCCGTCGAGACACGCATCCGACCCCCTCCCAGGGCTGCGGCGTGGCGTGACGTGTCGCGCGAAAAGAGTAACGAGCGAGTGACGAGACCAGGCGATCTTCCGCGCCGTTCCGTGTCGTGGTGGACGCGTCGTCCGGCGTCACTGACCCACCTGCACTCTCACCTTGGAGCTGGAAATGCTGACGGGCCGAAGGCATCAGAAGCGCGGATTCACCCTCGTAGAGACAGTGGTCACCGTTGGAATCGTCGCGGCGCTCGCGGCGGTGGTGTATCCGACGGTGGTCAAGCAGTTCGACACGGCCGATCCAACGCGTGCGGCTGAGGATCTCGGCAGCATCGCGACGGCGATTGAGGCGTTCGGCGTCAACGTGCGGCCGCAGCAGCCGAAGGACATCGAGGACCTGACGAACGTGATCCGGACGACGCTCGCCAGCGGGGATTCGACGGCGCTCGGCACTGCATACTCGACCACCGATTCCGCAAACTGGCGCGGTCCGTACCTCGCGGTCTCCGTCCCGGCGAGCGTGCTGGCAGTCGACACGGTGATCAACACGGGCTTCTCAGGGGCGATCCCCAACCACTTGGAGCTGTTCAATAGCGCGGGGACGAACGGCGGCACCGTTGAGCTCACGGCCAACTCCGCGAACGCCGACTACCTGGCCGTCCAGGTCCTTGGACTCAGCGGAGCGGCATTCAACGCGATCAACCTGTTGATCGACGGCGCGTCCGAAAAGAACGCGACGCAGCGCCGGCAGAGCGGCCGCTTCCGCTGTCCCGGGGCGAGCCCGACCGACGGCGCGGCGTGCGCGGCGGCCTTCTATCTCGCGTCGCCGCTGCGTCACTAAGCGTTAACGCGCCAACAGGATACAAGAGAGGCGACTGCTGAGGTCGCCTCTTCTTGTTTCCGCAGATAACAGTTGCTCGGATCGGTACCAACTGTTTTCTTATACGCCCCAGGTACATAGGCGGCCGGTCGGCCGGCCACATCCCAGAACGAGAGAACTCGACGATGACTTCTCCCCGGATTAGTCGCCGCGTCCGCCCTGTCGTCTTCCTTGCCGCCGCGCTGTTTGCTGCCGCCTGCGGCGAGCACGCGACCGCGCCCGCCGACCTCACCGGCGCTCCCGGGGCGCTCAGCTCGAACAACTCGAGCGGATCCAGTAGCACCTGCAAGAAGGACCTGACGCTCGACGTCCAGGCGTTCCGCGAGACAAACGGGGACGTCTCCGTGGAATTCGCGATCCCCGAAGGGCTGACCGTCACGAAGGTGAGCGTGAAGGTCTTCGACGAGAAGGGCAAGCACGTCGGCCAGTTCGAGTTCAACAAGCTGAGTCTCACGGGCAATCGCAGCGTCGTCATTCCCGCGAAGGCAGGGATCCAGGAAGGGTGGTCGTTGACGGTCACTGCGCACGTGAAGAGCTGCGGCGGGAAGGAGACCGACATCGTGCGCACCGGAGTGACGGTGCGGAAGCGCGGCGGCACCGGTGGCATCCGTGGCATCGACCTCAGCATCGTACCGATCCTGATGGCGAACGCCAATCCGGTGCTCGATCGCGCGCTCGAGGACGGTCAGATCGGCGTGCCGACGCTGTATGACGTGACGATCAGCAACTCGGGGTCGAGCGCGGTCGACGCGCGATGCGTCGTCACGGTGGACGGCACGCCGGTCCCTGTGGGGGCGCAGTACTGGATCAGCGGCACCGGCGTCACGATTGGCACGGCTGGCCTGCCGATCTCCATTCCTGCAGACGGGGCACGGATCTGTCGCTTCTCTGTGACGTACACCACGGAAGGCCCGCACACGTTGGCGGTGACGGCGGTCGCGGTCGGCGCGACCGAGGTGAATCTCGCGAACAACACCACGTCGGCGACGATCATGGTCGCGCCGGAAGGGCACGCGCCGCTGGAGAGCTACGAGTTCGTGCTCGGGCAGACGGAGGCGGTCACCGTGAACCCGGATGGCAGCGTTACCTCCCGGGGTATCATCGATCAGTCAGTGCTCGTTCAGAGCTACTGGGACGAAGCTCTCACCGCGGTCCCCGGCACGGACACGTGGACGTTCACCGTGACCAGCTCCAGCGCTGGTAGCACGTTCGATTCGCGCACGGTGTCGGTCACCGCAGCGCGCTTTACCACGGCGGAGGTCGAAGCCGCGACCGCAGCGGGTACGACCGCGTGCAGGCTGTTGTTGGGCGAATCGCCGTCGCCGACACGCCCGTACCTGAAGAGCAGTGTCACTGTCTGTGCGCTCCCGAAGGAAGGCGAACCGGGAACGATCACGATTCGATTTGCGTACGTCGCCGGCTTTGCAACGAGTGCCGATACCCCGTACAATGGTCCGGACGTGCTCGTCTGGAAGACGAGCTTCTCATTTCTCGCGGATATCCAGCACAGCGGCGCATCTGACGTTACGGTCGGCGGTATCACGCAAACCGTTACTCTGCGCTCCCGCCTCGACCCCGACTCCGGAATTCGCCTGACACCGTAGCAGACCGCAATGGTCACATGAACACGCACGCCGCCGACTTCGTTGTCTGCGGCGTGTCGTTTTGTCGCAGCCATTCGTCAAATTCCTGATGGCCATGCATCAGCCAGTGACAGCGCGTCGCATCGCGCGCACTCGTTTCCACGCATTCACGCTCGTCGAAGTCGTCGTTGCGCTTGCCGTGGTCCTCATCCTCGCCGCGGTTGCCGTGCCAAGCGTCGCGGGCTACCTGCAGCAGCAGCGCGTCGAGGCGACGGCGGCGCAGCTCGCGACGGTGCGTGACGCGCTCTACAACCCCGCTGCAGGCGCGAACGCGTTCTTCCAGAAGATCACGTCGGCCAACGCGGGTCGGTTGAGCGAGCTGGAGGAAGTCATCATCGCCAGCAACGCGACGTACGCTACGGGCACGGACAACAGCTGCGGCAACGCGTTCAGCACGGGCGAACGGAACAACTGGCTCGCGAACGGTCCGTTCATGGTGTACAACAGCGAGCGCTCGACGGGGATGATGACGCCGATCGGGCTCGTGGAAGACACGCTCACGCGTATTCCGAACAGCGCGACGAGCGGCAAGCTGCGGCTCACCTTCAAGAACAACGTCGAACTCTCCGACGCGCAGCTGCTGGATGCTTTCGTCGATGGCGGTGACGGCTACCTTGCGGGCGTCGTGCAGTGGACGCCGCAGAACGGCACGAACGGGATCGTGTCGCTGTACTACCTCGTCACGATCAACAACGTATGCTGACTCGTCGGCGCGCTTTGCCTCGACGCCGCGCGTTCACGCTCGTCGAGATTGCCGTCGCGATGCTCATCGTCGCGCTGCTCACGGCCGTGCTCTATCCATCGGCCATGAATCAGATCCGGCGCGGGCAATCCTCGGCGCTCGCCAACGAGCTCGAGAACATGCGCACCGCGATTCTGAATTATCAGAAAAACGTGCAGCATTGGCCGGCTTCACTGTCGCAGCTCACGACTGCGCCAGGAGCGGGATCGACGGACCTCTGCGGCGTTACCCTGCCCGGGCTGAATCAGGGGTTATGGCGCGGTCCCTATCTCACGCAAGTCGTATCCGGCGCCGTACCGATCGGCGACGCCAGCATACAGAACCTGCTGGGGCGCAATCCGCCTGCCTCTGCGGCACCCGGCGTGCTCCAGATCCTCGTGAACAGCGTCGATACGCTCAACGCAGCGGATCTCGAGCGCCAGTTCGACGGAACGACGATCAATTATGCCTCAGGGACGATCCTGTACAACAACATCACCGACATTCTGACGTTCCAGATTGCGATTCGCGGCTGCTGACTATCGTCCCGCCAGAGACAGCGACACGCGCCTGAGGCGCACCTGATCCCCCGTCGCGCGTCCCGAAATCCATAGCTGTGCGCGTCGGCCCGAGCGGGGCGCCGCGATCCGGAGCGTCGATTGCCAGCGCTGCACGCCGTCGACGGAGAAACGCACCGTACTGTCGCGTTGTATCTCGATCGAAAGACCGTGTGCGCCGGACGCGAGGCGCGCGGGCTCCGTGAATACTTCCTTACCGACGGCAAAGATCAGCCGTCCAGTCTCCGCCTTCCACGTGATGGAAGTGATACGGAGAAACTGAGGCGTGGTGGCATCGATCGAGGACTCATCCTCGGGAGCCACGAGCGCGACACTCGTCTCGATGAGTTCGTCGCGCGCGTCCTGCCACGGCGCTTCGATCGCGGCACGCACAGCGAGGCCCGGCTCGAGCGGGACCGCGTCGCGGAGGAGCACGCCGCTATCCCACTCTCGTCCGGCGCGGAGGATCAGTCCCGCATTGCCGGCGGCGGGAGGCGGCCGACCAAGTGCGCGCCAGCGTGCCAGGCCACCATCAAAATCTTCCTCCAGGAGTGATGCCGCCGCCGATCCGACGCGCACGAAGGCAGTGTCGGTGCGCCAGCGTGCGGCGATCGCGACGATGCGCGCGAGCCCGGCGTGCAGTCCCACGAGCATGGGCGCCGAGCGGCCGGACGGCCCTTCACTCGCCGAGAGACGCGCGACGGCGGTGTCGAGCACGTGCCATTCGACATTCGTCGCCGGTATCGAATCGCCGCGTTCGTCGAATGCCTGGATCGCGAGCAGCGCGGAGTCACCGACGGCCACGTTGCGTGCGGCGATGCGGATGTAATCCACGTACGGCGTACGCGCGCCGCGCCAGCCGAGCAGCTCCGCCGGCGTAACGCTGCCGATGCGTACCGCCTTTCCGCCCAACGCCCGCATCACGTAGACACCGGACAGACCGCCTCGCGTGGATTCGAACGCGATGTGCCGTCCGTCCGGGGAAAACCGCGCGAGATCGTCGTGGCTGGGATGCTGCGTGAGTCGCCACAGGCGATCCTGTTCGAGGTCCGCCGCGTACAGCTCGGCATTTCCGTCGCGCATGCTCGTGAAGGCGAGAAGCTCCCCGGTTGGAGACCACGCGATGTGGTAGTCCTCCGCCGGATCGCGGCTGACGTTGCGGACGTGGCTGCCGTCCGCGAGGCTAACGAAAACGTCCTGCTGGCGCTCGCCGCCGATGCGAGCCACCCACGCGAGGTGCGTTCCGTCCGGCGACCACAGCGCCTCGGTTACGATGTGGGCGGCGCTTGTGTCCACGGCGATCTCCTGACGCGTCCCCACACGAAGTGCGTACAGTCCCATGACGTTCGGCGAAGCGCTCGCGGCGCCCCGGCCGACGAGCAGCCATGCCCCGTCCGGGGACCACGCGAACGGCGTGACGGCGCGCTCGTCACGCAGCAGCGCATTCGAGTCGCTGCGCTCGCGGCCAAGCAACAGCAAGTCAGCGCCGCGTCGTGTCATCCGTGCAACCGCTACGCGGGCGCCGTTCGGCGACACAACCGGCCGCACCCAGTCTCGCGACAGCGAATCGAGCCATGCGGGGCTCGCCGCCCCCTTGTCAAAGCGCTGTTGCAATCGGAAGCCCTGCTCGAGATTCCCGACGGCCAGCCGACGCAGCCGTGAGCCCTCGGAGAGGTCGTCCGATATCAGGAGGGTGTCATCGCGCACCGAGAGTGCGCGCGAATCGACCTCCGTGCGGATCGCAAGGACGAGTGCGGCGGCGACCAGCGTCCCAACCGCGGCACCGAAGAGCACGCGCCAATGAGGAAACAGAGGCTCGGTGACCGGAACGGCGCGCGCCACGTCGCCTTCGGTGCGCGGCATCGTAGTCGCGCCCGCGTCCGCGGCCGACGCTGTTTCGTCGCCGCGCGTGGCAACTGCCGCACCCCGGGCCAGCCGACGCCGCCCCGAGCCCACGCTATCGAGCGCTCCCTCGATCTCGCGCACTTCCGCGGGCGAGGATGCGAAAGTGCGCGCCATCGCCAGAAGTTGCGTCGCTTCCGCATGAGCGCCTGCCGCAACGGCCGCATACGCGGCGCGGCGAGCATAGGCGAATGCCTGCGGCGCCCTTCCAGCGAAGGCGGCAAGGCGAGCCATCTCCGCCGCATCGACGTCCGTTCGCTGCTCCAGCGCTTCGAGGATCCAGCCTGCGAGAAACGCTCGGCCCGATGCCCCGGCGGCGTCGAGCGCGATGTCCGCGGCCAGTGAGTTGGCAATGACCGCATCTTCCGATGGCGAATCGACCAGCCCATGCACGGTGAGCGCGCGCACGCATTCACGGGCGGATGCCTGCGGCACGTGCGCCGCCTCGCCGAGCGCCGCCACGGATACGGGCCGGCGCAGGAGCGCGAGCACCACGAGCACCCGCCGCTGCGTCGACGACAACATCCGGATGCTGTCCGCAAGCAGATCGCGCAACGACAGCGGCGCGGCAGGGACGTCGGTGCCGGTCACGGCGGCCCGTGCCGCGAGCACGAGACGATACGGATTGCCCGCCACCTGCCGCGCGATTCGGTCCACACGATCGGGCGCCAAATTGAGGCCGAGCTTCGGATCCGCGAGCGCGGTGGCCACCGCCTCGCGCGGGATCGGCGCGAGCGCGATCGTACGCGCGCGGTCGTTCAGCGGGTCCGCGGCGCCCGCGAGAGAGCGAAGTCGGGACAACAGCGAGGGCGTTGCCTCCGCCGGGCGCACCGTCAGGACCCACATGACCGGCGCGCCGGCCAGCCGCGCGACGAGATAGGACAGCAGATCGAGCGAGGACGGAGCGACGTGTTGCAGGTCTTCGAGCACGATGAGGATGTGCTGCTCGTACGCCGCCGCGTCGATCAACGCCGCCACGCCCTCGAAAAAACGGAGGCGTGACGTCTCGTCTTCGATGGCGCTGACGTGCGGAAGGTCGAGGACGTCGCGCATCTCCGGCAGCAGCCGAGCCGCCTCGGCGAGGAGATGCGCCGACGCGCCCGCAACGCCGGGCGCACGAACGAGTGGGCGCAGCGCCTCGACGAAGACCGCGAACGGCAGCTGCGCTGCTCCGGCGCGCTCGCGACCCGAGAGCACGCGCGCGGGCGCCAGAGCGCGCGCGTGCGAGATCAGCTCGTGAGCGAGACGCGTCTTGCCGAGGCCCGGGTCGCCTTCGATGAGAACGAGCGCTCCGGCGTCCTCGTGTACGCCCTGCCACACCGCGAGAAGTCGCGAAAGCTCCGCCTCGCGCCCGACGAAGGGGAGCGCGTCCGCGGGAGACGCGCCGATGCGCGGCCGTCCCTGAGATGGTGTCGTCTGCGCGTCGCGCGTCAGCCGTGTGAGCAGCGCCTGGACGTCGGGGTGCGGGCCGATACCGAGCTGCGCCTGCGTCCGCTCGACGAACTGATTGAGGAGCTGCAGCGCGTCGCCGCGGCGCCCCGCGGCGACGAGGGTCGTCGCGGCAAGCTTCGCCGCTTCGGGCTCGAACGGCGTGAGCGTCAACAGGCGCTGCGCGTGCGCGATGGCGTCAGGCCAGCGACCGGCGTTGCTCGCGTCCGCGACGAAGTCGCGAAGGACCTGACGCAGTTGCGAGCGCACCCGGATTCGCTCCTGCTCCGCCCAATGATCGAAACCGGGTTCGGCAAGCTCGAAGCCCTCGAGAAAATCGCCCTGCCAGAGCGCGAGCGCGCTCTCGAGACGGCCTGCGCGCACATCCTGCTCGAACTGCCGCATGTCCACCGCGAGCCGGTCTCCCGGTGCGAGGCGCAGCTTGTCGCGATCGTGCGGGACGAGATCATCGCCGAGCGCGGTTCGCAGCCGATGCAGCGCCTGACGGAACGCGTTGCGCGCCTTGCTCTCACCGATGTTGCGCCACAGGAGATCGACGACCTCGTCGCGGCGTGCTTCTCCGCGGACCGCGAGATAGCACAGCAACGCCAGCGGTTTCCCCGGCCCCAGCGCGGTGGGGATGCGGCCGGAATCGTCCGTCAGTTGCGGCGGTCCGAGAAGCCGCAGTCGAAAGTGCGATGTCGCGACGCTGGTCACGTAAGCTGAGGCGGGGATTGGAATTACGTCCCGTTACTGTGCCACTTTGGCCCGTAACGGGCCAGATACTTCTAGCGCCCAACTACTACGGCGTCAAATCCGGGCTTAAGCCGGAGGGCGAGGATCGGGCAAACTCATGTTTGCCGGCTTGCCGCTCGGGCGCACGCGGCGGATGTGATCTGGATCCGACAGTAACGGCGGTGGCGCCGCGCGTAATGACAACGTGACGTCTGCGAGCGACTTTTATCCCGTACGATTCGTCAATGGCTGGCGCAGCGTACCGTTCCCATGACCCATCGACACTTCATCCAACTCGCGCGGCACTCGACGCTTCGGAAGCGAGGCATGTCGCTCCCGGAGATTCTCGTCGGCCTCGCCATCATGGCGCTGCTGGCTGCTGTCGTGCTGCCGACGGTTGCCGGGCAGATCCTCAAGGGCGACGCGACGCGCGTCATCGAGGATCTCGAGGCGGTTCGCAGCGGCATCGAACAGTTCGTCGCTGACATACACCGGTATCCGGGCAAGTACAACGACCTGTCCACGCCCATCACGACGACTGTGGCGCAGTACTCGGACATCTTCGGCAACGCCTACACCGCCGGGATGGTGCCGAAGTGGAAGGGACCGTACGTCACCAAGGATACGGTCACGACGTCCGGTGTCACCAATTCCGTTGCGCCCACCGGCTTCGGCGCGAGCCTCTTGCGCCCCTTCATGCGCGTCACGAATACGAACGGCGTCGAGTACGTCACGATCATCGCGACGCCGATCAGCGGACCCGACTTCGACAAAGTAGACGAGCGATTCGATGGCGTGATCAACCGGACCGGTGGTCAGCTCCGGTGGGTCAGCCCTGACACGCTCAAGTTTCTCGCATTGCCGATTCAATAACCGGACGTTACGCCGCCGCCGACTGGCGTACGCGTAACTCCATTCGATTTAACAGGAGATGCCACGAATGCTGAAGAACCGCTCGAGACGCAACGGCATGACGCTTCCCGAGGTGCTCGTCACCGTCGCGATCGTCGCGGTGCTTGCCGCGATCGTCGTGCCGACCGTCACGAATCAGATCGGCAAGGGCGACGACACGAACCTCTCGTCGAACGTCGAGAGTCTGAGAACGGCGATCACGGCGTTCGTGTCGGACGTGCGCAAGTTTCCGGGACGTCTGCAGAATCTGACGACGCAGCCGGCGAACAACGATCTCGACATCGACGGCGCGCAGTTCGGCGCCGGTCCGGCCGGTCGCTGGCATGGTCCGTACAATTCGACCAGTCTGAAGACGTATACCGCGGGCTCCGCGGCGCGAACGGACAGCACCTTCATCGGCCTCGCGTACGCAATCGACTCGCTCTCCGCGGTGAGCGGGCATGTGCAGGTACTCCTCGGCGGCGTCACGAGCACGGCGGCGGCGCGCCACATCGATTCGCTCATCGACGGTGCCACGGGCAACGCGGCGGGCAACCTGACGTACACGGAGCCTCCGACGAACAACCGCCTGCAGCTGCTGCTGATGGGCAAGTAGGCGATCTCGCATGACGCAAACGGCCGTGGGCGCGAGCCCACGGCCGTTTTCTTTGTCCGGCGTCGTCAGCGCGACGCGCTTTCGAGGCTGTCGACGTGCTGCCGCACTCGCTGGACGTGCGCGGCGAGCCGCGGTGGCGCAACGAGGATGAACGCCTTGAATGCGCGAATCGCGCCCCCGCGGTCGTCGAGCATCTCGAGCGTCTGGCCCAGCGCGTACTGCGCCTCGGCCTGTGAGGGATTCCTCGCAATCACACTTTCGAGAAGCGCACGCGCCTGTGCCCATTCGCCGGCACTGATGTACTGCTGCGCGAGGCCGACCTTCGCGCGTTCCTGCTCGGGGTCCAGCGAGAGCGCGTGCTGAAAAGCGGCCGTCGCATCGCTGGAGCGGCCAAGCTCGCGGAGCACGGCGCCGATATTGTTCCACGTGCCGGCGTTCGCTGGAGCGATGGACGCGGCGCGCCGCAGCAGCTGCAGCGCACGGTCGAGCTCTCCCTGTGCGGAGAGTAGGACACCGAGGTTGTTCAGGGCATCTGCGTCGTTCGGCGCGATGGCCAAAACGCGCTCGTACAGGGCGCGCGCGCTGCGAAGATCGCCCGCGCGGTGCGCGACGAGCGCTTCGGCGAACAGGCCGGCAGCGTCCGCCGCGCGGGGCTCATCGAGGGCGATGCGTAGCCGCCCCGTCTGCCGCACTATGGCATTCGCGGACGCCGGTGCCGGCGCCGCCGCGGCATCCGCCTGTCTTACGATGGGAGACGCAGGCGCGTTAGGCGATCGCGTCACGGGGGCCGAGGCGGCGGTCACAGGCCGGAAGGAGTCGCCGATTGGCGTCGGGATTCGCAACCTCGGCGCCGGCGTCGCCGAAGGGAGCGCGCTCGGCTCGGCGAGAAGCGGCGAACCCGCGAGCGGACTCGGAGCGGGCGGCAACGCGGGCAGTGTCGCCGGCTCTCGCAGCCGCCGCGCCATGAGCGCGAGTGCGACGACGATCACGAGGCCGCTGACCGCGATAGTCAGGGCACGCCCCCAGTCGAAGCTGGACCGGGACTGCGTGCGCAGAGGCACGAGCACCGGCGCGACGGGGGTACCGGCGTCCGACTCACGGCGCTGCTTCTCGCGCTGCGCGGTCTTCCACGCCTCCGTAATGAGACTCATGGCAGCGAATCCGGCTTCGCCGGCGCCCCCGCGGGCTGAATGGACGCCGTGTCGGCCACCGCGCCGTTCGCGGACGCGATCGAGTCCTGTTGAGCGCGCGCCGCAAAGGCGACGCACTCCTTGCTGACGGCGGACAGGTTTGGCCCGAGGACGGTCGCGTCAGTCGCATTCACCTTGCCCGCGATGGCGCACGCGCGCACGGTATCGCCGCCGGCGAGCAGCGCGCGAGCGGTCCAGTACTGGCGCTCCGCCCCATTCGCTCCCGCAGGATAGTCGCGATGCAGCTGGTCGAGCCAACGAATTGCCTGCCGGGCGTCGCCCTTGGCGATCTCGAGCTGGGCGAGTCGCAGCAACGCGTATTCCCGCTGTCGCGAATCGCGGTGCTGCCGTGCGATCCGCACGTACGCCTGCTCCGCGTCGCGGGCACTGCGCGCAGTCGCTCCCTGCCAGGCGAGCAGCTCCGCGCCGCCGTCGATTCGCCACCAGAGGAGTGCGATCAGCACGACACCGACGAGCACGGCGGCGAGCGTCCCGGCGAGCCATGAGACCCTCCGCGGCGCGACGGCGGCGAGCAGTCGCGGACGCGTGGCCGCCGCGGCAGCGCTGTCCATCCCTTCTTCGCCGCGGAGAGACGCCACGGCTTGGCGGACGTGGCTGTCCGTGACCGTGCGCGATTGCTCCGTATACGCCGCGAGCAGCGAACGATCGGCCGTGAGATTGATCAGACGCGGAACGCCGCCGGTGGCGGTGTGCAGGAGGCTGACGGCGGCGTCCTGGAAACGCACGCGGCCCTTCGCGCCCGCCACGTTCAAGCGGTGATCGATGTAGCGGGCCGTCTCCTCGCGGGACAGGTGCGTGAGCGTGCAGCGGACCGAAACGCGCTGGTCCAGCTGCGCCATCTGCGGCGTGCGCACGAGGTCGAGCAGCTCGGGCTGCCCCACGAGAATGATCTGAATCAGCTTCTCGCGGTCGGTCTCGAGGTTCGACAGCACGCGAATCTGCTCCAGGAACTCGGTGGACAGATGCTGCGCCTCGTCGAAGATCGCGATGCACGTGCGGCCGTTCGCGAGCTGCTGCAGCAGGTACGTATTCAGGCGATCGAGCAGCTCCTTGCGCGACGTCGTGGTCGTGTCGCCGAGGCCGAACTCGGAGAGCACGGCCTGCAGCATCTCGACGCCGTTGAGGAACGGATTGAAGAGGAGGGCGACGCGATATCGCTCGGGGTTCAGTCGCTCGAGCAGGTCGCGGCAGAGGGTCGTCTTTCCGGTGCCCGGCGCGCCCGTGAGGAGCATGAACCCCTCCTTCTGCGCGACGCCGTACAACAGCGCCTCCTCGGCCGTGCGGTACTGCTCGGAGTGAAAGACGAACTTCGGGTTGGGCGTCAGCGCAAACGGCTTTTCCGTCAGGCCGAAGAATTCTTCATACATCAGGACATCATCAGGCTGAAGCCACTCACCGCGCGGCGACGGGCTGTCCCGCGATGATCGTCGGCGTCAGGAAGATCACGAGCTCTGCCTTCCGCTCGACGTCGCGATAGCTCGTGAAGAGACGCCCCAACAGCGGGATGCTGCGAAGCCCGGGGATGCCGCTGCGAACTTTCTCGCGTCGCGTCTGCATCAGGCCGCCGATGATGATCGTTTCGCCGGCGCGGAGACGCGCCATGGTGTCCGACTCGCGCGTGTCGATCACCGGCGCCTGGAGGACGGCACCCTCCGGCGTCGTGAACGTCGCGGTGCGCGAGACGCTGGTAACCACAGGACGAATGTTCATCGTCACGCCGTTGTCCGAGCCGATCTGCGGCAGCACGTCGAGGACGATCCCGACATTGATCTGCGTCGGCACCACCTGCGACTGGAACGTCGTCGTGCCGTTCGGGCTGACGATCGGCGTCTGCGTCACGTTGAAGACGATCTCTCCAGTCGTGACGTCGAACACGGCGCGTTGATTGTTCAGCGCCGAAACGCGCGGGCTGGACAGGACGCGCACGTCGCCTTGGCTGGACAGCGCGTTCAGTACGGCGGTGATCTGCCCCGCACCACCGGCGAGCGTGAGCTCGACGTTACCGGTCGGCGTCCCCGCCGGCGCGCTGGGCGTGCGCGTCGGCAAGCTCGAGGCGACGCGAATCCTGCCGGAGCCAACACGCACGAGGGCATTCCAGTCGATGCCGAACTGGAAGCTGCGGTCGAGGTTCACCTCGACGATCTTCGCCTCGATCAGCACCTGGCGCTGAATGGACGCCTCGAAGGTCCGAATGAAGGAACCGATCTGCTCCAGCTGCGCCGGATATGCGGCGACGGTAATCGTGCCGGCGATGGGATTGATGATCAGACGCCTGCCGTCCTGCGCCACCCGGCTGTAAGGGCGATTGACTGCCCCGATGCCGCCGCTGATCGTCGGCGCAATGGATTGCGACGTCTGGGCCTGTCCCGGCGCAGCGTCGAAGAGGAGCGCCTCGAGAGCGACGCGAATCTCCTCCCATACGTCGGCCACCGATTGCGCGCTGATGATGTCCGCGCCGCCACCCTGGCCGGCGGCGAGCGACGCCGAACCGGCGTTCGACCCGACGCCACCGCCGACTCCAGCGCCACCGCCGAAACCGGAGCTTCCCAGCCGGCGCTGGATCGTCGTCGTGGCCGTCCCGAACCGCGACAGAGCGACGTAATCGAGCGTGTAGATGCGCGTCGCGAGACGCGCGGGAGCCACGCGAAGGATGCCATCCTGGATCTGATACGTGACGCCCTGGGGAATGATTGCGCCGAGCGCCTCCTGCAGCGTCTTGTTCTTGAGCGTCGTGTTCACGCTGCCCTGGACCGCGGGATCGATCTGATACTCAAGCCCGACGGTGTTGGCGAGCTCTCGCACGACGGTGCCCAGATCCTGATTCACAGCCGTCAGCGAGATCAGGCGCGGAGCGGGCCCGCGGCCGGCTGACAGGCCATCTTGCGCGGAGATCCCGGAGAGGCTTGGCAGAGGCGCGACGGAGGCGGACGCATCCACCGGCGCGGACGGCGGCGGGTCGAGTCGCACCTGCGTGCGCGGCGCGGCGGCAGGCGCGCTGGCGCACGCGGCGAGCAGGCCGACAAGGACGAGCCGCAGCGCGGCGCTGCGATCTCGCGCGACCGTACGGAGTGAAGCGTACATCATCATCTCGTGCCGCTGCCTCGATTCAACAGGGTGAGCATCCGCCAGCGACCGTCCTTCTCGACGACATACACACGGTCAGGCTGAATGGCTGAAACCCGGGCACCGTCCCGCAGCACGTCACCAACGGACACCGCCGCGTCGTCGATCACGGCTACACGGCGATCGTCGGCCACCAGGATTGCCGTCAGGCGAGTCCCGGGTGCCGGCGTTGTGGGAACAGTAGGACCAGCGCTTCCGGACGCAATGCTTTCCTGGGCGCGCGCGACCGCGCTGACGAAGGGATCCGGCTGAATGACCGGGTGAAAACGACCGAACGGCGTGTCCGCTCTCGCAGGACGCAGGAACTCTCCCACGTCCAGCGCCGACATCGTGGCCGCGGCGGCCGGGCCCCGCGACGTCATCGCGCGCGGCCGCAGGCGCTCAGCCGCCAACGCGAGTAGCGCCGAGGCGGCGAGCAAGGCCAGGTTCCAGAGATGTCGAGAGAGAGGCTGACGCATTCGAAAGCTGAAGCTCGTAAACCGCCAGGGAGATGCGGTGTCGAGCGCGGCCATCCTGCCGCACCAGACTGAGGCTCGTCGGCGCAACCGACGGAGGAAGCTCACCGAGAAACGTCGCTACCGCCTGCAGGCTGCCCCGGCATTCCACCACCAGGCCGAAGGAAGCCGCCTGACGCCGCACTCCCTCCGTAGACAGACGCTCGGCGGACGCACTCGTATCAGGACCTGAGACGAGCACGCGCACGTCCCGCAGCCCGGACGTCTCCGCCGCCCGCCCGATGACCTGGGTGAGAGAGAGCCGCTCGTCTCCTATGACGCCGAGCGCCTGAAGTTCCATCAAGGTGCGACGCCAGGCGATCGACTCGGCCGCCACGGCCGGCTCGAAACGGCGCCGCCAATCCGCGAATGTCTCGAGCGTGGCCCGAGCTCGCCTGAGCTCGGTGCGTCGCGCGGCATCCGCCTTCATCAGGCGGAGCCCACCCCAAACGAGAATCGCGCAGCTCAACGCAGCCGCGACGAGGCGCACGAGCGCCGGGCTCACTTTCGTGCTCCCGCCCTGAGCGCCCAGGCGTGAAAAGTCGAGCGCCATTCAGTCCTTCCTTGCCGGCGCGCGAACGCCGAACGACAACTGGAAGCGCACCTCGCCCATTCCCGCCTCCGTCGAATCGGCGTAAGTCAGCTGGTCGAGATGAAGCGAATCCGCATGCGTGCGCGCGGGAAGCTCGCGATACGCATCGTGCAGCGTCTGCACCGCACGCGCGTTGCTCGTCGCGCGGACGCTTCCCGCGAGCGATGCCGACCAGCCCGTGGCCACCCTGCGCAACAGCAGCGTGTCCACGACAATCGGGGGCCTGATGATCGCGGCGATCTCGCCGAGCATGTGCTGCAGCTCGACACGGTCGTCGGCGACGAGGCGCATGGCGCCGACCGCGTCGCGGACGTTCTTACGCTGCGCCGCGGTCGCGCGGATCGGCGCGAGGCCGAAGGAGTCCTGCGCGACGCGTCTGCGAGCCACCTCGAGCGCGGTGAGCGTCTGCTTCGCCCGCACGATCTCCACCATCACCCACATGCCGAGCAGCGCGAGCACGATCACCGCGGCAGTGGACAGCTTCTCGAGGAACGAGGCCGCGCCGGCAAGAGCACGCTCGCGCGTCACTCCGCCGAGCGACAACGGCCGCGCGGACTGCGCGTCCAGCACGGCGCCGAGTGCCGCGTATGAGGCCGGCTCCATGTCGGCGACGTCGAGTCGCTTCGCGGGCACGTGAAGACGATCTGTGAGCGTCGATTCCAGATCGCTGAACGCCGGCGATGATCCAACGACGGTGATGCGTTCGACGTCCATGCCCCGGAACTGCTGCCGAACGAACATGGCGCCGAGCTCCAGCTCCTCGGCGAGCGCGGCGGACTCGTGCTCCGCCCCCGCGGGGAGCGGTGGCTCGACGACGAGCCGGAGTCCGCCGTCGAGGGCGAACCCGAGAAACGCTCCATCCGGGAGCGGGGCGACCAGCGCGGCAGTTTCCGCGGCCGCGTCGAACTCCTCCAGCAGCCGCTGCATAGCCGCCGGCAGCGCCGTCAGGTGCAGCAGACGATAGCCACCGGCTTCGACGCGCTCCTGAAGCTCGGCGGCGACGTCGGTTGGAATCGCGGCGGCGAGCAGCGACCGCTGTCCGGCAGCCTCGGCGCCGCCGCCAAGAAGGGCAGGGAGCGGGATCCAGCCCACGATCGCCGGCCCGAGCTGGGGCTCGCGGCGGTGCATCTCGCGATCGACAATCGGTGAGAGCATCTCGTCCTTCGCCGGAGGCATCTGAAGGACGTGATGGGTGACCCCGAAGCCGCGCAGGGCGATCGCCACTTCTGCGCGTTTGATCCCCTCCGATCGGAGCACGTTGATGAGGTGATCCGCAGCGCCGATCGTGCTCTCGAGGGGCAGGGGAGCCGCGAGCGTGCGCTGAATGGCGATGCCGCCGGAGCCGCGCCTGCACTCCACCATGAACACGCCGCGGGGACAAAGGAATGCCCCGATGAGCGATGCGCTTCCGGGAAGCCTCACCGCCGTGTTCCCAGGGTGTTGTAGATGTTCAGGATCGGGAGCATGATCGCGAGGGCGACGAGGAGTACGACGCCACCGAGCATGACGATCATGACGGGTTGAATGAGCGTGATCACGCGCCGCACCGCGGCGGGAATCTCGCGCCCGTAGTACAGCTTCGCGCGGTCCAGCGCTTCGTCGAGTCGTCCCGTGGATTCGCCGAGCGCGAGACTGCGCATCACCACGAGCGGCACATGGGGAGAGCGCGCAAACGCGTTGGCGATCGTCTCCCCGCCCGTGATCTGCTCACGGGCGTCGCGGACCACCTCGGCGACGACCTTGTTGGTCGCCATGTTCTCGACGAGGAGCAGCGACTGCAGGAGATCCACGCCGGTCTTGTAGAACAGCCCGAGATACGTGACCACGCGGGCCATGTTCACCTCGAGCAGCAATTGACCGAGCACGGGGATGCGGAGTATCGCCGCGTCGACCATCAGACGCCCGCGTGGCGTGCGCCGGACGAGGGCGATGGCGATGGCAGCGGCGACCGCGAGCCCGAGCAGCCAGAGGATGTTGTGTCGCAGGAAATCCGACGTGAACATGATGATCCGCGTCGGCAACGGCAGCTCGACCTGACGGAGCTTCAGGATCGGCAGGATGCGGGGGAACACGTACCCCACGAGTCCCGTGACGAGCAGCGCCACCGCGACGAGCACGACGATCGGATACATCGTCGCCTGGCGGACCGATGACGAGATGTTCTCCTGCCAATCGAGATAGTCGACGAGCTGCTGAAGCGAGAAGGCAAGCTGGCCGCTCGCCTCGCCCGCCTGAATGGTGCTGACGTGCAGCTGGGGAAACGCCTTCGGATGCTCGGCCATCGCCTCCGAGAGACTCTTGCCCTCTTCCGCCACGGAGTAGCGGACTTCGGCGACGATTTTCTTCAGCTTCGATGAGCGCAGACGGCGCGGGACGTCGTCGAGTGTCGTGAGCAGCGGCAGTCCCGCGACGAAAGAGCCGGACATGTACTCCAGGAACGCGAGCAGCTCTTTGCGATCGATGGTGGCGTCGGTGACCTTGCGGGCGCGCGACCGCGCTTCCGCCTTGATGAGGAAGGCGCCTTTGCGGCGCAGTTGTTCCTCGACGACGATCTCGCTCGCGGCGTTCATCCAGCCCTCTTCGACCGCTCCCGTGCCCGTCAGCGCCTGATACCAGTAGTCGGGCATCGCGTCGCTCAGGCCGTTACGCGCAGGATTTCGTCGAGCGTCGTGACGCCGGCGCGCACCTTCCGCAGCCCGTCCTGCATCAACGTCGGGCGACCGGAATCGACGTGAATCTGTTCCGGGGTGCGCCGATCGTAGATGGCGGTGACGATGTCCGATGACATCGGCAGCAGCTCGAAGATGCCAAGGCGGCCCTTGTATCCCGTCCCGCGGCAGCTCGGGCACCCGCGCGGACCGTACAGGGTGGATTCCTCGAGCCCGAAGCGCTTGAGCACGGCCGTCGGAAGTTCCTGCCGCGTCTTGCAGTTGTTGCACAGCACGCGCACGAGACGCTGTGACACGAACATCGTGACCGCCGACGCGATGACGAAGGGCTCCGCGCCCATGTCCAGCAGACGCGGGATCGTACCCGCCGCCGTCGTCGTGTGCAGGGTGGTGAGGACCAGGTGACCAGTGAGCGCGGCGCTGAGCGCGATCTGCATCGTCTCCTGGTCGCGCATCTCACCGACGAGGATGATGTCGGGGTCGTGGCGCAGGATGGAGCGCAGCCCCGACGCGAAGGTGAGTCCGGCGCGCACGTTCACCTGCGACTGACGGATCTGCGACATCTCGTACTCGATCGGATCCTCGAGCGTGATGATCGCGCGATCGCCGGTGTTCAGCTCGGAGAGCGCCGAGTACAGCGTCGTCGTCTTCCCCGAGCCCGTGGGACCGGTGACGGGGATGATGCCGTGTGAACGCTGCAGCGCCGTGCGCAGCAGCAGGAGATCCTCCGATTCGATCCCGAGGCGCTCGAGCTGCAGGGCGACGCGCCCGCGGTCGAGGATGCGAAGCACGATGTCTTCGCCGTGCAGCGTCGGAAACGTCGACACGCGCAGGTCGACGCTGCGGCCCCCGAAGCGCATGCGCGCGCGCCCGTCCTGCGGCAGCCGCGAATCCGCGATGTCGAGCGTCGACAGGATCTTGATGCGGCTGATAAGCGCCGACTGCGACGCCTTCGGGAAGGTCGGGCCCTCCGTCAGCAGGCCGTCGATGCGGTAGCGCACCTTGATGACGTCGTCGAGCGGCTCGATGTGAATGTCCGTGGCGGACATCTCGACGCCGCGCCTGATGATGTCATCGACGAGCGCAGCAGCTGTCCCCTGATCTTCGCCCGCGGTAGCCGGCGGCGTTGCAGGCGCAGGCCAGCCCGGGCGATTCGTGCTGCGCTGCGGCGCAGCCATGTCGCTGCGCGACAGCTCCAGTCGGGGAATGGGCGCCGTCACCCTCGCGCCGCCCGCGGCGACGTGGCTCGCGGGCATGGCGCTGCTCGCCGCGGACGCCGTCGCCGCGGCGCCGGCCGACGCGACATACGCGAGATCGATCGCCCGGAGCACCGACTCCCGCTGCGCACCCACGACGCGCACTGACCGGCCGGCCGCCCGCGTGAGAGAGCGGATGCTGAGGAGATCGAACGGATCGGCCATGGCCAACACGACGTGCCGGCTCTCCAGCTTGAGCGGCACCACCACGTGTTGACGGGCGAGGTCTACCGGGATCAGGGCGACAGCCGCTGCGTCGGGATGAATCTCGCTTTCCGAGAGGAAGGGAATCCCTGCGTCCGCGCAGAGCGTCTGCAGCAGCGCCGTGTCGCTGAGGTAGCCGAGCGAGACGAGCGTCTGACCGAGCTTTTGTCCGGTCGTGTTCTGGACGGCAAGCGCTTCGTCCAGCTGCTGGCGGGTGACGAGGCCTGCATTGAGCAGCGTATCACCCAGCCATCGCCTCACTGCCACTCGGGCTTCCTCGCCTTTCGCATGGCCAAAGAATCTGGGGGAGGGGAAGGGAAAAAACTGTCATCCCGAGCACCGCGAGGGATCTGGAGTGTCGGACTACAGATTCCTCGCCGTGCTCGGAATGACATCACTCAGACGAGCAACTCATGGACTGGCAACGGTATAGTGGCCGTCGCCTCAAGCCGAGAGTTAAGGTGCCCAGTCGGCGACGAAGATGTCCGTACCGCCGGCCTCCGGAGCGTGCCGGTTCGACGCCCAGACCAGCTGACGGCCGTCCGGACTGAACTGCGGAAAGCCGTCGAATTCCGTGTCCGTCGTGACCTGCTCGAGTCCCGATCCATCGAGGTTGACGAGGTACAGATCGAAGTTCCGGCTGCGTGGATTGCGGTGGTTGGAGGAGAAGATGATGCGGCGGCCGTCCGGGGTGAAAAACGGCGCAAAGTTGGCGCCGCCGAGGCTCGTTATCTGACGTTGGTGCGAACCGTCGGCGTTCATGAGCCAGATCTCCATGCGGTTGGGACGCACGAGGCCCTGACGCAGGAGGTCCTGATAGCTGCGAAGGCTGTCGCCGGTGGGATGCCAGGCGCGGTAGACGATCTGTCTGCCATCGGGGGAAAAGAACGCTCCGCCGTCGTAGCCGGGGGTATTCGTGAGCTTTCGAACGTCCGTGCCGTCGACGTTCATGGTGTAAATGTCGAGGTCCCCGTCCTTGAGAGACGTGAATACGATGCGCTGGCCATCCGGCGAGAGCGTCCCTTCGGCCGTGTATACGCCGTATTGCGTGAGGCGATGCCGGTTCGAGCCGTCCGGGTTGGCCGTGTAGATGTCGAACGGGTCGAGTCCCCAGACGTAGCCGCGCGATGGATCGGGGCGCGGCGGACACGCGGTGTCCGCGGCGTGCGTGGACGCGTAGAAGATCTTGCGGCCGCCGTCGAAGAAGTAGCCGCACGTCGTCTTGCCGGTGCCGTGCGAGACACGTCGCAAATCGCTGCCGTCCGCGCTGCGCATGATGTACTGCTGGTCGCAGACGCGGCCATTGCGCGTCGACTGGAAGATCAGCCAGCGTCCGTCCGGGCTGAAATACGCTTCGGCGTTTTCGCCGCCGTAGGTGAGCTGGCGAATGTTGCGCAGGTGTGATTCGCCGGGCGCCGCGGCGATCCGCCGGATTTCAGCTGGACCCGATCCGACTACGACGCCGCGGGAGCATGCGAAAACCGCCGTCGCGAGGAGCGCGACGGCGGTCGGTGTGAATCTCGTCATACAAAAAAAGCTACCTGCAGATTCCTCGCTGCGCTCGGAATGACTTAAGGGCGGCGCTCCGCGGGTGGTCGCGCGTTCGCCGTCGCGTTCGCCGGCGCCTTTTCCACGCCACCGGCTTTCAGCGGCGCTTGTGCGAGGGTGAACAGGTCCTTTTGCGTCTGGCCGCGGTTCATCATGTCGATCGCTTTGCGCAGCGGCGCGTCGTACGGCAGACGACGCCGTACGGCCAGCGAATCACCGCCGATATACCGCGACACCCAGAATTCCAGCTGCTGGTTGATGTAGCGCTGGCCGCCATTCCAAAGCTGCGAATCGACCTTGACGCTCTTCTCGTCGAGCCGCCGACGGAATTCCTGGTTCCAGGCGGGTGCGACCTGGAACCCGCTGTTCACCTGGTGCGACAGCTCCAGCGCGTAATCCTGAATGATCGCGCGGATCTCCTGCGACTTCGGTGCAATCGCCTTGACCAGCTGCTGCTCCGGCGTCGTGAGCGTGTCGTCGGGAACGATCGCGTCCGGCGTAATGCCACCGCCACCGTAGACCGGCCGACCGGCGTCCGACTTGTACATGGGCCGGGTCTTCTTGCTGGCGTCAGTCTCCAATGAGTCGCGCGTCGTGTCCTCGACGAACTGGCCGTCGACGAACTTCCGCTCGCGCTGAATCGACCGGCCACTCGGCGTATACCACTTCGCCGTCGTGAGCTTGAGTGCGTAGCCGCCGTCGAGGTTGAACACCGACTGCACCAGACCCTTGCCGAACGTGGTCTGCCCGACGATCACGGCGCGGTCGTGATCCTGAAGCGCGCCGGCCACGATCTCGCTCGCCGACGCCGACCCCTCATCCGTGAGCACGATCATCGGAACCGTCGGGAGCGCAGGCTGCGAGCGAGCGACATACGACTGCGTGTCGCCGCTGCGCGACCGGACCGACGCGATCTCCAGTCCCGGTCTGAGAAAGAGATTGCTGACGGTGAGCGACTGATCGAGGATGCCACCGGGGTTGCCGCGCAGATCCAGAATGACGCCCTTGGCGCCGCTCGACGTCACCGACCGGATGCCATCCTCGAGCTCCGTCGCCGCGTTCTCGTTGAAGCTCAATAGCCGCACGTAGCCGACGTTCCCGAACTTCATCGCGATCGGCACGGCGGGCACGTGCACGATGGCGCGCGTGAACTCCATCTTGATGGGCTGCGCGACCCCGGGACGGCTGAACGTCACCTTCACCTTCGTGCCCGGTGTGCCCATGAGCACGTCACTCGCCTTCTGCGTCGTCCATCCGCGCGTGGACATCGTGTCGACCTGCATGATGCGGTCGCCCTCGCGCACGCCGCCGCGTTCCGCCGGCGTGTTCGGAAAGACGGTGACGACGACGATCTGCTGGTCGCGCGGCTCAATGGTCATGCCCAGCCCGCCGTACCGGCCGCCCGTGCGCGTCGTGAACGACTTCAGCTCCTTCGGCGACAGCAGCTCGGTGTAGGGATCGTTGAGCTCGCGAACCAGGCCCCGGGCCGCCTTTTCATACATGGCGCCCTGCGGGAGCGTGTCCACGAACCGCTCCGACACGAGCGACAGCACCTGCTCGAGAAGCACCGAGCCGTCACGCGTTCTCGATTGCAGGAGGAAGCCGCCCGCGAGAAGTGGGAGGAGAACGACGGCTACCGCCGCGAGCTTACGAGAACCACGCATGATGGATGACCCGAGACAGGATGATCGTAAGGTAGCGAAAACGAATGGCGTTGAAATGCCAAAACGGCATTACTAGGCGGTTTGAGCGTCGCTTGGACGCTCGGATCCCTCTTCACTGTCGCCGCTCTGCCACAGCGCGCGCCAGCTGAGAACGCGTCCGGAGCGGAACCGCTTGCGCGTGAGCTTTACTCCGGTCGGTGAAATAGCGACGGTGAACGGTTCGCCGTCGATCTCGATCTCGCGCCGAATCTCTTTCAGAAGCTTTGTTGCCATACAGTCCTATACCGGAAACCGGCCGATTGGTGCCAGCAAAGGTCGACTCTGGCAGGTTTCCTCCGGCACGTCTCGCGCCGCTCAATCGCTCCGCGACGCGAGAACGTACTCCGCGTTCCACTCGCGTCTGTGCTGGACGAACCCCGCGTCACGGACGAGACCGGCTTCCATCAGCATCACATGCGCGGGCTGGAGGACGCGCTGCAGGTGCGAGGGATAGCGCTGCACGAGGGGCAGCATCTCGCGCAGCCTGTCGAGTGAGACACGCCAGCTGACGATTCCGTTGGCCCTGGCGATCTCGAGCAAGCGGTACAGCCGCCGCGCTACCGGCGACTGGAGCGCGAGGTAGCGCGCCAGGGAGAGTGACACGACGTACCTCGCGGCGATGTTCTCGCGCAGCAACGGATGCAGCACCACGCGCGCGACGCCGGGCTCCGCGGAGGGTACGCTGGCGAAGAGTCCCAGCTGCTCGCGATCGATGATGCGGCGCCGCTCGATCGACACGGCGGACAGCACCGTGAATTGGCCCGTCGTGTAATCGCCCGCAACCGCTGAGTAATACGCACTGGATGATTCGAGCGTCGTGCGCTCGAGACGGCCGAGCGCGGATCGGAGCTGGTCGTACGTGCGCCCGTCGACGCGGCGACCCAGCGACCGGAGAAAGCTGTGGAGCGTGAAGGTAACGGCGCCGTCCGCCGGCTGGTCGGCATCGTGGAAGCGGCGACACACCTCGACGTACACGTCTTGATCGAACGTGCCGGGCAGGCGATCGCCGGGCGCGGGGAGCACGCGCCAGCGCCCGCCGTTCTCCGTCATGAAGCTGATGGCGATGTCGTCGGCGGAATCGCTGAGCCGAAACAGCGGGAGCGCCTCGAGCGACCGGTCGAGCGCCACGAAGCGCATGGCCGGCTTGCGGCGCACGGCGAGGCGGTCCGTCATCGTCGCAGCCGAATCACCTGGCTCGTAATTGCGGCCGCGGAGGGCGAGCAGAGGAACACGACGGCCGAGGCGACGTCTTCCCGCTCGACATAGCGCGTGTCCTTCCCCATCGACGCTTCGTTCGTCGCCGTGCGGATCGCGGCGGGCGCGAGCGCGTTGGCCCGAACACCGTGCTCGCGGCCTTCGTCAGCGACGGACCGCATCAGCGCGACGACCGCGGCTTTCGCCGCCACGTACGCCGCCACGCCCTTCGTCGGCGCACCGTCGAGCACCGACTCGGACGCGAAGAACACGATGGCGCCTCGCGCTTCGCGCAGGGCGGGGAAGAACGCGCGCGTCGTGAGATACGCCGTCTGGAGGTTGATGCGGAGCTGTTGGTCGAAGGCTGCGGGGTCGCTCTCGGCGATGCGCCCCGACACGCCAAACCCGCCGGCGAGATTCACGACTGCGTCGAGGCGCGGGCCGTGGTCCGCGATCACGCGCCGCGCGAGCAGGTCGACCGCTTTCGGGTCGGAGAGGTCGCAGGCGTAGGCGCTGGCGGCGAAGCCCTGTGCCCTCAGGTCGTCCGCGCGCGCGGCGACCTCGGACTCCACCCGCGACACGAGGAGCACGGTGTCTCCACGCTTCGCGAGCGCGGCGGCAACGGCTTCACCGACCTGTCCTGTGCTGCCTACTCCGGTGATGAGTGAGATCACCTGCAGATTCCTCGCTTCGCTCGGAATGACGGCGTGGCATGTAACCGGCAAGAAGCTACCGTCCAATGACGAGACTGAAACCACTCGCGAAGACGGTCGGCGTCATCATCCTCGCCGTACTCTCGCTGATTGGACTGCTGTCCATCACGCGCGGCACGCCGCTGCGTCGAGTGATATATGCGAGCGGTGCGCGTCCGCCGGCCGTGAGCGACCCGGCCTTCCGCGATCTCATGGCGCTGATGTCGGGCGTTCATCTCGAGGAGGGCAGCCGTGCCGAGCAGCTACTGAACGGGGACGGCACGTATCCGCGGCTCTGGGCGGACCTGCGGTCGGCACAGCGCACGATCACGGTGCAGAACTACTTCTCCAAGCCGGGAGCCGTGGCCGACACGATGGCGGCGGTGCTCGCGGAACGCGCCCGCGCGGGCGTGCGCGTGCTGCTCCTGCTCGACGCGTTCGGCTCGCAGGCGCTCAAGCAGACGTGGGTGGACAATCTCAGGAAATCCGGCGTCGAGGTGGCGATCCTCCGGAAACTGCGGTGGTATTCGATTCACAACGCCAGCGACCGGTCGCACGTGCGCGTCGTCGTGGTCGACGGACGCCTGGGCTACACGGGGGGTTTCGGGCTCGCGGACTACTGGCTTGGCAACGGCCACGAGAAGGAACAGTGGCGCGAGTCGAACGTGCGCTTCGAGGGGCCCGCGGTGATGGAGCTGCAGGCGGCCTTCGCGGCCGCGTGGGTGGAGGCGACGGGGGAGCTGCTCACCGGCGAGACGTTCTTCCCGCGAAGCGCGTTTCACGCAGCCGCGGGTTCCGTGATCGCCGGGTTGATGTTCGCCTCCGCGACGCCGGGGAGCACGACCGCCGAACGTTTTCTCGCGCTCACGATCGCGGGAGCGGAGCGCACGCTGTACATCGCCAATTCGTACTTCGTCCCCGACGACGACTTTCGCAAGCTGCTCATCCAGGCGGCGCGCCGCGGGGTGGACGTGCGAGTGCTCACCGTCGGCGAGGAGACGGACGTGCGCACGACGTGGTACGCGGGCCGCGCGCGCTACGCTTCCCTGTTGCGCGGGGGAGTGAAGATCTACGAGTACCAGCCCACGATGATGCACGCGAAGACGGTCGTCGCCGACGGCGTGTGGGAGAGCATCGGGTCGATGAACTTCGACAACCGCTCGCTCGCGTTCAACAACGAGTCCAACCTGCTCGTCTGGGATCGCGGGTTTGGCGCGTTGATGGACTCGACCTTCATCGCCGACCTGCGCTACTCGCGCCAGATCAAGCTGGCGGAATTCCAGCGCCGGCCGCTCACGGAACGCATCGTCGAGCTGGCGGCGACGATGTTCTCCCGCCTCCTCTAATGCGTCGTACGTCGGGTGTCAGCGTGCGTCGTGCGTGGTACGTCAGCGTCCGTAGTGCGTCATGCGTCTCATGCGTCAACCGGTCCGACGCATCACGCATGGGACGCATCACGTATCACGCACGCTGACGTAAGGCGTACGACGTACGCTGACGCAGGACGTACGTCATCTGACATCCTCGCGGCCCAGCGCCGCTCTGACGGCTTCGCGCATGGCGACGATCGCGGAATCGCGTGCGGCCGGGCTGTCTTCGCGCACGTGCAGCTCGATGCCGTCCGCCACGTTCACGCGACGCCAGACGGGAACGGGTTCGTCGTCGCGCCGTTGCACGGTGTCGGCTCCGCTCCCCAGTGCCGGCGCCAGCGACGTGGCCACGCGACGCTCGAGCGCGTCACCCGCGAACTCCTTCATCTCGCGCTTGATCGTCTCCAGCGTCGCGCCCTCCCGCTGGCGGATCTTGATCGCGAGCAGCTGGAGAAAATGCCGGTAGTTGTACGTCGCCGCCGTCCCGGCGCCCTCGGGCCGGTCGAGCAGTCCGCTGGCCACATAGAACCGCACCGCGCGCGCACTGGGCGCGGCGCGCGCGGATGCGTTGGTGGGACGCATTCCCGCGGCGTCCACGAGAGCCGTCACGTGTGCGGCGAGCCCCCGCGCGTTCCATGGCGCGTGTCTCGAATGCGCGCGGAGCAGCGCGACGGGTGAATCCATTGTGACGCGAGGCCGAGGGCGGTTCGAACCGGAGGGGAAGTGAACTTACGCGGCGATACGGAGAAGCGAAACGGCGAGGCGATCAGGTCGCCTCGCCGTTCGAGGAGGGCAGCCGCGCGCTTACCGGCGTCTCGACTTCTTTCCGCCCTTCTTCGCGCCGCCCTTTTTCTTCGCAGAGCCGCGTTTGCCGGCGCCGCCCTTCTTCGCACCACCTTTCCTGCCACCACCGCCACCGCCTTTGCGCGGGGCTTTCCGCGCGGACTTCTTCGGCCCCTTCTTGGCCGCCTTCTTTCCGCCGCCCTTGCGGGCGCTTGACCGCGAGCCGCCGCCTGACGCGCTGCCTGCCCCCGCACCGCCGCCACCACGCGCGCCGCCGCCTCCCGCTCCGCCTCCGCCGCCACCGCCGCCGCGAGCACCGCCGCCGCCACCTCCGCGCGCCGGCGTGCGCCCGAAGGAATCCTCCTCCTCGTCATCACCTTCCGTCGTCGCGGCTTCGCCTTCGCCGCCCTCTTCGTCGTCATCGAGGTCGTCGGTGCTGTCCCACAGGTCGTCAGTCTCGCGGTGGGTCGCCCAGCCACCCTCGTCGTCATCGTCGTCGTCATACTTGCGACTACCGCCGCCGCCGCCGCCGTAGCCGAGATCTTCCGAGTCGTCCTCGCCATCCGCGAATCGATACTCCTGCAACTCGTCACCGCGCGGCATGACCGCCCTCCTCTTGTCGGGAAGTGAAACTACGTGCGTCGTGCGTCATGTGTCAGCGTGCGTTCTGCGTCCTGCGTCAGCGTGCGTCGCAGGCCGTGCATCGCTCGATTGAAACGGGAAATCGACGTACATCCGGCAACACACCCTAGTAAGGGGTTCGGGACTATACGTCAAGGAGACGCGAAGGGTCAGTCTCCGACGCCCGCGGCCTCCGGCACGCGATCCGCCGGATGCGCCTCGGACGCATCGTGCGGACGCGCCCGGCGACTCACAAGCCATGCCGCCGCGTCGTCGAGCAGCGTGTAGACGACGGGCACGACGAACAGCGTCAGCAGCGTCGAGGTAATGAGGCCGCCGATCACCGCCCGCGCCATCGGCGCGCGCGCCTCGGCACCCGCGCCGATCGCCAGCGCCAGCGGCAGCATGCCGAAGATCATCGCCACCGTCGTCATGATGATGGGACGCAAGCGGATGCGCCCCGCGCTGAGCAGCGCATCGCGCCGCGCCATGCCGGCCGCCCGCTGCTGATTGGTGAAGTCGACCAGCAGGATGCCGTTCTTCGTCACGAGGCCCATCAGCATGATGATGCCGATCATCGTCATGACGTTGAGGTTGCCACGCGTGACGAGGAGCGCGAGCGTGACGCCGATGAAGCTGAGCGGCAGCGCCAACATGATCGACAGCGGCTGCAGGAACGAGCCGAAGAGGGATGCGAGGATCAGATAGATGAACACGATCGCGAGCAGGATCGCCTCGAGGACGTAGCCCTTCGTCTCGTTCAGATTCTGAATGTCGCCGGTGAACACCGCGTGATACCCGGGCGGCAGGCCGATCGAATCGATGGTCTGCATCACCTTGTTCGCGACGTCGCCGACGCCGTATCCAGGCAGGACGCCTGCGGAGATCGTCACCTGCTGCTCGAGGCTGCGCCGCTCGATCTGCTGCGGACCGACGCCGGCGCGCACCTCGGCCACCTGCGACAACGGCACCATCGCGGACGACCCGCTGGCTGCCGTCGACGTGCTCGCGACGGGGATCTCCGCGACGTCGGCGGCGGACGCGCGCATCGAGTCGGGGTAGACGACCATCACGTCATGGCTGTAGCCCTGCGCGTCCTCCCAGCGCGTCGCGCGCTGGCCCGAGAACAGCGGCTGCAACGTCGAGGCGATGCTCTGAATGCCCAGCCCAGCGCGCCAGGCTTCCTGGCGGTCCACGCGCACGTCGAGCTGCGGGATGTTGCCTTCCTCGCTCGAGTTCGGCTCCGCGACTCCGGGTACGGAGCGGATCGCGTCGAGGGCACGCTGTGCGGCGATCTTCAGGCGTGTGGGCTCCGGTCCCTGCACGTTCACGATGATCGGCTGCCGGAATCCGCCGCCGAACACGGTGCGCTGTCCGGTGATCGACGGACGCACGCCCGGAATCTGACGCAGCTTGCCACGGAGATCGTTCTGGATCTGCTGGAGCGTGCGGCTGCGCTGACTGTGCGGCTTGAGGATCACGAGGATGCGACCGCCATTCGGCGTTCCCTGGAAACCGCCGCCGACGGACAGCTGGACGTGATCGACCTCCGGCAGCTCCTTCAGGAAGGCGGCGATCTCGCGCCCCTTGTCCTGCGTGTACTCCAGTCGCGAGCCCGGCGGTACGCGGAAGCCGACGTTGAACTCATTGGCGTCGGTGTCCGGCATCCAGCTGAAGCCGATGCGCGGAACGAGCAGAAACGCGACGACGACCGATGCCGCGGCGATGCCGATGATCGTCCAGCGCCGCTCGAGCGCGCGTCCGAGCCACTCGGGGTAGCGCTCGGAGACCTTCTCGAACCACGCATTGAACGCGATGACGCCGCGCTTGACCGGGTTCGTGGGCCGACCGGTCGAATGCCCGTGCGCATTCGCGATCTCGGGATCGTACCACACGCTCGACAGCATGGGGTCGAGGGTGAACGACACGAAGAGGGACACGAGCACGGCGAAGGCCACCGTGACGCCGAACTGGAAGAAGATCCGACCGATCATGCCGCCCATGAACGCGACGGGGATGAACACCGCGACCACCGCGAGCGTCGTCGAGATGACGGCGAGTCCGATCTCGTCCGTGCCTTCCTTCGCCGCGCGATGATGGTCTTTCCCCATCTCGGCGTGACGCACGATGTTCTCACGCACCACGATCGCGTCATCGATGAGCAGCCCGATGGCGAGCGACAGCGCGAGCAGCGTCATGGTGTTCACGGTGAAGCCGAACACCCACATGATGAAGAACGCCGAAATGATCGAGACCGGAAGCGTGAGCCCGGTGATCACCGTCGAGCGCCACGAGCTGAGGAACAGGTAGATGATCGCGATCGTGAGCGCTGCGCCGAGGACGAGAGACAGCTCGACGTCGGCCAGCGACTCGCGGATGCGCCGTGAGTCGTCGCGGATCAGCGTGAGCTTGACGTCCTGCGGCAGCTGCCGCTCCAGACTCCTGAGAGCGGCCCGGACGGAGTCCGACACCTCCACCGTATTCGAGCCGGAAATCTTGAGCACCTCGAGCACCACGGCCGGCACCCCGTCGATCTCGGCGGTACTGCGCCGGTCCTCCACGCCGTCGATGACCGTCGAGACGTCGCCGAGGCGCACGGGCGAGCCATTCCGGACGGCGAGCACGATGTCCGCGAACGCCTTGGGATCCGACACGCGCCCCGTGATGCGCACGAGCTGCTGCGTGCTGCCGCGCTCGACGCGCCCCGCCGGCACGTCCTGATTCTCGCGCTGGAGCGCTGCCGTCACGAGCGGAGGACTCACGCCGTAGGCACGCATCGCGTCGGGGTCGAGCTGCACGCGAATCTGGCGGCGCCGGCCGCCGTTCATGTTCACTCCACCCACACCCGAGACGGACTCGATGCGCGGCTGGATCGTCTCGTCCGCGAGCTCGGTGAGATCGCGCAGCGAGCGCTCACGACTTTGCACGCCGATCGCCATGATCGGCGACTCGTTCGGATCGAAGTGCTCGATGATCGGCTCTTCGACGTTCGGGGGAAGGGCGCGGCGGATGCGCTGCACCTTCGCGGCCACGTCCTGCTGCGCCGTCGCGATGTCCACCCACAGGTGGAAGGTGAGGCGAACGTTCGCGTTCCCCTCCTGCGACGTGGAGTTGATCTCCTTGATCCCCTGGACCGTGTTGAGCGCTTCCTCGAGCGGCTTGGACACGTCGCGCATCATCGATTCCGGCGACGCGCCCGGGAGCGACACGCGCACCGAGACCACGGGATAGGTGATGTCCGGATATTCGTCGATGGCGAGACGCCGCAAGCTGACGACGCCCAGCACAACCAGCGCCACCATCATCATGGTGGCAAAGACCGGCTGCTTGATGGAAACGTCGGAGAGAAACATGGACTAGCGGGGCGCGGAGCGCGGGGTCCGAGGCGCGCCCGTGAAATGGAGTGGCGTTGTCATTGACGGGCGCCGGGACCGCTGCCGCGGCCCGCATCCCGCGCCCCGCGCCCCGTTTCCTCCCCCGCGACGATGACCTGCATGCCCCGGCCGAGTGAGCCGACGTTGCCGATGATCACACGGTCGCCTTCCGCCAGGCCGTCCAGGACCTCGGCGAGTCCGCCGCGATCGTCCACCACGCCCAGCTGAACCGGCGCGATGTCGAGGGCACGGCCCGCGATACGATAGACGAAGGGCTTTCCGTCTTCCGCCGACTGACGCACCGCGGCGCTCGGGACGACAAGCGTGTTCGACACAACGCGGCTCACGACGCGCCCGGTCGCGAAGGTGCCACCCTTGAGCGCGCCCGATGCGTTCGGAATCTGCACGTAGACCGCGACACTGCGCGTCGCGGGGTCCACGGTCGGGCTGACGCGCGCGACGGTGCCGTCGAAGGCACGGGCATCGGCCGTGAAACGCACCTTCTGCCCGACGCGCACGGCGTTCGCCTGTCGCGCGGGCACGTTCGCCGCCAGCTCGAGCACGTCGTTGCGGACGAGCGTGAACAGGGCGGCTCCGCGCGCCACGTGCTCCCCATTCTCGACGCTGCGCGTCGCGATGACACCGGTCGTCGGCGCGAGCACTCGCGTATCCTGCACGAGCGATCCCGTGGCGCGAAGTCGGGCCTGCGCCGCCGCGAGCCGCGCCCTGGCCGCCGTCACCGCCTGTTGCGCCATCTTGAAGTCGCGTTCGGCCACCGCACCTGCCTTGTACAGCTCCGTCGTCTGCTCGAGGTTCCACTGCGCGGTCGCGAGATCCGACTGCGCGGCGACGCGATCCGCCTCCGCGCTGGTGTGCCCGCTCACCTGCTCCGATGACTCGAAGCGAGCGAGCGCCTGCCCCACGCGCACTCGCTCGCCCTCGCGCACGTAGACGCCGACGAGATCACCCTCGAGGCGCGCGCGAACTTCGACGGTCTCGATCGGGCGCAGATCTCCGGTGATTGCAATGCCCTCTTCGATTGCGTCACGCCGCACGGTGGCGACGTCGGAGCTGGCAAGCGTGATCGTGGGGGCGCCCCGTCCACCGGGACTTCCCGGAGCCCCGCGTACTCCCGCGCCCTTCGTGGCGCCGACCGGCGTCCCGTTCGCGCCGGGTGTCGCGTCGGCGGGACGCGCCTGCGCAGCGGGGACGCTCGATTCGTCCTTGCCGCACGCCATGGCCAGAAGCAGAGCGGCCCCGAGGGCGCTCGAATGGATGCGGTGCACTCAGTTCTCGGAGCGGCGCGCGGCGGAGCGCGTCGTTGCAGGCATGGGGATCGGCCGGCCGAGCGCGCGCGCCAGCTCCGCGGTGGCGAGATAGAGATCGTACGTCGCGCGCGCCTCGCCGCTCTCCGCGGTGAGCAGCGCGAGCTGTGCGTCGGACACCTCGAGCTGCGTGCTCAGTCCGCGCGAGAAGCGCAGCGACGCGAGACGAAACGCCTCGTTGGCTTCGCTGGACGTCTCACGCCGGGCGTCGAACACCGCTTTCGCGCGCTTCAGCTCGGCGCGCGCACGCGCGACTTCGACCGCCACCTGCTCCCGCTCCTGCTGAAGCTGCAGGTCGGCGATGCGCGTCTGCGCACGCGCGAGCTCGAGCGCGCTCTTGGCGCGCAAACCGTCGAAGATGGGCCAGGAAAACTGCAGCCCGAAATTCCTGTCCTCGAACCACCCGCCGTTCTGGCACAGGCGGTTCGCGGCGCTTCCCGCCGGACAGAACTGCGCGTCGACCGTGCCTCGCTCATTCGGGAAGCCGAAGCCCGACGGGGGAAAGGCCTGAAAGCCGGTCTGGAGGAAGGCGGTGACCGTCGGCAGAAATTCGGCGCGCGCAGCAGACACCGCGAGGTGCCGGCTGCGTGCCACGAGCTCCGCTGCCCGCAGCGCCGCCCGGTCGGGCAGCGCGCTGCTGTCGAGATATGCGGCGACGAGCGTCTGCGCGGCCGCCGGGTCGATGACGCTGGTGAGCGCCAGCGGCCGATTGACGTCGATGTTGAGCAGCCGCTTGAGCTCGAGATGCGCGAGGTCGCGATCGTTGCGCGCCTGAATGGTGACTGGCTCGATGTTGGCCCGCTCGACCTTGGCGCGAAGTACGTCGTATTGCGCGGCACGTCCCGCCGCCTGGAACTGCTGCACCTGGGTCAGGCGAGAGGAGGCGAGCGTCAGGTTCGTCTCCTGCAGCTCCACGATACGCTCGGCCAGCAACGCCGTGAGATACGCGCGCTGAACGGTCACGGTGAACAGCGCGCGCTGCTCGTGCGCGTCGAGCCTCGCGGCGGCAGCGAGACTGCTCGCGGCGCGCGCGGTCGCGACCAGCCTTCCACCCTGGAAAAGCGTCTGCGAGATGTTTGCGTTCGTGCTGTAGGTATTCGGCTGGCTCAGCACCTGATTGACCGCGGTGCCGCGCGCGCTCTTGTCCACGTGCGTGTAAGCGGCGTTGAGGCGCACCTGCGGAAACAACGAAGCACGCGCCGCGTCCACCTGCGCCTCGGCGATGGCGGCCTGGGCCGCGCTCAGGCGCACCTCGTCGGCCACACGCAGCCCCGTCGTCACCGCTTCCTCGAGGGACAAACGGATCGTATCTGTCGAGGGAGCGGGGCGCTGAGCGATCGCGGGAACCGACGCCGCAAGCTGGATCACGCCGCTCAGAAGAGCGATCGAGCGGTACATCATGTCTATAGTATACGGGCCTTTGCGAGCCGACGTTGATTGTCCGTCTCTAGCGCGCAAAGGGTGCCACGATCGCCGTTGTGCCCCGTTCCAAGAAGTGTTATTCAAGCCGCGACCCCACAGGGCGTCCCCCAAGCGCCGGAGGCGCGTAGATGCACGGAATCTCGTGGAGTGGTGGGCGAATCCTCTTTCTCGCCGCCGTCGCTGCCTGCTCACCGCGACAAGCCAACACGGCGGCCAGCCCCGCCCGCCAAGCCGAGGCCGGCGCGATGAATCAGAACATGGATGCGACTGCCTGGCGTTCCCTCGTCGATGCGTCTGCGTGGCGGTCATACCACGGCCAGACGGTACCGGCGACGTGGCGCGTCGTGAACGGCGTGCTCGCGAAGGACGTTCCCACGGAAGACATCATTACGCGCGACCAGTTCGGCGATTTCGAGCTCAGCTTCGACTGGAAGCTGTCGCCGGGCGGCAACGCGGGCGTCTTCTACCGCGGCACCGAGGAATACGACCACATCTACTGGAGCGCGCCGGAGTACCAATTGCTCGACGACGCGCGGCACCCGGACGGCCGGAACAGGCTGACGTCCGCGGGTGCGGCGTACGCGCTGTATCCGTCACCCGCCGGCGTTGTGAAGCCGGCCGACGAGTGGAATGCGGGGCGCATCCTCGTTCGGGGCGCTCACGTGGAGCACTGGCTCAACGGCGTGAAGACCGCCGAATACGAGCTGTGGAGCCCTGATTGGGAAGCGAAGGTCAAGGCCAGCAAGTTCATCGACTATCCGAACTACGGCCGTGCGAAGCGCGGCTACATCGCGATCCAGGGTGACCACGAGGGACAGCTGCAGCTGCGCAACATCCGCATCCGGGAGCTGAGATGATCCGAGCGCGCCTCTCCGCGATGATGTTCCTCCAGTACTTCATCTGGGGCGTCTGGTTCGTCACGATGGGCACGTATCTGGGGCAGACGCTCAAGTTCAGCGGTACGCAGATCGGAAACGCGTACGGCGCGATGGCGATCGCGGCGATCGTCAGCCCGTTCTTCATGGGCGTGATCGCCGACCGCTTCTTCGCGAGCGAGAAGTTGCTCGCGATCCTGCACCTCGTCGGCGGCATCGTGATGTGGTTCGTCTCGATGCAGACCAGCTGGAGCAGCTTCTACCCGCTGCTGCTGCTGTACGCGCTGTGCTACATGCCCACGCTGTCGGTCACCAACGCGATCTCGTTTCACAACGTTCGCGATCCGGCGCGCGATTTCCCCGTGATTCGCGTGCTGGGCACGATCGGCTGGATCGTCGCGGGCACGATCGTCGGAAAGTTCCTGCACGCGGACGCGCAGTCGCTGCCGATGAAGATCGCGGCCGGCGCATCGGTCGTCATGGCGGCGTTCTCGCTCGCGCTGCCGCACACGCCACCGAAGGCGGCGGGCGCGCCGTTCAGCGCGCGAGACGCGATGGGCCTCGACGCCCTCCAGCTGCTGCGCAACCGCGACTTCCTGATCTTCGCCATCGGCAGCTTCCTGCTCTGCGTTCCGCTGCAGTTCTACTACACGTTCACGAATCTCTTTCTCAACGAGATCGGCGCGCCGGAGCCCGCGTTCATCCAGACGTTCGGGCAGTGGTCGGAGATCGGCTTCATGCTGCTGCTCCCACTCGCGCTGCGGCGATTTGGCATCAAGGGCATCATGCTCGGCGGCATGCTCGCGTGGGCGCTGCGATACTTCGCGTTCGCGAACGGCAATCCGTCGTCGAGCATGTGGCTGCTGTACGCCGGCATTCTGCTGCACGGCATCTGCTACGACTTCTTCTTCGTCGCGGGCCAGATCTACACCGACGAGCGCGCGGGCGAGCGGATCCGCGGCGCCGCGCAGGGATTCATCAACTTCGTCACCAACGGCGTCGGCTATCTGCTCGGCGCATACGTCTCGGGCGCCGTCGTGAGTCGCTACACGACGGGAACGGGACACGACTGGAAGGCCATCTGGACCATCCCGGCCACGATGGCCGTCGTTGTCTTCATCCTTTTCGCGATCACGTTCCGGCCACGCGTGCCGCAGCGCCAGGCGAGCGGCGCGAGCATCCCGCCGGCCCAGCCGCCGGTGACCGCGTGAGCGCGCCGATCGGCCGACGAAAGTTCGTCGAGGACGTCGGCAGAGCCGCTGCGTCAGCGTCGCTGTTCAACATCGTGCCGCGGCACGTGCTCGGTGGTCCCGGCTACACGCCACCGAGCGCGCTGCTGAACATCGCGGTGGTCGGCGGGGGCGGCATGGGGAGCAGCAACGCCGAGGCGGTCGCGACCGAGAACCTCGTGGCGTTCTGCGACGTCGATCCGGCGTACATGCAGCGCCAGATCATGGGCGATGGTCGCGACACGCGACCGCCAAGCCAATCGCGCGTGATGTTGCGCGACAAGTTCACCAAGGCGACGAAATACGTCGACTTCCGCGAGATGCTCGCGAAGCAGCGCGACCTCGATGCCGTGATCGTCGCGACGCCGGACCACATGCACGCGCTGGTGGCTGCGGCCGCGATGCGCGCGAAGAAGCACGTCTACGTGCAGAAGCCGCTCACGTGGTCGGTGTACGAGTCGCGCCTGCTCAAGCGCCTCGCGAAGGAGAACAAGGTCGTCACGCAGATGGGCAATCAGGGGCACTCGCGCGATGGAACGCGGCGGATCGTCGAGTGGGTACGCGCCGGAGTCATCGGCGACGTCAAAGAGGTCCACGTCTTTACGGATCGGCCCGCGCGATTCTGGGCGCAGGGGCTTCCGCGACCAGCCATCGCCACGCCGCAGACCGATGGTGCCGCGGCGGCAGTGCCCAGCGCGGCGCCCGCGGTGATGACGCGGGGCAACGTCGGCGAGATGCGTCGCGCACTGGCCGCGGCGATGGGCGCTGCCGACCGAACGATGCCGCAGGGCCTGCGCTGGGATCTGTTTCTCGGACCGGTCGCCGAGGACATCCCGTATCATCCCGTCTATCACCCGTTCACATGGCGCGGCTGGGTGGACTTCGGCGTCGGCGCGCTTGGCGACATGGGCGCGCACCTGATCGACCAGGCGTACTGGGCGCTCGATCTCACGCAGCCGACGAGCATCGAGGCCACGTCGTCGCTGTGGGGTGTCGACGTGATCCCGCCGCCGCCGGGATCACCGAGCGACGCGCGTCCCACGCAGAAGCAGGTGTCGTATCCGATGGCGACGACCGTTCACTACCATTTCGCGGCGAACGGAAAACGCCGTCCGGTGAGCATGTACTGGTACGACGGGGGGTTGTATCCGCCGCGCCACGAGCTAATCCCGGACGAGCTCGTGCTGTCCTCCGAGGGTGGAGGCATTCTCGTCGGCGACAAGGGTGTGCTCGTCCACGAGACGTACGGCGACAACCCGCGTCTCTTTCCCGTGTCCGTCGCCGAAGAAGCGGCGGCGGTGCCGCGCACCCTGGAGCGCATCCCCGATCGGCACGAGATGAATTGGGTGCGCGCGTGCAAGGGCGAGACGACGGCGTCCACTCCGTTCGAGTACGGTGCCTCGCTCAACGAGACGATGCTCCTCGGCATCGCCGCGCTGCGCGCCGGCCAGGGCCGCAAACTGTACTACGACGCGGAGAACATGCAGTTCACGAACGCGCCGGACGCGAACAAGTTCCTCACGCGAGAGTATCGGCCGGGATGGGAGCTCTGAGCCTGTCATCCTGAGCTTCGCTCAGGATGACATCTAGCGAGGGGTGTGGACCGCGTCGCGGCGGGGATTCCATGTCCCCTGCGCGACGGCGGGAACGAACTGATCGAGCCCCTTGGGCGGGAAGTCGATCGTCTTTCCCGACTCCGCGCTCTTGTACGCAGTCATCAGGATCTGCACGACCTCGAGGCCGTCGTCCCACGTGAGCAGCGGCTCTTCCTTGCCGAGAAAGACGCGGGTGAAGTGACGGTCCTCGGCTTCGTAGCCGTAGGCCGCTGCCTCACTCGGAACCACGGGCATCTGCCCGACCTCGGCGTTCTGCTTCTCGACGAGATCTTCGCCCGCCTTGCCCTGCACCTCGCGGCTGAAGAAGAGCTTCAGCCCCGAGTCGAGCGAGTTCCACTGCATGGAGTACTCGGGGCCGAGCAGCTCCGCGGACAAACGGAGCCCGGCGCCGATGTAGCTCCACGACGTGGAGGCCTCGCCGATCGCGATGGCTCCGTCGCGTGTCTCGAACTCGATGGTGACGCTCGCGAAATCCTCGGACGGCGTTTTCGCGTAATTCACCCCGCCCATCGTCTTCGCCAGCCGTTTCGCGTATTCGGGACGCGACCACTTGAGGCTCGCGATATGGCCTGTGACGCGGACCGGCGTCACGGTGCTCAGCGGCTCGCCCGGCTTCGTGAGCAGATGGCGCACGACGAGCGCGGAGTGGCACATCATGTCGTTCAGGACGCCGCCACCCTGCAGGTCACCCTTCCAGAACCACGGCATGTGCGGGCCGCTGTGCTCCTCCGCGGCGCGCGCGAGATACGGACGCCCCGTCGTCGCCGCCCCGCGCGCCCAGATGAGATTGCGCCCGGCCTCGACGTGCGGCGCGAACAGCTGGTTCTCGAGATAGCCGTGTTTGATCCCGACGCGGTGGATCAGCTTCGAGATGTGCCGCGCTTCGGCGACGTTGCGCGCGAGGGGCTTCTCGCACGCGATGCCTTTGAGCTCGCCCTTTCCGCTCTCCAGCGCCTTGACGATCTCCTCGACGTTCTCGATGCGCGCGTGATTCGGGCCGGTGAGCCAGATGGCGTCGATCGCGGGATCCGCGACCATGTCGGTGATCGTGCCGTACGCCTTCGCGTTGCCGATGTCGAGCTTTTTCGCGAAGGCGGCGGCGCTCTCGGCGTTCTTTCTGTTGGGGCTCCAGACGCCGAGGACGTTCGCGTCCCGCACGGCCCGAAAACCCTGCATATGGAACTTCGCGTTGAAGCCGCTGCCGACGAACCCTACACCGAGTGGTTTCTGCGAAGCAGTCATTTTGTCGGAGTGGCGCGGGATCCCATGACGTCGTAGCTGACGCCGAGCTTCGAGAGTGCGGCCGGCGGGCAGCCGTCCCAGCGCGGATTGAAGACGTTGCCGATGTACTGCACGTCGCGCCATCCCATGGCGGTCGAAAAGAAACCCGACGCCGTGAGATCGCGGAAGCGGTTGAAGAAGGCGACGCCATGGCTCATCTCCGCGCGCGCCTTCTTCGGCCACGCGATGTCGTCGAGGATCTGGCGCCGCTGCGCGTCGGTCGCCTCGAGGAAGGTCCTGCTGAAGCGGCTGCGCGCCTCGTTGTCGAGCCAGGCGAGCCCGCCGCGCATCGCGATCTTGCTCGTCTCGCTCGCGTCCTTGTCCGCGAGCAGAACATCCATGAACTCCGGCACCTTGGCGTCCGTCGCGCTCCCCGATCGCGCGTCGCGCGGAATCACGTAGTCGGCGAGCATGCGGACGGTGCGCCACTCGTGCGCGGTGAAGAATTTCGGGACGTAGGGTTGTCCCTGCTCGAGGGACTCGAGCGCGCGCACGGTGCGCTCGAGCTGAGGCTCGCCGACGTCGAGCAGGCTGGCCACGGACACGACGGCGAACGCCTTCAGCGCGTCTCTGCGGGTGATGTCGTTCATGGACTGCAGATCCCTCCCCTTCGCTTCGCTCAGAGTCGGGATGACGGCAACCTGCAGATCCTTCGCTTCGCCCCGGATGACATTCGCCTGTTGTCGCATCACAGTGCCCCCGACTTGCGTTGCTCGGCGATGTAGTCCGACGTGCGCCAGGCCAGCGCCATGATGGTCCACGTCGGATTCTTGTCGGCCTGCGACACGAAGGGACCGCCATCGGCCACGAAGAGGTTCTTGCAGTCGTGTGCCTGGCAGTTCGCATTCAGCACGGACTTGCCCGGATCGTCGCCCATGATCGTGCAGCCCAGCTCGTGGATGATCTGGCCGCCGAGCGAGATGTTGTAGCCCTGCTCCTTCGTCGGCATCGGCTGGAAGACCTGTCCGCCCATCTCGGCGATGAGCGCGCGGAAGGTCTCGTGCATGTGCTTCACCTGGTTGTACTCGTAGTCCGTCCACTTCCAGTGGAAGCGCAGCACGGGAATACCGAAGCGGTCGACGACGCTCGGGTCGATCTCGCAGTAGCAGTCGTCATTGGGGATCTGCTCGCCTCGCCCCGAAAAACCGATCGTCGCGCCGTAGTACTGGCGGTAGTCCTCCTTGAGCTGCTGCCCATAGCCGCCGCCGGGCGGGTAGCGCTGGATGCCTCCCATGAAGCCGGCACCCGGCGGGTACAGCCCGCCCCAGACCTCGATGTGATAGCCGCGCGGAAAGTCGAGCTTCCTGTTGTCGACCCACCACGGCATGTAGACGTGCATGCCGCCGACGCCGTCCTCGTTGTGCGGCACGTGATCCATCATCGCGGGGATGAACCCCGCGAGGTCGGTTCCCGTCGTGTCCGTGAGATACTTGCCGACTTTGCCGCTGGAGTTCGCGAGGCCCTGCGGGAACTTCGACGACCTGGAGTTCAGCAGGATGCGCGCGGATTCGCACGCACTCGCGGCGAGCACCACGATCCGCGCGCGAACGTGGCGATCCTGCCCCGTGCGCTTGTCGATGTACGACACGCCGGTCGCGAGCCCGTCGCTGCCGATCGTCACTTCGCGCGCCATCGCGTTGGTGACGAGCGTGAGCCTGCCCGTCGCGATCGCGGGCGCGATGAGCACGTCCGGGCTCGAGAAGTTCGCCTTCACGGTGCAGCCGCGGTTGCATTGGCCGCAGTAGTGACACGCCTGCCGTCCATTGATCGCCTGCGTGATGATCGACAGCCGCGACGGGATGCAGGTGACGCCGAGCTTGTCCGACGCCTTCTTGACGAGCAGCTCGTAGCACCGCGGCTTCGGCGGCGGCTGGAAGATGCCGTCCGGATGATTGCGCAGGCCCTCGTGGGTGCCGAAGAGGCCGATGAGCCGGTCGATCCGGTCGTAGTACGGCGCGACGTCGTCGTACGAAATGGGCCAATCGTCTCCAAGCCCGTCCTTCGACTTGCCCTTGAAGTCGTCGGGTCCGAAGCGCAGCGAGATGCGTCCCCAGTGGTTCGTGCGGCCGCCCAGCATGCGCGCGCGCCACCAGCGGAAGCGCTGACCCTCGGCGACCGTGTACGGCTCGCCTTCGATCTCCCATCCGCCGTCGCACGCGTCAAATTCGCCGAAGGGACGCGTCTTCGTCGCGGCGCCGCGACGCGGCGACGCATACGACGGCACGAGCATCTGCGAGTTGCGCGACGCGAACCATTCACCGCCGGCTTCCAGCACGACCACGCGTGCGCCCGCCTTCGTCAGCGCGTACGCCGCCATGCCGCCGCCGGCGCCGGAGCCGACGATGCACACGTCGTACGTCTCCCGGCGTGTTCCCGCCGCCGATGCCGCGGCCTGGGGGGCTTGCGGCATCAGAACTCCAGCTTCTCGAGGTACGCGAAGCTGTTGCGCGCGAATTCGATGGGATTCGGTGGGTCGTCGTGCTCGACGAAAACGTGCTCGACGTCTGCGTCCGCGCGCAGCACGCTGGCGAAATCGATCGTGCCACGGCCAACGTCCGTCTGGTCGTGTTTCGGCGCGCCCGCCGAATCCTTGATGTGCAACATCGTGAAGCGACCCGGATAACGCTGCACGTAGGCGCGTGGGTCATGCCCCGCGTTCACCGCCCAGTACAGGTCGAGCTGGAACTTCACGAGATCGGGCTGCGTGTTCGCCAGCAAGACATCGAGCGGGATCTGAGCGCCGACCGGCCGAAGCTCGAAGTCGTGATTGTGATACGCGAACTTGAGGTTGCGCGCCTTGAGACGGTCGGCGATCTCGTTGAGCTCCTGCGCGAGGCGCTTCCAATCGTCGGGTGTCTTGCCCCGCGCCGACTCTTCCAGCCAGGGCATGGTGACGTACTCGTGTCCCATGATTCGCGCTGCATCGGCGACCGCGCCGAGCTGGGTGCGCAGCGAGTTGAGGTCGATGTGCGCCGAGGGCGACGTCAGCCCGTTCTTGTCGAGGATGGCGCGGATGGCGGTCGGCGTACGGTTATAGTAGCCCGCGAACTCCACCTTCTTGTAGCCGATGCCGGCGAGCTGCGCGAGCGTGCCCTCGAAATCCGTCGCGAGCACCTTGCGCACCGCGTACAGCTGGATGCCGATGCCGCTCAGACGTCGCCGGGCGACCGCCGCCCCCACGGCTTCCGTGTCCGAGGCGGATGGGCGGCACATGAGCGTGCCGGCCATGGCGCCCATCGAGGCGATGAACGTCCGTCGGTTTAGCACGGCGCAATTATGGCCCGTGCCGGAAGGGTGCGTAAGTCCCTGTCATTTCGAGCGCAGCGAGAAATCTGCAGTCAATCGAACTGCAGATCCCTCACTTCGTTCGGGACGACGGCTGGGTCTTTCGGGTGACTACTTGGCTTTCACGACGGCGCGCAGCGACTCGTAGACGCGCGAGTCGAGCAGGCGGCCGACCTGATTGCCGAGATGATCGAGGGCCTGCTCCTGCGTGATCGCGTCACGGTATGCGCGGCGCGACGTCAGCGCGTCGAACGCTTCCGCCGCGGCGAGAATGCGCCCGCCGATGGAGATCAGCTCGCCGCTGATGCCGCGCGGATACCCGCTGCCGTCCCAGCGCTCGTGGTGGTCCGCGATATACGTGACGGCGCGTGCGATGTGCTGCCAGGGCTTGAGGATCTCCATCCCGATGCGCACGTGCTGCTTCACGAGGTCGTATTCATCCGGCGCGAGCGGCGCCGGCTTGTTCATGATGCTCTCGATGATCGCGATGTTGCCGACGTCGTGCAGACGCCCCGCGATGCGCACGTCCTCGACCACGTCCGGCGCCAGGCGCATGTCCTCGGCGATCGACGCCGCGAGGTCGCCGACGCGCTTGGAGTGGCCGCGCTGAAACACGTCGCGCGCTTCCATGGCGTTCACCAGCGCCTCGACCGTCGTGACGGCGAGATCGCGCAGCTGCGATTTCTCCTTTTCCAGCTCCATCGTGCGCGCCGCAACTTCGGCGCGAACCGCGTGCTCGAGCTGCCGCTGCTCCTTCATGTTCTCGCGCTTCTGGAGCGCGCGCACGATCGCCTCGTACAGGTGCTGCAGCTCGATGGGCTTCGTGAGATAGTCGAGAACGCCCTGCGCCATCGCCTCCGTCGCCGTCGGCGCGTCGTTGACGGCCGTCAACATGACGATGCCGAGATCCGGATTCGTCTCGCGCGCGACGGGCACGATCTCGACACCGGAGAGCCCCGGCATCCGCACGTCGCAGAGCATGAGATCGAAGCGCGACTCGGCGAGCTTCTCGAGGGCCGCGTCGCCCGATTCGGCCGTCGCGACGTCGAAGCCCCGCGTGCGCAGATACTTCGCGAGCACGAGGCGGATAGTGTCCTCGTCGTCGACCACGAGGATGCGGGCGGGCTGCTTGGGCTGCGGTGCGGACATGTACCGACTGTGCTCGAGGGCAAGAGACGTCATGCAATCCTGCCGGCATCGATGGTGGGATTGGAGGCGCGCGCCGGCATCGCCGCGCGCGGCAGGACGAGCGTCAGCGTCGTACCGTCCTGTTTGGAGCTCTGGTGCTCCAGACGACCGCCGCAGCTGCGCGCAATGCTCGCGACCAGCCCGAGGTCGGGCGCGTCGTTCGACACACGCGCCGCGTGATCGCGGTGGAACGGCGCGTCGAGATACTGCGGTGCAAGATCGGGAGCGTTCCCCGGTCCGGAATCCGTGATGGCGACGGCGACTTCCTTGGGGCCGCACTCCGACACGCGCACGCCGATGCTGCGGTTGACCGTGCCGTGGGACTGCAGCTCCGCGAATCGCAGTGCGACGAGGATCGCGTGCTCGAGGCGGCCGAGGTTCGCCCGAACGGGCACGAAGCCCGGCGACAGATCGAGATCGATGGCGATTCCCATCTCGCGGATTGCGTATCCGCGGAAACGCAGCAGCTGTTCGACGACGGCATTGAGGTCCAGCACGCCGTCCTGTGCCTGAGCATCGCGCTGAAACGCGAGCAGGTCCCCGACCACGGTGAACGCGCGCGTGAGCTCCTGCATCAGCTGGCGCACGGCGGCGCGATGGGCGTCGTCGTTGAGATCGTCGACGAGGAGCTGGGCGATGGCGGAGGCGCCGGTGAGCGGATTCGCGATCTGGTGCGCCATCCCCTCGAGAACTGACTCGACCGATCGCGCGGCCAGGGCCTGTCGCCGCACATCCAGCTCCAGGCGGGACGCGAGCGCCTGCATCACGGCAGCGGCGGCGTCGAGAATGCCGGCCAGCTCGGTGTTGCGGAGGATGTCCGAGCCAGAGGTCGCGTCGCCGAACAGGAGGGCACCGACAACACGCCCGTCGGCGCGCAGAGGAAGGAGAAACGCGCCGCTCGCAGGATCGACGCCCGCACCCCCGTTGAGGGCGAACTGGGGCGCGAGTTGGCCCGGCCACTGACGCGGCGCCCCGTCCTCGGCGAGAACGTGCAGCGTGATGCCATCACGGTCTCGCAATGCCAGAGCGACAGGAGCCTGGTCCGCGATCGGGCGCAAAACCGCGAGAAGCTGTTCCGCGCCGTGACGAGCACTCTCGGCGCTCAGCAGTACGCCAAGAACGGATGCCTCGATGTCGGAGGCCGCGGGCGCCACGGCTGGGTTGGCCATGCCGATAGTATCGGCGCGACCGGGCTCGACTTAAGTGCCTGCGGGTTTAGGGACTTAGTCGCCGACGAACTGGACGTCCACCGCGCTCTTGATGACGCCCGCCGCTACGCCGTGCGCGAGGAATTGTCGGACGGCCTCCCGGCCACGCTCGCCATAATCGAGCGTCCAGTCGTTCACGTACATGCCGACGAAGGTATCCGCCTTGGAGCGATCGAGCCCCCGCGCAAACTTCATGGAATGGTCCAGCGCAGCCCGCCTGTGGTCCAGTCCATAGGCGATACTGTCGTGAAGGTGGCTCGAAATCGTGCTAATAAGCGGCTCGCCAATGTCACGCCGGATCACGTTTCCACCCAGTGGAAGCGGCAGACCGGTCTGCTCGAACCACCACGCGCCCATGTCCGCGACGAGATGCAGGCCGCGGTCGGCATAGGTCAGCTGGCCCTCATGGATCAGCAGGCCCAGGTCCACGCCGCCGCTTACGACCGCATCCTCGATGCGATCGAAGGGGGTGACGACCGGCTCGAAGGTCGGCTCGAACAGTCGCAGGGCCAGGTACGCACTGGTCATCAGCCCCGGGACCGCGATGCGCCTGCCCTTCACATCCGAGGCCCGCATTGGGCGCCGCGCTACGAGCCGCGGGCCATACCGGTCCCCCATGGACGCGCCGTGCGGCAGCAGCGCGTACCGCTCCGACACGTACGCATATGCGTGAATCGACACCGCGGTGACCTCGAGCTCGCCGCGGAGCGCGCGTTGGTTGAGGGTCTCGATGTCCTGCAGCTCGTGGACGTACCGCAGATCGCCGGTGTCGATCTTTCCCTCGGCGAGCGCGTAGAACATGAACGCGTCGTCCGAGTCGGGGCTGTGGGCAACGTGAATCGTCCGCATCAGCGTTCTCCGTTCGCGCGGCGGAATTCGGTGAGTGCAAGCTCGATGTCGTTCTCGTGCAACAGGTACTCCGGCACCTGCTTCTGCCGTTCAGCGCGTTCCGCCCGCGCCAGCCGCCGCAGAAAGTCGCGCGAGGCTGCGTCCTCCCGACGCATCGCCGCCGCGCGCGATGCGAGCACCAATCCGAGGAGGTGCCGTGGGTTCTGGCGCAGGATCGTATCGGCCTGCGCGGACGCGAGTTGCGCGTCGCCCGCGACCTCGCCGAGGCGGCCGAGGTCGTAGCGCTGATCGATGGTGAGGTCGCCGAGTGCTTCGTATGCCTGCATGGCCATCGGCAGGAAGAAGCGCACCGTATCTACGCGCCCACGCTCGGCGGCGGCCATGATCCGGTCGTACAGCCGTTCCGCGCGCTGCGCCGGCGTGAGCGACGAGATGTCCGGCGCCCGTCCGCTTGGCGCTCCGGCGGGCATGGGCGACGCCACGCCCGCCGCTTCGCTCACACGCGCGCGCCCAAAGCGCTGTCCGGCGGCGAGGGCGATCACGGCGAGGAGCGCGATGCCAGCGACCGACCACGGGAGCGCGTTGCCGACCCCGGACCGACGCTCTGCCGCAACGGGAGCCGCGCCGGCGGGCGTGCCGCAACGGTGGCAGAATCTGGCGCCGGCTGTCAGCGGAGCACGACATGCGGCACACGCCGCTCCAGCGAGCGGCGCGCCGCAATTCGGACAGAACCTTGCCCCCGGGGCGGCGTCGGTGCCGCAGGACGGGCAACGCGTGGTCATCGGCGGAAATCTAGCGCCGGCGACCACGCGTCCGGACTTACTGCGTGTGTCTGCCGCCCGGCGCGGAGATGCCCTCGACCGTGTGCTCCGCCTTCTTGTCGTCGGCTTTCCGCACGATATCCGCCTGAGCGACGATGCCGACGAGCGAGCCGCGCTCGTCGACGATCGGAACGCGACGCACCTGCTCGGAGGACATCGTGTCCATCGCGTCGTCGACGTCGGCGTCGGGCGTGCAGGTCGCGACGTTGCCGCTCGTCATCACCTGGACGACGGCGGTGTCCGCGTCGAGGCCCTCGGCGACGATGCGAATGGCGATGTCACGATCGGTGATCACGCCCAGCAACCGACGCGAGCCCTCGCCCTCCACGACGGGGACGATTCCCACGTCTTCGTCCTTCATGATGCGTGCAGCTTCGCGCGCCGTAGCATTCGGAGTCACAAAGCTGGGATCCGGCGTCATCACGTCCTGAATCTTCATGCCTGCCTCGTTATGTATGCTGCCTGACAGGCGGCAAACGGCATGCCGATGATAGGCGGGAGCCGCGAGGTTGGAGGCGGGAGGCGGGAGGCGGCACGCAAGGAACGCAAACGAAGTAATTTCGGGGCCGTCAGCGTCTCCAATCTCCAACCTCCAGCCTCCAGCCTCCCGGCTCCCGCCTCCCGCCTCACAGCCTCCCGCAGTGTCCTCACGCTCCCTGACGCCCGACGTTCGCGGCGCGACCGCGAAAGACATCCTCGAGCTGACGCGCAAGTTGAACGTCCGTTCGATGCGCCTGCAGTTCACGGACATCCTCGGCGTCAACAAAAACGTCGAGATCCCGGCTTCCCAGTTCGAGAAGGCGCTCGCCGGTGACATCATGTTCGACGGGTCCTCGATCGAAGGCTTCGTGCGCATCGAGGAAAGCGACATGCTGCTCTCGCCGGACCTGTCCACCTTCCGGCTGTTCCCGTGGGGCGCCGCGGACGCGCGCATCGCACGCCTGATCTGCGACATCAGGCTTCCGAACGGCGATGACTTCGCCGGCGACCCGCGCGGCGTCCTGAAGCGCACGATCGCGCGCGCCGCGACGATGGGCTTCACGATGAACGCGGGGATGGAGGCGGAGTTCTTCCTCTTTCGGCCAACGGCGGACGGCGGCGCGAGCACGAACACGCACGACGTCGGCGGCTACTTCGATCTCGCCCCGGCGGACCTCGGCGAAGACGCGCGGCGCTCGATGGTGGACCAGCTGGAACAGATGGGGTTCGAGGTCGAGGCGTCTCACCACGAGGTAGCGCACGGACAGCACGAGATCGATTTCCGGTACGCGGACGCGCTGCTGACGGCCGACAACCTCGCGACGTTCCGCTTTGTCGTGAAACATGTCGCGCACGAATTCGGCCTCATCGCGTCGTTCATGCCGAAGCCGATCTTCGGGCAGAACGGCAGCGGGATGCATACGCATCAGTCACTGTTTCGCGGCAAGGACAACGCGTTCTGGGACCGGGACGCGGAGTGGCAACTGTCCCGGACCGCGCTGCATTACATCGGCGGGCTCCTGCAACACGCGCGCGCGATGTGCGCGATCACCAACCCGCTCGTGAACTCCTACAAGCGTCTCGTGCCGGGCTACGAGGCGCCGGTGAACGTGGCGTGGTCGATGCGCAACCGCTCGCCGCTGATCCGTGTGCCGGAGCGCCGCGGCCCGGGCACCCGCATCGAGCTGCGCATGCCCGACCCATCGGCAAATCCGTATCTCGCGCTGACCGTCATGCTCGCCGCTGGCCTCGACGGTGTGGCGACGACCGCGGACTGGCGCGAGCCGGTCAACGAGAACATCTGGGAGATGAGCCATCGCGAGCGCCGCCGCTTGCGGATCGACGACCTGCCGCACGATCTCAACGAAGCCCTGGACGAGCTCGAAAAGGATCAGCTCATCACCGGCGCGCTGGGCGAGCACGTCACGAGGCACTTCGTCGAGGCCAAGCGCCAGGAGTGGCGCGACTACATCACGCAGGTCACCGACTGGGAACGGGAGAACTACCTCCTCAAATACTGAGGACCTCTGCGATATCCCGGCCGGGACATGGATGCTCCCTCGCCGGCGCCGCGCGCCAGTGTCGTAATGCTGAGGGCCGCGGCGCGATACGCGAAGCGAACCAGATCACCGGCGACCGGCTGCGCACCGAGAATCACCTCCGTGCGGCCGGAGAACGCTTCGACGTAGAAGCTCGTCGGCTGGCCTGACGCCGGCATCCAATTCACGTTGAACGCCGCCGTTCCCGCAAAATCGGGAATGGTCACGTCCCACGATGCCGGGGTTCCACCGAGATACGCCGCGGACACGGTGACGTTGACGTTGCGGCCGGCGCTCTGCTGCCCCTGGAAATAGCCGAAGCGCACGGACGTGTCGTATTCGCCCTGCGACGCCACGACGCCGCGTATGCGACTGTACGGCGTCGACGTCACGATGCTCATCGTCGGCGTGTTCTGCCGCGGGCCGAGCGTCACGGTCTGATTCGCCGGCGCGCTGCTGTACAGCGCATACGCGTGGCCGATGATCAGGGTCGACGATTCCTGGAACGCGTCCACGAACAGCTCGTGGGTATCGCCCGAGACCATCGACGATGCGGGCACCGACAGCAGCGTCGACGACGGCACGGTCGCCGACGCGGTCGTTTTCAGGGCGGCGGACTGGAGGCCGTTGAAGGTCGACGTCCGGCTCCAGAACGTGTTCTGCATCTCGATCGAATCCGCGGCTTCGGCGCCCGTGACGTTGAGTGTCGTCGACACGGTCGCCACTGCTTCGCTTCCGGCAAAGTCGAGAGCGGGGATCGACGCGCCGGACGCCAGGTCCACGTCGCGCCGAATGATCACGCGATCGGCGGCGAAGAACGGTGCGTCCACAGGTCCGGACGTCGTGCCGCGGGACGCGACGAGATCCAGCGCGCGCGCGTTCACGTTCGGCAGCGTGTACGACGTGTTCGTCGAGGGCGTCGCCAATGACACGCCCATCGCGACCTTCGCCACCTGATTCGTGCCCAGCCCCGCCACGCTGCCCGACAGGCTCTTCGTGCCGCCGCAGTCGCGATTCGTCATCACCGACAACTCGGTGCGCGTCGCGTAAAAGATGTCGGCGACCGTCTGATTTCCGCGCTGAAATACGAGCGCGACGCCAAGGCGGTTGGTCGCGTCGAAGGTAAACGCGGTTCCCGTCAGCGTCGCCTGCTTCCACGCAAACCCCTCGTTCTGATAGGCCACCCAGATCGGGAAATCGGTGACGCAGAACGACAGCGTGAGGGACGCCATCGACGGGGCGCCAACGACCGTGACGGTGACCGTGGTCGTCTGATTCGGGAATCCCGGCGACGTCGCCGTGATGGTGATCGGATACGAGCCCGTGGCCACGCTGGCCGAAGCAGACAGCACCATCGTCGCGACGCTCGTCGTCGTCGGCGCGGTGACGAAGGACGCAGTGATGCCCGGGGGCAGGCCCGTTGCCGCGAGGTCGACGCTGGAGGCATTGCCCCCGCTTCGCACAATACGAATCGTGCTCGTGCCTCCGCCACCCTGCGCGACGCTCAACGCGGGGTCCACGCTCGACACCGTGAAGGAGCCGGTCGCGGTGACCGTGACCTCGAGCGGGACGGTCTGCTCCGCGATACCCTCACCTTTGGCGCGAACAGTCAGCGTCGTCTTGCCGGGGATGGCCGAACCGCTCGCGGTGATCTGAAGGTTCACGCTCGGCGTCGCCTTCTCGACCGAGCTGGGTGAGACGAACGCCGTCACGCCGGGCGGCGCTCCTTCCACGGTGACCGTCACGGTCTTGTCGAACTTCGTCCGCTTGATGGCGATGGGGACGGTGACGCTCGAGCCCTGCCCGACGTTCGCGGTCGTCGCCGACGGGGTCAGCTCGACCTTCGGCTTCGGAGAGCCGGTGATCGCGTCGCACCCCGACAGGACCGCCGCCGCGAGAAAAACCCGGGGCACACCACGAATGGACCGACGCATAAAACACCGTCTCCGCCGCACAAGGAAAGCAAAGCTCGGCGCACTCCTCCGCGGTGCGCGCCGAGCCTGTACGAAACGATTTCCCAAACTACGTCATTGTATACAACAACCGCCAGAGGAGTTCCGTCACACGGGGAACAGCATCTCGCGGTACTTCGGAAGCGGCCAGCAATCGTCGTCCACGACGCCCTCCAGGGCATCGCAGGCCGCGCGCACGCTGGCGATGGCCTCCGCGCCGTCGTTCGTGAGGAATTCCGCGCACTGCTCGAGCGTCTCGTGCATCCCTTCTGCCTTCGTGATGACGCGTTCCAGGACGGCACGCTGCTTCTGCAGGTCCTTGATCATCTTGCCGACATTCGTCGCCGCTTCGACTTGCGGGACGACCGTCACGCGCGCGGTTTTCGCCTGAGCGGCCGCTTCGAGAAGCTGCCCCGAGTAACTGAATGCGGCCGGCAGCACGAGGGTGTCCACGAGCTCGCGCAGGGTGTGGAGCTCTATCAGCATGTCCTTGATGTAGCGCTCGAGACGAACGTGGAAGCGCGATTCCAGCTCTGCCTCGTTGAGGATGCCGAGTCCGACGAGGCACTTCTTGGTCGTCTTCGTCGTGAGCTGCGCGAGCGCCTCCGGCGTGCGCCGGAAATTCGGCAGGCCGCGCTTCGCCGCCTCCTTCACCCATTCGGCGGAGTAGTTGTTTCCCTCGAAGCGAACGGGCGTGGTGTCCTTGAAGGCACGCCGCACCACCTTGAGCACGGCGTCGTCGGTCTTTGACGTCTTCTTGAGCTCGGCCTTGAGCTCCTCGGTGATGTCCCCGATCGCCTCGGCGACCGCCGCGTTGAGCAGCGCGACCGGAAAGGCGATGGACTGAGACGACCCCACCGCGCGGAACTCGAACTTCGCGCCGGTGAACGCGAAGGGCGAGGTGCGATTGCGGTCCGTCGTGTCGCGGCGGATCTCGGGAATGCGCGCGACGCCAAGCTTGATCATCTCCTCTTCGGCGCTCGCCGTGCTCTTCTCGTGAATGATCGACTCGATCATCTCGGTCAGCATGTCACCCATGAAGACGGAGATGATCGCCGGCGGCGCTTCGTTCGCGCCCAGGCGGTGCTCGTTGCCGGACGTCGCGATGCCCGCGCGCAGCATCCCCGCGTGCTTGTGCACACCGCGGAGCACCGCGGCGAGAAAGATCAGGAAGCGCAGGTTCTGATGCGGCGTGCGACCCGGCTTGAGCAGGTTGAATCCGTCGAGCTCGGGGTCGTCGGCCGCGACGGACATCGACCAGTTGCAATGCTTGCCGGATCCGTTGATGCCGGCAAAGGGCTTCTCATGCAGCAGCGCCTGGAGATCGTGGCGCAGCGCGACGCGACGGAGCGTCGCCATGACGAGCTGGTTGTGATCCACCGCGACGTCGGTCTCCTCGAAGCGCGGCGCCATCTCGAACTGGCTCGGCGCGACCTCGTTGTGCCGCGTCACGATCGGCACGCCGAGCTTGTACAGCTCGTTCTCGACCTCGGCGATGCACGCCTGGATCCGCTCGGGGATGCCCCCGAAGTAATGGTCCTCGAGCTGCTGCCCGCGCGGCGGCGGCGCGCCGACGAGCGTGCGCCCCGACATCACGAGATCGGGACGCAGCGCGAAATGCGCGCGGTCGATGAGAAAGTACTCCTGCTCCGGTCCGAGCGTGGTGTACACGCGATACACCCCCTTGTCGCCCAGCAGCTCGAGCAGGCCGATGGCTTTGGCGCTGAGGGCGTCCGAGCTGCGGAGCAGCGGCGTCAGCTCGTCGAGCGCTTCACCGTTGTAGCCCACGAACACCGTCGGAATGCACAGCGTCTTCACGCCGGCCCATTCCGCGATGAACACTGGGCTCGCGGGGTTCCACGCGGTGTAGCCGCGCGCTTCCCACGTCGCGCGCAGACCGCCCGACGGGAAGCTCGAGGCATCGGGCTCGCCCTGGACGAGCTGCGAGGCGCTGAACGACTCCATCGGCTGGCCGTCGTCGAAGGACAGAAACGCGTCGTGCTTCTCCGCGGTGAGTCCCGTCTGCGGCTGGAACCAGTGCGTGAAATGCGTCGCGCCGCGTCCGATCGCCCACTCCTTGATCACCTGCGAGACGCGCTGCGCAACGTCGAGCTCGAGCTTTTTTCCCTGACGCACGGCCGCGAGCATCTTCTGATAGACGTCGCGCGGCAACTTGTCGCGCATTTGACGCACGCCGAAGGTGTTGATCCCGAAGTAGTCGGAGACCTTCGTCGCTGGCTGTCCGTTCTGCATGATGGCGGGGGGCGTTTTGGGGGAGCGGTTGGCGAGCTCCCGGGTTACTGCCTTACGCGACTGCTGGACGGTTTTCGGCGGCATGTCAGACGGCCTCGGCGCTGGTGAGTGTGCTGAAAAACGTGCAAAAAACGCACAAATCGAGTGTCAAAAGTGCCGGATTGCCGCAGGAATTGCAACTTATGTAACCGACATTGTGCAGGATTCGCAGTTTTCTATGGACGCGTTTCCACGATGAGAGCGCCACGCATCACCGGATGCGCGGCACAGTGGTAAGGAAAGCGTCCCGGTCGCGTCGTGACGAAAAGGAAGCGCTGACCGCGCCCCAACTCCGGCGAACTCCATGCCGCCGAATCGGCTGTGGTCGTGTGGCCGAAAGCGTCGTTGTTCACCCAGACGACGCTATCGCCGACGGTCACGCGCACGTCAGGCGGTGCAAAGGCGAAATGTTCGATCGCGACGCGGCCGAGCGCGGCACGCGCTGCCAATGGCGCGGGTGCGGCGGGCGTGGACGCCCCCGACGTGCCGAGGACGCAGCCCAGCGCAATGAGGCCCGTGCCGGACGCGGCCGCCCTCATTTCTTCGACAGAACGTTCGCGCGGACCTGCTCCGCGTGCGCGAGATGCGCGGCGACGGCGGGTCGGACGTTCTTCAGGAGCGCATGCAGCTCGCTGTTGCGCGCGCGCGGCACCATGAGCTGGTCGATCGCCGCGAGGAACTTCCGGTGGTACTTCACCTCGTTCTCGATGTACGTGGAATCGAACGCGTAGCCGGTGAGGTCGCGCATCAGGTCACGGTTCGTCGCGGATTCGTCCCGCATGTCGAGACTCGCCTCGTTGTCTTCCGGTGCGAGATCGAGCTTCGACAGCAGCGACGTCACCATCCCGTTCACGCCCGTATGGTCGGTGAGCATGCGCCGCGCGAATTCCTTGATGTCGGCGCGCTCGGCGCGGGACGGCACCAGACGCGCGTAGCTGATGTCAGTGTTGTTGGACGCGAGTACCATCGCGGCGATGTTGGCGTCGTTCAGCGACGTAATCGTGCGAGGTATCGGGGCTGCCGACTGCGGGACAGCCCTCGGCGTCGCCTCCACCGGCGTGGGATTCGCAGCCACCGGAGCCGGCTCGGGCGCGGGCATTCGTTCGACCGGCTGCTGCTTCGGTGCGTTCGGATTGACTGGCTTGAAGAGACGACATCCGGCCGCAAGGGCGGCAACTGCACACAGCGAGAGCATGGCGCGGCGACGGAACATCGCGTGGTCTCCGGGTGAGGTACGACGATACTTGCTATCGCGTCTCTGCCTGCGCAAGCGGAGGCTGCTCGGCCTTGAGCACGTGTGGCGCACGCCGCCGAGCGTAGAGCTGGATCGCCTCGAGGGTGGCCATGCAGAATCCTGCCCACGCGAGGCCGATGATGATTCCCGCGATTACGTCCGATGGGAAATGGACGCCGAGGTAGATGCGCGACACGCTGATCGCGAGGATAAGGATGCCCGCGACGGAGAGCGTGATCAGCCGGTGGAGATGCCGCGCTTGCAGTCGTGCCGCGAGGTAGGCGACGGTCCCGTACACGACCGTCGCGCTCATCGCATGGCCGGAGGGGAACGACCAGCTGATCGCGTTCGTTCCCCACTCCACGATGGTGGGGCGGGGGCGCCCGAAGCCGACCTTCAGAAGGTTGTTCAGCACGATGCCACCGGCGGTTGCGATGAAGAGGAGCAACGCCGAGTACTTGTGCTTCGTCAGCCACAGGAACATCCCACTCACGGCGACGATCGCGATCACCACAGTCCCGGTTCCGAGGAAGGTCACCTCGAGCATGACCGCGTCGAGCAAGGGCGAGCGATACTCCGCCATCCATCGGAGCACGGCGTCGTCGAACGCCTGCGTCGAGCCACTGCGCACGCGTCCCGCGTACTTGGCGAACAGGTAGGTGCCCGTCAGGGCGATTGCGGCGCCCGCGCTGAGGAAGATTCCGAAGGTGGCGTAAAAATTCTGCGCGACGTGGCCGATGCCGCGGATCGCCGTGAAGAGGAAGTCCCAGAAGAGGTGCGCCCGTCCCCGGGTATCGGGCAGCCCGCGACGGTCGCCGCCGGGTTCATCGGCGGCGCGGGCGCCGGCAACGGGCGTTGGCTGGGACGTCATCTGCTTGAGAAAGTGCTGATGCTGGAATAAGTTGCGAGTTCTTCGGCGCGGTAGCCAAGTGGTAAGGCAGGAGTCTGCAAAACTCCTATTCGCCGGTTCGATTCCGGCCCGCGCCTCTCTCTCCCGGTCATCCTGAGCGAAGCGAAGGATCTAGCCGGCCCGAAGTAGATCCTTCCTCGCTGCGCTCGTCAGGATGACCCTTGGCAGTGTTTGTGCCCGTTCAGGGCAGGGTCTCGTACGGCACGAGCACAGGAACGGAATCCGGCCGCGTGCGCGGCAGCTCGTACCGATACCAGCGCCGACTTCCGAAGCGACCGCGGAGCACTTCGTTGCGGGTACCGAGGTTCATCACGTACACCGCAGGCCCGCCGACGCGGCCGTCGCGTTCGATGGTGTTGAGCAGCAGCATCGGCCCGTACGCGACGGAGTTGCGCACGCGATTGTCGATCGCGATCTCGAGCGCGCAGGCCGGCGTCATCGTGGCGTCGCTCGAGACGTGAAAGTTCGGATCGGGAACTCGTACCCTCGCCGGCGAATCCACAAATCGCCGCGCGGTGGCGGTCACGCGCGCCAGGCGGCCGGCGGTGTCGGAGCCCGCGCGCTGCTCCTCCGCGCCGACGGCGGCGATGAGCGTGCACGCGTCGCTCCGCTCGAGCAGCCGCGCGGCGTCCGCACGCGATAGACCGACGCCCCACAGCCGGCGGAGCAGTCGCGTCGCCGCGCCCTCCTGCACGAAGACGAGCGCGTTGCCGACGATTCCGCTCTGTATCTCTTCCGGCGGGTCGAGCTTCATGCGCGAACGTGAGGTGCGGAACTCTCCGGCGAGCCCCTGCACGCCAAACGGCGGCATGTGACGCAGCCACGCGACGGCGATGCAGACGGGCAGCACGGCCATCGCGACGCGCCACGGAACACCCGTCCGCAGGCGCTCGTGCGCGATGAACGGGGCGCGTGCGGTGAGGATGAGCAGCGGCGGCAGAGCGGTAAACAGGAACCGTGGCCCGATGAACTGGCCGTCGTGCCAGTAGAACGCGTACACGAGCAGCTGTCCGCCGAGCAGAGCGAAGAGAAGCAGATCCCACCGGTTCGGTCGTCGCGCGAGCAGCATGCCGGCGGCGACGACGAGAAGGATCGGCACCGGCCAGGCGGTGACGATCCAGTTGAGCTGCGTCGCGTACTTCACGCCGAGCATGAGCGCGCGCCAGGCGGTATGCGGATGTCCCGTCGGATCGTCGTGCAGCCCGAGTGAGTGGTTCGAGCCCCACAGCACCTCGTAGCCGAAGCGGAACGGATCGCCGGTCGTCATCGCGTTCGCGACGAGCAACGCTGCGACCGGCACCGCGCCCGAGGTCGTTGCGGACAGCAGAGAACGCGTCCGCGTGCTCTCGCGTGCCCTCGCCGCCGCGTAAAGCATCACCAGGCCGAGGACGGCGCTGGCGAGGACGCCATCGAGCGGACGAATCGCTATCGACGTGCCAAGGCTCACGCCGATGAGAGCCGCGCTGCGATGCAGCGTGCGACCGTCCGCTGCGTCGATCCACCTGGGGAGCGCCGCGAGCGCGAGCGTCACGAGCCACACAGTCGGCGTGTGGTTCATTTGGGTGCCGCCCATGAGAAGCAGCATCGGACTGAGCGCGAAGACGACGGCGGCGGCCCGCGCCTGCGCCTCGCCATAGGCCCGCTGCGCGAAGCGATACACATTCAACGCGCTCAGCGCTGTGAGCACCGGGTTGAGGAGCCAGGGCAGACCCACCAACACACCCACGGCCATCACCGCGGGTCCGCCGATCGGGAACTGGGACATCCAGTGCGGCCGGTCGATCATGTTGTCGATCGCGAAAAATTCCGGATTCGGATCGGGCGGCAGCGAGAGATGCCCCGCAACCAGCATGCGCGCATGCCACAGCTGCGCGATCTCGTCGGCGGTCGTGGGACGCGCGTCGAAGCTGTACCACGTGATGAAGATCGCGAGGCCGAATGTGAGGATGAGGAGCGCGCCGAGGAACCTCGCGCTCGAGACCGCCATCGCCTGTGCGGTGGCCTGCGTCCAGAAGCGCTCGAACCAATCGCCGGGGAGGGTGAGCAACGCGAGGAACGGCGCGACGAGCAGCGCCGCGCCCACGGTCCAGTAGAGAAACGCCGCCTGCAGCTGCGGCCGCACGTCGATCATGTTCAGTTGCTGGATCGACGGCTGCACGAGGAGCATCGGCGCCGGAAAGACTCCGACCATGACGAGCGCAATGGCACCGATCGCCATCCCGCGGGCGCGGCGCGGGAACATGCGCCGTAGCGCTGCGGCGAAGAGAAACAGCGCGAGCGCGTTCACGACGGCCGTGATGAGCAGGCGTATCCGCAGAGCGTCCCGCGACACGCCGTCGAAATCGCGGATGAAAGGCGTCAGCCAGATGGACGCGAGCCCCGCTCCGAGAGCCGCCGCCCCGAGAAAGCCGGACCGAACGTAGGCGTACTGCCGCACGACGAACCAGGTGAATGCTACGCCCGTGAGCGCCGCGACGAGGGCCAGCACCGTCAGCGTCTGGATGGGCCGCGTCGAGGACGCGGCCGCGGCGACCGGCACGAAGATCAGCGCGGCAGCGAGCGTCAGCTGCGCAACGCCGGCGCCTGCGCTACCGCGTCGCAGAAGCACGCCGCTGGAAGACGTAAAGGGTGGACGAGGGAAGCTTCGTGAGGATGCCGAGCAGACTGAATCGTGCCGTGTCCGAAACCACGCTGCGCGCAACCACGCTGTTCAGCGTCTGCCGCTCGACATCATCGACGACGACGATGACGCGCTGCGTTTCCGCATCGCTCACCGTGAAATAGGACCGAGGGATGCCAAGACGATCGAAGTAGTACGCGAGTGGCGCATTCGACGGCACGGCAGCGACGACGCGATCGCCCGCTCGTAATACGCTGCGCATCCGCGCGGCAGCCTCCGCCGCGTCGCGGTACGTGCCGGTGTCGTGCGACAGGAGGACGGTGCGGGACAGCACCACCGACGCAAACGCGGCGACCGCGACGCCGATCGCGATGACGGACGCGCGCGTCGAGACGAGCGCTGCCCATCGCGGACGCCGGTCCGCGACAGCGAAAATACCGGCGCCGACGAGCGCGGCTGCGATGGGCAGGATCCAGAGAAACACGCGCGGGAAGGGTGCGCGATGGTTCACGACAAGGACCCAGGCGCTCCAGACGAACGCCGCGAGCGGAATACCCACGGGGAGCCGCGAGACGCGGGAGTGATATCGCAACGCGACGAGACCGAAGAGGCCGAGCACGAACGTCGCGAGCGGCGGGAGGCCGAGGCTCCACGACCGCAGCAGATCGCGCAGCATCAGCGACATCGTGTCGAAGAAGTCCAGCCATGGACCGGGGACGACGTACGCGTTTCGCGTCACGGCGCTGATGCCTTCGCGTGACACAACCGGCATGTACGCGAGGGCGGTGAGCACGGCAGCCGCGACGATCGCCCCTCCGAGCGACCGCAGCTCCGCGCGGCGGCCTTGCAGGAGAAACGTCAGCGCCAGCCAGACACACACCGCCCCGAGCGGATACAACATGACGGGGATCGTCCACATGCCGAGTGCGGCGATGACGGCGAATGCGATCCACAGGCGACGCTCGGAACGCTGCATGAGACGCGCACCCAGCAGGACGAGGAGCAGGAATGCAAGAATGACGATCGAATAGCCGCGCGCGTTGGTCGAGTACAGCGTGAGAACGCCGGAGGAGGCGACGATGGCGGCGGCGAAAAGGGCGGGCCCGGCGCCGTACAGGACGCGCGCCACCGCGTACGTCGCGGGCACGATGAGGACACCGGCAACGAATGCCGGGAGCCGCAGCGCCCACGGATATGGTCCCGCGATACTCGCCGCCACCTTCACCAGCAGCGTGTGAAAAAGATGGTTGCTGGGGTAGGTGTACACCGACAGCGCGTCGGGCCACGGCTGTCGCGCGAAGTACACCCAGGTCGCGGACTCGTCGTACCGCATCGGCTGGCCCAGGTACATGAGCCGCAGCGTGACCGTGACGACGGCGATGAACACGAGCGCAACGCGATGGTCGCGCGGATCGTTGCGCCAGGCTTCGCGGATTTCGTCGGCGAGGAGCAGAGTCGGGATGGGTCGCGGACGGTCGTGTCGACAGACGAAGGGGTGGGCCTGCGGACCCACCCCCGGACTATTTAAGGTAGCGGCGGTTCGCGACCCCTACGGTGTCGGTTGAGCTGGCGCGCAACAGGATGCCATGGCGCGCGCGCTCACCTCACTCCGCTCGGTTGCCCCGCCATCGTCGCATTCGCTGGCCACTTGTTGTACCAGCTCATCATGTAGAGCTGCGTGCGTACCCAGTTGGACGGCTTCGACGACGTGCCATGGTATTCGCCCTCGAAGCGGAGGAGCGCCGCGGGCACGCCGCGCATCTTCAGCGCCGCGAAGTATTCCTCGCTCTGCGGCATCGGCGTGCGCATGTCCAACTCGCCGGTCATGATCAGCGTCGGCGTCTTCACGTTGCCGACGTACATCAGGCTGGAGTGCTCGAGCCAGGGCTTCGGGTCTTCCCAGAACGGCTTGTCGAAGAACGCGTACGTGAAGAGCGGGATGTCGGTGTGTCCCGCCATGGACAGCCAGTTCGTCACCGGACAGCGCACCGCCGCCGCGGCAAAGCGATCGGTATGACCGATGACCCAGCTCGAGAGCACGCCGCCGCCGGAACACCCGCCGACGTACATGCGCTCCGTGTCGACGTAGCCCTTGGCGACGAGCGCGTCGACCGCCGCCATCAGGTCGTCGTAGTCCGGCCCCGGATAGTTCTTCTGGATCGCGTTGCCGAACGCCGAGCCGTAGCCCGTCGACCCGCGCGGATTCGTGTACAGCACGACGAATCCATTCGCCGCGAAGTTCTGGTACGAGGGGCTGAAGGCGACGTTGTACATGCCGTGCGGGCCGCCATGGATCTCGAAGACGAGCGGATACTTCCGGCCGGGCACGAAGGAGGGCGGTTTGACCACCCATCCCTCGACGTCGGTGTTGTTCGTCGATTTCGCGGTGATGCGCTCGACCTGGCCCAGCCGCACGTTCGTCAGGATATCCTCATTGACGTGGGTGAGCTGCGCGTACGTCGCGGCCGCGCCGCGCTTGCTGACGTCGATGCGGACGACGTCCGGCGGCTCGAGGGGGCTGCTACGCAGGCCGGCGCCGACGCCTGTCCGCGCGAGCGACTGCAGGCTCAGCACGTGCGCGCCCGTCGTGAGCCGGGTCGTGCCACTCCCGGAGGCGCTCGCGAAGTACACGTTCGACGTACCGCTTTCGGCAACGGTGAAGTACACGCCGCTCCCGTCGCGCGCCCAGAGAATGACGCTCGGGTCGCGATCGATGCTCGTGATCTTCGCGGCGCCGCTGCCGTCGACGTTCATGAGATAGATCTCATCCGCCCGATAGCTCGCCTTGTTGGCCGGCGAGCCCATGAACGCGAGGCGCCTGCCGTCCGGCGACAGCGCGATGCCGCCCCACTCTCCGTCCTGCGCGTTGAGACGCTTCAGCGCGCCGGTCGCGACGTCGACGCTGTAGATGTTCGACGTCCGGTAGTTGAGATCGGCGTTCTTCTCGCCATACCCGACGACGTAGACGGTGCGTCCGTCCTGCGACCAATCCCACGATACCGCGCCGGCCTGTCCGTCGAAGCGCGCACCCACGTTCCAGTCGCCCGAGGTAAGCGCGCGCGGCGTTCCTCCGTCGGCGGGCACCAGGAAGAGGTGCGTGAAGCCCGAGCGGTTGAAGCCGCGCCGATCCATGCGATAGTGAAGACTGGTCACGTACTTCGGCGCCGGGGTCCACTTGGCACCCGCAGGCGCGGCCGGCATCTCGATCTTCCACTCGTCCTTCTTCGGCACGAACATGCTGAAGCCGATCCACTTGCCGTCCGGCGACCAGCGGATGTCGCTCATGCTCTCGGCGACGTGCGTTATCTGCGTCGTGGCCGCCGGCGCTTCCATGTGGCGGACGAACAGCTGCGTGCCGCTCGGCTCGCCGTCGTTCAAGAACGCGATGCGTGTTCCGTCTGGGGACCATCGCGGGTTGGATCCCTTCGCGAGAAAGCGATTCCGCGAACCGTCTGCGTTCATGATCCAGAGGTTCGCGTCCCAGCGATCCTCCATCTTGTTCACATGACGGCGCGTGTAGATGATCTGCGACCCGTCCGGAGAAATCTGCGGATCGGCGACCTGCTCATAGTCGAGGTACTTCTCGACGGTGAAAAGCGTATCGGGGAGTCGTGACGCCGCCTGGGCGGGGAGCGAGGACGCCACGAACAGAGCGACCACGCCATAGGCGAATACACGAAGAGCTGGTCTGCGCATGAGGCACCTTGTGACAAGGACGGGTGCCTATTGTAGCATCAGGACCATGACTCGGCCAATCAAAGACACGGCACGCGTCCTCGCACTCGCCGCCATTTGCACGGCCGCGCCCGCCGTTCATGCGGGCGCGCAGGACGCCGCGCGCGTCCGCGCCGCCGTCAGCGCATATCGACAGGCCCACGACGTCGAGATTCTCCGCGACCTCGCGGCCTTCCTAGCAATCCCGAACCTCGCCAGCGACTCGGTGAGCATCCGCCGGAACGCGCGCCACATCGTCGAGATGCTGGAGCGGCGCGGCGCGCGCACGCAGCTGCTCGAGGTGCCCGGATCGCCGCCCGCGGTGTACGGCGAGCTGCGAACGCCGGGCGCGACACGGACAGTCGTGTTCTACGCGCACTACGACGGCCAGCCGGTGGACACGTCCAAGTGGTCGACGCCGCCGTGGTCTCCGACGCTGCGCGCCGGGCCCGGTGGCGAGATCATCCCGATGCCGACGCAACGCGGCACTGTGCAGGGTGAGTGGCGCATCAACGCCCGCTCGGCGAGCGACGACAAGAGTCCCATCGTCGCGTTTCTGTCCGCGCTGGACGCGCTTCGCACATCCAACATCGCGCCCAGCGTGAACCTCAAGTTCTTCTTCGAGGGAGAAGAGGAAGCCGGCTCGGCTCACCTGCGCGCGACGCTCGAGAAATACCGCCAGCTACTGGGCTCGGATCTGTGGCTCTTCGGTGACGGACCGGTACACCAGTCACGACGCCAGCAGGTCGTCTTCGGCGTCCGTGGCGTGATGGGGCTCGAGCTGACGACATACGGACCGGCGCGGCCGCTGCACAGCGGGCATTACGGCAACTGGGCGCCGAATCCGCTCGTGCTGATGGCGAATCTGGTGTCGAGCATGCGCGACAACGACGGGCGAATCCTCATCGACCGCTTCTACGACGACGTGCAGCCGATCTCGCGGTCGGAGCGCGATGCGATCGCCACGATCCCCGCTCCGGATTCCGGGTTGCGCGCGGAGCTCCAGCTGGGCGCGACGGAAGCCAACAACGCAGCGCTGATGGAGCGTATCATGCTGCCGGCGCTGAACGTGCGCGGCATCAGCGGAGGCAACGTCGGCGCACTCGCGGCCAACGCGATCGTGCCCGTCGCGCACGCGTCGATCGACTTCCGGCTGGTGCCGCGCGAAACGCCGGCGCGCATTCGCGAGCTGGTCGAGACGCATGTGCGCAAGCAGGGCTACCACATCGTGGATCACGACCCGACGGCCGAGGAGCGACTGACGCATCCGCGCGTGGTGAAGCTCGAGTGGGACGAGGGATATCCGGCGCAGCGCGCGGACATGTCGCTGCCGGTGTCACGGGCCGTCGTACGCGCGACGGAGATGGGCGTCGGCGCGCGCGTCATCGCGATTCCGACATTCGGCGGGAGCGCGGGGCTGTATCACTTCGAGGAAGTGCTGCACGCACCCCTGATCTCGCTTCCGATCGTGAACCACGACAACAACCAGCACGCCGCGAACGAGAATCTGCGGTTGCAGAACCTCTTCGACGGAATGCAGGTTTACGCCGCAATCATCGCACACCTGGGGCGCATCTGGGCAGACACTCCATGATCGATCGTCGAGAGTTCGTCGCAGCGGTGGCCGCCGGAGTCGTGAGTCAGGGTGCGTCGTCCGACGTTCGTCAGCATGCGTCGTCCGTCCTGCGTCTCATGCGTCAGGGGTCGGCTCCCGCCATCAACGCCGCGCGGCTCAATGCGCGGCTCAAGGAGCTCTCGGCGTTCGGGGCGAATCCGCAGGGCGGCGTGTCGCGTGTGGCATACAGCGACGCCGACCGGGATGGCCGGGCGTACGTCATGCCGCTCATGCGCGCCGCGGGCCTCGACGTTCGCGTCGACGTCGCCGGCAACATCTGGGGACGGCGGGCAGGGACCGACGCGCGCCTGAAACCCATCGTCTTTGGATCGCACATCGACAGCGTTCCGGAGGGCGGCAACTACGACGGCACCGTGGGCTCGCTGTCCGCGATCGAGGTGGCGCAAGCGCTGGCAGAGCAGCAGGTCCGGACGCGGCATCCGATCGAAGTCGTGATCTGGGCCAACGAAGAGGGCGGACTCTATGGAAGCCGCGCCGTGAGCGGACAGCTCACCGCGCCGGAGCTCCAGAATCGCGCCTGGAGCGGCAAGACGATCGCGGAAGGCGTCACCTTCCTCGGCGGCGATCCGGCGCGGATCGGAGAAGCGCGTCGGGCCCGCGGCGACATCGCCACGTACATCGAGCTGCACATCGAGCAGGGCGGCAACCTCGAGCGTGAGAAACTGAACATCGGCGTCGTCGAAGGCATCGTCGGAATCCGGCAGTGGGAGGTCACGATCACCGGCTTTCAGAACCACGCCGGCACGACGCCGATGGATCAACGTCACGACGCGCTGCTGTCCGCTGCGCGCTTTGTGGACATGGTGAATCGCGTCGTTCGCGCCGAGCCTGGCCGGCAGGTCGGAACGGTCGGGCGCATCCAGGCCTTTCCCGGCGCCCCGAACGTCATTCCCGGGAAGGTGGTGTGCTCGCTCGAGCTGCGGGATCTCGACGCGGCGAAGATCGAGCGTTTGTTCGCGACGATCGGCAACGAAGCGCGGAGAATCGGAGAAGCCGATGGGACGACGTTCGACTTCCGACCGCTGCACGAGAACGTGCCGGCGCCAAGCGATCCGGCCGTGCGCGAGATGATCGAGCAGGCGGCGAAGACGCTGGGCTACAGCACGCGACACATGCCGAGCGGGGCGGGCCACGACGCGCAGGCCATGGCGCAGCTCGGCCCGATGGGGATGATCTTCATCCCGAGCATCGGCGGCATCAGCCATTCGCCGAAGGAGTTCTCGACACCGGAAGACATCGCGCGCGGCGCGTCCGTGCTCCTGGGCGCGGTGCTGCTCGCGGACCGCCGCTGATGCAGCTCCTGCGCGCCTCGCTGCTGTGGGCGTCGCGCAACCAACGCATGGAGCATCTCGTGCGCTCGAGTCGCGCGATGCGGCCGCTCGTCTCGCGCTTCATGCCCGGGGAGTCGCTCGATGAAGCCGTCGCGGCCGTTCGGCAGCTGAAGTCGGACAACACGCCGACGATTCTCACGTATCTCGGCGAGAACGTCGCGTCGGACGCAGCAGCGGATCAGACGGTGGAGGAATACGACCGGCTCTTCGGCGCGCTGCGCGGTGCCGGCGCGGACGCGCACGTCTCCATCAAGCTCACGCAGTTCGGGTGGGACCTGGATCGCGCACGTGCGCTCGATCGCGTGCGAGGGCTGGCGCGCATGGCGTCCGCGAACGGCACCATCCTCGCGATCGACATGGAGGGCTCACCGTACGTCGATTCGACGGTGGGTGCGTATGAGACGCTGGCGCGCGAATTCGCCAACGTTGCTCTCTGTCTCCAGGCATATCTCCACCGCACGCCTGCGGACGTTCAGCGCCTGTTGGCGGTGAAGCCGTACATCCGGCTGGTAAAGGGGGCATACCGCGAGCCCGCGAGCGTCGCGCTGCAATCGCGCGCGGAGATCGACGCGCGATATCGCGCACTCGGACAGCAGCTGCTCGAGGAGACGAAGGCGGGCGGGCGCGTGGTCTTCGGCACGCACGACCTCGCACTCGTCGATCGGATCCGGCGGGATGCGAGAGACATCGGAGTGTCGGAGCGCGCCTTCGAGATCCAGATGCTGTACGGAATTCAGGACGGCGGCAGGCGGCGCCTCGCCGCGGATGGTCTTCGCACGCGCGTGCTGATCAGCTACGGCAAGGCGTGGTATCCATGGTTCATGCGCCGCCTTGCCGAGAAGCCGTCAAACCTCCTGTTCGTCGCGCGCAACTTCCTGCCGGGCGGGTGACGGCGCCCTTCCCGTCGCGCGCTCGTACGCACGCGCGATGAAGGGCGTGAGCACGACGGTAGCCGCGATACGCAGCGGCTGCGTGAACTTCGTGGCGATGTACGCGGCGGTCCACACGCCGACGTTTGCCGCGGTGCTCGTCGGCTGCCAGCCAAAGCGGATCGCCGCCCAGAAGCCGATCCACACGACGAAGAACAGGATCATGTACACGACAACGGCGACGGCGCCGTACTCGACGAGAAGGTTCTTCAACGTCTTTCGCACGGGCGGAAAATAACCTCGTGCGTTGCCGCGGTGCCTGTCATCCTGAGGAGCGAAGCGACGAAGGATCTACTCTCCGTCGAGAAGATCCTTCGCTTTGCTCAGGATGACAGACCTACTTCTTCTCTTCCGTGATGACCGGTGACGCGGAATCGCGCACGTGCTCGACGCGCAGAACCTGGCGCTGCGTCTCGCTGCCGACCTTGAGGGTCACGAGGTAATCGCCGGTCTGTGCGACCGGTGGTTGACGGCCGCCGAAAAAGCCGCCGCCACCGCCACCGCCGCCACCGCGCTGGCCCGGTGGCCGGAACAGCGCCTGCAATTCCTGGAACCCGCCGACCGCATCGGCAATCTCCTGGATGTCACCGGCTCCGCCGCCGCCACCTTCACCGGTGCTCTCGCCGCCGCCGCCGCCGCCCCCGCCACGCCCACCGGCGCGCGGCGGATTGCCTTCACCGGGACGCGCCTGCCACACGCCTCCCGGTCCGAGGCGCGCGACCATCGCCTGCGGGTTGCCGCCACCGCCACCACCACCACCACCGCCGAATCCGCCGCCACCGCCGGTGGCGAACGCGCGAATGCGCTCGACCATGCGGGCATCCATCCCTGCTTTCGTCAGGGAATCGAGGACGAAGTCGCGGCGCCGTGCCGCGATGACGCTGTCGCGACGTTCTGACGGCGAAAGATTTCGCGGTGCCAGCCGCCCGCGCAGATCCCACACGACGCGCTGGAGGCCCGCGCGACCAGGACCATTCAGCGTGCGGACGGTGTCGCCTTTGGCGTCCGTGATGATGACGCGCACCGTGTCGCGTGACGCTGACGCGAGCCGATACACGATCTCCGCGCCGTGCGGCGGGCTCGGCGCGGCGAACGTCTTGTGTCCCGCGCCGTTGGACGACTCACCCATGGATGGCCCCTGGCCATACTCGAACGCTTTCTTGGGTTCAAAGAGGTGAATCGGTTTTGACGCGATCGCGCGCGTCATCTGCTGCAGCGGCGCGACGTCGACGATCCAGAAGCCACGCCCGTGCGTCGCCGCGATGAGCTCACGGTCGCGCGGATGGATCTTGAGATCGTACACGGGCACGGTGGGCATGTTCGTCATGAACTTCTGCCACGTGGCGCCACGATCCAGCGAGACGTACACGCCAACCGCGGTGCCGGCGTAGAGCAGATCGCGGTTGACCGGATCCTCGCGGAACGCGCGGATGTCGTCGACGCCGTCCCTCGGAAGATTGCCCGCGACCGAACGGAAGGTCTTGCCGCCGTCCGTGGTCACGTAGAGGTACGGCGTGAAGTCATTCCACCGATGATTGTCGAACGCCACGTACGCGGTGAGCGAGTCGTAGTGCGACGGCTCGATCCGCGCGAGGTAGATGTCTCCGGTCGGAAGGCCGGGGAAGCGGGTCGTCGGAATGGCGTCCCACACGGCGCCGTCGCTGCGCGTGAACCATACGTTGCCGTCATCCGTGCCCGCCCACAGGAATCCGGGGCGGACGTACGACTCCGCGAGGACGACCACGGTGCCGTACGTCTCCGCGCCCGTCGCGTCGATCGTGATGCCGCCGGTCTTGCGCATGCTGGTGTCGATCTTCGCCATCTGGCGCTTGGAGAGATCGGGCGAGATCGGGAAGAGATTGTCGCCGCGCTGCGTGCTCTTCAGCACGCGGTTCCCGCCGATGTACATGACGTCCGGGTTGTGCGGCGACAGGAAATACGGCGTGTTCCAGTTGAAGCGCAGGTCGAACTCCGTGGAGTCCGCGCGCTGGCGCGCGCGCAGCTCCGCGATGCGGCGCTCGGCCTCGCGCGTCGCGGGACGCGTGGTGTCGCCGCGCTCCACGAGAATCGAGTCCTCGAACTGCTGATAGCGCGGACGCCAGGAGGGCTTCACGAGCGCCGTGCGATCGCCGGTGCGCGTATTCACGCGCGAGATGTTCCCACCCTGTGATTCGCCGAAGATGATCCACGGCTCGATCGGGTGCTGCGCGGTATAGAAGCCGTCGCCGCCCGCGAAGGTGAACCAGTACGCGTTGGTCACCGGACCCTGCTTCCGCTTGCTCGGCCCGCACCACGAGCCGTTGTCCTGTGCGCCACCGCAGATGTTGTAGGGGACCTCGAAATCGTAGCTGACCTCGTAGAACTGCCCGATGGGCAGCTGCGCGCCGAAGTCCCAGTTGCCGCCGCCGTCGAAGGTCATCGAGATGCCGCCGTCGTCGCCGACGACGATGCGATCGGGATCGTTCGGGTCGATCCACATCGCGTGATGGTCGACGTGAATCCCCTGCGTCGCCGTGCGTACGGTCTTGCCGCCGTCGTTCGACACGAGCACCGGCGTCGAGGAGAACCACACGCGATCCGGATTGCGTGGATGCACGCGCACCTGCGAGTAGTAGAACGGGCGCGTGTCCGCGTCGTTCATTTTCGTCCACGTCTTGCTGGCATCGCCGCTGCGATACAGGCCGTTGGCGAGCTTTTGCCGCGCCGCGCCTGCTGCGGGCTTGGGGTTGGGGTTCGAATCCGCCTCGACCATCGCATACACGATGTCGGGGTTGCTCGCGGAGATCGCGACGTTGATGCGCCCCTTCATCGTCTCGGGCCAGCCGCCGCCCTTGATCTCCGTCCACGTCGTGCCGCCGTCCATCGTCCTCCACAACGCCGACCCGGGACCGCCGCTGCGGAGGAAGTACGGCCCGCGAATGCGCTCGTAGCTCGACGCATACAGCACGTTGGGATTGCGCGGATCCATCGCGACGTCGATGAAGCCCGCCCTGTCGCTCACGAACTTCACCAGCTGCCAGGTCGCGCCGCCGTCGGTGGTCTTGTAGAGACCGCGTTCCGGGTTGGTCTTCCACGCCGCGCCGAGCGCCGCGACGTACACGATGTTCGGATTCGTCGGATGCACGACGATGCGTCCGATGTGCTGCGTCTTCTCCAGCCCCATCGATCGCCAGGTCATACCGCCGTCAGTGCTCTTGAAGATCCCGCAGCCCGGCTCGATGGTGTTGCGCGAGTTCTGCTCACCCGTGCCGGCCCATACCTGCTGTGTGTCCGACGGCGCGATCGCGAGCGCGCCCATGGAGACACACCGCTGCGTGTCGAAGACAGGGCGATAGGTGACGCCGTTGTTGGTCGTCTTCCAGATGCCGCCGGCGGCGGCAGCGATGAAGAACGTCTTCGACGGACTGGGGATGCCGGCAATGTCCGCCGTGCGCCCCTCGAAGTTCGCTGGGCCTACGGTCCGCCATCGAAATCCCGCGAGCGTCATGGAGTCGAGCGTTTGCGCGGCGGCCGCAGTGGGAACGAGCGCGAGGACGGCGGCGCTGACCGCGCCTGCCGCCATGGTGCGGAAGCTGTGGCGATGCATACGGATGGTGATGGTGTGAGGGGGCCGCCGGCCGTGATGATTCGGCGGACACAGTGTCGGACAATACTTGTACGTCAGGGCGATGGCGAGTGCTGCCGCGAGGGCTGAGGGCGAGGGGCCAAGGGTTGAGGCCGGGGTGATACGCGCCATGGCGCAATTCACGCGCAGCACCTTATATGGAAGCATCGCCGAGACGCTTCAGCCTCAGCCCTCAGCCCTTTTGTACTCCGCCTGTCTCTTCTGCCACGCTGACCTCGGGCGCAACGAGGCGATTTATGCGTTGCCCACCGGGCGGCGCATCGCCTTCGACGCCGTCAAGGGCAGGCTGTGGGTGGTATGTACCGCGTGCGGGCGATGGAACCTCACGCCCTTCGAGGAGCGGTGGGAGGCGATCGAGGAGTGCGAGCGTCTCTTTCACTCCACGCGCCTGCGCGTCTCGACCGACAACATCGGCCTGGCCCAGCCGACCTGGGGTTTCGAGCTGGTCCGCATCGGCAAGGCCCTCCGCGAAGAGATCGCGGCGTGGCGCTACGGCACCAAGCTGCTGCACCGGCCGACGACGATGGCAGGCTACGCGCAGAGCCTCGGCATCAGCCGCAGCGCGGTGATGCGAATCCGCACGATGCCGCGGCGACATGAAGTGCTGATGCGCGTGAAGCATCCCCGCGGAGCCGCGGCCGCGCCGCTCACGATTCGCTACGCGCACCTCTCCGAAGCCGAGTTGGTCCGTCCCGAGGCCGACGAGGTGTGGCGGCTGCGCGTGCGCCACGACCATGGCGTCGCCCTGCTCGAGGGCACGGACGCGATGAAAGCCGCGGGCGTGCTGCTCACCGCGCTGAACGACGGCACGGCGCCGGAGTCTATGGTGCGTACGGCGGTCGCGAAGCTCGACGACGCCGGCCATCAGGACAACTACTTCGCGCGCGTCGGAGCGATCGCCCTGAGCTCGTCCTGGGGACGCCTTCCCGTCGTGCGCGGCGCCATCGGCGCGGGCTCCGGTGCGCGCGCAGATCGTCCGCTCGCAGAGCGGCTCATCGTGCGGCTCACCACGCGGTCGTTCTGGTCGCGTGGCGGCACGAACAGCGAAGAGCGCACGCTCCTGCACCTCGTTGAGGACGTCGACCGCCTAGCGCTGGAGATGGCCGCGAACGAGGACGCCGAGCGCAAAGCGCTCGAAGGGGAGCTCGCGCTCCTCGAGGAAGCCTGGCGCGAAGCCGAGGAGATAGCCGCGATCTCGGACCATCTCCTCGACGACGAGCAGCTGGCTTAACGCTCCGCGAGGTCCGTCAGGAATTTCTTCACGCGCTCGTCCGACGAGCGCGACAACGCGTTGATCGCCCGGCGCCGCATCTGGGAGTTGTCGTCGCTCCGTGCGATCTGCATGAGCTTGTCGGTGGCCTGTTTGTCGCCGCTGTCGACGAGCACCTGCATCACGGACTCCTTCATCTGCGGGTCGGTGCTCTCGTCGAAGATCCTGATGATCTCGGCGACGGGAGCGCCGCCGCGATACGCCGCGTGCAGCGCGCGGCGCCGCGTCTGCGGCAGCTGATCGCCGTTCCGCGCCATGGCCATCAGCCACCGGACGTTCTCCGCTCCGCCAAAGATCGCAATCGCGTTGAGGGCGGCCTCGCGCGAGCGGTCGCCCGGGAGCTTCGCGTACGTATCGCGGACCAGCCTGATGTCTTCGCCGGTCGCGTATTCGCCGCCGACGGCGCGGACCGCTGCCGCCAGGACGTCGTCGGGCAGCTCAGCGCGCCGCACGACGTCGCGGAGGTGCTGACGCGCGCGCGGGTCGCCGGATGCGGTGAGCGCGGCGAGCGCCTCGCGCGCCAGCCAGCTGCGGTTCGCATCACGCGCCAGCTGCATCAACGGCTGTGTGCCGGCGCCGTGCTCGAGACGCGCGAGGGTGCGGAGCGCTGCCTGCCGCACGGACTGATTGTCGTCTTCGTTCCTGGCGATCTCGAGTAGCACGTTCGCGGCGTCCGACGCGTTTCGTTCGCGTGCGTCCAGCGGGTGACCGAGCCACGAGATCGCGCCGCGTCGGGTCTCGCGCGGCGCGTTCTGATTCCGCGCGATCGCGAGCAGTCGAGCGGTCGGATCGACGCCGTCGGCGAGCATCGCCGGAAGCAGCGCCTCGCGACTGACGCGTCCCTCGCCGCGCTCCGCCAGGCCGAGGAAGTAGTTCGCCGCCTCGGCCGCGCGGACGCGTCCCAGGTCGGCGATGCCCGGCAGCGTCTCCGGGATCGGCCCGACGTATGTCGCGAGCGACACGACGTCGCGGCCGGCGCGATCGATCACGACACGCACGGGGCCGGAAACGCACGCCGCATCCCGGCTGTCGCCGTCGTTCCAGGAGCCATACCATTGATTGCCCGGTCCCTGGATGAAGCTCCGTCCATTGCCGCAGACTTCGGCGCGAGCGGCAAAGGTGAACTGCACGCGCGGCTCGCTGGCATTGGCCACACGATCCGACAGCGACTGCGCCGCGGCGACGGCCGGCGCGGCCGCGATCCAGAGCGCGAGCGCGCTCGATATCGAGACGTATCTCATCTGTCGATCAGCTCCGCGAGAATCTGCTTGGCCTTCGGGTTGTTGCTGCGAGCGAGAAGGTTGATCGCGCTGCGGCGGATCTGCGGATCCGTGTCCTTGCGCGCGATCTCGATGAGCTTGTCGATCGCCTCGGGCTCCTTGCGCTGCGAGAGGGCATAGAGCACCTGCTCGCGCAGCGAGCGCGCATCGGCGACGTCGTACAGCTTCGCGATCTCGTTCACGCCCACGCTCGACATGCGGCCGAGGCGCTGCATCGCCGCCGCCCGCAGGGAGAACGTCTCGTTGACGTTCCGGGCGATGCCCAGGAGGAACTGCACGTTCTCCGGCGTCTCGACGCGGCTGAGCGACGTGAGCACGGCCTCGCGGAGGCGCGGGTTGTCGAGCTTCGAGTACAGTCCGCGCATGTAGGCGAGGTCCTCGCCGCTTACGGGCCGGTCCTCACGGTCGCGCGACAGGCTGATGACCGCATCGGCGCGCACGCGTTCCGATGCATCGGTGCGTTCGATGATCGCGCGAACCGCGCGGCGCGCGACGTCGCTGTTGATCGACGCAAGCGCGGCGATCGCCGACCGCTGCGCGTGCTCGTCCGTGGACGTGCGCAGCAGCTCCTCGAGCTGCGGCACGGCCCGGTCGCCGGCCACGCGCGGCAGCCAGCGCATTGCCTCGCCGCGGATGCCGGGGTCCGTGTCGTTCTTCGCGACGTCGAGGATCACGGTCGCGGCCTCGGCGTCACCCTGCCGCCCCACGAGATACAGCGCGCTGCGGCGCAGCTCCACCGTGCACTCGTCGCGGTTCGCCAGGACCTTCTTCACGACGGGCATCGCCGCCTGCATGTCCATCTGTCCCAACGCGCGCAGCGCCTCCGATTTGACGCTGATGTTCTCGCGATCGCATCCGCCGTTCTCGCGCGCCTCCTTCACGAGGCTCTGCTCGGCTTCCTTGTCGCCGCGCGCGGCGAGCGCGCCCTGGACGCGCGCGCGCAACGCAGGGACGTCGATGCCCGAATCCCTGGAGCTCGCGAAGCGAATCTGTACCTCGCCTTTTCCCTCGAGGATGCGGAGCGCCTGCTTGAGGTCCTCCGTTCCCCCGAGGCGGTAGCGGGAGAAGGCCTCCCAATACGCGCAGTCCTGCGCATACTCGGAGGTCTTGTACTTCCTGGTGATCTCGTTGAAGAGCGTGGCGGCACGACGATACTCGCCGCGATTCAGCGCCTCGCGCGCGAGACGGTACAACGAATCCGCCGGGTCCTCCTGGGCCCACGGCGCGCGCGGCCGCGCGTCGAGCAGCTTGGCGACGCCGCCGAACGTCTCCGACGGCACGAGGCCGGGGAAGGCGCGATCGACGTGGACCATCGCGCGCTCCGCGTCGAGCATCGCGCGCTGCGCATCCATCATCGACCGCCCCGCGTCGCCCACGATCGCGGTCATGTCGAGATGCGCGAGTTCCTGCATGGACCGCTCCGCATCGGCCATGATCGCGGGCATGTCGAGATGCGCGAGCTCCTGCGCGCGCATCTCCAGATCGCGTGCGCGCAAGTCGAAATCGTGGAGCTTCAGGAGCTCGAGGGACGCGAGATCGAGCGGTCCGACGTCGATCGGTCCGATATCCATCGGCCCGAGGACGAGAGGCCCGACATCCATGGGTCCGATGTCCATCGGCATCGGTGGCATGGGCGGCATGGGCGCCCACAACGGCTCGATCGGCCTGGGTGCGACGCGCGGCCTCGGCGCGGGTGCCGGCGGCCGCGGTGGTACGGGAGATACCTGTGCGACCGCGGCCATCGGCAGCGCGAGCGCGATCGTCAGCATGAGGGAGGGTTTCATCGCTCTCTCCTAGTCGTCGGCAGAAATATCCGCGACCGCACTACGCAGCCGCGGGAGTACATCGCGCTGCTCGAGCGCCTGGCGAATCAGATCGAGCTCCGCCGGGCTCTGGTCGGAAGGCAGCCTGATGACCTGGGCGAGCACGAGCTCGAGGTCCTCCAGCAGCGTCCGGAAGCGCGGATCGGCAGCGGCCGGAGAATCCAGCAGCAGCCGCGTCGTGAGCAGCAAGTCGTGCGCGCGGCCGAGGAAGCGAGCGTCGGCGTGGCCGCCGCGCGCTTCGGTGGGCAGGGACACCAGAAGCGCGGCCGTCTGCCCGAGATATCGCGACGCGGTCGACTGATACAGCTCGGGCACGCCGACGGAGTCGGTGGCCGGCGCGCGGACGGCGACGCTCACCGGCGCGGCCGACTTGCGGGGCAGCGCGAAGCGTCCGATGACGACGCCGACGAGCAAGACCGCGGCGAGCGGCAGGAGGTTGCGAGCAGACAGCCACCGTTCCCCGCCATACGCGCGATGTTCGGCGCTCGGCGAGGAGAAGCGGCGCGGGAACGCGTCGCGCTCGATGGCCGACCACATCGCGTCACTCTCGGCCGCGCCGAGCCGCGGCGGGCGATTGTAGTCTCGCATCGCGGAGCGCACCGGCTCCGGCAGCGGCGATGAATTGTGTGATTCCGGGTTGTCGCTCTGTGTCATTCCAACCACTCCTTCGCGAATGGCGCGAGTTTCTGTCGCACCTGCGCCCGCGCCACGGAGAGTCTGCTCTTGCAGGTTCCCTCCGCGACGCCGAGAACGTTTGCGATCTCCTCGTGCGTGTAGCCTTCGACGTCGTGCATGACGAGCGTGATTCTGTAGATTTCGGGGAGCTCGTCGATCGCCCGATGCAGCCTCTCCCGCAGGTCCGGATCCGCCGAGGGCGATTCCGCGATCATCGGCGCCGCGGCGTCGAGATCGGTCTCGCGCGTGCGGAAGCGTTTCACCTTCCGCATCGCGTTCGACACCACGCTGATCGTGACGCGATGTAGCCACGTCGACAGCGCGGAATCGCCGCGAAACCGTCCCAACTGCGCGAACGCCCGGATGAACGTTTCCTGCGTGAGCTCCCGCGCCAGATCGGCGTCCCCCGCGAAGCGAAAGGCTAGCCGAAAGACCCGGTCGACGTGCGCGTCGTACAGCTCGCGCGCCGCCAGCCGATCTCCTGCGACGACCCGGGCGATGAGCTCGGGCTCGCGATTCACGTAGCGGTGGGCCTCAACGGCAACTGCTGGACTCGTCACTGTGGCGAAAGCTCACTGAGATAGACACGAGGGTGCCGAAAACCGTTCGATCCCCCAATACCGGCGAAGATCGGACGTCTCGAAAGAAGGATGAAACAGGTTGCGTCTGGCCCGCTATTGCTAATTTTTTAGCAGCATGCTATTTCTTTAGCACACCAGGAACGCTTTGCGGAGCTGTGGCGTCTCATCTGACCCGACATCTCATGAACTGCAGATGCCTCATTTCGTTCGGACTGACAGCAGCGCTCGGCGCGACGCTGCTAGCTGCGGCGTTGCATGCACAGACACGTGTACCTGCCACACCCGGCGCGAATTCCGAGGCACGTCCCCCAAAGCGCGCGACTGCAGTGCGAGTGCCCGCGGGCGCGATCCGTGTAGACGGAAAGCTCGACGACGCCGCGTGGGCGAGCGTGCCGGTGCTGCGGGACTTCACGCAGAAGGACCCCATCGAAGGCGCGCCGCCCACCGACTCGCTCGAGATCCGCATCGCGTACGACGACGAGGCGTTGTACGTCGCGACGCGCGTGCGCGCGAAGGATGCGAGCGCGATTCAGGCGCCGATGAGCCGGCGCGACCACATCCACCAGGCGGAGCACATCTGGATCTCGCTGGACACGTACCACGACCGCCGCACGGCGTACAGCTTCGCAGTGGCGGCGAGTGGCGTGCGCGGGGACTGGTATCATCCCCGCGACAACGAATTCGACATCGACCTCTCCTTCGATCCCGTTTGGCAGGCCGCGGCGCAGATGGAGGCGACCGGCTGGACGGCGGAGATGCGCATTCCGTTTTCCCAGCTGCGCTTCAACGCAGCCGAGGAGCAGGAATGGGGGATCAACTTCGACTACTGGTCGCCGTCGAAGAACGAGGACGTCTTCTGGATTCCGGTTCCCAAGAAGGAAACCGGCTGGGCGTCGTGGATGGGAACGCTCACGGGCATTCGCGGCATCCGTCCTACGCGCCGCGTGGAGCTGCTGCCATACATAGCGTCGAACGCGACGGTCAACGACGCGCGCAACCTTCGCAACCCGTTCGACAACGGACGCAATCTCGCGACGCGGTTCGGCGGCGACGTGAAGATGGGGGTCGGCCCCAACCTGACGCTCGAGGCGACGGTCAATCCGGATTTCGGGCAAGTGGAGGCGGATCCGGCGGAGGTCAACCTCAGCGCCTTCGAGACATTCTTCTCCGAGAAGCGGCCCTTCTTCATCGAGGGCAATCAGATCCTGCGCGGCAACGGCGCCAGCTATTACTACTCACGCCGCATCGGCGCGCGGCCGCGCGGGGGTGCGTCCGCGGATTTCGTCGAGTATCCGCAGGCGTCGACGATCGTGACGGCCGCGAAGCTCACCGGACAGCTGGCTCGGCGTACTTCGATCGGCGTCCTCGGGGCCGTCACCGGCCGCGAACAGGCACGGCTCTTCGACACGACGGCACTGCGGATGTCCGACACCCTGGTCGCGCCCGTCACGGGCTACGGCGTCGCGCGCATCGCACAGCAGTTCGGCCAGAACCAGTCGACCGTGGGCGCGATGATCACCGGTGTGCGCCGTGACCTGGGCGACGGCTCGCCGCTCGCGCGGATCTACAATCGCGATGCGGTCACCGGGGGCGGGGACTGGAGTCTGCGCTTCCGGCGCGGCGCGTACGCGCTCGGCGGCTTCGCGGGATTCAGTCACGTGAGGGGCGACGCACCGCAGATCGCGAACCTGCAGCGCTCCAGCGCGCGCTACTTCCAGCGCCCCGACGCGAAGTCGTACCACTTCGACCCGACGCGGACGTCGCTTACCGGCGCGACGGGAAGCTTGTGGTTCGGGAAACAGACGGGGAAACACTGGCTCTATCAGGCGGCGGTGGGCACGGAGTCGCCCGGTTTCGAGATCAACGATCTGGGCCGCATCAGCACCGCGGATGGACACAACGCCAGTGCGTGGCTGCAGCATCGTGAAACGACGCCGCGCGCATTCTATCGCAGCCACTACGTGTTTCTCGCAAGCGAAAACGAGTGGAACTTCGACAGGGTGCGACACTTCGGCCAGATCTACTCGGAAGGCGGCATCACCTTCCGGAATTTCTGGAATCTGAACGTCAACGCGTGGCACGATTTCAGGGCGCATGACGAGCGGCTGACGCGCGGCGGTCCGCTGATGGCCACGCCGTACTACAATGTCGGCATCGTCAGCCTGTCCAACGCGTCGTCGGCGAGGACACGCTGGCGCGGGCGCGTGTATTACGGGCGCGACGAGCTCCGTGCCGTGATCAATCGACTGAGCGGTCTCCTCGCATTCCGCCCCGGGCCGCGCTGGGATTTCTCCCTGGAGCCGAACTTCCTCCGAGCGCAGACGGCGCGGCAGTACTTCACGACGCGCGATGACGGCCGGCCGGAGACGGGGGGCAAGCGGTACATCTTCGCGTATCTCGACCAGAGCAACTTCGTGAGCACGCTGCGCCTCAATTACGCCCTCCAGCCGGACCTGACGCTCGAGCTGTACGGTGAACCCTTCGCCGCGAGCGGGCGCTGGGATCGCTTCGGCGAGCTGCCGCGGCCGCGCGCGCTGCGCCTCCGTGCATACGGCACGGACCGCACGTCGTTCACCATGAACGCTGATCGCGGCATCACGGTGACCGACAGCGCGGTCGTCACGGCTAACAGTTCTCCGACGCAGTTCTCGCTGCCGTTCCGCGATTTCAACGTCCGGAGCTGGCGCAGCAACCTCGTCCTGCGCTGGGAGTATCGCCCCGGGGCGACGCTGTACGTCGTGTGGCAGCAGAGCCGCTCCGCGGACGTCGCCAACGGCGAGCTTGTTTCCTTCGGTGGTCTTGTCGATCCGTTCCGAGACCGCGTCGGCCGGTATGGCTTCGGCGATCCCGGCGTCTCGCACCAGATGAAGAACTTCTTCGCGGTCAAGATCAACTACTGGCTCGGGTTGTAGCACGTGCAGCAGCTGCAGGACCGCCGGCTCCGCTTCGTGACGCGCGGCACTTGCGCGCATGTACTTTGCATTATAAAGTACTTCACAATCAGGCTTTCGCGGAGTGGAAATGGCAGCCGAGGTCGCGGGGTTCGACGTCGCACGAACGGAGGAGCGGGTCAGGTTCGCGAGGTTCGTTCTCGCCGAGGCGCTGCTCCTCGGCGCGCTGACCGACGCGGTCCTCCGCGATGCCCCGTGGGGGATTGGCTGGGCGATCTGGGTCGCCGCGCTCGTCTTCACCATCGCTCTCCTCGCGATTCGCCGCGGCACGCCGCTCTCGCGCGAGCAGGTCGCGTGGTCCGCGGTCGCGCTCGGCTGTGCCGCAGCATTCGCATGGCGCGACGCCGAGCTGCTGCAGCTCGCGGACTGGATGGCATCGGTGTTCGCGCTGGTCATGCTCTCGATGTCGTTCGCGCGCCTGCCACAGCCGTCGGTGATCGGAGCGCGGATCCGCGATCTCGCCGCCGCGTGGCTGTACGGCGCCAAGGACGGCCTGGGCGGCGCGGCACGCCTGTGGTCGCGAGACGCGATCATGTACGAGGCGCTGCACCACTCCACCGCGCGGCGCGTGGACGTGATCCGCGCGCTCGTCGTGACGCTTCCGCTCGTGGCGATCTTCGGGAAGCTGCTCGGGCAGGCGGATCCCGTGTTCGCCGGGCTGTTCACGCTGCCAGGATGGGAGTTCGGATCGATCGTCTCGCATGGCATCGTGATCCTGCTCGCGACGTGGGTCTGCGCCGGATGGATGCGGGGCGCGCTCATCGATAGCTCCTGGAGAGCGACGCCGGGCAACGGCTCGCCTTTCAGGCTGTCGCGCATGGACGTCACGGCGGCGCTGGGCGCGCTCAACGCGCTGTTCGCGCTCTTCGTCGGGATGCAGGTGCGCTGGCTGTTTGGCGGCGCCGAGGTCGTCCGGCGGACGATGAACCTCAGCGTCGCCGAATATGCGCGTCGCGGGTTCTTCGAGCTCGTCGTCGTCGCGGCACTCGTCGCGCCGGTGATTCTCGCGAGCCGCGCGGCGATCGAAGGGGACGAAGCCGCGATCCGCCGCCATCGCCGTCTCGCGCTCCCGCTCCTCGGCCTGCTCGGCGCGATCATGGTATCCGCCGTCGTTCGGATGCAGCTGTACGTCAGCTACTACGGCCTCAGCGTCGACCGGCTCTATGCGCTCGTGTTCATGGGCTGGCTGGGCTTCGTCTTCCTCTGCATGGCGCTGACTGTGTTGCGGGGATGGTCGAAGCCATTCGCCGCCATGGCGGTGATCTCGGGGTTCGTCGCGCTCTTCGCGCTGAACGCGGCCAACCCGGAGATGATCGTTGCGCGCGCCCAGCTGCGGCATCCGCCGGCGGGTCGCGCGCCGGATATCGCCTATCTGTCGACGCTGAGCGCGGACGCCGCGCCCCTGGTCGCGCGCGTCGTGTCGTCCGCGCCGGCGTCGGTCGAGGCGTGCAACGTCGCCAAGCGCATGATCAATCGCTGGCAGCCGACCACTCGCGCACTGACGCAGTACAACGTTGCGCGCGACCATGCGATCGAAGTGGTGCTCAAGGAGCTGCCGCCGCATAGTTTGCGGCGGCTATGCGTCTCCTCCGCAACCTCACCTTCCGTGTCCTCTTCGCCATAACGCTGGGTGTCATGCTCGGTGTCGCCGCCCCCGACACCGCGCGCGCGATGCGACCGCTGGGCGACACGTTCATCGCGCTGGTTCGCATGGTGATCGGGCCGATCATCTTCCTCACGATCACGCTCGGCATCGCGAACATGAACGACCTGAAGAGGGTCGGCAAAGTCGGCCTGAAGGCGTTCATCTACTTCGAGGTGGTGACGACGTTCGCGCTCGCGATCGGCCTCGTGGTCGTGAACATCACGAAGCCCGGCGCGGGCCTCGACGTCTCGTCGATGACGCGGCAGGACGTCTCGCAGGTTGCCGCGCAGGGCAAGGAGATGCGGTTCGTCGATTTCCTCACGCACATCGTGCCGACGAGCATCATCGACGCGTTCGCAAAAGGCGACATCCTGCAGATCGTGTTCTTTTCCATCCTCTTCGGCATCGCGCTGGCGATGCTCGGCGATCATGGCCGCCACCTCACGGAGTTCTTCGATCGCGTGCTCCAGGTGTTCTTCCGCATCACGGCGATGATCATGGTCGTCGCTCCGATCGGCGCGTTCGGCGCGATGGCGTATACGGTGGGCAACTTCGGCTGGCGCACACTCGTGCCGCTCGGACGTCTCATGCTCGACGTCTACGTGACGATGTTTCTGTTCGTCTTCGTCGTGCTGAACCTCATCTGTCGCATCTACGGGTTCAGCCTGTGGCAGTTCCTCAAGTACATCAAGGATGAGATCCTCCTCGTTCTCGGCACGTCCTCCTCCGAGGTCGCGCTGCCGAGGATGCTGGCGAAGCTCGAGCGCTACGGTTGTGCGCGCCCGGTCGTCGGTCTGGTGATTCCCGCGGGCTACTCGTTCAACCTCGACGGCACGTCGATCTACCTCTCCATGGCGTCGATCTTCATCGCGCAGGCGTTCGGCATCGATCTCTCGATCGGGCAGCAGCTGTCTCTGCTCGCGATCCTGATGCTGACGTCGAAGGGCGCAGCCGGCGTCACCGGATCCGGCTTCATCGTCCTCGCGAGCACGCTGGCCGCCACGCGTGTCGTACCCGTGGAAGGGCTGGCGATCGTGCTCGGCGTCGACCGGTTCATGAGCGAGGCGCGCGCGATCGTGAACTTGATCGGCAACGGCGTGGCGACGCTCGTCATTGCCCGCACGGAGGGCGCCTTCGACGAGCGCCAGCGCGAGCGGGCGGTGGTGGAGCTGCACACGGCGCGCGCCGCGTGACGGGCGTCGAGCCAGAAGGCAGGCACAGTCTCGCGCGCCGACTCGGCGTCTTCGACGCCACGATGATCGTGATGGGCGGGATCATCGGAGCGGGCATCTTTCGCAATCCCTCCGAGGTCGCACGACACGTCAGCACTCCCGCGCTGATACTCGGCGCGTGGGTCGCGGGCGGAGCCGTGGCCCTGGCCGGCGCCTTCGTGTACGCCGAGCTGGCGCAGCGGAGACCGGAGGTCGGGGGGCAGTACGCGTACCTGCGCGACGCGTTTCATCCCGCGGCGGCCTTTCTGTACGGATGGACGCTGTTGCTCGTGATCCAGACGGGCGGAATGGCCGCGGTGGCGATGACCTTCGCGGACTACTTCCGGGAACTGACCGGAGTCGGCGTCGAGCGGTCGCTCATCGCCGTCGTGACGCTCATCGTCCTCACGCTGATCAACTGCTTCGGCGTGCGATCCGGGAGCAACGTGCAGAGCGCGCTGATGGTCATGAAGATCGCGGCGATCCTCATGCTGGCGTTGCTCGGGTGGCGGGCGGTTGCGGGCGGTGCAGCGTCCACCGTCCAACGTCACGTGAACGGCGGAGGCAACTTCCTCGCCGCCATGGTGCCGGTGCTGTTCGCGTACGGCGGCTGGCAGACGGCGAGCTTCGTCTCCGGCGAGATGCGTGATCCCGAGCGCGACCTGCCTCGAGGGCTGCTGTACGGGGTGCTCGGCGTCGTGGCGCTGTATCTCGCGGTGAACGTCGTCTGCATCTTCGCGCTCGGCCCGGCGACGCTGGCGCAGACGCAAACGCCGGCGTCGGAGGTGATGCAGCGCGCGCTCGGTGATACGGGCGCGAAGCTCATCGCGGCGGGGATCGCGATCTCCACGGTTGGGTTTCTCAGCCAGGGGATGCTCACGGCACCGCGCGTGTACTACGCGATGGCGCGCGACGGGCTGTTCTTCCGGCGCGTCGGCATGGTGAACGACAGGACGCGCGTTCCGACTGTCGCGATTCTGGTGCAGGGAATCTGGGCGTGCGTGATCGTGCTCTTCTTCGGGATTTACGGGCCGGTGCTGAGCTATGTCGTCGCGCTCGACGCGCTGTTCTTCGGCCTCACCGGCGCGGCGCTGCTCGTCTTCCGGCGACGCGATCCGACGCCGGTCCGCGGGATGCGCATGCCCGGCCACCCGATCACGACACTCGTTTTCGTGCTGGCCTTCTGGACGCTGGCCGCCAGCACCGTCATTCAGTTCCCCAGGGACGCCGGCATGGGCGTGCTCATTCTGCTGCTCGGCGTGCCCGTCTATCTGTACTGGAGACGCGGCTCGTAGCGCGCCAGCGGAACTGCGTGAGCGAGATGCGGCCGCGCTGATCGAAACGGACGCCTTCCTTTTCCAGAAGCATGCGCTGCGAGATTCCGCCGTTCAGAGGGCGCAGGCTGATGGCGCCCGACGCATTCACCACGCGCTGCCACGGCACTGCCGTTCCCGAGTGCAGCGCATGGAGCGCGTATCCGACCTGTCGCGCGTGTCCGGGAAGGCCGGCGAGCTCCGCGATCTGGCCATACGTCGCCACGCGTCCGCGCGGGATGCGTTTGATGACGGCGTAGATACGCGAATACGTCGTCGTTGGCGAAGACGAGCACCGTCGGCTCATCCGACGAAGGTAAGCAGGATGCGTTGATGGAGTGGATGACAGCGGATCACTGCGAGAAAAATCCGATGCGACTTATGGTCACTCGTCAGTCTGGCACCAGTGACCACGTGTGATCTGTCACGGATGAGTACGAGTTACGATTTCACTCATCCCGGCGCGAGAAGAAGGACGCGTGAATTCGTACTCATACATCACAGATGACGGGTGGTGACTCGTAGCACGTCACAGAAAGATGATCGCAGTTCAAATCAACGAATCCCGTTCCACGTCGTCAGAGGCGTGTTGGTGCCCAGCCCCGCGCTGTTACCCGAGTGCTACAGCGACGCTCGAGGTGTCTTTCGGCGGAGCTGGCGTCGTGTCGCGCGGGGGACGCGCGGTATCGCGGCGTGCGGGAGCCGTATCGCGTGGCGCGGGCTCACGCTTGGTGGTGTCGCGCTTCGGCGGCACCAGCAGCGTGTCGCGCCGCACCGTATCGACGCGGGGCGTCGGCGCTGGACGCGGCGTCCGCGTCGGTGCGTACGCCGAGTCGCGGCGGAATGTCGTGTCCACCGGCGTGGGATAGGGCGTCGGCGGCGGCAAGGGCGGCAGGGGCGCCTGGGTCACGAAGGTATCGCGCGGCAGCGGCGCCGCGGGCGTCGTCGACACCGGCACGCGCCCGGATGCCCGAGCGGCGGCGATGCGCATCTCCTGCTCGAGCGCCACGGTCATTTGCACGAAATCGCGAACACTCATACCCGTTCGCTCGATCGCCTGCTTCGCCACTGACTGCGACTGCAGATAGGCGACAGCGCTCGCGATCGTCTTCTCCGTGGGGGCTTGTGGCTTCAGCAAGACGCCAAAGCGCGCGGCGATCTCCGGATTCAGCCCGCTCTTCGCCGCCTCCCACTGCTTGTAGCGCTCGCTCGTGATCACGAATTGCATCTGGGTGCCGTCGGCGAGCTGAACTTCACCATTCGAGCTCGACAGTGTGCTCCCGTCCGGCAGACGTATCGGTTCGCCACCGCCCTTGTTGCAGGCGGCAAGCAGCGACAGCGCTACAATCATCCCGAGACAACGCATCGACCTGTTCCATTGCAAGCTTCGTGTCACAGGTGGCAGTGCTGAACGAGGAATCCCCGCGAATGGACGGGTTCCACTCACGCTGGGGGACACCCACAGCGACGAGGTCTCGCGAGCCATCGGCGAAAATGACCAGCGCGCAACGTGTTACGGGAATTCGCCCCTTTCGCGAAGCGCGGCACTGCGGGTGCACTGCAGTGCGCGTCTTCCGATTTCAAAGGAGTCTGATCATGCGTCACAATTTCGGCGCGACTTTCCTCGCGCTGGCGCTCGTTGCAGCGCCGCTTGCTGCGCAGGGAAAATCGACGCACGCGAAGCATCGCGGGTCGAAGGGAAGCGTCGTCCGTACGTCTGACGGTACGGTCATCCGCAGCACGACGGACGTCCCACCGGGACAGCTGCCGCCCAGGGGCATGTGTCGCGTCTGGATCGACGGCGTGCCACCCGGGCAGCAGCCGCCGGTGACCGACTGCGCAACGGCAGAGCGGAATCGCGGCGTCAACTCCCGCGTGATTTACGGGGACCGCGATTCGTTCCCCGGTCGCGGCAATGGGAAATTCAAGACGACACGGGCGACGGGCACGCGTCGGTCCTGCGACGTGCGTGACGCCGTCGTGGTCGACGGACGAGTCGTCGACGTGTGCCGCGACGGCGCGGTCGATGATCGGCGCAATCGCGGACGCAAGGCTCGCGGCGACGATGAAGACGACGATGACGATGAAGACGATGACGACGAGAGGCTCGAGAGGCGCGTCAAGCATGACGACGACAAGCTCGAGAACCGCGCCAGGGGTGAAGGGAGCGAGAGGTCGAAAGCTGGGAAGTCAGGCAAGGCGGGGAAGAAAGGCAAGCACGGTGAGGATCGCGACTGAGAAACGGCAACTACAGATTCCTCGCTGCGCTCGGAATGACGGCGAGTGAACGCCGCTCGGATTACGCTCGTGCAGCGCGTGCTATGGCGCACTCGCTCACCTGCGGTTGACGCCGAGCGGCGTTTTGCTTCCCTTAGTGCCGATGACCAGGGAGCATCGCTGGACCGTCGACTCGATCGAGGATTTCGTCGCGAGCGTTCACGTCGACGGCCGCCTGATGCACGTCCCACAGTGGATGCTTCCCCGCGGAGCGCGCGCGGGTGACGTGCTCGCCGTGCGCCACGAGGTCACGGCGGAGCACTCGCTGCTCAACATCCAGCGCGGCCAGAGGGAAAACGCGAGGGATACCTAGTCGTTCCGAGCGAAGCGAGGAATCCGTAGTTCGTGAACTGCAGATCCCTCACTGCGTTCGGGGATGACAGCGAATAGCTCGGGATGACCGCTAATAACGGTAGTGATCGGGCTTGTACGGGCCCTCGACCGGCACGCCGATGTACGCCGCCTGCTCCTTGCTCAGCTGCGTGAGCTTTGCGCCGAGCTTGTCGAGGTGAAGACGCGCCACCTTCTCGTCGAGATGCTTCGGTAGCACGTACACCTTCTTCTCGTAGGCGCTCGTGTTGGTGAACAGCTCGATCTGCGCCATCACCTGATTGGTGAAGCTGTTCGACATGACGAAGCTGGGGTGACCCGTCGCGCAGCCGAGGTTCATGAGCCGCCCCTCGGCGAGGATCAGCACCGAGTGCCCATCGGGGAACACGTACTCGTCGTACTGCGGCTTGATGTTGATGCGCTCGATGCCCTTGACCTTCTTCAGGCCGGCCATGTCGATCTCGTTGTCGAAGTGGCCGATGTTGCCGACGATCGCCTTGTCCTTCATGCGCGACATGTGGTCGGCGGTGATGATGTTGAAGTTGCCGGTGGCGGTGATGAAGATGTCCGCGGTGTCGATGACGTCCTCGATGGTTACCACCTGGTAACCGGCCATGCACGCCTGCAGCGCGCAGATCGGATCGATCTCGGTGATGACGACGCGCGCGCCCTGGCCGCGCAGCGCTTCGGCGCAGCCCTTCCCGACTTCGCCATAGCCGCAGACGACCGCGAGCTTGCCCGCGATCATGACGTCGGTCGCGCGGTTGAGTCCATCGACGACGGAATGCCGGCAGCCGTAGATGTTGTCGAACTTCGACTTCGTGACGGAGTCGTTGACGTTGATGGCCGGGAAGAGAAGCGTTCCCGCTTTCATCATTTCGTAGAGCCTGTGAACGCCGGTCGTGGTCTCTTCGGTGACGCCCTTGATGTCCTTCGCGACTCTCGTCCACCGGCCAGCGTCTTCCCGCTGGGTCTTGCGGAGAAGATCGAGGATCACGCCCCACTCTTCCGGGTCGTTCTTCTCATCGAACGCGGGGATTTTTCCGGCCTTCTCGAACTCCGCGCCCTTGTGCACGAGGAGCGTCGCATCGCCGCCGTCGTCCAGCAGCATGTTCGGACCGGACCCGTCGGGCCACATCAGCGCCTGCTCGGTGCACCACCAGTATTCCTCCAGCGTCTCACCCTTCCACGCGAACACGGCGACGCCCTTCGGCTTCTCCGGTGTTCCGTCGCGGCCGACGGCGACCGCGGCGGCGGCGTGATCCTGCGTCGAGAAGATGTTGCACGAGACCCAGCGGACGTCGGCGCCGAGATCCACGAGCGTCTCGATCAGCACGGCCGTTTGAATGGTCATATGCAGCGAGCCCATGATCTTCGCGCCCTCGAGCGGCTTTTTGCCGCGATACTCCTCGCGCACGGACATGAGGCCGGGCATCTCCTGCTCGGCGAGGCGGATCTCCTTCCGCCCCCACTCGGCGAGCGAGAGGTCCTTGACCTTGAACGCGGGGCGCTCGGCCGCTTTTGTCGGCGCCTTTTCCCGGCGCGTCATCGTTCCAGTACCCATTGTGTCCTCTCGATTTAATTCATCCTGAGGAGCGAAGCGACGAAGGATCTTCTCACATTCGAGTAGATCCTTCGCTCGCTACGCGAGCTCAGGATGAAGTGGTGAGCCGTTGACGTTCGTGCTTCCTTGCGAGCAACGAAAACAACGCGGGACCCTTCGCCAGCGGATCGGCGACGAGAACCCGGTAGCGCACGACGGAGAGTCCCGCCTCCGTCACCCAGGAGCGCACCTGCTCCTCGGAAAAGCCCTGCCACACGTGCCCCATCTGAATGGAGTACTCCTCGCGCTCGTGGGGCGTGAGATCGAGAATCACCAGGCGGCCGCCGGGCTTGAGCACCCGCCGTATCTCGGAGAGCACCTTTCCCGGCTCCAGGACGAAGTGCGTCACCATGAACAGCAACGCGACGTCGAGCTCCGCGTCGTCGATCGGAAGCGCCTCGACGCTGCCGCTGCGCACGTCCACGTTCTCGAACTGCGAGAGCCGCTTCTTCGCCGCGGTGAGCATGAGACCCGATTCGTCCACGGCGATGACGCGATTCACCACGGGCGCGAGCGCCTCGCTGATGTTACCGGTGCCGCATCCGAGATCGCCGACCGTCCACGTCTCGTCGAAGAGGTCGAGCAGGGCCAGGAGATCCGTGCGCGCGCCGATGAGCTCCGCGCGCATCCGGTCCCAACTGGGCGCCGCGCTCGAGAAGAACTCCTTCATCTTCACGCGCCGCATGTTCAGCACGCTGGTGCGTCGCAGCATGTCCTGCTGCGCCGCGGCGCTCGACGACACCTGCTCGCGCACGACGTTCCACAGTCGCTTCGAGAAGGGATCGAGGCGATGCGGCCGCAGGGTGTAGAAGCGGCTGGCGCCGGACTCACGTGATTCGACCCAGCCTTCGTCGCTCAGGATCTTCAGGTGCCGGCTCACCGTGGATTGCGGCAGCTGCAGCACGAGGCACAGCTCGCCGACGGTGAGCTCGGTCCCCTCGAGCAACAGGAGAATCCTGCTGCGCGTGGAATCGGCGAGGGTGCCGAGGCGGTCGAAGACAACAGCGGAGCGGGCCATCGATCTATCCGGATGACCGGATATTATGGTCTGGCCGCCTCGCCGTCAACTGCGCACCGGTCTGCGACCTAACCGCGGTTGGCACCGTCACCTGTGCCCTCTGAAATACAAAACGGGACGGCTCTCCACGGAGAACCGTCCCGTCAACTCCACTCGAGAGCTCGATACTTACGAACTAAGAGCTCTCGGCTGTAGTTGCCGTGGCATGTCTACCGTAATACGGGGTTGTTGTCTTTCTCGACATTCGGCAGCGGCAGGCACAACGCACTCCCCGTCGCCGGCCCGTACGTCTGACCCCACGGCGTCGCGGCACCCTGCGCCGGCGAGATGGTCAGGTTGTACCGGATGATGTCGGGGAAGTGCGTCCCGGTCAGGAACAGCGCGCGCCGGCGCTGATCGATGATCTCATTCAGAAGCGAGGCTGGGTCTGTGGCCCCGGTATACGTACCCTGGTTGCCGGCCGCCCGGAACGTGTTGATGATGCTGATCGTGTTCGCCGAATTCGACGTACGGTCCGCCTCGGCGATGATCAGCTGCATCTCCTGGCCGCTCGTGAGCGGGATCGGCGCAGCAACGCTGGTGTACTTTCGCTGCTGCCAGAACGGTACGTTGGTTCCGCTGCTCACGCGATTGAGATTCGCGACCGGTACGCGTGGGTCGTTGAGCGTGCGGTAACGCGCGCCGACAGTCGAATTCGGCGAGTTGTTGACCCCGTTCTCCTGGAACACCCGGTTCTGTCGGCGCGTGCTCGCGCCGGACGCCGTCACGTTCCAGACGAAAGCCGCCGGAACCGCTACGGCATCAACGCGCGCGTTCGTGAGGTCGCCCTTGTCTTGATAGGCCCGCGCGCGCCCGGCAAGCGAAAAGAAGCGAATGCTGTCGGCCGCCGTGCCGCCGACGGCCGTCGCGGTAGTGATGGCGAGGCTGAAGGTGGAGATGGCGGAGTCGATCGCTTGCGCTTTGGTGATGCGCGTCGCGTAGCGCACGGTATCTGCCTCGATGGTGGAGAACACCGTCTCGCAGAACGACTCGCCGAGAAACAGCTGCGCCCATGCCTCGTACGCTGCGACGCGCGCGATGTGCAGCTGGCGGTTCGGCACCTGCGCGTCCGTCCAAGTGTTCAGGAGGCGGCGCACGTTGTTCGCGCCGACGCGCGCGCCCTGCAGGGGCGCGTAGATGCCGAGACTCGTGCAGTTGTTGGTCGAGTAGAAGTTCTGGTCGGGGGTGACGTTGCGTTGGTCGTACGGCCAGCGCGCTGCTGTTTGCAGTGCGTCCTCGAGTTCCTCGCCAATCAGGCCGCCGACGACGACGAATGCGTTGAACGCGCAGTCGAAGTCCCCTGCAACGCCGTTCACCAGCAACGGCGCGTTCTGCGGCTGTTCGAGATCGACGGCAGGGACGAGGTTCGCCGGTGCGACCTCGAGCACACGATTGAGATCGCAGCCCGCCACGAGTGCAACCAGCGCAGCCGGAATGGCCAGCGCGGTCAGCATTGATCGCCTAGTCATCGTTGCGCCTCAGAATCCAAGGTTGAGAGTGACCATCCACGAGCGCAGCTGTGGCAGCGTCGTCTGCTCCCATGACGCGTTGCCGCCGCGCGAGCCGCCGAGGAACATCGCCTCCGGCTCGAAGCCGGGATAACTCGTCCACAGATGCAGGTTGCGTCCCTGCAGCGCGAGCGACGCGCGCGACGCACGCGCCATCTTCGCATACCGATCGGGGACGTCATACGAGATCGTCAGCTCGCGCCAGCGCGCGAAGTTCGACGGGCTGACGAAGAAGTCGATCAGGTTGCTGTTCGACGCTGCCTGCGCCGTGCGTAGAGAATCGACCTCGGCGGCGAACGCGGGGGAGAAGTTCGACTGCGTGGGCGTCGCCTGTGCGATCGCAAAATTCTCCTTGCAGCGGCCGAAGATGCCGCAGCGGGCGCGCGTATTTCCATCGAGCTTCTTCGCGCCGTTCTTGACATCGATCATCGAGGACACGTGGAATCGATCGAAAAGCGTGAGCGTGCCCGAGATCGACCCCTCGCGCGGGGGCACCGAGCGGCCGAGATAGACGTTCGGCGCGTCGTCAGCGGTTCCCCATTTGCCATCCGGGCCGACACATGACCGCGGCGGTCCGCCTTCCTTGCCGCCGCTTCCCGGGATCGTATCCGCGCACATCACCCCGATCGGATAGTCCTGACCCGCCGCCGGACGCGGGAAGCCCGTCGTGCGATTGAACGGCGTCGAGATGACGTGCTGCTCGAACCACGCCCAGGCCGGGAAACCCACCTGGTGTCGCAGGAACTGCGTCCCCGCGGGTAAAACAAAGTACTGGCCGGAGATGCCGAGCTCGGTGACCTCGTTGTAGTTCGTCGAGATCTGACCCGTCAGATCGAGCGCGACGTTCTGCATGCGCAGCGGCGTACCGCGCACCATGAGCTCGATGCCACGATTGATGAGGCCACCGAGATTGAACGCCTGCGTCGCCGGCGGGTTGGGGCCGTTCACGAGCCCGGACGACGGCGCCAGCTGGCGGTCGAGGATCGCATCGACGGTTTTCTTGTTGTAGAAGGTGAACTCCACGCCAAGCCGATCCTGGAATGCGCTGGCGTCGAATCCGAGCTCGATCTCCTTGCCTCGCTCGGGGCCGAGGTCGCGATTGCCGGATCCGTTCGGCGTCACCGCGGGCACATCGCCGGGCCCGACGGTCGTGGCGTACGCACGGATCGCCGAGTACGTGGTCGGCGCTTTTCCGGACTCGCCGTACGCGACGCGCAGCCGCAGTTCGCTGAGCTGGTTTTCAAGCATCGGTACCTTGAACCACGGCTCGTCGCTGATGACGTAGCTCGCGGAGAACTTCGGGTACGTGATGCGGTTGAAGTCGGAGCCGAACGCGCTGTGGTCATCCGAACGCAACGCGGCCGTGACGTAGAGACGGTCGCGCCAGCCGACCTGCTCCTGCGCATAAACGCCGAGCGATTTGTCGTCGATGAACGCTTCTGTCGGCGGATTGCGGGTTGTCGTGGACGTGACCGACTTGAGTCCCGGCGCCGCGAACACGGAGCCGCTGGCGGTGACACCGTGAATGCTCTCGCTGAAATACTGCGTGCCGATGGACGTCGTGAACCGAAACGCCGGGTTGTAATTCCATATCGCGCTTGCGTTGTAGTCCATCGAACGATCCGTGACGTCACGCGTCTCGATCGAGCGGAAGCCGTTCGAGTTGAGCGAGTCGATGCGCGGATCCCACTCGTTGTTGCCCTCGCGCGTGACGTCGCCACCCAGCACGAGGCGGTGCGACAGCCACGTCGTGGGCTGATGCTCGAGGCGCACGCTCGCGGTCGTGCGCGCCAGGTCCTGCCACAACACGACCGTCTGGTCGTATTCGTACGGCAGGCTGCTGTGGAAGCCGTGACGCCGCGGATTGTTGTAGTTGATGGGCGTCGCGGACATCGTCGTCCACGTGTACCCGCCGCAGCCTGCGTCGCAGGGAATGTGGGTCGGGCCGGTGATGTATCCCACGTTCGTCGCGATGTTGAACTTCGTCGACGGCGCGAACGCGACGTTCAGCCGGCCGCTGTACGTGCGCCGGTTGTTGGATCTCTCGGCGCCCTGCGAGTCGAGAAGGTTGCCGCTGGCGTAATAGTTCAGGAGACCGGCGCCTCCGCTCACCGCGATCTCCGTTTCCTGGTGCTGACCGCTGCGGTAGATGTCGCATTTGCGGCCCGTTTTGTTCGCCATGGAATCACCGCACGCGCCGACCAGCAACGAGTCGAAGTTCAGGCGTTCGACAGGACCGGTGGCGGCACCGATCGCGTCGATGCCGCGCTGGTTGCGAGGTCCGTAGTTCGCCGGGTAGCGTGTCTTGTAATCCGCGAAGTAGTTGACGCCCTGCCGCGCCGAGAACGTCCAGCGTGGCGCGCTCGACGCGCCCTTCTTCGTGATGATGTTGATGACGCCGTTCGCCGCTTCGGTGCCGTACAGCGTGGCAGCGCTCGGCCCTTTGAGAACTTCGATCGACTCGATGTCCTCGGGATTGAAATCGTTCAGGCGGGAAATTGGTGACGAGCCGAACGCCTGGCTGGTGGGTCCGCTCGCCGCCTGGTTGTTGACACGCACGCCGTCGACAAAGAGCAATGGGTTGTTGCCGAGCGAGAGGCTCGCCATCCCGCGCACGCGCACCTGCGAGCCCGCGCCCACGGTGCCGGCGGTCTGCATGATGACCATGCCGGGCGTGCGGCCGTTGAGCAGCGATTGCACGGAATTGATCGGCGAATTTTCGACGACGTCGGCGGCGTTGATCGTGCCGACGGAATTGCCGAGCTCGCGCTTCTGCGCCGCGCCCGGCGTGCCGGTCACGACGACGGCCTCGAGACTCGTCGGATTGTTGCTGAGGGAGACCGCGACGTTCGTGTCGCCGACGCGCGCCGGGATGCGGGCGAGCTTGTAACCGATCCGGCGGATCTCGAGCGTGACGTTCGCGCCGCTGACGCCCGACACACTGAAGCGTCCCTGCTCGTCGCTCTGCGTCTGGATCGTCGTGCCGACGACGACGACGCGTGCGCCGGCGACGGGTGTTCGTGTTCCTGCGTCGAGGATCGTACCGGCAACGGTGCCCTGCTGCGCGCCGGCGCGCGGCGCGAAGAGAGCAATCGCGAGAAGGGCAAGCGTGGAACACCAGCTTCTCATACAGGCCTCTGATTCGGGAGGAGAGAAGCCGGCGCCATGGCAGCGGCGCCCGGCACCGGCGAGGTGCGGCAACTGTACGAGCGCTCGCAAACTGCGGCAAGTGGGACGAGCCACGTGCCGCATGTGACCAAATCGGCGGTGCTAGGGTTTCGGCGCGAGATCGCCGACGACGTCGGCGATGGCGGGATAGTCGACGCGCACGCCCTGCGCACGCAGCTCGCTCACCAGGTCGCGCACGATGCCGAGTCCCTGTACCGCAGGGGCGACCCGGCGCGCCACTACCATATGGTTGCGGAACCAGGTGCCCCGCTCGCTGCGCAGATCATCGTATCGCACGCCGCTTCCGCTGCTGCTCGAGTGGAGGATGCGATCCCTGCCGGCGAAGATCGCGACGTGGCTGATGGGCTTCCCGTTCGCGGCGAACATGATGAGATCGCCGGGGCGCAGCGCGCGATAATCGCGGATGTTCTCGCCGACCAGCGCCTGCGTGCGCGACGTGCGTGGCAGCTTGATGCCGTGTCTCGCGAACACGAACTGCGTGTAGCCGGAACAGTCGAACCCCGTCTTCGGCGATTCACCGCCCCACGTGTACTTCACGCCGATGTACCGCTCGGCCGTGGGAATCACGACAGCAGCGGTTCGTGTCGCCGGCGCGGGACGCCCGGCTTGAATGACGGCTCCGGAAGAGCGCGCGCTGCAGGCGGTGGCGACAGGCAGGAATACGACGGCCACGCGGAGCGCATCGAGGTGGGACGACAACCGACTTCTCCAGCTGAGACTGCCCCGATGTACACCCAGGTACAGCCGGAGTTTCATCGGAAACGTGTCATCCTGAGGCGCAAAGCGCCGAAGGATCTACTCGGCCTTCGAGTAGATCCTTCGCTTCGCTCGGGATGACAATACGTACGCCTTTTGTTCAGCCTGCTAGATGCACATCAAGTACATCCCGGTCCCTTGAGCGCCGTTTCCGCGATCGCGCGCGACAAGCACTCGGCCTGCGGGACCGGGAGCTGCGCGGCCCGAACGTGCGTCGGCAGGTCGAGCGTGAGCTGATTCAGGCGGCCAAAGCGACGCATGTCGATCCAGCGATGCCCCTCGAACAGGAGCGAGAGGCGCCGGTTGTACAGCAGCTCGTCGAGGAACGCTGCCTCGTTCGCAAATGGAGTCGCGGGATCGAGTCCCCCCGCCACCGTGCGCACTGTGTTGATGTCCGCCAGGGCTCCCGCAGCGTCCCCGGTGAACCACCGCGCCTCGGCGCGCAGCAGGATCAGCTCCTCGTTCCGGATGATCGGGACCGGTGAGGCGCGATCGAGATACATCGTGTAATCGAATGTCGTCGGCACGCCCAGCGACGCGTTCGACGGATTCTTCGTGTTGATCGTGATGACCTTCGTCAGGTAGCGGTTGTCGCGCGCGCCATTCGCCTTGAGCTGGATGCCGCTGTCGGCTTTCGCATGTGCCACGATGTTCGTGTTCGCCGCGTTGCTGATCGTGTTGGCGACGTCGCTCGCCGCGGAGGAATACACGTTGAAGGGGCCCACGGCCAGCTGCGCCGTCGTCGTCGCGCCGGCGTTGAGAAACGACTCCGAGAGCGCGGCGAGCGCGAGGTTGTAACACGCCGCGCTCTTGGCCGCACCGCATCCGGAGGCTCCGAGCGAGGCACGGTACGCGAACACGCGCGCCGCGATGGCGCGGTTGAACTTCAGGTAATTCGCGGGCGTCGTGAAGCCGGTGTAACCCGCGTGGAGCGTGAACGGGAATGCCGTGCCACCGGCGAGGAGCTCCGTCTTCGCCGCATCGAGCTTCGCGCTGATGTAGGCCAGGGCGGAGTCCCGTGCCACGAACGGCGCCAGCTGCGTCGGCTCGTCGTACACGTCCACGGGAATACCGATGTCGTGGCGCGTGTTGACGAGGTACAGCAGCTCCAGCGCCTCCATCGTGTGCGCGAAGCCAAGCGTGGCACTGTTCTGCGCCGTCGAGAACAGCCCCGCTGTCGTGCCCGCATTCACGAGGCCGATGATGTTGTGCACGTTGCGCAGGACGATCCACGGTCCGGACCACAGCGCCACGCCCCCGAAGCTCGCCTGGTTGTTGACGTCGGACGTCAGCCAGCCCGACGTGTTGCGGCCTTCGGTCGGCGTGTAGTTGTAGGATTCACGCCCGAGAATGCCGAGGCCGCTGACGTACCCCGTAGCGTTATCGCGATCGCCGCGCAATGCGCCGGTCACGAGCAGTGGCAGCGCCGTGGTCGGATCGTTCTGCACCGACTCCGGCGTCGGGTTGGCGTAGTTGCGGACGGTGAGATCTCTGCATCCCAAACCGGCAATCGCTCCGGCCACGAGGAGGACGCGCAGGACGTTGTGCGACATGGGCGATGTCCTCGAGGTGATGCGTGTCCAAGAGGTATGTGATGTCATCGGTCAGAACCCCACATCGAAGCCGAGGAAGAAGCTTCGGGTCGGAGGATATGGCGCGAGGTCCACGAAACGGACGACGTTCTGGTTGCCGAAGTTGTTCACCTCGGGATCGAAGCTCCAGTAATTCGACTTCGTCATGAGGTTGCGGCCGCTGACGACGACGCGCAGGTCGCGCGCGCGAGCCAGGCGATACGCCGTCGGCGTCGGCACCTGATAGGCGAGGGTGACTTCGCGGAGCTTGAGGTACGACCCGTCGTGGACGTACACGCCGGCGTTGCGGCCCGCGTTCCATTTGTCGTAGCGGTACTGTCCGAGGCTGGGCGACTCGCCGTTCGCGACTCGCTTCGCCGTGATCAGCGTCGGATCGGGGGACGGATGATCGTAGTCCCACGAGTTGCTGCCCTCGTCGAAAAGGTTGTTCGTCATGTCCGAGACGAAGCCGCCCTTCCGCCAGTCGAGGAGTGCGACGAGGCTGAAGTTCTTCCAGGTGAAATCGTTCGAGAACTGCATCTGGAACTTCGGGTTGGCGTCGGCGAGCACGGTGTCCACGACGCTCGAGTCCAGCGTTGCGCACTTCCCCGCCGACCGCGCGTCGACGTCGCAGCGGTACCGGTTGCCCCAGATCATCGTCGTCACCTGACCGCGCGCGATGCGCCCGCGCCCGTACTGCGCGCCGAAGCCGGAGCTCGCGACGACGAAGTCGGCCACTTTCGTCGGCAGCTCCCGGATGCGGGACTTGTTGGTGAAGTACTGCACGCGAGAGTTCCAGGTCATCGTCGGCGTGCGTACCGGCGCGATGCTGACCGCCGCCTCGAAGCCCTTCGTCTCCATCTTGCCGCCGTTGATGAACTGCTGCGTGAAGCCGCTCGTCGGCGCGAGGGGCGACGTGAGCAGCAGGTCATGAATGGTGCGATTGAAGACGCTGGCTTCGAGTCCGGCGCGCGACTCCCAGAACAGCGCGTCCACGCCGTACTCGATCTCGCGCATCTTCTCCGGTTCGATGTTCGGATTCCCGATGCTGGCAGGCACGCCGAGCGCGGTGCGGCCATCGATCAGGCCGAGACCGGCGATCGTGATGTCGCGGTTACCATAGTTCGGCTGGTTGCCCGAGTTACCGACCGCGGCGCGGAGCTTGATCTCGTCGGCGTACGGGAACGGCGTGACGAAGCGATACGATCCCGAGACCGCCGGCCAGACGAAATACTTGTCGCGGTCGCCGTTGGCGCTGCCACGCTCCGCGCGGACACGCCCTGCGACCGACAGCCGCTCGTTCAGCGCGAGCAGCTCTTCGCTCACGAAGTAGGCCTGGTCGCGCACCGCCTGGCGCACGTGCACCAGCGTCGGCGTTCCCTGATCGATGAGGTCGATCGTCGGTACGAGACCCCGCGCCTGGATGTTGTAGCGATTGAGCGAGCGGTCCTCGTACTGCGCGCCTGCCGACGTCGTGGCCGATGTCAGGTTGGCGAGGAGGCCGGTGCCGGGGAACACGTACGTGTGGACTCCGCTCAACGTGCCGTTGAACTGGCGGCTCAGCGCCTCCGACTGGACCGCGGTGCCGGCCAGACCGTCGTCCGGCTCGTACTGGAGGAAGTTCGGCGAATACACCTCTCCGTCATTGTCGAAGCGGTCGAAGCCGCCCGATGCGCTCAGTGTCAGCGTCTGCCGCGGGCTTGCGTACGCACTGAAGCGGACCACACCCGCGCCGATCTGCCGCCACACGTCCTCCCGATTCTTGAGGAACTGGAGCGTCTGGAACGGGTTCGTGCCCGTGCCGTATAGATCCCGGATCAGTGTGTTGTCGACATACCGCCCGGCATTCTGCGCCTGCAGATCGATGATCGCGGGGGTGTATCCGAAGGCGTAAATCGGACTGATGAACGTGTTGTCGTTGTTCGACAGCCCGCGGTCGGTGAGACTGCGCATGATCGAGCCGGACGCGCTGGCGGTCCACCGGTCGCCCCACGCGTTGTCGAGATTGAAGCGCAGCGACTGGTGCTTCGAGCCGGTGTTCATTTCGGTGCCGCGCTCGTCCTTGACCAAACCGGAGGCGAAATAGCGCGCGGTGTTCGCGCCGCCGCTGACGGTCATGTTCGTCTCGTACGACAGGTCCTTCTGGCCGTACAGGGCGCTCTGGTAGTCGTAATAGGCACAGGTCGTGGGACAGTACTTGTTCGCGTTCGTCGCTCCGAGCACCTGCGTGGCCGTCTGCTTGGTGAAGTGGCGCGATCCGAGCAGCCGGTCGGGCCGGTATGCACCGACGCGCTGCGACCACGTATAGCGCGTCTCTCCACTACGGCCGCGCTTCGTCGTGATCAGGATGACGCCGTTCGTCGCCTTGGAGCCGTAAATCGCCGTCGCGGCCGCGCTCTTGAGGACCTGCATGCTCTCGATGTCGTTCGGATTGATGTCGGCGAGTCGGTTGATCTGGTTGTCCTGATTGGTGGTGATCGCCGTAGCGGCACCGCTCGCGCGGCTGACCGCGTTGATGCCCGAGGAGAATGCCGCGTTGCTGATGATGACGCCGTCCACGACGTAGAGCGGCTCGCCGTTGCCGAGAATGGAGGTCACGCCGCGGATCTGGATCTGGCCGCCGCCGCCCGGCGCACCGCTGTTCATGTTGATGCTGGCGCCCACGATCTTGCCCTGCAGGGCGGCGTCGAGGGAGGCGGCGGGTACGCGGTTCACTTCGTCTGTCGAGATCGTCGCGACGGCGGTCGATACGTTGCGACGCTCCTGCGTCGTCGCAGCGCCGGTGACGACGACCTCGGAGAGCTTCACGGCTTCGCGCACCATTCCGACCTGGAGATCGGATTGTGTCGCGGCCACCGCGATCTCCTGGCGGCGATAGCCGAAGGCGCGCACGCGGACGATGACATCCGTCGCCGGCACGGTGAGTCGAAACTCTCCCGCGGAATTCGCCTGTGCGGTCTGCGGACCGCCAACGACGGTGATGTTGGCGCTCACGATCGGCTGTCTGGTCGTAGCGTCCATGACTCGCCCGGCGATCGTGCGCGTCTGCGCGGCGAGGGCGGAGGGGAGCGCGAGCACGAGAATCGCCAGCAAATGCAGGATGGTTCTACAGCGCACGGAAAACCTCCCTGGGAGGGTCGAGATGGGATGGTCAGGAGGTGGCGCCTCGTCGCGCCGCTGGCTTTGCCTGGGCTGGTCTTGCCAGGCCGAAATGCGGGTCTGACAGGCTTGGTGTCAAGTCGCGGCCGAAACGACACAGCCCCGAATTCCGGCAAATCGTCACGGCGAACCTACCTTTCGCACCTGTGCACGGGCCAATAACAATGCGTCGTCCACACGGTCTGCTGGCGGTACTGAGCTTCGCCATGGCGTGCGGTCCCGGCGTAGGAGGCGCGGTACCCGCGCCGATGCTGGGCGACAGCGTCATCGCGGATTCCGCGAACGTCGTGGCCGACGCCGGCCTCCTCAGTGTCGATAACCAGTCGATCTGGGAGACGCGCGTCTACCTGGTGCGCGGTGGCCAGTACATCCGCCTCGGCATCGCGGGCTCGAACACCGTCGCGCCGTTCAAGATGGCACCGCAGTACCTCAACCGGGACGTCATGTTCTACGTCGAGGCGATCGGCGCTGCGGCGCGTCTGCGCACGGAGGCCGTCTACGTGCGCATCAATCAGGTGGTCACGCTCACACTCGAGAAGCGCCTCCGGTCATACAGTATTTCAGTGCATTGAGCCCATTACTGCGTAGGGCAAGCGACTGCTTCTCGGGGGAAACGGCAGAAGAAGCTGAAAAGGGCAGGAACTCAGCTTGACGCAGCCATGCCCATCGGTAACTTGAAGGCCGCGCGGCGATTTCCCCGATTTGACGGGCCGCGCGCTCGGGCGAATCCCGACGTCCTTACACCCGTCTAAGTCGTGGCTGACAAAGGCCCGCGACGAAACAAGTCGGGGGCCTTTTGTTTCTTCCCTACCCACCCCGTCTCGATCACGCCGCCGGAGCACGAATGACAGCTATCGCCTCGAAGCCCGCCTCACTCTCGACGAAGGCAAAGGCCACGGAGACTTCCTACGTCTTCACCTCCGAATCCGTCAGCGAAGGGCATCCCGACAAGGTCTGCGACTACATCGCCGACTCCATCCTGGACGCCCACCTCGCGAACGACCCGAAGAGTCGGGTCGCGTGCGAGGTGCTTGTGAAAAGCGGGCAGGTGGTGCTCGCGGGCGAGATCACGAGCTCCGCGAACGTCGATTTCGACAAGGTCGCGCGCGACGCGATTCGCGAGATCGGGTACACGGACGCGTCCGAGGCGTTCAACGCCGACGGTGTGAGCGTGACGCAATTCCTCTCGAGACAGGCGGGCGAGATCGGCCAGGGCGTCGACGTGGGTGGCGCCGGCGACCAGGGCATCATGTTCGGGTACGCGACCGACGAGACGCCGGAGCTCATGCCGCTCCCGATTCTGCTGGCGCACAAGCTGGCGAAGCGCCTCACCGACGTTCGCAAGGCGAACCAGGTCGCATGGCTGCGCCCGGACTCGAAGACGCAGGTGTCCGTCGAGTACGATCACAGCCGCCCCGTGGCCGTACGAACCGTCCTCGTGTCGACGATGCACTCGCGCGACGTATCACAGGACGAAATCCGGCGCTATGTCGCGACGACGCTCTGCCCCGACGTGCTCGGAGACTGGTACCACGAAGACATCGAGGTGCTGGTGAATCCGACGGGGTCGTTCGTGGAAGGCGGGCCGAGCGCCGACTGCGGCGTGACGGGACGCAAGATCATCGTCGACTCGTACGGCGGCATGGGCCGGCACGGCGGCGGCGCATTCAGCGGCAAGGACCCGTCGAAGGTGGATCGCTCGGGCGCGTACTTCTGCCGCTTCGTCGCGCGTCAGATCGTGAAGCGCGGCATCGCGCGCCGCGCCGAGGTCCAGGTGGGATATGCGATCGGTCGGGCGGAGCCGGTCTCCGTGCGCGTGGACACCTTCGGAACCGGAGACGCGCGCGCGGCGGAGGAGCTGGTGCGCACGTTCGATTTTCGCCCGCGCGCGATCATCGAGCGGCTCGACCTCCGGCGGCCGATCTACCGGCAGTCGACGAATTACGGCCACTTCGGGCGCCCGGGTTTGAGCTGGGAAGCGTGAACGCACCGCTTGTCATCCTGAGCGAAGCGAAGGATCTAGGCGGCCGAAAGTAGATCGTTCGTCGCTGCGCTCCTCAGGATGACATCTTTGCGTCGTCTGCATCCTGGCACTGAGATTGGTGTACTAGCGCAGCATGAGTCGCGTTCTCCTGCTCATAGCTGCGGTCGCCTGCGCAGGCGTAGGGTCTCCCACCCCGAAGACGCCCGCGCCCGTCATCGTGCTCGTGCACGGTCGAGGCAAGCTCGGCGAGGATTCCGCGGCGCTGCGCCGCGAGTGGAAGCGCGACCTCGATCTCGCGCTCGAGCACATCGGTGTGCAACCGCTCGCCGACCGGGACGTGCGACTCGCATGGTACGCGGACGTCCTCGACCCGGAATCGGAGAAGGGATGCGCCGTGGTGCGCGACACCGCCGCGCTCGGTTTTGGCGCGTTTACGCGTACTCTCATGGCGACGATCACGAGCGCGCTGCCGGAGCGCGACTCGCGCGACGCGCGCGGACTCATGGGCGACATCCTGTATGTCGTCGATCCTTGGAAGCGCTGCGCCGCCGAGCGCAGCGTCGGCAAGGTGATCGATTCGGCGGCGGCCGAGGGCCGGCCCGTGATCGTCGTCGCGTACAGCCTGGGCGCGGTCGTGTCGTACGACTATCTGAGCTCGCAAAGCCCGAGATCGGACGTGCACCTGATCACGCTCGGATCGCCACTGGGCATCCGCGAGCTGCGCGAGCTTCTCCTGCCGGACGCGCCCGATCTCAAGCGTCCGCCGGGCGTCGCCAGCTGGACGAACATCTACGACGCGAACGACGTCTTCGCGGCGCCGCTGGGACGTGCTGCGACGCGCGCCGGTATCGTCGACCGGCGGGTGGAATCCTCGCCCACGTCGGAGGAGGCGCACGAGGCAAGGCACTACCTGCGCGATCGTGCGACTGCAGAGGCGCTGGCGAGCGCGCTGTGTGCGGCGTCGTCAGCCCGAACGGCTCGCTGCTTTCCCGAGCGGTAGCGAGGGATCTGCGTCGGAAAGGATCAGTCCGTAGGCAAATGGCGCCGCACGGAAGTTGCCTTTTGCGGAGGGGTGCGGCGCATTGCTTTGCGGATCGATCAGCTGCCCGTATGGGCGTTCCTGGCGTCGGCCGTCGTCGCGTTCGGCGTGGCGCGCGCGGGACGACTCTTCGCGCTGCTGCACAGCAGCCGCGGCGGGATGGAGCTGGGCGCCATCGTTTCGCTCGCGGTCTTTCTCGCGATCGTGATCTTCGCCGTGCGCCGGCGGCAGATCGTTGCCTGGCGCGCGACGCTGCACGTGCTCGGCGCGACCGTGGCCGGCAACGCGCTGGGCATCGTCTTCATCTGGCCCTTCATCCCGGACGGCTACGCGCTGTCGCTGGGCCCGATGGTGCGTGACACGCTGACGTCAGGCGGCGCGATGGCGCTGACGACCCTGCCGCTCGCGATCGCGCTGCTGTGGCTGTCGCGGCGTTACGGATCGCACTCCGCAGTGACGGAGCGGCGATTCCGGGTCATTCGTGAAGAGCTACGCCGGCGCTTCGGCGCGTAGGGGCGTGCGCTCGATGGGAAAGTCCGCCTCGCGCCAATCCTTCTTGCCCGCGACGTACTCGCGCACGTTGGTGTAACCCAGCGCCGCCAGGACACGGGCGGCGTATCTGCTCGTGGGTCAATGCTCGTCCCAGCAGTAGACGACGATCTCCGCGTCGCGGTCGGGTGCGACGCGCTGGACCGTCGCCTCGACCTCCTTCGGCGGCATGTGGATCGCGCCGGGCAGGTGGTGCTTCCGGTAATACGGCTCCGGAAGCACCTCGAAGAGAAAGAACTTTTCACCGCGGTCGATCTTTCCGCGAAGCTCGTCGCGTGAGATCGACGGCGTCTCCGTCATGCGGTTGTCGGGCCCTGAGCGCGGCGACGGCGCCGGCGGTCCGGGTCGAAGAGATACATGAGGCCCGCGCCGATCGCGGCGCCCAGGAGCAGCGTCTCGAGGGCGCGGCCGCGACTCCGTGACTGTACCGTCGCCACCTGCGGCGTAGAGTGTGCGACCCGCTGATCGACCTCCTCCTTTCCATGCACCCCCGAGATCGAGATGTGGCCGACGGGGTCACGAACGACTTCTGAGCTCTCGGCTTTCATGACGGGCTCCACCAAGCGAGACGACGAGGGAATTTGCAAAGCGGGTGCCCTGCGTCCTCCCTGCGCCGCATTCTCCGTCGTACATTAGGGCCATGGCAACCCGCAGCCTGGAGCTCGTCCGGCCGGCGGCCACGCCCGGGACTCAACGGCCTCCCGGCGACCGGCTGGAGCGCAATCCGGGAATGCCGCTCGACCTCGACGCGGTGCGCGCGATTCGCGTCAACCGAAGTGCTGTCGAGCGTCGCGCCGCGACGATTCCGACGCGCCGAACGGTGAAAAAGCAGTGGCAGGCGGCATGGCTGCTGCGCGCCATCACCCTGATGGATCTCACGACGCTGTCAGGCGACGACACGCCGGGCAACGTGCGGCGGCTGTGTGCCAAGGCGCGCCGTCCGCTGCGGGAGGACCTCGTCGAGGCGCTGGGCGTCGAGGAGCTCGACATCACGGTCGCCGCGGTATGCGTGTATCACGCGCTCGTGCCCACTGCGATCGAGGCGCTTCATGGCTCCGACATCCCGGTGGCGGCGGTCTCGACGGGATTTCCCGCGGGGCTGAGCCCGTTCGAGCAGCGGCTGGCGGAGATTCCCGCGTCGGTCACGGCGGGCGCGAAGGAGATCGACATCGTCATCACGCGCGCGCACGTCCTCACGGGGAACTGGCAGGCGCTGTACGACGAAGTAAAGGCCTTCCGCGAGGCGTGCGGGCCGGCGCACCTCAAGGCGATCCTGGCGACCGGCGAGCTCGCCACGCTGAACAACGTCGCCCGCGCGAGCGTCGTCGCGATGCAGGCGGGTGCGGACTTCATCAAGACATCGACCGGTAAGGAAGGCGTGAACGCCACCATGCCGTTCGCCCTCGTGATGGCCCGCATGATCCGCGAGTACTGGGAGCAGACGGGGTACGCCGTCGGCTTCAAGCCGGCTGGCGGCATCCGGACGGCGAAGAGCTCGCTCGAGTACCTGTATCTAATGAAAGAGGAGCTCGGCGATCGCTGGCTGCGGCCGGATCTCTTCCGCTTTGGCGCCTCGGCGCTGCTGACGGACATCGAGCGCCAGCTCGAGCACTTCGTGACCGGACGTTACGCGGCGGCGTACCGGCATCCGATGCCATGAGGACAAAACTGCGGGAACGGGGAACAGGGAACAGCACCCGGGAACGGGACTCCGTTCCCGCATCCTGTTCCCGGTTCCCCGTTCCCCGTTCCCGCTGTTTTTGTTGTCCCGGTTTCCGGTTCCCCGTTCCCGCCTCCCTATGACCAGCGTCGCCGAGATCTTCCGCTCCATGGACTACGGCCCCGCCCCCGAGGCCGACCAGCCCGCGCGCCACTGGCTGGCGAAGTACGAGAAGGTCTTCGGGCACTTCATCAACGGCGAGTGGACGGAACCGGGTGAGACGTTCGACGTCATCAATCCGGCGAACCGGGAGGTCCTCGCCCGCGTCACCCAGGGCACGAAGGCGGACGTCGACGCCGCCGTGGCCGCGGCGAAGGCCGCGCTGCCCGTGTGGCAGTCGCTCGACGGACACGCGCGGGCGCGCTACCTGTACGCGCTCGCCCGGGGCATTCAGAAACACTCACGCCTCTTCGCGGTGCTCGAGAGCATGGACAACGGGAAGTCGATCCGCGAGACGCGCGACATCGACGTCCCGCTCGTGTCGCGGCACTTCTACCATCACGCCGGCTGGGCGCAGCTGCTGGAGTCCGAGTTTCCCGGGTACAAGGGCGCGGGAGTGGTCGGGCAGATCATTCCATGGAACTTTCCGCTGCTCATGCTGGCGTGGAAGATCGCGCCCGCGCTGGCCGCGGGATGCACCATCGTGCTCAAGCCGGCCGAGTTCACGCCGCTGACCGCGCTCCTGTTCTGCGACATCGCGCGCGAGGCAGGCCTCCCGGGCGGCGTCGTCAACGTCGTGAATGGCGACGGTCGCACCGGCGCGGCGCTCGTCGATCATCCGGACGTCGACAAGATCGCGTTCACCGGTTCGACCGAAGTCGGACGCGTGATCCGCAAAGCGACCGCCGGGTCGGGGAAGAAGCTGTCACTGGAGCTCGGGGGCAAGAGCCCGTTCATCGTCTACGACGACGCGGACCTCGACAGCGTGGTGGAAGGCGTGGTGGACGCGATCTGGTTCAATCAGGGACAGGTGTGCTGCGCGGGCTCGCGGCTCCTCGTGCAAGAGGGTGTCGCCGACCGCCTGATCCAGAAGCTCCGCGCGCGCATGGAGCGCCTCCGCATCGGATCGCCCCTCGACAAGGCGGTCGACATGGGGGCGATCGTCGCCCCGGTTCAGCTCGAGCGCATCCGCAAGCTCGTGGAGCAGGGCAAGGAGGAAGGCGCCACGATGTGGCAGCCGTCGTGGGCCTGTCCGACGGACGGCTACTTCTATCCCCCGACGCTGTTCACCGACGTCACGCCCGCCAGCACCATCGCGCAGGTCGAGATCTTCGGGCCCGTGCTGGTATCGATGACCTTCCGCACCCCCGAAGAATCCGTCGCACTCGCGAACAACACGCAGTACGGTCTCGCCGCGAGCATCTGGACCGAGAGCATCAATCTCGCGCTCGACATCGCGCCCAAGCTCAAGAGTGGCGTCGTGTGGATCAACTCCACGAACCTCTTCGATGCCTCCGCGGGATTCGGCGGCTATCGCGAGAGCGGATTCGGACGCGAGGGTGGCCGCGAGGGAATGTGGGAGTATCTCAAACGGGCGCGCCGCTCCGCGGACAAGGCGAGGCCTGTCGCGCGCAGCACGGGCTCGCGGAAGAAGCTCGACATCCCGATGACGGAAACGGCCGAGCAGCGTGCGGAAAGCCGACTGCCGCAGATCGATCGGACGCCGAAGCTCTTCATCGGCGGCAAACAAACGCGTCCCGATCAGGGATATTCCCGGCGCATCCTCGGCCCCACGGGCGAGTTGGTCGGCGAGGTGCCGGACGGCAATCGCAAGGACCTGCGCAACGCCGTCGAGGCAGCTCACACCGCGTGGAAGGGATGGAGCAAGTCCACGGGACACCTGCGCGGCCAGATCCTGTATTACATCGCGGAGAATCTGTCCGTGCGCGCGGACGAGTTCGCGTCGCGGCTGAGCGCGATGGACGGCAGGGCGAAGCGAGAGGCGGGGCGCGAGGTGGAGTGGAGTATCCGGCGACTTTTCAGCTACGCGGCCTGGGCGGACAAATGGGACGGTGCGGTACACAACGTTCCGATCCGCGGCGTAGCGCTGGCGATGCACGAGCCTATCGGCGTGATGGGCATCGCCTGCCCGGAGGAGTTCCCGCTGCTCGGCTTCGTGTCGACCATGGCGCCGGCGATGGCAATCGGCAACACCGTGGTCGCAATTCCCTCGCAGGGATATCCGCTGGCCGCGACGGATTTCTACAGCGTGCTGGAGACGTCGGACGTTCCGGCCGGCGTCGTCAACATCGTCACGGGCGACAAGAACGCGCTCGCGAAGACGCTCGCGGAGCACGACGACGTCGAGAGCATCTGGTATTTCGGCGATCGCGAGGGAGTGCGCGCCGTCGAGCTGGCGTCCGCGCACAACATGAAGCGGACGTGGGCGTCGTGGCAGTTCAGAGACTTTCTGGATCCCGACGACGGCGAGGGACGCGAGTTTCTGCGCGAGGCGACCCAGGTCAAGAATATCTGGGTGCCCTATGGAGAGTAGCTCGTAATACGGACCGTTGCGGCTCCGAGCACTCCAGGCGATGGGCGTCAGGGATAGGCGTCAGGAACTGCCCACCCCTTCACGCTCCTCCTTCCACCTGTCTCCTATCACTATCGCCTGGAGTCTCGATCCCGCGCGTCGATCGATATTACCTGCGCCACCGGTCTCGTAATACCGATCGCTGTAGCTCGGGCCACTCCAGGCGATGGGCGTCAGGGATAGGCGTCAGGAAACTGCCCACCCTTCACGCTCCTCCTCCCACCTGTCTCCTATCACGATCGCCTGGACTCTCGATCCCGCGCGTCGATCGATATTACCTGCGCCACCGGTCTCGTAATACCGATCGCTGTAGCTCGGGCCACTCCAGGCGATGGGCGTCAGGGATAGGCGTCAGGAACTGCACACCCCTTCACGCTGCTCCTGACGCCTGACGCCAATCGCCCGACGCCTAGAGTGCTAGTCGCGCGAATTGATCCGTATTACCTGCGCAGCATGGAAGCCATTTCCAGAGCGTTGGTCGTCCCGTAATTGCCATAGCAATTATTGAAGACGAGATGGACCTCCTCCGCCTGCTCGCTCATCGCGCTGATGAGCGGCAGCCACTCGCGCAGCTGTTTTTCGTCGTACAGGTAGCGAAAGCGATCGCTGACCTTCGTCACCTTCGCCTCCCACGTGTCCGTGTTGCGCCCGTGGAAGCGCACGACGGCGAGCGAACGCGCGGTCACCTCCGGTACGGCCGGGACGGACGACGTGAAGCCGGGGGGCGAGTCGACCGCCACGTACGACAGGTTGTTGCGACGCAGCAGGTCGAGGGTGCGCGCGCGCGTGCGTTCGTCGAACCAGTTCCTGTTCCGGAGCTCCACCGCGGTGCGCCAGCCCTTGTCGGCGAGGCGGCCGCGTGCCTCCTCGATCATCGCGGCGTTGGCGCGCGACGGTCCGACCCAGCGCGGATACTGCATCAGGATCGCGCCGAGCCGTCCGCTGTCCTTGAGTGGGGCAAGCGCGTCGAGAAACGAGCCCCAGACGGCATCCCGAAGCTCATCGGGCAGCTCGGTCGCGTAGATACGCGTCTTCTTCGCGAGCTCCGCGGGGAGCGCGTCACGCAGCTCCTTCGGCAGACGCTTCACCTCAGAGGGCTGGCCCGTCATGAGCGCGTGCGCCTTCACGTCGAAGGTGAAATGGTCGGGCGTGCGATCGACCCAGAGCTCCGTCATGCGCCGTGCGGGGATCGCGTAATACGTCGAATCGACCTCGACGATCGGAAAGCGCGACGCGTAGTAGCGCAGCCGCCCCTCCGGGCTGTTGACGCCGTCGGGATAGAACACGCCGGGCGCGGTCATCGACGGATCGGTCCAGCTGGCGACGCCGATGAGTATGCGCGCGCCGCTGGGCGCCGTGAGTGGCGCGACGCATTCACTGCCTTCCTCGGTCGCCGCGGCCGCGCGCGCTAATCCCGTCGCGGTTCCCGGATCGTGCAGTGCGTCGATCACGGCGGAACAATACGCGGCAGGATCGTGTACGAAAATGTGAACTTCCGACGACGGAGGGCCACATGGCCAGCTATACGTTCTCGCTTACCACATCCGAGGATGCGCGCCAGGCTGGCATCGTTCAGAGCGCCAGCTTCGAGGATGCGCTGCGGCTCGTCGGTGAGCGGATGACTGTTTCGACAGGCGACACGCTCGAGATCGGCGTACGGGGCTTCCCACCCGCGCGCTACGAATGCAAACAGGCGCTACTGGACGGGACGATCTTCTGGGAGCCGGTCAAGCCGGCGCTGGCAGCTTAGCCCAGCAGAATTCATCCTGGGGCGCACAGCGCCGAAGGATCTACCGTACGTCGGCTAGATCCTTCGCTTCGCTCAGGATGAATTGGCGCGTCAGTTCGCCTTTCTGAGCTCCAGGCGGCCGCTGCCACTCGTCATCCTGATCATCTGATTGCCGCCCGTGCCGATCGTTCCCCGCACGTGGTGCGGGTTCAGGCGGCCGAGGATGCGAATCTCGAAGTCCGAGCGGAACTCGCCATTCCCGGTGCTCGCGTCGATCTCGCCGTTGAAGTTCCCTGGCAGTGCGACGGTGATGCTTCCGTTGCCCGTCACGAACTGCATGTCTGACGCGCTCGAGATCGTGCGCATCTTCACGTCGATCTCGCCGTTGCCGGTGTGCGCGGTGACCGGGCCGCTCGACGTCGTGACGTAGACGCGTCCGTTGCCGGTGTTCGCGCGCACCGGTCCGGTCGCGCCCTCGATCTCGAGCTCTCCGTTTCCGGTCGAGACGTCCACCTGGCCGGCGGTCATCGTGATGTGGACGTCGCCATTGCCGGACGCGATGTCGACGTCGTTGCTCGCTTTTTCGACGGTCACGTCGCCGTTGCCCGTGGACGCACGGAGCCGCACGCCCTTGGGCAGCGTGACGGTCAACCGCGACGACGGCGGGCCATCATCCCAATCCCAGCCGCGGCTGCGCTCGCAGGCGCTGCGGCCGCGCCAGACGCTGCAGAGCGTGACGCCGTTGCTGGTGTTCTCGACCTCGAACGACACCTCGCTGCTGCGGCGCGCGCGCCGCTCGGCGCGAAACTCCACGCGATCGCCGGTGCCCTCGCGAACCTCTATCGGACCATTGAAGTGCTTGATGCCGAGCGTCGAGCCCGACGCAAGGCGCCCGGACCACGTGAAGATGTCGTCCGACGGACGCACCTGGGCCGCGATCGAGGCAGGGAGGAAGACGAACACAAGGGCAAGACGGCGCAACATGGCTGACCTGATTGTAGACGCTAATGAGACAGCCGCCAGCCCGCACAGGTTTGAACGAAAGGGCGGACGGCTGAACTACAGTAAAGAGTCCCGAGTCATGGAGTTGCGAGTTTTTGAGTTGAGTTCCAGGGACGGTACTCGCGCACAAATCCGTCCCTGCCACTCAACTCAACTGCTCGCGGCTCAACGACTCAAATCTCTCGACTGTCGTTGTAGTCCTCGTTGTCAGCGCTCGCTTTCGAGCAAGAATTCTTTCCGCTCGACTCCCCAGCGGTAGCCACCGAGCCCGCCGTCCTCACGGATGACGCGATGGCAGGGAATCACGAGCGCGGCGGGGTTCGTCGCGCACGCGCGCGCCACCGCGCGGACGGCGCTCGGCTGTCCGATCCGCTGCGCGACCTCGCTGTACGTCAACGTCGTCCCGCGCGGGATACGCTGCAGCGCGCTCCAGACACGCCGCTGGAACGCCGTGCCGCGCACGTCGAGCGGTATGTTCGCGGGCGCGTCATCTCCCTCGAGCGTGTTCACGATCGCGGCAATCCATTCATGAATCGCCGCGCCGGCCGCGTGGATCTCCGCGTCCGCGAAATCCACGCGGAGCGCGCGCTCGAGAGCGTGATCGTCGTCACCCATCGCGACCGCGCAGACGCCGTGTTCCGTGTACGCGACCAAAAGTCGCCCGAGCCGGCAATCGACGATCCCGAACTGGATGCGCATGCCCGCTCCCGCCTTGCGCAGCGCGCCCGGCGTCATGCCCATCGTCGCCGACGCGCGCTCGTACACGCGACTGCTCGACCCGAAACCTGCCTCGTACGTCGCACGACTCACGGTGTCTCCCTTGCGAAGCCGCTCGGCGAGACGGCGCCTGCGCTCCGCGTCATGATATTCGCGTGGTGAAAGTCCGAGCGCGTGCTTGAACGCGCGCTGGAGATGGAAGGGGCTGACGCCGACCTCACCCGCCAGCGTCGCGAGCGTCACACGATCCTCGGCGTGCTGGGCGAGGTATTTCGCCGCACGCGTGACGGCCCGCTCGATCGACCGCGGCTCGACGCTGATCGGCTTACAGCGCTTGCAGGCGCGATACCCGGCCTGCTGCGCGTCGCGCGGCGAGGCGAAGAACTCCACCCGCGCGCGCGTCGGCCGGCGCGAGGAGCACGACGGCCGGCAGAAGATCCGCGTCGAGCTCACGGCGTACACGAACCGGCCGTCGAAGCTGCGGTCGCGCTTCTGGACGGCGCGCCAGGCTGTCGAGGGATTGAGGGGTGAGGTCGCGGCGATCATGGACGTAAACCTAGGACGCGCGCAGCCGAGAGCTATCCGAAGGTTGCGGACGAAATAAAGCAACTACAACGGCGGGAACTGGGAACTGCGGAACTGGGACAACATCGGGAACGGGGAGCAGGGAACGGGGAACAGGGTGCGGGAACGGAGCCGGCCACGCGTCCCGTTCCCGATTTCTGTTCCCAGTTTCCCGTTCCCTGTTCCCGCCGTTTCAGTTATCCCTGTTCCCAGTTCCCAGTTCCCGCCGTTGCCGTCGCGTCCTTGCCGCGACGTCTAGACGTTCTTCATCTCGCCGATCAGGGCGGTGAGCGAGGTCTTGGCGTCGCCGAAGAGCATCGACGTCTTCGGGTCGTAGAACAGCTCGTTCTCGATGCCCGCGAACCCCGCGGCCATGCTGCGCTTGAGCACGATGATGCTGCGCGCCTTGTCGGCGTCGAGAATGGGCATGCCGTAGATCGGCGATGCCTTGTCGGTCCGCGCCGCGGGGTTCACGACGTCGTTGGCGCCGATGACGAGCGCGACGTCACAGCGGTCGAAGTCGCTGTTGATCTCGTCCATGTCGTACAGCTTGTCGTACGGGATGTTCGCTTCGGCGAGCAGGACGTTCATGTGACCGGGCATGCGTCCGGCAACGGGGTGAATCGCGTACTTCACCTCGCCGCCGCGCTTCTCGATCATCTCCGCCAGCTCGCGCACCTGGTGCTGCGCCTGTGCCACCGCCATGCCGTAGCCCGGGATGATGATCACGAGCTGCGCGTACGCGAGCTGAATGGAGGCGTCTTCGACGGTGATCGAGCGCACCTGCAGCTCGCCCGCCTTGCGCGCCGACGTATCGATCGTGTCCGAGCCGAATGCGCCGAAGAGGACGTTGGCGAAGGAGCGATTCATCGCCTTGCTCATGAGAATCGACAGGATCATGCCGGACGCGCCGTCCAGCGCGCCGCAGATGATGAGCATGACGTTGTCGATGGCGAAGCCGGTCGCGCACGCCGCGAGCCCCGAGTACGAATTGAGGAGGGCGACGACGACGGGCATGTCGGCGCCGCCGATGGGCATCACGAACAGGACCCCGAAAACGAACGCGAGCGCGAGCATCGCGTAGAACACGCGCGCCGCGTCGGGCTGCATGACGACGAAGGCGAACAGCCCGAGCGTGAACGCGAAGATCCCGCCGTTGATGATGTTCTGCCCGCGGAACGTCACGGGCTTGGACGTGATCCATTCCTGCAGCTTGCCCGCCGCGACAAGCGAGCCTGCCACCGTCAGCGATCCGAGCAGAACCTCGAACCCGAGCGCGGCAGCCTTGGCGTGGCCGATACCCTCGACGCTCCGCACACCCGTGTAGTACTCGGCGATTCCAACGAGCGTCGCGGCGAGCGCGCTGAACGACAGAGCGAGCGCGATCCGCTGCGGCATTGCCGTCATCGGCACCCACATGCCGAGCGGGTATCCGATCAGCGCGCCGAGCACCATGCCGAGGGCGATCCAGCGGTAGTCGAGGATCTGGTGGTTGACCAACGTGCCCGCGATCGCGAGCGCCATGCCCACCGCCGCCTGCTGCATCCCGCGGCGCGCCCTGTCCGGCCGCGTGAGACTGCGAAGGCCGAGGATGAACAGTACGGACGCACTGACGTACGCCAGCTGGATGAAGAGCGTCCGCATCAGAGAGGCGCGAGCCGGGAGGCGGGAGGCGGCAGCGTCACGCGACCGGGTCCGTGACCCGCCGCGGAGCCTTGCGGCGATCCTCGGCTTCACGCGCGCCGCTTCCCGTCCTCTGGAACATGCGCAGCATGCGATCGACGATCAGAAACCCGCCGACGATGTTCGATGTCGCGCACACGACCGCGATGAAGCCGAGCAGCGTCGCTACGCGGTTGTGCTGCGCGCCCGCCATGATGAGCGATCCGACCAGCGAAATCCCGGAGATCGCGTTCGTCGCCGCCATCAACGGCGTGTGCAGCAGCGGAGGCACGCGACTGATCACCATGTATCCGGTGAAGGCCGCGAGGACGAAGATGTAGATCTCGAGAATCATCATTTGAGAATCTTTCCCTCGTGCGTCATCAGCATCGCACCGGTGATCTCGTCTGCCGGATCGATGACGACGTCGCCGCCCTTGATGATGTGCTGCAGCAGCGAGAGAACGTTGCGGCCGAACATCTGGCTCGCGTGATATGGCACGGTGCTCGGCAGATCCACCGGTCCCATAATGGTCACGCCGTGCGCGTGCACGGTTTCATTCGGCCGCGTCAGCTCGGTGTTGCCGCCGCTCTCGGCGGCGAGGTCCACGATCACCGCGCCCGCGCGCATCCGCGAGATCGTCTCGGCGGTCACGAGGCGCGGCGCTCTCTTGCCCGGCACGTTGGCGGTCGTGATGACGAGATCGACGTCGCGGATATGGTTCGCGATCGCCATCATCGTGTTGGCCTTCTCGTCGTCCGTCTGCACGCGGGCGTACCCGGTCGACGTCTCCGCCGTGACACTCACCGCTTCGGTGGCCACGAACGTCGCGCCGAGGCTCAGGACCTGTTCGCGCGCCGCGGGACGGATGTCGAACGCGGACACGACGCCGCCGAGCCGTTTCGCCGTCGCGATGGCCTGCAGACCCGACACACCCGCGCCGATGACGAACACGCGCGCCGGCTGGATGTTGCCGGCCGCCGTCGTGAGCATCGGCAGAAACTTGGCGAGGAGGGACGCGCCGAGGATAACCGCCTTGTAGCCCGCGACGGTGGACTGCGACGAGAGCACGTCCATCGATTGCGCCCGCGTGATGCGAGGCACGAGCTCGAGGGCGAGTGCGCTCACGCCGCGGTCCGCGAGCTTTTGCACGACGTCGGCCGTCTGCCCCGGCCGCATGAGCGAGACGAGCACGCTCTTGGCCTCGAAGCAGGCGATCTCGGCGTCGGTCGGCGGCTGGATCTTGAGAAGAACCCAGGAGCCGCTGCACGTCGCCTGCGCGCTGTCGGCGAGGCGGGCGCCCGCGGCGGCATAGGCGTCGTCCGGAAAGCCGGCGCGCTCGCCAGCTCCGCGTTGCACCACGACGTCGAAGTTCAGCTTGACCAGACGGGCGGCGCTATCCGGCGTCAGCGCCACACGATTCTCCCGCGCGGCGGTTTCCTTCAGCACAGCGACTTGCATCAAGTTGTGATGGAGGGAATCGTCGGCGGAGCGGAGTCGGAGGCGGCGTGGATGTTATCCGCGCGCGTCCGTGCTTTCAATGTCAGCAGGCGCCGAATCGCCGCGATGCCGGCGAATGGCCCGAGGGCGAGCAGGGGAAATGCCCATCGCCAGCCGAAGGCGGAGACCGCCGGAGGCACGAGCTGGATGGTCACTGTCGTCAGAAGAAATCCGAGTGACGTCTGCACCATGAGGGCGGTTCCGACGGCATGCGCGGGGACGCTCTCCGTCACGAGCACGCTGAACTGCGCCGAGTCCGCGATGACGAAGAAACCCCACGCGAGCGCGAGGGGCGCGAGAATCCACCAGCTCCCGCCGAAGCCCAGGCCGACGAGGATCGCGCACGCGCCGCTCGCGGCCATGGCGACGATCACCAGCCGTTCGCGGCCGATGCGATCCGCGACGAGGCCGCCCCAGAGACAGCCGATGCCGCCGATGGCGATGGTGCCAAACGCGAGCAGCGAGATCAAACCGCCGGAATTCGCCGATGTACCCTCGGGCGCGGATCGCAACGCCGCGCTGGCGCCGAGGAACACCGGGATCCAGGTCCAGTAGCTGTACAGCTCGAACATGTGCCCGAGGTATCCGCCGGTCGCGAGCCGCCAGCGCCGTTGTCGCAGCACCGTCGCGACCAGCGACCAGGAAAAGCGCCGTGGAGGAAACGGGTAGGGACCCTCCTGATACCCGAGCCACACGAGCGCCGCGGCGATCAGCGCGCTCACCGATCCCGCGGCCACGATGCTCGCCACGCCCGCGCCGGGAAACGCATGCACGAGATACGGCGTCGCCTTTCCAATGGTGAGCGCGCCGACGATGGTTCCGACCGCGAGGCCACGGCGTGCGCGAAACCACGTCGAGATCATCTTCATCGCGGGCGGATACACTCCGGCGAGACAGAACCCACATGCGAATCGCGTGGCCACTGCGGTCGAGAACCCGTCTGCTCCGAGCAGCGCGGCGTTGCTTCCCGCACCGAGGATCGCAGCGACGGAGAACAGCACCCGCGACGGCACGATGTCGGCGAGGTTGAGAATGGCAATGACCGCGGTACCTGCGACGAAACCCAGCTGTACCGACGTCGTCAGCCATCCCACCTGAGATCCGCTCAGCCCCCACTGCCGCTGGAGCTGTGGCGCGATCGCGCTCCCCGCGAACCAGAGCGACATGCCGAGCAGCTCCGCGAGCGCCAGCAGGCCGAGCATTCGCCACCGTCGCGGATGAGCGTCGGCCGAGATCGCTTCTAGCGCGTCAGTATGCAACGAGGGCTGTCCATTTGGTGTCTGAACAGGGGCACGTCATCATTCACCTCTCTCCGACCCATTGTCGCATGACACGAAGATCGCCCGCGGCTGTCGCCGCGCTTTTGTTGCTGCCCGTTTTGTTGCCCGCGCAGCGCGTGACGCTGCCGCTCAAATTTCCGCCGAAGCCGACGACGGGCGCAATCACGCCCGCCGATCTGATGAGCCGACTGTATGTCTTCGCCGACGACTCCATGATGGGTCGCGCGGCGGGCACCATCTATCACGACAAGGGCACCGCCTACATCGCGCGCGAACTGGCGCGCATCGGCCTCAAGCCGGCGGGCGACAGTGGCACTTTCTTCCAGCAGATCCCACTGGTCCAGCGGACCCTTGCCGCAGCCACGAAGCTCACCGTCGACGGGCGCGAATTCGTGTCGGGGCGCGACTTGCTCGCGCGCGACCAGGGACCCACCGCGCGCGCGATGCAGAACGCGCCGGTGGTGTATGGCGGCGTGTGGGGCGATTCGGCCGGGTTGTTGAACCCTCTCCAGGCCTCCGGGAAGGTCGTCGTGATCACGGTGCCCGAGGGGTATCAGGCAAATCGGCCCGCGTTGACGCAGCGCTATCTCGGCGCTGCCGGTGTCGCCATCGCCTCGCTCGACTCGATGCCCGAGGCCGCGCGACGCACGCTCTCCGAGCCGAACGTGACGTATAAGGAAGAGGGTGAGGCGGCGCCGCAGATTCCACCGCTCCCGTCGTACTTCTACACGACGCAGGCAATGGCGGAGGTGATGCTTGGCGCGCCGCTGCGGTCGGTGAAGCCGGGCGCGCCGGGGAAGACAGTGACCGGCGCGTTCAATTTCGTCGAGGGGCCGGCGCATGGCGGGCGGAATGTCGTCGCCATTCTGCCTGGCGGCGATCCGCGGCTTCGCGGCCAGTACGTCGCGCTCGGCGCGCACACGGATCATGTCGGGTTCGCGGAACCCGTCGATCACGACTCGCTGTACGCGTTCTACCACGTCGTACGTCGCGAGGGCGCGGACGACGGGAACAAGCCGGCCACCGCGGAGGACTGGCCGAAGGTTCGCGCGCTGCTCGACAGCCTGCGGCGCGTGCACGTCCAGCGCGAGGACTCGATCTACAACGGCGCGGACGACGACGGTTCCGGGTCCATGGGTCTGCTCGAGGTTGCGGAGGCGCTCGCGGTCGCGAAGGAGAAACCGAAGCGCTCGATCCTGTTCGTGTGGCACGTCGCCGAGGAGCTGGGGCTCTTCGGTTCCGCGTACTTCACGGATCATCCCACCGTGCCGCGCGACTCCATCGTCGGTCAGATCAACATCGACATGATCGGACGCGGACCGGGCGCGCTCGCACCGGGTGGTGGGACCGGCGATCTCCAGATCATCGGGTCGCGGCGTCTATCGACGGAGCTCGGTAACATCGTCGACGAAGAGGGGCAGAAGTTCAAGCCGCCGTTCAAGTACGATTACCAGTACGATGCCAACGGACATCCGGGACAGTACTACTGCCGGAGCGATCACTACATGTACGCCCGCTACGGCATCCCGGTCGCATTTCTGTCGACCGGCGGACATCCCGAGTATCACGAGGTCACGGACGAGCCACAGTACATCGACTACGAGGGCCTCGCGCGCGTGGCGCAGCTCGTCTACAACACGGCGTTCCGGATCGCGAACCTCGACCATCGGCTGGTGGTGGACAAGCCGAAGCCGGATCCGCGCGCGAACTGCGTCCAGTGATGAGGGCTGAGGGCAGAGGGCTGAGAAAGTGCGGAGAGCTTAGGAAGTAGGATCGCGGCAGTCAGCTCAGCCCTCAGCCCTCGGCACTCAGCCCTCTACCAGCCTTTCACCGCGCGCAACGACGTCACGTGCGCCACGTGATGCCGCGAATGCCAGGCATAGTGCGCCAACATCACATCCAGAGACAGTGGCGCGTCCCAGTCCGGGTGATTCAGCTCCCGCATGAAATCCGAGGGCTGCATGCGCCGAAGGAGATACACCCAGCGCGCGTGTAGCACCTTCAGCAGTGTCAGCGACTCGGAGACGAGGGGGCTCGTGCCGTCGGGAAGCTCGGCCCACTTCGCCTCGTCGTACGGTTTGATCGTCGGCACGTCTTCGGTGAGCGCGAGCTTGAAGCGCGTGTAGGCGTTCATGTGGCTGTCCGGCACGTGGTGCAGCACCTGGCGCACGGTCCAGCCGCCGTCGCGATACGGCGTGTCGAGCTGCGCGTCGTTCAACCCTTTGACAGCGGCGGCCAGCTGCGTCGGACAATCGGCGATCACGTCGATCGCGGCGGCTCGCTCGGACGGGGAGAGAGTGCTCGGCCGGGTGAAGCGGCCGACAGGATAGCGTGGATCGACGGCGACGGTTGGCATGGCGATTACCCTCGGTCAAACGAAGCATAATAGCGGAGGCCCGCCGTCGTGCGGCGTAGCCCCGCCGACATGAAAATCTCCGCGTGGGCGCTCGTCGCGGCGGGCTCGCCATCGATCGTCTCCACCACGACGTCGCGTGGACGGCGCGCGGCGACGTGCCGCACCAGCGCCTTCACCGCGGCCCCCAGCGCGCCGGCGTCGAGCCCCGGACGCACGGCGACCGCGCGACCGAAGACGTCCGACGTGACGATGGCGCGGCCGCCACGCAGCACGAGCAGCGCGCGCGCTCCACGCGGACGAGCGAACGAATCGTGCTCGGCGCCGGGCTCGCCGGAGAGCGGCACGTTCCACACGTTCGCGGGATCGCCGGACGCGAGGACCACGAGTTGCGGGTCGGCGTCGGACGCCGCCGCGCGCAGCTGCTCGACCGCGGCGGGGAGCGCGAACTGCGCGCCGGCGAGGCCGCGCACGAAGTATCCACGACGGACATCGCCGCGCAGCTCCATGCGCCGCAGCTCGCGATAAATGGCGCGCCACGGTACGGGCGGCCGCTCGCGGCGCCACCAGTCGCGTGCGACGACGCCGTAGCGCTCGAGCCATTGCGCGGCAACCACGGCCGCCAGTGTGGCTTCGTCGTCGTAGCGATCGACGGATGGCGGTCGGCGATCGAGCAGCGACCAGCGGCCCGGCCATGGCGCGTCCCCGCCTTCCTTGTCCGGGCGCTTCCAGCGCGGCAGGCGGCGGATGCTCACGCGCCGCTGGACGACCGGCCTATTCGGCGAGCGCACGAAATCCGCGGGCAGCCAGCGCGTCGGATCCGCCTCGCCCGGCTTGCGATCGGCGAAGAGCGGACGCCAGCGCGCGACGTGAGCGAGCGCGTCGACAGTGTCGTTGGTGACGAGTCCCGCGACCACGAGCTCGCGCAACGCGTCGCGCAACGCATGGCTGCCGAGCTTCGACGCCTGCTGCAGCTCGAAGAAGAACGATGCGCCGCGCGACTCGAGCTCCGCACGCACGGTCTGCGCCCGCTCGGAGAGCACGGGCGCTTCGAGCGGCGCGAGCCACGCGCGCTCGGAGCCGCGACGCAGGAATCTCACTGCGCGAAGCTTGCCGGTCGCGTCCGACGGCTTGTCGCGGGGACCCTCACCGACCCAGAGGAGCTCGCCGCTCGCGCTCAGCTGCGACAGCGCGGTCGGACGCGCGTCGTCCACTCGCGCCGGGAGATACTCGGTCTGAAACGCGAGGGGCGGCCGCGCGATGCCGTAGAGCTGCCGCATCGCGTCCCCGACGCCGTCGTCGCCCTGCAGGCGTGCATCGGGCAGCACGTGCTGCCAGCGCAGCATGAAGCGCGCGAAGACGTCGAACGACACGGCCTCGATCTGCCTGCGCGCATTGGCGAGCGCACGACGGCGCGCCTGCTCGACGAGCCTGCGCGAGCACCAGCGCATGGCGCTCTCGTAGCCCGGCAGTGCAAAGCGGCCGCGCAGCAGCACGCCTCGCTCGGTCCATTCGCCGAGACGCTGCTCGATCCAGGCGGCGTCGAAGTCGTACCGCGCGCGAATCTCCTCGACGGTGACGGGGCCCGCGAGCGCGAGAAAGCGCGAGAGGATCTCGCGGCGCGCGGCGCCTTTCGTGAGCGAGGCACGTCGAAAGACCGCCGGCACGGTGTCAGGAATCGCGAGCCCGTCGAACGCCGCGAGGTATCGCGGCAGCGTCTCGACGAGCACGACACGCTCGGCCTTCGCGTTCGCCGCAGGCAGCGCGACTGTCGCGACGCGGCCGCTCGCGAGCAGGTCCTCCAGCGGTGTCCCTGTGACGGCATCCTGGGCCACGCGTTCGCGCAATTCGTCGATCGTGAGATCGCCCGCGCGGTCGAGGAGGAGCGCCAACTCGTCGGCGGTGCGCGCGCGCCGGTCCGGATGCGTGCCGCGGCGCCGGGCGAGGACCTCGGCAAGCGCCTCGGAGAGATCCTGCTCGAGCTCACCCGGCGTACCGAGCAGGTCCTCGAGCAGCGCGGTGTCGAGCGCGAGCAGCGCGGCGGCGCGCTCCGCACGCGGTGTGTCGTCCGCGTACATCCAGTCCATCACGAACCCGAACTGGAGCGACAGCGCCATCGGCGAGGGCATCTCGGTCGCGACCGGGCGAATGGTGATGCGGCCCTCCTCGATCGACCGCAGGACGTCGCGCAGCGCGGCGAGGTCGAAGGCGTCCTGCAACACGTCGCGGTACGTCTCGACGAGAATCGGGAACGAGGGAAACTCGCGCACCGCCTCCAGCAGGTCCTGCGCCTTGAGCCGTTGCAGCCAGAGCGGCATGCGACGGCGCGGATTGCCGCGCGGGAGCAGGAGCGCACGCGCCGCGTTCATGCGAAATCGCGCGCCGAAGAGAGAGGAATTGCCGACCTCCTCCGTCACGCGCTGAGATGCCTCCTCCGGGCTCATCCCGTGCAGCAGCTGCATCGGCGGCGACGCGTCCAGCTGCGGCAGGCGGAGCATGATGCCGTCGTCCGTCGTCTGCACCTGCACGTCGACGCCGTCGGACCGGCGCTCGCGTCCCATGCTCGACAGCCACTCGCGAAAGCGAGCGGCGAGCGCGATGGCCCATGGGGCGTTCACGCGGCCGCCGAAGGGCGCGTGCAGCACGATCCGCACGCTCCCGACCTCGTCGCGAAAATGTTCGGCGACGAGGACGCGGTCGTCGGGGACGACGCCGGTCACGCCGCGCTGTTCGTGCGCGTACGTCGCGAGCGACCGCGCGGTCGCCTCGTCGCAGGCGTACGCGTCCTGGATGGAGGCAATCGCGGCGTCGTCTTCCGCGTCGGACAGCTCGCGTCGCAGCGCGCCCACGCGTGCGGTGAGGTGTGCGGACCTCGCACCGTACTCGCCGTGCCAGAACGGCATCCGTGCGGGGGCGCCCGGCGCGGGGATGACGATGACCCGATCGTGCTCGATGCTCTGGACGCGCCACGTCGAGGAGCCGAGCTGGAACACGTCGCCGACGCGCGTCTCGTGCACGAACTCCTCGTCGAGCTCTCCGAGACGCGTGCGGTCCGGCAGGTTCACGGTGTAGAGGCCGCGATCGGGAATCGTGCCGCCGTTCACCACGGCGACGAGCCGCGAGGCGCGCGTCGCGGTCAGCCGATCCGTCGTGCGGTCCCAGGTGAGACGGGCGTCGAGCTCGGCGGCGACGTCGCTCGGATATTTGCCCGAGAGCATCGCCAGCACCTCATCGAACGCGTCGCGCGACAGGCGATGGTACGGGTAGGAGCGCCGCACGAGGTCGAAGAGGTCGGCGCTCGTCCAATCCTCGACCGCGGTCGCCGCGACGATCACCTGCGCGAGGACGTCGAGCGCGTTCTGTACGACGCGCGTCGGCTCGACGTCTCCCTCGCGCATCGCGCGCACGATCGCGAGCATCTCCATCCCGTCGTCGCGAAACGTGGGGACGAACACGCCGCGGCTCGTGGCGGTGAGCGAATGCCCCGCGCGTCCCACGCGCTGCAGCCCCGACGCGACGCGCTTCGGACTCTGCAGCTGGAGCACCAGGTCTACCGTGCCGATGTCGATGCCGAGCTCCAGCGCGCTCGTGCTGATCAGCGCGCGCAGCTGGCCCGCCTTGAGCGAGCGCTCCAGCGTGAGACGTCGCTCGCGCGACAGCGACCCGTGGTACGGAAGGGCGATCTCCTCCTCGGCCAGGTGATTCAAGCGTGCGGCCATCTTCTCGGCCTGGGCGCGGTTGTTGACGAAGACGATCGTCGTGCGGTTCGCGCGCACGCGTTCGAGTACCAACGGAGCGACCGATGGCCAGATCGTCCCGCCGACGCGGCCGAGGTCTTCGACGGCGGAGCGGATCTGGACCTCCATGCGCTTGACGAGACCGCAGTCCACGATCGTGACCGGCCGGAAGTGCTGAGGGCCGAGGGCTGAGGGCCGAGGAACTACTTCTTCCCTCAGCCCTCTGCCCTCAGCCCTCAGCCCTCCCAGAAACCGCGCGATCTCTTCCAGCGGCCGTTGCGTCGCGCTCAGTCCAATGCGCTGCGGCGGCTTCTCGCATTCGTGCTCGAGGCGCTCGAGCGTCAGCGCGAGGTGCGCGCCACGCTTCGTTCCCGCGATCGCGTGGATCTCGTCCACGATCACGGCGCGTACCGCGTGAAACATCCCGCGGCCGCGCACGGTGGTCAGCATGATGTGCAGCGATTCGGGCGTCGTGATCAGCACGTGGGGCGCCTTGCGCAGCATGCGGGCGCGCGCGGCGGCGGGCGTGTCCCCGGTACGAACCGCGACGCGAATCTCGGGAAACTTCTCTCCGGCCGCGCCGAAGCGCTGCTGCAGCTCCGCGAGCGGTCCTTCCAGGTTGCGCTGGATGTCGTTGTTGAGCGCTTTCAGCGGCGACACGTACAGGATGTGCACCGCGTTCGCGAGCGGCGTCTCCAGCCCCGCGCGGATCAGCGCATCCAGCTCCCAGAGAAACGCGGCGAGCGTCTTGCCCGTGCCGGTCGGCGCGAGGATGAGAGTGTGCTCGCCCTTCGCGATCGCGGGCCATCCCTTGATTTGTGGTGCGCTCGGTGCGCCGAGGGTTTCATGAAACCAGGCGCGGACCAGCGGGTGAAAGCGCCGGAGCGCGCCGCTCAGTCGCTGAGCGTTATTGGCTGCGACGTCGTGACCCGAACGGTTCCGCCCGCGGGGAGGCATGCATCGTATTTACGCGACATCGCGGCTGCCGCGGTACCCGCGGCCGCGCCGGCCGCCGCGCCGATCACGGTCGACTTCGTGTCCTTGCCCATGATCTGGCCGAGGATGGCGCCCGCGACCGCGCCACCGATGACCTTCTTGCGGTCTGCGTTCTTGTCCCGCGGCACCTGCCGCCGCTCGAGGTCGGAGACGACGGCGACGTCACCCTCCATGCTGAGCGGCTCGTCGTTGAGGAGAATCGAGCGGACGCGAAGACCGATCCGTGCCTGCTCCGGCGTGTCGCCCGGTGTCACCGACGCGACCTCGAGCACGACCGTCGTGCCAGCGGGAATCACGGCGCCGTTCTCCCCGGTCACGGGCTCCAGAACCGTCGCGGTGATCTTGTCGCCCGGCAGATTCGTGGTGCATACGGGAGATTTCGTCACGAGACCGAAGCTCGTGCCGGTGAGAAATCCTCGCGTTCGCGTTGCGGGCGTTGGCGCGGGCGCTGGCGCTTCGGTGGTGCGCGTGGGCTCGGGTCTCGCCGGTGTCGGTCTCGGCGCCGGCGTCCGCCGTGTCGTCGTCGCAACTCGCGTCGGCTGGGGACGCGGCGACGGTGTGGAGCGCCGCGGCTCGGGCGCGCTCAACGCGGTGTCGTTCAGCTCCGGTACAGCCGTGGGCTGATTCACGAGCGCGAGATCGCGCGCCAGCTCGGAATCCGCGACGGCCGAGCTTTTCTTGTCCGAGCACGCGGCCAGCAGGACAACCATCGCCGCGAGCGTCAGGTGACTGCTTCTCGGGGGAAACGGCGAGAAACGGCTGAAAACTGCATGAGAAGTTCTTGTGAACTGCACACCAAGAAAATTCTCCTGCCGTTTCTCGCCGTCTCCGGCTGTTTCCCCGGAGACGTGGTTCTTTCGCCTTACGACAATGCCCATGGCTCTCATACCCGTGCCGACGCGCTCAGGGTCCGCGACGTCGGCGACGGCGCGGCCGGCCAGAGCTCCGTCTGCGGCAGCTCCTTCTCGAGACGCTGCCGTACGCGCGCGGCGATGCCCTCGACGGCCGCGCCGGCGTCGGCGTGAAGATCGTACTCGCGCACGTCGATGAAGAGAACGGGACAGTGGCGGAACGCGGCGATCCAGGTGGCGTAACGCGAGTGCAGCTGCTCCCAGTACGAGCGGTCGGCATCGCGTTCCTTGGGCCGACCGCGCTCGGCGATACGCGCCAGGATCATGTCGAGCGGCGCATGAAGATAGATGAGGAGACGCGGCGGCCTTGCGGCCGGCGCATGGAGCAGCTCGGCGTACAGGCGGCGATACAGCTGCCACTCCTCGGGCGAGAGCAGTCCCTGCTCGTGCATACCCGCCGCAAACACCTCGGCGTCCTCGTACCACGTGCGGTCGAGGACCCAGCTGCCGCCCAGGCCGCGCATGCGCCGCATACTCGCGAAGCGCGTCGCGAGAAAATGCAGCTGCAGCTGGAGCGCGTAGCTGCGCATCCCTTCAGGGGTCGAGTAGAACGCCTCCAGCCACGGATTTTCCTGGTCCACGCTCTCCAGCGCGAGCTGCAGCCCGAAGCGCGACGCCAGCGATCGCGCGAGCGTGGTTTTTCCCGATCCCACCATTCCGGCAATGCCCAGGAGCATTACCCAATGGTAAGCTGATCGGTCGCGGGATCGTAAGTTGTGGCCAGCTTCCGCAGCGGACCGATTCGCTCGCCGGTGAACGGGCCGTTGATGACCGATCCGTCGTTCGCGAACCGCGATCCGTGGCAGGGACAGTCGAACGTCTGTCCGTTGACGATCGACGTGAGACAGCCCACGTGCGTGCACGCCATCGAGAAGGCATCGAAGGTGGCCGCGCCGGTTCGCTTGGCCGCCTGAAATGACGCGACCTTCACGAGACGCCCCGTCTGCGCGAGATCGGGAAAGCTCGCAACGGTGATCGTGATCTTGCCCGGCGGCTGGCCCGGATCGACGCGCGGCGTCGTCGGCGCGCCGCTGAACTGTCCGTCGCCGCAGGCTGTCGCGACCGCGGCCACGCTCGCCGCGCCCGCGACGCGCGCGAGAAACTCCCGCCGGTTCACGCAGTGATCACAGGACATCGGTCATTTCTCACGCTGGGCGAGGTCGAGGAAGGCGCTGGTCCATTCGGCGCGATTCTCGTCCTCGCGATACAGGAGGTCGAGGTTGACCATCACCCTGTCCCCCTCGCCGCGGACGGCGAAGCGGTCGAGGCCGCGCGTCGCGCGTCCCTCGATGAACGTGCCGTCGGGCCGGTACCGCGACTTGTGCTTCGGGCACTGGAAGCGGTGATCGCCGGCCTCCCAGCGGATCGCCGTGTTCTGATGCGGACACGCGAGGGAGAACGCGTACACCTTCTTGTCGACGCGCGCGATGATCACCGATTCGTCCTTGTCGATCGCGACGCCATCGCCGGCCGGCAGCGCATACGCCTTGTCGGCGCCGCCGCCGTCGCCGCGCACAAACGTCACCGGCAGCGCGCGCGCGCGAGACGCGAGGACGCCGAGCGCCGCGAGCGCGATCCCGGCGTGCCTCAGAAATTCGCGGCGCGCGACGACGGCGCGGATCGCGCAGCCGCCGCAGTCAGACTCGGTTACGTCCTCTTCGACCATCGATACCTCATCTGGCGTTCACGAGGGCGACGCCGGCGAATGCGATCGCGAACCAGAGCACCATGCTGACGGACGCCGTCGTTCGCAACCGCCGCCAGCCCGTGTCGTCATCGGCGTTCGGCGCGAGACGAATGCGCTCCTCGGCGCGCGTCATGAGAAAGCCGTTGAGGAGGAGCAGCGCGATCATCGTCAGCTTCGCCCAGAAGACCCAGGAGGTGAAATACGTCTCCAGGTCGGCGGTGAACAGCAGTACACCCGTCACGAACGAAAGTGCGATGCCGGTGACGACGAGCCGGTGCGCCATCGCGAGCTCCTCGAGCTGGCGCCACCGCAGCTCCGCCGCCCCGCGTGACGCTCGCAGCGTCGCGCGATCGAGCGTCACGGCCAGTCCGCCGGCGAAGACGAGCGCGGCGATGTGGAGGAAGACGATGACCGTCGGCAGCAGCTTGGAGTTGCTGTACAGATGCGACCACGGCTCGACGAGGCTCACCAGCGCGGTGGGCGCGCTCATCTAGCGGTTGGTGATCTTCATGAGGACGCCGCTCACCGTGGTGAGCCCGATGCAGGACAGCGCGACCGTGCGATGCAGACGTCGCTTGTCCGGATTCACCTCCGCTTCCTCGGAGAGCCTGGCCCCCGCCCAGGTGAAGCCGGCGTCAGCGGCGAGCATCGAGACGGCGTGGAGGTAGCGACGCGTGCGTCCCTCCGCGGCCGCGCGCGAGTCCCACAGGTTCCAGACGCCGGTGACGGTGTTCACGCCGAAGATCGCCGCGAGCGTCGTCGCGCCGACGCGATGTCCGGTGCGCGCCCACGCGGGCGCATCGGCGCCCTTGTCCCAGATCTGGCGACCGGCCGCGTACTGGAACCCGAACGTCGGAATCGTCGCGTAGCTCAGCCAGCGATGCACGGTCAGCCGCCGGTTGTACCAATCGCTCACCTCGATCGCTTTCGCGCGCGGCCTCGGCCGCGGCGACGGTGGCGGAGTATCGGAGGGAACGGCGACGGTCAGCTGCGCAACAAGTCCGGCGAGAATCAGCATGCGGGTGGAGGTCCGTCGACTCGACGTGAAAGTGGTAGGTGATTGTGCGGACGCTTGCGCTTCCGCTCGCGGCGGTTTCACATCATGTCGGTCGTACACTGAGAAACCGCGCCTCGGTGCGCCAGGTCACCTGTTCGACGGACGATGGGTTCGCATGGCTGAAGACACGCACGCCGACACGACACCCCCATTGCACCTGAGCGCCGACGCGCTTCGCGAGTGGATGCTGCACGTGGAGAGCGTGATGCGCGGGGTCGCGCACGCGATGAACAACCGCGCCGCGGCGCTCTCGGCCGTCGTCGAGCTGTCGCAGCAGGGGCCGGACGACGATCCCGAAGCGACGAAATCCATCCTCAGCAGCGAGCTGCTGCGCGTCAGCGAGCTCGCGCGCGCGGTGCGGCTGCTCGGACCGCCGCGCTCGGGAACGGAAGCATTCGCGCCGCGCGACGTGGTCAGCGACGCGATCGCGCTGCTGCGGCTGCACAGCGAGCAGCGCAAGCGCGTCATCTCGATCGATACGTCGTCTGCGCCCCCGATTCGCGTGCCGCGCTGGATGTTCGTCCGGTCGCTCGTCGCGCTGTGCGCGAGCGCGGCGGCGCGGGGAAATCCGGCGCATCTCCAGGCCGCCGTGACGGCGGACGGCGATTGGGTGAACGTGCGCGTCGACGGGATCGACGCAGAGCTCCTGTCCACGTCGCCGTACACCGCCGAGGTGGCGCGCGCCATGGGCGGCGAGCCGCTCGGCGATGCGCTGGGCTTCCGGATTCCGTCGCTACCCGCGCTCAGGCAGCGCGAAGCTCGCTGAGCGCGAGCCGCAGCTTCGCGAGCGCCGCGGTGCGGATCTGCGAGATGCGGCAGACGCTGAGGCCGAGCACCTCGGCGATGTCCTGGAGCTTGAGCTCCTCGAAATAGTTGAGCGCGAGGACCGTGCGCTCCTGCTCCTTGAGGCACGCAATCGCCTCCTTGAGCTGCAGCACTTCCTGCTCGTGCGTGAGCGTGTCGTCGACCGTCCACGCATTCTCGTCGGCGAGCGTGTCGCCGACGGTCGCACCGGTCGGATCGGCGCGCAGCGGCTGATCGAGCGACGTCACGGCCGCGGCTTCCGCGTCGAGCTCCCACTTGCGGAGCATCTCGGCGGGGACGGCGAGCACGTGCGACAGTTCGGCTTCGGTCGGCGAGCGCTCGAGCGCGCCGATCAGGGCGTCGCGCGCGCGGGTGACCTCGCGGGTGCGCCGGCGCGCGTTGCGCGTCATCGGGTCCTGCCTGCGCAGCTCGTCGAGGATGGCGCCACGGATGCGCGGCACCGCGTACGTGCTGAACGAGAGCCCGCGCGAGACGTCGAAGGAATCCACCGCCTGGATGAGGCCCATCGATCCCGCGCTCACGAGCTCGTCGAGATCTGCCGCGGTGGAGAGGTGCGCGGCCAGCTGTCGCGCGACGTGATGCACGAGTCCGAGATGCTGCGTCAGCAGCGCCTCGCGCTGGGTCGCGGACATGCCGCGCGTACCGCGCGCGGCCGACCGGCGCGCGCCACGGGTGCGAGCGGCATGGGAGGAGCGGGTGGAGACGGAAAGGGAGCGGGGCATCGACGTCTGGGCGATCATGGCTGGGCTCCTGTTCCAGCGTCGGAACGGTTGCGAGGCGACCTGAGGCGGCCGCGGCTGGCTCAGCTAGGGCAACAGACGCACCACTGGCCGGATTCGCGCAATGCGTTGTAGCGAGGCGACTTACGCATCGCGTTTCATCCCAGAACGGCCCGGAAATAGTTTCCGAGCGGAAAGTTTTTCCTAGCTCTTTTGTCCGGGCGCGCCGCGTTGGCGAGAGAGCTTGTTCCTGAGCGTGCGGTCGGAAACGCCAAGCAGCTCCGCCGCCTTGGTCCGGTTTCCACCCGTGGTGTGCAGCGCGCGCTCCACCAGCGCCGCCTCGGCTTCGTCGATGTTCAGCGTCGTGAGAATGACTCCGCCGGCGGGTGGCGCATCGGCGAGCGACTGGGCCGACAGCCCGGTAACCGACGGCCGCTTGCCCTTTACAGCCGCGCGCACCGTGTCGAAGCTCGCCGCCGTCAAGACGCTCCCGGGCGTCAGAATGACCGCCCGCTCCACCGCGTGCTGCAGCTCGCGCACGTTGCCGGGCCACTCGTAGCGCTGCAGCAGGGCGAGGGCGTCCGGCGCGATCGCGGTGATCTCGCGTTTCACGTCCGCCGCCGCGCGCTGCGCGAAGTGATGCGCGAGAATCGGAATGTCGTCCGGGCGATCGCGGAGCGGCGGAATGTGAATCGGCATGACGCTGAGGCGGTAGAACAGATCGCGCCGGAACTCGCCGCGCTCCACGGCGCCCTCGAGATCGCGGTTCGTCGTCGCGATGATGCGCACGTCGACCTTCATGGTCTCCGTTCCGCCGACGCGCTCGAACTCCTGTTCCTGCAGCACGCGCAGGAGCTTGGCCTGGAGGTCGAGACGCATCTCGCTGATCTCGTCGAGCAGCAGCGTGCCGCCGTGCGCGCGCTCGAACGCGCCTTCCACGCGCTTGATGGCGCCGGTGAAGGCGCCCTTCTCGTGGCCGAACAGCGCGCTCTCGACGAGGCCCTCGGGGAGTGCGGCGCAGTTCAGCTTCACGAAGCTGCGCGCGCGGCGGTCGCTCTGGTCGTGGATCGCGCGCGCGAACAGCTCCTTGCCCGTTCCGGACTCGCCAAGCAGCAGCACCGTCGCGCGCGTCGGGGCCGCGGTCGTCACGGTCTGCAGCAGATGGCGCATGGCCGCGCTCTTCGCGACGATCTCGCGCGCCGCGCGCGCCTCCATCACCTCGCGGCGCAGCGCCTCGTTCTCGCGCTTGAGACGCGTGAGCTCGAGCGCCTGCGTGACCGCGTGCTGGAGCTGGTCCGCCTGCAGCGGCTTCGTGATGTAGTCGGCGGCGCCGGCCTTGATGGCCGCGACCGCGTGCTCGATGGTCGCGTAGCCCGTGAGCATGATGAGCGGGATGTCCTTGCCCTGATCGCGCAACAGCTCGAGAAACTCGAGTCCGGACAGCCCCGGCATTCGAAAATCCGAGATGATGAGATCGACGTCTCCGCCCGCAATCGCTCCGAGCGCCTCGGGGACGTTCTTCGCTCCGATGGCGCGGTGCCCCATCCTCTCGAGGGTGTCCTGAAGGATGAGGCCGATCTCGGGCTCGTCGTCGACGCAGAGGATGTTCGCCATCTGAGCAGAGACTCAATGGCGGGCCGAAGCGCAACGACTCGCCCCCTGCCGAGCCCGCAGCGGCGAGACGCGTCGCTCATGTCGGCACTAAACTCGCCATTCGGTATGCCGATACTACGGAGCAGCGGTCGAACGGAACGATGATTCTCAACGACAGGGTTCCCGTCACGAAACCCCAAAGCGAGCTCCAGTTGAGCGACGAGCTGATTGCCCTTTTGCGCAGTCGAGTTGCCGCGCGTTACTACGACCAGCCCGAGGTCATCGAGCTGATCGCGCGCGCGATTCTGCACTCGCGGGGCCTCTACCCGTAGGTGCTCGGTGCTAGGTGCTAGGTCCTAGGTGTTAGGTCCTAGGTCCTAGGTGCTAGGCCTAGGTGCGTGCTAGTGTTGGCGAACGGTGCTAGGTGACAGGTGGGTAGTTGATTGTTCCGGTGAGAGGGTCCGATGCCCCTAGCGCCGCACCACCTGGCACCTAGCACCTAGCCCCTCGGACCTAGCACCTTCCCCCCAGCACGTGACCACCGTCCTCCTCAGCGGCGCCTCCGGTTTCATCGGATCGCAGCTCGCGCGATCCCTCGCCGCAGATGGACATCGCGTAATTCCGCTCTCGCGTGCGCCGCGCGCTGGCGCCGTATCATGGGACGCGGAAGCCGGCACGGTCGACGAGAGCGCCCTCGCGCGCGCGCAACCCGACGTCGTCGTGAATCTCGCGGGCGAGCCGATCGCGCAGCGGTGGACGCCGACGCGCAGCCTCAGGATCTACGAGAGCCGCGTCAACGGAACCGCGGCGCTCGCCGCCGCCCTGGCGAAGCTCGCGACAAAGCCACGAGTGCTGGTGAGCGGGTCCGCGGTCGGCTACTACGGCGCCCATCGCGGCGACGAGCTGCTCGACGAAGACAGTTCGCCGGGCTCCGATTTTCTCGCGGAGACGGCGCACGACTGGGAGCGCGCAACGTCACCAGCGGCGGACGCCGGCATTCGCGTCGCCCTGTCGAGGACAGGGCTCGTGCTCGGCGCGAATGGTGGGATGCTCGATCAGATGCTGCTGCCCTTCCGGCTCGGCGTCGGCGGGCGAATGGGATCGGGGCAGCAATGGATGAGCTGGATCGCACTCGCCGACATGGTACGCGCGCTGCGACTGCTCATCGACACACCGTCGCTCGAGGGCCCGTTCAACCTCGTCGGGCCCAATCCCGTGCGAAACGTCGAATTCACCCGTACGCTGGGACGCGCGCTGCATCGCCCCGCTGTTCTTCCCGTGCCGAAGACGGCGCTCGAGCTGCTGTTCGGGCGGATGGCGGACAACACCATTCTCGCCAGCCAGCGCGTCGTTCCCAAACGACTCGCGGATGCCGGATTCGAATTCCGGCACCCGCAGCTCGACGACGCGCTGCGCGTCGCGCTTACGCGATCAGGCGGCTGAGACGGTCGCTGAACACGCGACTCGCCATCAGTCGCGTGCCGTCGTGCAGGATCACCACGTACTCGCCGTGGAACCACGGCTGCAGCTCCTTGATGTGATCGACGTTCACGATCGCGGAGCGGTGGATCCGCACGAACAGCTCTCCGTCGAGACGCGACTCCATGTTCTTCATGCTCTCGCGGAAGAGATGCGCTTCGCCGCCGACGTGCAGCTTCACGTAGTTGCCCGCGGCCTCGACCCACTCGATCTGATCGGCGCGCAGGAAGAGCACCTTGCCGCCTGTCTTCACGACGACGCGCCCGTTGCGACGGCGCTGCGAGCGCAGCTCGGTGATCAGGCTCTCGATCAGCGGGACGAGAGCGCGTGGTTCCGCGGCGTCGGATGCGATCTCGGACGAGACGCTATCGACGAGACGCAGCGCGCCGTCTGACGTCGACGTTTCGGGAGTGTCGTCCTCATCGCGCGCGGCCGCTCGTACTTCCGACAGACTGTTGCGGGGCAGAATCATGGGTCTGTGTCCGGTGCGAGGAATGGTATCCCTACGCATTATTTGACACAGAGTTACGAGGAAAAGTTTATGTCCGGTTTTGGGACTACGTCCCAAAACCGGGCGGTGTTTTGCGATGAAAATCGGTCGCCTGCTGATACGCGTGCGCCAGGGCGAGGGGTTTTTCCTCCTGATACAGCGGGCCGAGGAACGTCAGCGACACCGGGGTCTGCGGACGCGGCGATGGAACCGCTGGCTGCACGCGCTGGCCGGTATCCGCGGTCGTGCGAGCCGAATCGGGACGCGGCGCCGGAGCAGCCGCGGCGACGGCGGCCGTGCCGGGACCAAGGGGCGGCGCCTCACGGAAACCATTGGGAATGATGACCGAGGGATTGCCGGTGAGATTCGTCTGCTGCAGCTGGCCGGCGCCGCCGGTCGGCGTGACGATGACGTCGAAGTCTCGGAACAGATCCCACCACTGCTTGATCAGCTGCGCGCGCGCGCGATTCGCGTTGATGTAATCGACCGCGGGAACGAACTGCGCCGCGCGAAACGTGTTCGGCCATGCGAAGGCGGTCTGCTGCACCATCTCCTTGATCTTGCCAGAGAGGAGCAGCGTCTCGAACGCGGCGCCGGCTTCGGGTTGGAGAATCAGCCCGGTGCCCACCGGGAACTGTGGCAGCTCGACGGGAATGAGCTTCGCGCCGATGCGCTTGAGCACCTCGAGCGCGGCGTCGTCCTGGTCCTTGGTGAAGTGCCGGATGCTATTCTGGTTCGCGGCGTCGCGCTCGGGAAGATCGAACGCGCTCTTGAAGTATCCGATGCGCAGCGCCGACGGCCGCACCGTCGCGTTCCAGTTGAACGGGTACTGCCTGACGGCGAGATCCGCGCCGTCGGGTCCGTGAATGGCATCGAGCACCAGCGCGCAGTCCTCCGCGCTGCGGCAGATCGGGCCGATCTTGTCCATGCTCCACGCGAGCGCCATCGCGCCCGTGCGCGGCACGCGTCCGAACGACGGCCGGAGTCCGGTGACGCCGCAGCGCGTCGACGGCGACGAGATCGAGCCGAGCGTCTCCGTTCCGATGGAGAAGCCGACAAGGCCGGCTGCCGTCGCGCTCGCGGGTCCGGCCGACGATCCGCTCGACCCCTGTTCGCTCCACCACGGATTGCGCGTGATGCCGCCGAACCAGTTGTCGCCCTGCGCGAGCTCGCCGAGCGTCAACTTGGCGACGAGAATCGCGCCGGCCGCGTCGAGACGCTGAACGACCGTCGCGTCCTCGTCGATCGTTTGTTCGCGATACGGACCGGCGCCCCACGTCGTCTTGTATCCCTTCGTCGCGAGCAGATCCTTCGCGCCCCATGGAATCCCATGCAGCGGCCCGCGATAGTTGCCGCGCGCGATCTCCGCGTCTGCCGCCTTCGCCTGCGCTCGCGCGCGCTCTTCCGTCAGGGAGATGACGCACTTCAGCTGCGGGTCGAATCGCTTGAGGCGGTCGAGGTACATCTCCGTCAGCTCGCTCGGCTTTACCTTGCGCGAGCGCACGAGCTGGGAGAGTCGCGACACCGGCTCGAACGCGAGCTCCTCGAGCGATCCGGGGCGCGCCATGATCGCGACGCGCGAGCGAACCATGGGCTGCTTCGCTTTCTTCGGCAGCGTCACGCCGGGCGGCATCGGATCGAAGACGATGGCCGGCGACACGGCGTTGGGAAGCGTCACCTTGTGCAACGCGTCGATCGCCTGCCGCGTCTGCGTGAGATTGCGAACCATCATTGCCCGCTCTTCGTCGGTGAAGGCGATGCCGGCAATCTCTTCGGCGCTGGCAATGGTCTCCTTCGTGATGTCGGCACCTGCGGAGACCTTCGCCCAGAGCACGCCCGGCAGCAGCGTCGATCCGAGGCCGAGGGAGGAGAAGTACGCGAGAAACTCGCGACGGTCGGGTGTCTGGCGGGACTGGGGGATTTGCGTCACGGAGTGATCCTGCGCGGGGGTTGGGATGGAGGGTGCGATATCCGTATTCCGCACGCGAACGGAGGGCAAGGGGACAAACATCCGAGTGCGATGGAACGTCGCTTGCTTTTTCTCAGCGCACACTGACCCACAAAGGAAGCGAGCAGGACGATGCAACTGAAACGCAAAGTAGTGATCGGGGCGATCGCATTGGCTGCGGCCGTGCCCGGCATCGCAAAGTTGAGCGGCTTTCGCACGTCGCGCGCGGCCGCAGAGGGCCCCGTCGCGCCATCGCTGCATCTGGTCGCGGATCTGTCGGAGCGGAGCCTGAAGATGTACGAAGCGGACACGCTGGTATGGCAGTATCCGATCTCGCCGGGGAGGCCCTCGTATCCGACACCGCCGGGCGAATACAAGATTCGCCATCTGGTTTGGAACCCGAGCTGGACGCCGCCGCCCGGGGTCGCGTGGGCCGCCAAGTACAAGCCGCAGGAGCCGGGCAGCCGGGCAAATCCGATGAAGGTCGTCAAGATCTTCTTTCGTGAGCCGGACTACTACATCCACGGCACCGCGGAGACCGGCAGGCTTGGCAGCGATGCGTCGCACGGTTGTCTGCGCATGGCCCCGGAGCACGTCGCGGAGGTCGCGAAGTACGTGATGGAGCATGGCGGCCAGCCGCGCGACGAGAGCTGGTTCTGGCGCGTGATGCACTTCCGGAGCGAGGAGAAGCCGATCTACCTCAAGAATCCGGTCGCGCTGACGATCAAGAGCTAGGTGCTAGGTGATAGGTGCCAGGTGATAGGTGTTAGCTGATAGGTGCTAGCTGATAGGTGCTAGCGTGAAGCTTCGCGACGTGGCATCTAGCACCTAACATCTATCACCCATCACCTAGCGCGCGTGAGCGAGCCTCTCGCGACGGCGGTTCTCTTCGCGACCTTCGCGGCACTCGTGCTCGCGAGTGTCGTTTTCTCGCGGCTCTTCGAGCGCACCGGAATACCCGTGGCGCTGGTGTTCCTCCTCATCGGCATGCTCGCCGGAAGCGACGGGATCGGCGGCATCGCGTTCGACGATTACCGATTCGCCTTCCGCTTCGGTACCGCGGCGCTGGTGCTCATCCTGTTCGACGGCGGTCTCAATACCCCCGTCGATTCGGTGAAACGCGTCTGGGCGCCGGCTGGACTGCTTGCGACGGCGGGCGTCGCCGGAACAGCCGCGCTCACGGGCGCCGGCGCGCGACTCCTCGGATTCGACTGGCCATTGGCGCTCCTCCTCGGCGCGATCGTGTCGTCGACGGACGCCGCGGCGGTCTTCTTCGTGTTGCGGAGCAGCGGCATCAGCCTGCGAAGGCGCATCGGCTCCGCCCTCGAGGTCGAATCCGGCCTCAACGATCCGATGGCCGTGATTCTGACCGTCGCGCTCACGGCGTCGCTGGTGAATGGCGAGCAGCCCTCGATTCTCACGCTCACGGCAGGCGTCGTCGGGGAGCTCGTGATCGGTGGCGCGCTCGGATACGCGGTCGGCCGGGTCGCGCGCGCCGCGCTGCGTCGCATTCAGCTGCGCGCCCTGGGAATGTACCCCGTGCTGACGCTCGCGGTCGCGCTCTTGTCGTTCGGCCTCGCGACCATCCTTCACGGCAGCGGCTTTCTCGCGGTGTATGTCACCGGCGTCGTGCTGGGAAATGCGTATCTGCCCTATCGAGCGGGTGTGCTGCGCACGCACGACGCGATGGCGTGGCTCAGCCAGATCGTGATGTTCCTGGTGTTCGGCCTGCTGGTCTTTCCGCGCCAGCTACCGGGCGTCGCGCTGACGGGTCTCATCCTCGCGCTGGTGCTCGCATTCATCGCGCGGCCGCTGCTGGCGCTCGCGTGCCTCATGCCCTTCCGGTTTTCCGCGCGCGAAGCCGCATACGTCGGATGGGTGGGGCTGCGCGGCGCCGTCCCGATCGTGCTCGCGATCTATCCCGTACTCGAGCGCGCGCCGGGCGCGCACCTGTTGTTCAACGTCGTCTTCTTCGTCGTCGTGGTGAACGCCATTCTGCCCGGAGCCACCGTGCGCTGGACGACGCGACTCTTCGCCATGGAAGTCGATGAGCCGCCACGCCCGCACGCGGTGCTGGAACTCGAGTCCATCGTGCCGGTGAAGGGCGAGCTCATGGCTTTTATGTCGACGAAGCGCTCGCGGTCGCCGGCGCGGCGCTCGCGGACCTGCCCTTTCCCGACGGCGCCGCCGCGGCGCTCATCATCCGCGGGGACGAGATGATCCCGCCAAAGGGGAGCACCGCGCTCCTGCCCGGCGACTACGTCTACGTCTTCGCCCGTCCCGAGGATCGCGAGTTCATGACGTTGATGTTCGGGAGGCCCGAAGAGGAGTAAGACGTGCCTCAGGATGACGGATCGTTTGTGTAGTTTTCCAGCCATGCCCCGAGTGAATTTCAAGGAGCTGCCGCGCGAAGGGCGCGTCTGGGTGTTCGCGAGCGACCGGCCTCTCAGCAGCGACGAGTCAGGGCGTCTTCTCGCAGAGGTCGACCGTTTTCTCGACGACTGGCAAGCGCACGGCCATCCGCTGCGCAACGCGCGCGACTGGCGTGACGATCGCTTTCTCGCCATCGGCATCGATCCGACCGCGGAACAGGCGTCCGGGTGTTCGATCGACGGTCTGTTTCGCGCGCTGCAGTCCTTCGAGAAGACGCTCGGCGCGAGCCTCGTCGCCGGCGGGCGCGTGTTTTATCGCGACGCGAAGGGGAGCGCGCAGGTGGCGACGCGGAAAGACATTGCGGATCTCGCGCGCGCAGGGGTCCTGAGCGACGAAACGCCCGTCTTCGACACGACCGTCACGGAGGTCGGGGCGTGGCGCGAGCGCTTCGTGCGGCCGGCGAGAGATACCTGGGTGGCGTCGCTGATCGCGAACGCTCAGGACAGCCAGCGATCGAGTCGCTCGGCGACGAACGCGTCGTCCGTCAGAAACGGATAGCTGCGAATGACGCGGTCGATCTCCGCGGTCTGACCCGGCGACAGCGTCTCTCGTGGATCGAGGCACCAGGTACCGAGCAGCAAGCCCTGGCGCCGAAGCACCTCGTGGATGCCCGCGATGCATCCGGCGAAGCGATTTGCGGCGTCGAAGATCGCGGCATTTGCATCGGTGAGCGCGGCACCCTCGCGCAGCAGATCCACCTCGAGCACGCCGCCGCCGCGCGCCGCACGGACGCGATCGAGGAGCTGCACGGCGCGGTGCGTCCACACCGCCCACTGTCCGAGCAGTCCGCCGTCCATCCACCGCACGCGGCGCTCGCCGCCTGAGGACACAGGAAAGGGCGTACCGAGATCGGCGACGATGTTGTCATCGTTGCCCGTGTAGAGGGCGATGTCGTCGCGCCCGGACTCGCCGATCGCGCGCACGACGTCCATCGTGCGATAGCGGTCGAAGGGCGCGATCTTCACCGCCCACACGTTCGGGATGTCCGCGAAGTCGCGCCAGAACGCGTAGTCGAGCACGCGCCCGCCCACCGCGGGCTGCAGATAGAAACCGAACAGCGGCAACACGTCGGCGACCGCGCGGCAGTGCGCGAGCAGCTCGTCGACGGACGCGTTCGCGAGCGCGCCGAGGCTCAGCAGTCCGACGTCGTAGCCGTAGGTGCGCGCGATCTCCGCTTCCGATACGGCCTGCGGCGTCGGGCCACAGAGCCCCGCAACCATGACGAAGGGACGCGCATGCGCCGCGCGACGATCGCGAATGGTCTCGGCCGCGAGCTCGAGGACGGGCCGGTACATCCCGTGATTCGTCTCGCGAATCGCGAACTGCGTCGTATGAACACCGACCGCGATGCCGCCGGCGCCGGCGTCGAAGTAATAGCGCGTCAGCGCGCGCTGGCGGCGCTCGTCGAGCAGGCGCGCCGCCGTGAGCGCGAGCGGATGGGCGGGGATGGCCACGCCGCTGCGAAGGTGCTCGCGCGCCGACACCGGCAGCGACGCCTGCATTCAGAAGGATCCGTCGCGCGTCTCGAAGTGCGTCGGCTTGCCGAGCATCGTGCGTTTCGCGCGCACCCAGTCCGCGACCCAGTCCAGCATCTCGTCCAGCGACGTCTCCGGCGCCTCGAGCATCTTGTGCATCTTCGACGTGTCGCTCAGCAGCGCGTCGGGCGACTCCATGCCGTCGAACTCCGGCTTCTTGCCGAGCCGGTTGCCAAGCTCGATCGCGAGCGTGCGCACGGACAACGTGTCACGGCCCGTGACGTTGAGCACGAAGGGTGGCGACGCGGCGAGTGGGAGCAGCTCGAGCGCGACGCGATTTGCGTCGCCCTGCCAGATCACGTTGACGTACCCCATGGCGAGCGGCACGAGGTGGTCTCCCGCGATGCGCATCGCGAGATCCGCCAGGACGCCATACCGCAGGTCGATCGCGTAGTTCAATCGCATGATCGCGACCGGAGTCTGTCGCTCCGCGGACACGTACTCGAAGATGCGCTCGCGGCCGAGACACGACGCAGCATACTCGCCGAGCGGCTGCGGTTTGGTGCCCTCCGTGGCGCCGCCGCCGAGGACGCCGCGAAGCGGATACACGTTGCCGGTGGAGAACGCCACGATGCGCGCGTTCGCGTAGCGGCTGGCGCAGTACGCGGGCACGACGACGTTCATCATCCACGTGCGCGACGGCACGTCGCTCGTGCCGAATTTCTGGCCCGCCATGAAGATGACGTTGGCGGCATCGGGGAGCGCGTCGACGGTGGACGGGTCGAGGAGGTCCGCGTAGACCGTTTCGACGCCGTGCCGCTCGAGCGTCTCGGCGACGTCGCGCGCGGAAAATCTCGATACGGCGATGACGCGGCGGCGCGTCGTGCCATCCGCGAGCGCCGCGGCGCGTGCCGCCATGCGCGCGAGCGTCGGCCCCATCTTGCCGCCGGCGCCAAGCACGACGATGTCGCCCGGCGAACGACGCAGTGCTTCGACCGTCGCTTCGCGCGGCTCGGACAGCCGCTCGTCGAGCTCCGCCTCGTCGCGCGGAGCAGCGCGGGCCGCGACGGTCATCCCTGCGCTGGCGGCGTTTGCGAGCCGGGCGGCGTTTGCTGCTGGCGATCGTACTCCTGCGCGGCCGCGTTCGCGCCCTTGAAGCCGATCTTGCTGTGTGTGCTGTCGCAGAACGGCTTGTTCGACGAAGCGCCGCAGCGACACAGCGTGATCGCCGTCTTGCCCGGCTTCAGCGGGGGCAATGGAATCGGATTGCCCTCGTGGTCGACGAGCACGAAATCTCCGGTGCTGACATCGACGGCGAAGGGACCGTTTTCGCGAACCTTGATGACGAGTGGCATGACGGTGGGTGCTAGGTCCTAGGTGTTAGGTACTAGGTGGATCCCAAGAGCCAGGCGGTAGTGATAATCATCCGCGTACGCTATCTACCACCATAACCCCCTAGCACCTATCACCTAGCACCCAGCACCTATCACCTAGCACATGCCGACCAGAAAAGCATCTGCCGTATGGAACGGAGGCCTCAGAGGCGGCAACGGCAGCTATCAGGGCGAGTCGGGCCTCAAAGGCGCGTACAACTTCGGATCGCGATTCGAGAACGCCGGCGGATCGAACCCGGAGGAGCTCATCGCGGCCGCGGAAGCGGCGTGCTTCAGCATGGCGTTGTCCGGGGCGCTCGAGAAGAACGGCACACCGGCGACGAAGGTGGAGACGAGCGCCGCCACCACCGTGGAGAAGGGAAACGCCGGCTTCGCGATCACCAAGATCGCGCTCACGGTCCGGGCGACGGTGCCGAACATCGACAAGGCGACGTTCGACAGGCTCGCGCGCGAGACGAAGGACGGTTGCCCCGTGTCCAAGGCGCTCAAGGCCGTCCCGATCGAGCTGCAAGCGACGCTGACCTGAGCGGGCTGGGCGAGTCCTCGGCGCATGATCTCGCCCCTCGTGAACCGGCTCGGCAGGCGAATGAGAAACCTGCCGTTCGTGATGATCCTCGCGACGTTCGGCGCCTGTCGTCGCGAAACGAACGTCGTGGAAGGCACCGGGACGCTCGAGGTGACGGAGGTCGACGTCGCGCCCCTCACCCCGGCGCGCGTCCTGCGCGTCTGGCGTGAGGAAGGTGACACCGTTCGCGCCGGCGACACGCTCGTTTCTCTGACGCAGTCCACCGTGCGCGCCGACGTCGAGGCGCGCCGCGCACGCGTCGCCGCCGCCGAAGCGCAGCTGCGCGACCTCCTGGCCGGTGCGACGGGTCCCGAGATCGCGCGCGCCCAGTCCGAGGTGCGTGCCGCCGAATCGGAGGCTGCGCGGACGCAGCAGGACTTCACGCGTCTCAGCGCGCTCGCGGCGAGCGGAAGCGTGAGCGCCCAGCAGGTGGACGCGGCGCGCAGCGCGGCGGCATTGGCCGCGGCGCGCCGGGACGCGGCTCGCGATGCGCTGAACGTCATTCGTGCGGGGTCACGCCCGCAGCGGATCGCCGCCGCGCGCGCCGAGGTCGAGACCGCGCGAGCCGCGCTGGAAGCAGCTCAGCAGACCGCGAGCGATCTCGTCCTCACGGCGCCCGTCGCCGGCACGGTGATGCTGCGGAACGCGGAGCCCGGTGAGGTCATCGCCGCCGGCATGCCCGCGATCACGGTCGGCGATCTCGCGCGGCCGTACGTGCGGATCTACGTGAATCAGCGCGCGCTGCCCGCGGTGCGACTCGGCGCGCGCGCCGAGGGCGTGCTGGATGGTCTGCCGGACCGCCCATTCACGGGCGAGGTCGTCGCCATCAACAGCCGGGCGGAATTCACGCCACGCGTCGCGCTGACCGAGGAGGAGCGCGCCGACCTGCTCTTCGGGGTGAAGATCGCGTTCCACGACAGCACCGGCGCGATGAAGCCCGGCCTGCCGATCACGGTGCGCATCGCCGCAGTCACGTCCGCGTCGCGATGACGGCGCCGGGGAGCACGCTCACCATCGACGCGCGCGCCCTGCGCAAGGTCTTCGGCGCGCTCGTCGCCGTGGACAACCTCACGTTGAGCGTCGCGCGCGGCGAGGTGTTCGGGCTCCTCGGTCCCAACGGCTCCGGGAAGACGACCACGATCCGCATGTTCTGCGGTCTCCTGCAGCCGACGTCGGGAACCGCGAGCGTCGCCGGCTACGACGTCGTCACGCACGGCGAAGCGGTGCGCCGGCGCATCGGGTACATGTCGCAGAAGTACGGGCTCTACGACGATCTCACCGTCGTCGAGAACATCCGCTTCTACGCGACGATCTATGGGCTCCAGGGCGAAGCGCGGGAAACGCGCATTCAGGCGCTCGTGCGTGAGCTCGATCTGTCGCAGCGAGTGGATCAGTTCGCGGGGACGCTGAGCGGCGGCTGGAAGCAGCGCCTCGGACTGGCGTGCGCGACGGCGCACGAACCACCGGTGCTTTTTCTCGACGAGCCGACCGCTGGGGTCGACCCCGCGTCGCGTCGCCGGTTCTGGGAGATCATCCACGAGTTCGCGCGGCGCGGGACGACGATCCTGGTCACGACGCACTACATGGACGAAGCCGAGCGCTGCGACCGCCTCGCGTTCATGTCGCGCGGCCACCTCATCGCGCTCGGCACGCCCGACGAAGTGACGCGGCAATTCGGCAAGGCGAGGGTGGAGGATGTGTTCATCGCGCTGCAGCAGCAGGATGAGATGAGAAGTGCGGAAATGGGAAATCGGAAATGGGAAATCGGAGGCGTCGGAGCCCAGCCATGACCCATTTCCGAATTCCCATTCTCCATTTCCGCCGTCTGTCAGGCTTCACAGCCATGCTCCGCAAGGAATTCATCCAGATGCGCCGCGACCGCATCACGCTCGGGATGATGGTCGGCCTCCCGGCCGTGCAGCTCGCCCTCTTCGGCTACGCGATTCGCACGGAAGTGCGGCATCTGCCCACTGTCGTGATGGACGAATCGCGCAGCGTCCAGAGCCGCGCCCTCGTCGACGCGCTGCGGAACACGGGCAACTTCGACGTCATCGGCGACGTGCGCAGCCGCGATGAGATCCGGTCCCGCATCGAAGCAGGCGACGTTCGCGCCGCGGTGATCATTCCGCCCGCCTTCGCGAACGATCTCAAGCGCGGCAAGCAGGCGCAGGCGCAGGTGATCGTGGACGCGGCGGACCCGCTCGCGTCGACGGCCGCGATCAACTCGGCGTCGCTCGCCGCGCGCGCGGCCGTTGCGCGGACCCCGATCGACGTGCGCGTGCGGCCGTGGTACAACCCCGCGCTGAAAAGCTCCACCTACATCGTGCCCGGCCTCGTCGGGCTGCTGCTGTCGATCACGCTCATCGTCATCACGAGCATGGCGATCGTTCGCGAGCGCGAGCGCGGCACGCTCGAGCAGCTCGTCGTGACACCGATCGACAAGACGAGCCTCATGCTCGGCAAGATCGTGCCGTTCGCGCTGGTGGGCTACGTGCAGATGACCGTGATCCTCACGCTCGGCAAGCTGCTCTTCGGCATTCCACTGCAGGGAAGCCTGCTGCTGCTCTACGCGCTGAGCGCCGCGTTCATCGTCGCGAATCTCGGCCTCGGCCTCTTCGTGTCGACGATTGCGCAAACGCAGGCGCAAGCGATGCAGCTGAGCTTTTTCTTCATGCTCCCCAACATCCTGCTGTCGGGGTACATGTTCCCGCGCGAAGCGATGCCGGCGCCCGCGCAATGGATCGGGATGCTGTTACCGCTGACGTATTACCTGAAGATCCTGCGCGGGATTCTGCTGCGCGGCGCCGGATTCACACGGATGTGGCCCGAGGCGCTGGTGCTCGCCACGTTCGCGACGGCGGTCGTGGCGCTCAGCGTCCGGCGTTTCTCGAAGACGATGGGCTAGCCGTGCGCGCTGTAATACTCGCGGATGCAGAGCGAGACGACGCGTTGCAACAGGCGATTCTGCTCCGTGGGCGCGGCCGACGCAGAGACCTGCGGCAGTCCATACCAGACATCCTTGAGCGTCACGAGGAGCGTCTCCGCGTGCATTTTCCGCTCGCGCGCTTCACGGGCGATGTCGTGCAGGGTTGGTTGCAGTGAATCGGCGGTACCGGACGAGAGGTACTGCTTGAGCGCGGTGCGCAATGCGTCGACAGATGACGCGCTGAGCTGTGGCCGGTCTGGCGTCTTGTCGTGCGCCATCATCATCAGGCGTCTTGCTCCGGTGACCTGCGGAGGGGGAGAGGGGCGCGGTCGTGGGGCGCCGACCGCTTGTCGCCGAGGAGCGACGCGAACGAATGTTTTCCGCGTCGAGGCGAACGTCAAGGAGTCTGGTCGAGTCTGCTCAACGGTCTTGTAGGCGCGACCGGCACGCTCTAGCGTGCAAGCGCACGTGAACAAGCACACAGACCGCCGTGCCCACGCTATCGCGATCCTGTCATCCGATCCGTGGCTCGCCGCGCTCATCGGAAGCGCGGTCGAGCTGATCGGATTTCGGGCGGCCTTTGTGCGTGCGGACGAGACGCCGATCGACGGCGTCCGGCGCATGCGACCCGCGTTCGTCCTCCTCGACGCCGCGGACACGCACGCCTCGGACGAGACGTTTCTCGGCCGCGCGCTGATGACGGGCGCGCGCTTGTTCGCGTTCGGGCGCGAAGCCGACGTCGAGCGACACCGTTCGCTCGCGGCCCGATACGGAATGGGGCTGATCGTGTTTCCGCGCGACATCGACGCGTTGCCGTCGATTCTGTCGCGCCGGGTGTCGCCGACCGGGCGACACGCGCATTCGCTACAGCAGTGAGCGGATCCACCCGCCGTCGACCGGGATCGACTGCGCGGTGATGTAGGTGGCGCGCTCGCTCGCGAGAAACGCGACGAGCGCTCCGAATTCGCGCGGCTCGCCGAGCCGCCGCATCGGGATCTGCGCCTCGATGCGCCGCTGAATCTCGACGACGTCCACGCCCTCCCGTGACGCGTTGGCCGCGTTGAGCTGCTCGACGCGCTCCGTGCGCGTGTATCCCGGAAGCACGCAGTTCACCGTGACGCCGTCGCGCGCGACCTCGTTCGCCAGCGTCCGCGCCCACCCGGTCACCGCCGATCGAATGCTGTTCGAGAGGATCAAGCCGTCGACGGGCTGCTTCACGGCGATCGACGTCACGTTGACGATGCGTCCCCACTTCCGCTCGCGCATGCCCGGCAGCACGGCGCGCGTGAGCTCGACCGCGCTGCGCAGCGTCAGATCGACGGCGTTCTGCCATGCGTCCCACGCATGCTTCTCGAACGGCCCGGAGGGCGGGCCGCCCGCGTTGTTCACGAGAACGTCGACGTGTCCGAAGCGACCGAGCGCTTCCCGCGCGACGAGCTCGATGCCCGCGACGGTGGACACGTCCGCGACGACCGCGTGCACGTCCGCGCCCGTCGCTGCGGCGATCTCGTCACGCGTGCGCGCGAGCGCGTCACCGCCGCGCGCGCAGATCACCACGTGCGCGCCTTCGGCGGCAAGCTCCTCGGCGCACGCGCGTCCGAGCCCTTTGCTCGCGGCGGCGACGAGGGCGACTTTGCCCCTGAGACCGAGATCCATCGCTCAGCGGCGGAGATACGCGTCCGTCTTGTCGAGCCAGTCCTGCCGCGGCGGGCAGAAGACGTCGACGTCGAGCGTGTCCTCGAGCGCCTCGGCCTTGTGCCAGACATTGGAGGGGATGACGAGCACCTCGCCGGGGCGCACGACGAGCTCCTGCTTCTCGTCCTCGCCGATCCAGAAGCGCAGCGCGCCCTCGAGGATGTACGTCAGCTGCTCATTCTCGTGCTGATGCCGGGGCACGATGCAGCCTTTCTTGAGGTAGACGTGCGCCAGCATCATGCGCTCGCCGGTGATGAGTCGCCGCTCGAGCATCGGCGAGACTTTCTCCTTCGGCATCTCTTCCCAGCGGTACTTGGTGACGGATGCGCGCGCCATAACTGGATCGGGTTAAGGTAGCAGACACAATGTCGCCAAGTCCTTGCTGCATCTAAACAAGTCGCCGAAAGTCAAAGCCACCGCCCCCGCTCCAGCCGACTGTTGCCGAGATGCCGCCAGAATCGCCGTCTATAACTTTGCGTAGCCGCTGCGCGCAGTGCGTAACTGCATGCTCACCCAGCTCGACACCGATGTAGTGTCTTCCAAGCTTGTGTGCGACTGCGGCAGTTGTTCCCGATCCCAGATACGCATCCAAGACCCAATCATCATGATCGGTTGCGATTTGCATGATCCTCTGGATCAGCGATTCAGGTTTCGGAGTGTCGAATACAGCATCTTCCGTGAACAGTTGAAGCAGATGTCTCTTTGCCGCGAGCGTCGTGCCCACCTCTCCCGCTCGCCATAAAGTTTCTGGCCGCAATGTTGGTTGCGCTTCAGAAAGGAAACGCTTAAGGCGTGGCACACCGTTTCCATCGCCACCGAACCAGATACGATTGTCTTCGATTTCTCGCTGCATTCGTGTTCGCGTATAGACCCAGCATCTTCCCTTGGGTGGAGAATGCCGCGTTCCGTTTGGCGCGATGAGGTCGTAGAACTGACTGGGTGTGCCATGTCCGGCTTGTACATTGGCGGACACAGATTGCCAAGGGCCGCGAGGGTCATGATCTGGATTGCGATATCGAGTCAGGAGTTCCGGCCCGGGCGTTAAACCATTGAGCGCTCTGCAGCCAATCCGCCTGTTCTTCGCGTAGCAGAGAATGTACTCGTGATTGTTCGAGAACACTTTTCGGTTCTCGCGGCTAGTTCGCTGCTCCCAAATAATTGTCGTTAGGAAATTCTCACGTCCAAAGATATCATCGGCGGCGACTTTTAGATAATGAACTTCTCTGTCATCGATAGAGATCCATAGAGTGCCGTCTTCACGCAAAAAATCGCGCAGAATTACCAGCCGGTCGCGAATGATGCGAAGCCATGAAGCGTGATCTAGATCATCGTGGTAGTGCGTGTACGTCTCACCGTTGTTATAAGGTGGATCGATGTAGATGCACCGAATCAGACCTTTGAAACTTGGGCGCAGCAGTTCGAGAACTTCCGCATTCTCGCCGTGAATCAGCAGATTGCGCGCGTCGGAATCACCGTAACTCAAGTCTTCGACACGCTGGAGCCGAAAAGGAAGCGCCACGCGCTCGGAAACGCGAGAAAGCTTTCGGGCACCGCTGACACTTATCATTGTGCTTGCGCGACCGGAAACAACGTGGAGAGTTTCAGACGTTGCGTCATCGGCTTGGAGCACCCGCCAATTGAGTGCACAGACAAGTTTCTGGATCGAGGAGCAAACGGATCGCAAGACATCGACTGCCTTTCGGCCAATTCATTATCTCGGAAGCAAGCTGCGCGTCCTCGATGCCATTAGTCGCGTGGTAGATCACGTAGACCCGAATGGAAATCCCCTCATAGATCTGTTTACAGGTTCCGGAACTGTCGCTGCGGCCTTTGCAAACAGTCGCACGGTCATCGCTGTCGACATCCAGGAGTATTCTCGGGTACTAGCTTCGGCAATTCTTCGGCCCGCAAAGCTAGAGGAGAATACAATTTCCGCTGTTTTGCGCAATGCCCAGGAATCAGACTTTGGGCGGGCTTTGACATCAGCCATGGCACCCCTCATGGATTACGAAAAGGAGTGCCTGCACCAGGCCACGCATGGTGACGCTGACGGACTCTATGACTTCCTAGAAGCGGGCTCTCTGGTTGCCTTCCAGTCCAATGCGAATGGAGACAGCACGAGTCTTCGCAGGGCGCACCGGCAGACGATCGACGGACTAAAACAGGTCGGCTTGTCGAAATCTCCGGAATCCCTTATCTGCCGTTACTTTGGCGGGCTTTACTTTTCGGTCGAGCAAGCGCTTCAGTTGGATTTGATCTCGTATGCTTTACAGAGCGAATCCCAGGGTATGCGTGATACCCTCCTCGCTGCAGCGTTGAGTACTGCAAGCGACATTGTAAACACTGTCGGCAAACAATTCGCCCAACCGCTGCGGCCACGAGATGCGTCTGGAAGAGCAAAGCGACATTTGGTCGCGAAGATAATCCGCGATCGCTCGGTACGAGTATTCAGTGCCTATCAGGGTTGGCTCACGAGATATGCCAAGCTGACCGCCATTGGCGGTTCGCATGAGATCCATCGCGACGACTATCGGAGCTTTCTGGATCGATCGCGTGCTCTTCCAGGCGTCGTTTACGCGGACCCACCATATACGCGGGATCATTACAGCAGGTACTATCACGTCCTGGAAACGATGTGCCTTCGAGACAATCCCGAAATCTCGACCTCGATGCAGAAGGGCCAAGAGGCATTGAGTCGCGGATTGTACCGCCAGCAGCGGCATCAATCGCCGTTTTGTATCGCATCTCAGGCGCCACATGCTTTTAAGCAGCTATTCGACAAGGCGCGTAGGTTCGGAGCACCGCTTGTCGTTTCTTATTCGCCGTACGAAGAGAAGCAGCGTCAGCGCCCAAGGGTGCTCAGTATAGATGGGCTATTCGATCTCGCGCGCAATTCTTATTCGCGCGTGGAGGTTGTCTCCGCCGGCGACATCGTACACAACAAACTCGGATGGTCCGAGAGTACCTCCCACGAGCGCGACGCCGAGAAACTACTGATTTGTCAGGTGTAACTAGAAGTCTTCATTCGGGCGCCGCGACTTTCCAAAATGGTCCCTCTGGCCAGACTTCTCGTAGCTCAGCCGCTGTGAGCTCCACCCGACGTACGCGACGTTCCGAGCCCTTCCAGCGCAGCGCCAATATCTCAGAAACGGTCGCATATTCTGCGTCGCGCGGCATCACAACGTGATAGTGAAAAACGTCCGTCGCTTGCCGAATAAACAGGCCGATTGGACGACCGGCGTCTGGGTATTCCTCATGCGGCGCGTGCCCAAGTTCAATTCGAAAATTGCGACTCTTCACCTCAACGCTTTGCCGCGTTTCAACCGGTTCCAGCGTGCCATCAGTGTTTACGTACTGCAATAGGATCCGACGCTTCGCACCGACGCTAGCTCTAAAAAATCCCTCGTACGTTTGCACATCAAAGTTGGCTTGGCGCCAACGTCTCTCCGCCCTCGGGATTTCCGCAATGAGTGCGGGCGCAGCCAATCGCGCTTCCGCGTCGACATCTCCCGTAGTTTCTGCTGCAAGCGCTTGCTCTTCGTCGAGAGGCGGTACAGAGACAACAGGACGCCGTCGCGCGTTGCCTTCCCATGCGACATTGCTCGCTGCCCTCTCGCGCACGCGCGCATCCGACGGCGTTAAAAGGTATGTGGCATGGTCTCGTCGCCACTGATTCCATTGGTGTTCGAGCGCATCAGTTTGGGACCGGGAGAGCGGCGTGACGGTAAAGGCTTCCCAGTTCGATCGCAGGCCGCCCAGGGTAAGATTCCCGGAGCCTGCGATGATGATTCCGCCGCTCCGGGTTCGGAACCAACAGAGCTTGGGGTGAAAGAGCGCACTTTTCTCGTGCAAGAAAACTGTTAGTGAAAGATTGGAATGCGTGCGAAGCAATTGTTCGGCGGCGTCTAAACAACGTGTATCCGTAATCGCATCGACCCCTATCACCAAATCGAACGCGCCTTGATCCAAAAAACGCACGAATGCGTCGTCTTCGAGAACAAGGCGTAGTCCATTCGCGGATGCCCAGGCATACGCGGCTGCACCATACGTCGCGTCCTCACTCGCCTCTAGAATCGCTTCGAGTAGACCTGTCTGGTCGCTGCTGCCGGCATTCTGAAATACGAGCGTCGTTATTGGCTGCGGTGTCATGATTCGCTATTGACGTTATTTCGGCTCCGGGCGCGGCCAAGTGTCACGGTACGCGTTGCATAGCCAAATTCGACTTCTTCGCGCTGGAATCGGCGTAGCAGCTCGAGATTGATCGCGTGCTGGACGTCGGCGTACAGGTTGTAGTCGGGATCGAGAACGTAATAGACGCTTTCGATGCGAAGCCCCGTGTCCGCGATCGCCAGCAGATGGCTGCGCTCGAAGCGCGTGTTCGGCTGCATCTCGACGACCTGCTTCACCATGTCAGGGATCTTCGCGACCTTGTCCGGCGGCGTGTCGAAGGCGATCTCGAGATCGAACGCGGCGCGCCGCAGCTCCATCCGCTTGTAGTTGCGGATGCGACTCTTGAGGAGATCCGCGTTGGCGATGATCACCTGCTCTCCGCTGATACTGCGGATGCGCGTCGTCTTGAGTCCGACGTGCTCGATGGTGCCGTTGACCGCATCCACCTGCACGGCGTCGCCGACGACGAACGGTTTGTCGAGCACGATCGCCAGCGCGGCGAACAGATCGCCGAGGATGTTCTGCACCGCGAGTGCGATCGCGATGCCGCCGATGCCGAGCCCCGTGACGAGCGCGGTGACGTTGATGCCGAAGTTCTGGAGCGCCGTGACGACGAGCAGTCCCCAGAGCATGAAACGCACGGCGTAGCCGACCGCCTGGATCGTCGTGCGCGTGCCGACGTCCGAGGCCGCGCGCTGCCGGGCGTAGTAGTCCGCGCCGAAGCCGATCAACCCATTGCCCCAGACGCCGGCCTGGAGCAGGACGACGACCACGGTGATCGCGGCGAGCACGCGCTCGATCTGCGCCGTCGGCTGGATGACACGTGCCGCGGCGTGCACCGAGATGATCAGCAGGAAATACGGGCGCGTGCGGCGGATGAACTCGACGGCGAGATCGTCCCACTGCGTGTCGGTCCGTTTGGCGAGCGCTCCGAATCGCCGGACGAGCACGCGCTGGATGACGGCGAGCAGGACGTAGACGCCGCCGAGCGTCGCGGCAGCGAGCGCCCATTGCGTGAGCGGCGCGCCGCGCCACGGTTGGTCGAGGAGGTGCATTACGGACTAAGGACTAAGGACTGGGGACTAAAAGTGCACTAGTCCTCAGTCCTCAGTCGTAGTCCTCAGGCAGTGAGAGCGATCTGCTCGGACGAGACGCGGCGCACGGGCATGGGCTTGGTGCACATGTCGCAGTGTCCGCATTGCCAATCGGCGTCCATCGGCTCGCCGAAGTACTCGAGGATCAGCCGCGCCCGACACTGCAGCGATTGGCAGTATGCCACCATGGCGCGCAGCTTCGCGCGATCCTGCAACCGCCGCTGCTCGTAATCGGTGAGGTCTGCGCTGAGGTCCACGTCGGTGAGACGCTGCTCGCTCGTGCGCTCCCACGCGCCCCCGCGATACTCGCGCACCAGACCGTGACGCTTGAGGAGGACGAGGACGATCTTCGCCTTGCGGCGCGGCACGCCGGATTGCTCCGCGAGATCGTCCAGGAGAATGCGCTCACCCAGCGGAATGCGCTCCAGCACGATCGCGACATGCGCCGCTTCCTCGACGTCCGGGTACTTGCCGCCGAGGAAATACGACTGCACGCGGCTGTCCTCGACGCGATAGAAGACCGTGCAGGTGGCGGGCAATCCGTCGCGGCCTGCGCGTCCCGCCTCCTGATAGTAGGACTCGATGGAGCCGGGGAAGTGGTAATGCACCACGAAGCGCAGGTCCGGCTTGTCGATGCCCAGGCCGAAGGCGTTCGTGGCAATCATCGCGCGGAACTCGTCGGCCATGAACCGCTCCTGCACGTCCTTGCGGTCCGCGCCGTTCATCTTGCCGTGATACAAGCCGATGGGGTACTTGTCCCGAAAGCGCTCGTGCAGCCGTTCCGCTTCCTTCACCGTCGCGCAGTACACGACGCCCACGCCGTCGCCTTCAGTGAGAATGCGCTCGAGCTCCTCGTCCTTCATCCGCTCGTTGACGGTGCGTCGCACCTCGAAGCGCAGATTCGGCCGCGCGAAGCCGGTCACCGTGATGTGCGGCTCGTGCATCCCGAGCTGCCGGATGATGTCCTGCCGCACTTCGTGCGTCGCCGTCGCCGTGAGGGCGAGCACCGGGGGCCGGCCGAGCCGCTTGACCACCGAACCGAGGGTGAGGTAATCGGGACGGAAGTCGTGTCCCCACTGGCTGACGCAATGCGCTTCGTCGACGACGAACAGGCTCACCTGTCGCACGAGCAGGCGATCGAAGAACTCGCGGTCCTTGAAGCGTTCAGGGGTGAGATACAGGATCTCGCCCTCGCCCTGCTCCACCTGTCGTGCGGTCTCCCGCGCTTCCGCGGTGTTGAGATGCGAGTGCATCGCGAGCGCGTCCACGCCACACGCGGACAGCTTATCCTGCTGGTCCTTCATGAGCGCGATCAGCGGACTCACGACGACGGTGAGCCCGGGAAGCATCAGCGCCGGCAGCTGATAGACGATCGACTTGCCGCTCCCGGTCGGCATGACGACGAGCGCGTCCTCACCATTGAGGACAGCGCTGATCGGTTCCCATTGTCCAGTCTGGAAGTCTTCGTGCCCGAATCGGCGCGTCAGAACGTCACGCGCGCGCGACCGCGATGCAGCTACTGGCATGCGGTGGCATAGGGCAGGAACTGTGCGCGGATGAACACGAGGGCTGAGGGCTGAGGGCTGAGGGTGACAGTCTTCCTCAGCCCTCAGCCCTCTTCCCTCTCTTCAGCTCTTGATCTGCTTCGACTGCTCCACGCCCTTGATCGCGATCTTGCGCGCCTGGGCGGCCTGAACCTTCGGCACGGTCAGGAAGAGCACGCCGTGCTTGAACTCGGCGGAAATCTTGTCGCCGTCGACGAACTCAGGCAGACGCACCGCACGCTCGAAGTTCCCGACGACCCGCTCGGCGGAGTACACGCGGAGCTCGGTGTTGTCCGAGAGCTCGAAGCCCATCGCCTTCGAGCCACGAACCGTCAACACGTTCTGCTCGAAGCTGATGTCGATCGTGGTGGGGTCGACGCCAGGCACCTCGAGGGCGATGAGATAGGCGTCATGGCGCTCGACCACATCCAGCGCCGGAATCCAGGCGCGGACTTCGGGCGTACCATTGAGCGAGCTGGCAAGTGCCTCGTCCAGCACGCGGTTCAGCGTCCACATGCGGTCGAGAGTAGAGTTGAGAGAACGGCCGGTCAGCATGGGTGATGTCCTCCAGATGGTGATCACAACGTCTCGACTTGGCCGCGGCCACCGTGGCCGCGAGCGCGGCGGAGGAACGCACCGGGCGTACCCGGCGTGTTCAGCCATTTTGACAAAGACCAACCGCGCGGGACGGGGTATGATCTGTCAGATTGAAAGACGCGTCTGCCACACTCCGAGAGTCCCATGATCATCCGGCGTCCGCCCGACATCCCGTCCTCCGAGATCACACCGGAGGGCGCCTACCTTGGCCGAAGAGCGTTTCTGCGGGATGCCGGGTTGTTGGCCGCAGCCGCGCTGGCTGCGCCGAGCGCCTTAGCCGCGTGCACACGCGAACGAACCGGCGAGTCCTCAGGCGAGGTGGAGGTCGGCGCGCAGGATGACAAGCCGAACTCGCTCGAGGAGATCACGAGCTACAACAACTACTACGAGTTCGGAACGGACAAGGACGATCCCAAGGCCAACTCCGGCCGCTTCCGTCCGCAGCCGTGGCGCGTGCGCGTCGACGGACTGTGCAAGAAGCCCGGCGACTACGCGTTCGAGGACCTGATCAAGCCGCACAAGGTCGAGGATCGGGTCTATCGGCTGCGGTGCGTCGAAGCCTGGAGCATGGTCATCCCGTGGCAGGGCGTCCCGCTCCCGGCCATGCTGAGTCGCTTCGAGCCCCAGCCCGGCGCGAAATACGTCGCATTCACGACGGTGCTGCGTCCGACCGAGATGCCCGGACAGCGGGAAGACATTCTGCCCTGGCCGTACGTCGAGGGGCTGCGCATGGACGAAGCGATGCACCCGCTGACGCTGATGGTGACGGGCCTATATGGAAAGCCGCTCCCGAACCAGAATGGCGCGCCCCTCCGCCTCGTCATTCCCTGGAAGTACGGCTTCAAGGGCATCAAGTCGATCGTGCGCATCTCGTTTGTGGACAAGCAGCCGCCGACCACGTGGAACATCGCCGCGCCGCACGAATACGGCTTCTACGCGAACGTGAATCCCGACGTCGACCATCCGCGCTGGACGCAGGCGAGCGAGCGCCGCATCGGTGAATTCCGCCGCAGACGGACGCTGATGTTCAACGGATACGCGGATCAGGTGGCGTCGCTGTACTCGGGCATGGATTTGCGCCGGTACTTCTGACGCGTCGCGTCGGAACTACTGACACCTGTGATCTGTGATGGACGAGTACGAGTGACAAATCACTCTTCGTTGCGGGTAGAGGAGTGACCATGAATCGTCCTGATACATCACAGATGACCGGTGGTGACAGGTGACGCTTGACCAGCGGGCGCTGATCAAGCTGAAGCCGCTGGTCTTCGTGATCTGCCTGCTGCCCGCGGCGCAGATCGCCTGGAATCTCTATCGCGTGATCACGGGCGCCGGCGCGCTCACCGACCTCGGTGCCAATCCGATTCGCGAGGTCGAGATCCTCACGGGACTCTGGACGCTGCGCTTTCTCGCGATCACGCTGTCCGTCACACCCGTGCGGGAGATCTCCGGCCTCGGTGTGCTCGCGAAGTACCGCCGGATGTTCGGGCTGTTCACGTTCTTTTACGCCTGCGTCCACGTCAGCATGTGGGCCGGCGTCGATTGGTTTTTCGACTGGGGCGCGATGGGCGACGAGGTCATCAAGCACAAATACATCTTCGTCGGCATGGCGACGTTCCTCATCCTCGTTCCGCTCGCGCTGACGTCGACGAACGGCTGGGTGCGCCGGCTTGGCGGCAAGCGCTGGGCGAAGCTGCATCGACTGGTGTACGTCGCTGCCATCACCGGCACGGTCCACTACCTTTGGGCCGTCAAGAAGGACACGTTCTTCCCGCTCGTCTACCTCGCGACGTTCCTGTTGCTGCTTGGCTACCGCGCCGCTCAAGTGCTTCGCCATCGTCGCGCCCGGGCTCGAGGCCATCGTCGCGCGGGAATTGACGACCCTCGGCGAGCGCCCGCGCATTGAGGACGGCGGGGTAAGCTGGTATGGCGACGCGCGCTCGATGATGCGCGCGAACCTGTGGCTTCGTGCGGCAAGCCGCGTCGTCGTGCGCGTCGCGCACTTCCGCGCGACCGCCTTTTTCGAGCTCGAGAAACGCGCGAAAAAAATTCCGTGGGACAGCTTTGTCGCGCCGGGTGCCGGTGCGGAATTCCGCGTGACCGCGCGCAAATCCAGGCTGTATCACACCGAGGCCATCGCGGAGCGGTTGCGCACCGCAGCGTCCCGGGCGCCGAGAACAGCGGCGCAGCCGCGCACCCGCGCCAAGGGCGCGGGGCCGAGAACCGCCAGCTCCGGCGAACAGCTTTTCATCGTTCGCGTGCTCCACGATGAATTCATGATCAGCGCCGACACGTCCGGCGAGCTGTTGCACATGCGCGGATATCGGCAGGCCGTGGCCAAGGCGCCGTTGCGCGAGACGTTGGCGGCCGCGCTGTTGCTCGGTGTGGGATGGGACGGCGGCACCCCGCTGGTCGATCCATTCTGTGGGTCCGGAACGATCCCGATCGAGGCCGCGCTGATCGCCCGGCGAATCGCGCCGGGTGTGCGCCGCGAGTTCGCCTTCATGCGCTGGCCGAACTTCGACGGGGCGGTCTGGCGCGACCTGACGACATCCGCCCAAGCGGCTGCGCTGGCGAGCTCGCCAGTTCCGATTGCAGGCTCCGATCGCGACGCTGGAGCCGTTGACGCAGCACGGGCGAACGCGGAACGCGCCGGCGTCGGGGCGGACGTGGACTTCAGCGTTCGAGCCATCTCGGATGCGCAAACGCCTTCCTCGGCGGGTTTAGTCGCCACCAACCCACCATATGGCGTGCGCGTCAGCGAGGGCAGGGACCTTAGAAATCTCTATGCGCGCTTCGGCCGAGTGCTCCGCGAGCGGTGTCGCGGCTGGTCGGTTGCCCTGTATGCGCCTGACGTCCGGCTCGCGAGAGAAACGGGCCTCAGCCTCAGATCCGAGTTCCGGACGTCGAACGGAGGGATCAAGGTCGCAGCCCTGATTGGCTCGGTTCCGGGCTGATCCTTGTAAGACAAGCGGGTGCGTGGTTTTTGCATCTGTTTGTGTCTTTGGACGGCGGCCTCGCGCACGCGTCGCGATACGCCAGAGGCCGGCACTGTTCTTGAACACTCCCATCCATAACGCGCGGGTGCAGGTCGGGCCCGCGTCCCAGAAACTGTTCGTACGTGTCGCGACGCATGCTCGCGGCACGCACTCGTCATCTCTACTCGCGAGGAACTGACCGTGGGTGTCAGCGATGGTCACGAGATCGACAAAGACTTTCCGACCGGCAACGGCGGCTCGGGCCGCGGCAACGGCGGCAGGCGTAACGGCGGCAGCCGCAAACGCAGTGGCGCGACGGACGTCGCCACCGCAGTCGTCACGGAGCGGGAAGTAGAAGCGACCCCGCCGCGCCGGGAACATGGCACGCGCGTCGCGCGCAACAAAACACTGCGACATCTGCTCGAGGGGCTGCGGGCCCTCGACGACGGCGATTTCCGGACGCGGCTGAGCGGCAATGGCGATCCGCTCCTGGCCGAAGTCGTCGCGGTGTTCAACAGCGTCGCGAGCAAACACGAACGCCTCGCGGAAGAGCTGCGCCGCGTGAGCTTCTCGGTCGGGCGCGAGGGTAACATGCGCGACCGGGTGGCCTTCTCTGCCGGCGGCAGCTGGAACGTCGTCAGCGACGCGGTCAACAACCTGATCACGGACCTCGTGCAGCCGACGACAGAGGTGTCGCGCGTGATCAAGGCGGTCGCCGAGGGCGACCTGTCGCAGAAGGTGGAGCTCGAGATCGACGGCAAGACCGTCCAGGGCGAGTTCTTCCGCATCGGATCCACGGTGAATCGAATGGTGGATCAGCTGCGCGCGTTCTCGAGCGAAGTCACGCGCGTGGCGAAGGAGGTAGGCACGGAGGGCGTGCTCGGCGGCCAGGCGAACGTTCCCGGTGTGACGGGCGCGTGGAAGGACCTGACCGACAACGTGAACGGCCTGGCGAACAACCTCACGAGCCAGGTGCGGAATATTGCACTCGTCACGACGGCCGTCGCGAACGGCGACCTCTCTCAGAAGATCACGGTCGAAGCGAAGGGCGAAGTTCTGGAGCTCAAGGACACGATCAACAGCATGGTGGACCAGCTCTCCACCTTCGCGGCCGAAGTGACGCGCGTGGCGCGCGAGGTGGGAACGGAGGGCGTGCTCGGTGGTCAGGCGAGCGTGCCGGGCGTCGCGGGCACGTGGAAGGACCTGACGGACAACGTGAACTCGATGGCCAACAACCTCACCAGTCAGGTGCGGAATATTGCCCTCGTCACGACGGCCGTCGCGAACGGAGACCTCTCACAGAAGATCACGGTCGAGGCCAAGGGCGAGATCCTCGACCTCAAGAACACGATCAACGACATGGTGGACCGCCTGCGCGTCTTCGGCGACGAAGTGACGCGTATGGCGAAGGAAGTAGGAACGGAAGGCATCCTCGGCGGACAGGCGAACGTGCCGGGTGTGGGCGGCACATGGAAGGCGCTCACCGACAACGTGAACGGCCTCGCCAACAACCTCACGAACCAGGTCCGTAACATCGCCGACGTGACGACGGCGGTGGCGCAGGGCGACCTGTCGCGCAAGATCACGGTCGAGGCGAAGGGCGAGGTGCTCGCGCTCAAGCAGACGATCAACACGATGGTGGACCAGCTGAACGCGTTCGCGAGCGAAGTGACGCGCGTGGCGCGCGAGGTAGGAACGGAAGGAAAGCTCGGTGGTCAGGCGCGCGTCGAAGGCGTGCTGGGCACGTGGCGCGACCTCACCGAGAACGTGAACGGCATGGCCGCCAACCTGACGGTGCAGCTGCGCGACGTGAGCGCGGTCGCGACGGCCATCGCGAACGGCGACCTGACCCGCAAGATCACCGTGGAGGCGCGCGGCGAGATCCTGCAGGTGAAGGAAGTCATCAACAAGATGGTCGATCAGCTGAACGCGTTCGCCGGCGAAGTCATTCGTGTGGCGCGCGAGGTCGGTACCGAGGGTATCCTCGGCGGCCAGGCGAACGTGCAGGGCGTGAGCGGCACGTGGAAGAGCCTGACCGACAACGTGAACGTCATGGCGAACAACCTGACGAGTCAGGTGCGCAACATCGCCGACGTGACGACAGCGGTCGCGAAGGGCGACCTGACGCGCAAGATCACGGTCGAAGCCAAGGGCGAGGTGCTCGCGCTGAAGAACACCATCAACACGATGGTGGACCAGCTGTCGTCGTTCGCCTCCGAGGTGACGCGCGTGGCGCGCGAGGTAGGCACCGAGGGTATCCTCGGCGGCCAGGCCAGCGTGCAGGGCGTGAGCGGCACCTGGAAGGACCTGACCGACAACGTGAACTACATGGCCGCCAACCTGACGAACCAGGTGCGAAACATCGCGCTGGTGACGACGGCGGTGGCGAACGGCGACCTGTCGCAGAAGATCACGGTCGACGTGCGCGGCGAGATCCTCGAGCTCAAGGAAACCATCAACACGATGGTGGAAAAGCTCCGGACGTTCGCCGACGAAGTCACGCGCGTGGCGCGCGAGGTAGGCACGGAGGGACGCCTTGGCGGCCAGGCCAACGTGCCGGGCGTCGGCGGAACGTGGAAGGACCTGACGGACAACGTGAACTTCATGGCGTCGAACCTCACGACGCAGGTGCGCAACATCGCCGACGTGTCGACGGCCGTCGCGCGCGGCGACCTTTCGAAGAAGATCACCGTCGAAGTGCGCGGCGAGATCCTCGAGCTCAAGAACACGTTCAACACGATGGTGGACCAGCTCAACGCGTTCGCGAGCGAGGTGACGCGCGTGGCGCGCGAGGTGGGAACGGAAGGCAAGCTGGGCGGACAGGCGAAGGTGCCCGGCGCGGCGGGTGTGTGGCGCGACCTCACCGACAACGTGAACGGTCTCGCGTCCAACCTCACGACGCAGGTGCGAAACATCGCCTACGTCATGACCGCGGTCGCGAACGGCGACCTGTCGCAGAAGATCTCGGTCGAGGTCAGCGGCGAGGTCTCGGAGCTCAAGAACACGATCAACACGATGGTGGACCGGCTCCGCATCTTCGCCGACGAAGTGACGCGCGTGGCGCGCGAGGTAGGCACCGAAGGCAAGCTCGGTGGCCAGGCCGACGTGCCGGGTGTCGCGGGCACGTGGAAGGGGCTCACCGACAGCGTGAACGCGATGGCGAACTCGCTCACGATGCAGGTGCGCAACATCGCCGACGTCGCCACGTCCGTGACGAAGGGCGACCTGACGCGACAGATCACCGTCGAAGCGCAGGGCGAGCTGGACGAGCTCAAGTCGAACATCAACCAGATGATCGCGAACCTGCGCGAGACGACGGAGCGCAACCAGGAGCAGGACTGGTTGAAGACGAACCTGGCGAAGTTCAGCCGGATGATGCAGGGCCAGAAGGACCTCGAGTCGGTGTCCCGTCTCATCATGAGCGAGCTCACGCCGCTCGTGTCCGCGCACCACGGCGCGTTCTTCATCTCGGACGCGGAGACGGGGGCGCCGACGCTGAGGCTCATCGCCAGCTACGCGTATCGCGCACGGAAGCACGTCGCGAATCGCTTCAGCGCGGGCGAGGGTCTCGTGGGACAGGCCGCGCTCGAGAAGCAGCCGATCCTGCTGCAGAACGTGCCCGACGACTACATCCAGATCACGTCGGGGCTCGGCGAAGCGCCGCCGCGCAACATCATCGTCCTGCCCGTGCTCTTCGAGGGCGAAGTGAAGGCGGTGATCGAGCTCGCGAGCTTCCTGCCGTTCAGCTCCATTCACCAGACCTTCCTGGATCAGCTCACCGAATCGATCGGCGTCGTGCTGAACATGATTCAGGCGAACATGCGCACCGAGGAGCTGCTCGAGCAGTCGCAGAAGCTGACGCAGGAGCTGCAGAGCCAGTCCGAGGAGCTGCGCAAGCAACAGGAAGAGCTCAAGAAGTCGAACACGGAGCTGGAGCAGCAGGCCAAGTCGCTGCGCCAGTCCGAGGAGCTCCTCAAGGAGCAGCAGGAAGAGCTGCAGCAGGTCAACGAAGAGCTCGAGGAAAAGGCGTCGCTGCTCGCGGAGCAGAACGCCAAGGTCGAGCAGAAGAACCGCGAGGTCGAGTCGGCGCGCCAGGCGCTGGAGGAAAAGGCGCAGCAGCTGTCGATCAGCTCGAAGTACAAGAACGAGTTCCTGGCGAACATGTCGCACGAACTGCGCACGCCGCTCAACTCGCTGCTGATCCTCGCGAAGCTCCTGTCGGACAACAAGGAGCGGACGCTGTCGAACAAGCAGGTCGAGTACGCGCGCACCATCCACGCGTCGGGCACCGATCTCCTGAACCTGATCAACGACATCCTCGATCTGTCGAAGGTCGAGGCCGGGAAGATGGAGGTGAACATCACGGAGGTGCCGATCGCCGAGATCACCAGCTTCGTGCAGCGCCAGTTCCAGCCGGTGGCGGAGCAGAAGGGGCTGAAGTTCGAGATCGACGTGCGGCCGGACGCGCCGTCGCCGATGTACACCGACGGCCAGCGTCTGCAGCAGGTGCTCAAGAACCTGCTGTCCAACGCCTTCAAGTTCACGGAGAAGGGCTCCGTGCGAATGACGGTGAAGGCGGCGGACAAGAACCGGCGCTTCGCCAGCCGCACGCTCGACCAGGCACCGGAAGTCATCGCGTTCGAGGTCACGGACACGGGCATCGGGATCGCAAAGGACAAGCAGCAGATCATCTTCGAGTCCTTCCAGCAGGCGGACGGGACGACGAGCCGGAAGTACGGCGGCACGGGTCTCGGTCTCTCGATCAGCCGCGAGATGTCGCGTCTCCTCGGCGGCGAGATTCGCGTCGAGAGCACACCGGGACAGGGCAGCACGTTCACGCTGTTCATCCCCGCGCGGTACGTGAACCCGGAGCCGCCGCGGCGTGATCCGTCCTTCGAGCGCCGGCCGGACGGCGGCGCCGCAGCCGCGCGGTATCGCGAGCAGCGCGCTCGCCGCCGCGGAACCAGTGAGTGGCTCGGCGGCGGCGCCTCGTCGGGCGGCACCGCGACCGTCGAGGCGGGCGGCGCGGAGGAAGATCGGCCGCGACCTTCGTCGCACTCCGAGCTCAGGGGGCCGGCGATGATCGACTCGTCGGAACCGAAGTCCGAGGCCGCCTCCCGTGATTCACCGGCTGCGCAGGAATCGCCGGTCGCGGCGAGTGGCGGAAGCTGGGATGCCGACCTCGATATGGACGGCGGCGTGGCCACGCTCGACGAGCCGACCGAGGACACGGAGATTCCGCGTCCCGACGGCTTCGACGACGATCGCGATACGCTCGGTCCGGCGGATCGTGTCGTCCTGATCATCGAGAACGACGCCAGCTTTGCGCGCATCCTGCTCGACATGGCGCGCGAGAAGGGCTTCAAGGGTCTCGTCGCGCTCGATGGCGAAGGCGGCCTGCGCGTCGCGCACGCGTACAAGCCGGACGCGATCACGCTCGACATCGACCTGCCCGGCGTCGACGGATGGGCCGTGCTCGATCGTCTCAAGCACCACCCGGACACGCGGCACATCCCGGTGCACATTATCAGCGGCGTGAAGGAGCGGCAGGCGGGTCTCAAGGCAGGCGCGATCGCCTACCTCGAGAAGCCGGTCACGAGCGAAGCGCTCGACGATTCCTTCGGCAAGATCTCGCAGTTCATCGATCAGCAGGTGCGCCGGCTGCTCGTCGTCGAGGACGACGACACGCAGCGAAAGGGGATGGTCGACCTGATCGATCACGAGGACGTGGAGATCACCGCGGTCGCATCCGCCGAGGAAGCCCTGCGCGAGCTGTCGCAGAAGCACTTCGACTGCATGGTCCTCGATCTCGGTCTCAAGGGTCCCACCGACGGCTTCCAGCTGCTCGAGACCGTGAAGTCGGATCCGAACATGCGCGACCTGCCGATCATCATCTACACGGGCCGCGAGCTGTCGCCGGCCGAAGAGACGCGTCTCCGCAAGCTCGCGGAGACGATCATCGTCAAGGACGTGAAGTCGCCGGAGCGTCTGCTCGACGAGACCGCCCTGTTCCTGCATCGTGTCGAGAAGAAGCTGCCGGAGCAGAAGCGACGTATGCTGGAGCGGCTGCACAACGCCGACGCGGTCTTCGCCGGCAAGCGCGTCCTCATCGTCGACGACGACGTGCGCAACATCTTCTCCCTCACGAGCGTGCTCGAGGACCACGGCATGGTCGTCGACTTCGTGGAGAACGGGAAGGACGCGCTCGGCAAGCTCGATCAGAAGTCCGACTACGACATCGTCCTCATGGACATCATGATGCCGGAGATGGACGGATTCGAGACGACCCGCGCAATCCGCGGCGAAGACCGCTTCAAGACACTCCCGATCATCGCGCTCACCGCCAAGGCGATGAAGGGCGATCGCGAGCGCTGCATCGCGGCCGGCGCGTCGGACTACATCACGAAGCCCGTCGACACCGAACAGCTACTGAGTCTCATGCGGGTATGGCTGTATCGATAACGAACGAACATGAGATACGGGGGCCGTCGGCTGTCGCGCAGGGCGCGATGCCGGGGCCGCCGACCGGCTATAGCCCCGACCTCGAACGCGTAGAGATCGAGCTGCTGCTCGAGGGCGTCTACCGGCAGTACGGGTTCGACTTCCGGTCGTACGCTTACGCCTCGATCCGCCGGCGCCTGTGGAAGCGCGTGGAAGCGGAAGGACTGCGCAACCTCTCCGAGCTTCAAGCGCGCGTGCTGCACGACACGGACACGATGGAGCGCCTGCTCCTCGATCTCTCCGTGAACGTCACCGCGATGTTCCGGGACCCCCTCTTCTACGTGTCCTTCCGCGAAAAGGTCATCCCGCTGCTGCGCACGTACCCCTTCATCCGCGTGTGGCACGCGGGATGTTCGACGGGCGAAGAGGTCTACTCGATGGCAATCCTGCTGGAGGAATCCGGCCTCTACGATCGCGCGCGCATCTACGCGACGGACATCAACGACGTGGTGCTCCAGCAGGCGCGCCGCGGAATCTTTCCGCTCGAGCGGATGCAGGAGTACACCGAGAACTACATCAAGGCGGGGGGGTCGCGCTCCTTCTCCGAGTGCTACACGGCCAAGTACGACGGCGCGCTGTTCGATCAGCGACTGGTGCGCAACGTCGTGTTCGCGCAGCACAACCTGGTGACGGACCGCTCCTTCAGCGAGTTCAACGTCATTTTCTGCCGCAACGTCCTGATCTATTTCGACAAGAACCTGCAGAACCAGGTGCACTCGCTCTTCTACGACAGTCTCGTCCGGTTCGGGATCCTCTGCCTCGGCAGCAAGGAGTCGCTGAAGTTCTCGAAGTACGACGCATGCTACGAACGACTGGACACCAGTGAAAAGATCTACCGGAAGGTCCGATGACGCGGCCGCCGCGCGCGTCGCCTACGAGATCATCGTCGTCGGGACGTCGTGGGGCGGACTCGCCGCACTCCGCGCGATCGTGGGCGCGCTCCCGCCGGAATTCGACATTCCGATGGTCGTCGTCCAGCACCGTCATCGGGATTCCGACGCGCTGCTCGCGCGCTTCCTGCAAGACCACACCCGGCTTCGCGTCTGTGAGGTCGAGGACAAGCAGACGGTCGAGCCCGGGCGCGTCTTCATCGCGCCAGCCAACTACCACCTGCTGGTCGAACGGGGATACTTCTCGCTGTCAACCGAGGCGCCGGTGCGATACAGCAGGCCGTCGATCGACGTCGCGATGACGAGCGCGGCAGTCGCATACGGCTTTCACGCCGTGGGCGTTGTGCTCACCGGCGCGAACGAGGACGGCGCCGCCGGCCTGCGCCACATCGCCGCCAATGGCGGCCTCGCGGTCGTGCAGGAGCCCGAGTCCGCCGAGGTCGACACCATGCCCCGGGCCGCGCTGGAGGCCGTGCCGACCGCGCGCGTGTTTGCCCTCGAGCGACTCGCGGACTTTCTCGGATCGCTGCCGAGCGCGCACGCGCCCGCCCGGAGACCCGGGTGATGGCGGACGACGCCGTGCAGTCCACGCCGCGGTCGACGATCGCGCTGCGCGACCAGGTCGACATCCTGCTCGTCGACGACCGGCCGGAGAACCTGCTCGCGCTCGAGGCGATCCTCGAACCCCTTGGTCAGCGCCTGGTGCAGGCGCATTCCGGAGAGGAAGCGCTGCGCAAGCTGCTCCGCCACGACTTTGCCGTCGTGCTGCTCGACGTGCAGATGCCCGGCATGAACGGCTTCGAGACCGCGCAGCTCATCAAGTCCCGTGAACGCACGCGCTACATCCCGATCATCTTCCTCACGGCGATCAGCAAGGAGGAGGATTACGTCTTCCGCGGCTATCAGGTCGGCGCGGTGGACTACATCTCCAAGCCGTTCCAGCCGGACGTGCTGCGCGCCAAGGTCGCCGTCTTCGTCGACCTGCATCTCAAGCAGAAGCGACTCGCCGAGCAGGAGGCACTGCTGCGCGAAGGCGAGCGGCGCATGACGGAGCTGCGCCATATGCGCGAGATGCTGCAGTCCGAGGCGCGCTTCCGCGACATCGTCGGCTCCGCGATGGACGCCATCGTGATCTTCGACGAGCACGAAAAGATCACGCTCTTCAATGGCGCCGCGGAGCGGATGTTCAAGTGTCCCGCTGTGAAGGCGATCGGTCGTCCGCTGGTGGACTTCTTTCCGGATGCCGACAGCGCGAACGCGGTGCGCGAGATCTGCGGCCTCGCCAAGCAGGCGCGCGCCGCGGGCGCCCAGCCGGGGCACGAGCTCGACGCGCGGCAGCACGTCGCCGCGCTGAGCGGGCGCCGTGCCGGCGGCGAAACATTCCCGATCGAGGTCTCGATCTCCTGCGTCGAGGGCAGGGACGGCAACCAGTTCACCCTCATCGTCCGCGACATCTCCGACCGCATGCGTCAGGAGCAGGCGCTGCGCGAGCAGGCCGCGACGCTGAAGCAGACGATGGCCGATCTCCAGGCGGCCAACGAGGAGCTGAACCGGCGGCAGGAAGACCTCGAGCGCGCGATGACGGCGCGCAGCCGCTTCTACGCGTCCATGAGCCACGAGCTGCGCACGCCGATCAATGCCGTGCTGGGCTACAGCACGCTGCTCCTCGAGAACATCTACGGTCCGCTGAACGAAAAGCAGGCCGAGGGCATCCAGCGCACGCAGCGCGCGGCCAAGCACCTGTTGGAGCTGGTCAACGACGTGCTCGACCTGTCGAAGATCGAGGCGGGGAAGATCGACCTGCGTCTCCAGCCGGTCCAGTTCCCGGCGATCGTCGAGGAGCTGTTCATCACGGTCCGGCCGCTCGCGGACAAGTACGGCTCGAAGCTCACGCTCGAGAACATGAGCGGCCCGGTGAGCGTCGTGTCCGATCCGCGCCGCGTGCGCCAGATCCTGCTCAACCTGTTGTCGAATGCGATCAAGTTCGGCAAGGCGAAACCGATCCGCGTGCAGATCGAGCGCACCGCCGGCGACGGCGTCTCCATCGCCGTGATCGACCAGGGCGAGGGCATTCCGCCCGACGACCAGGAAAGGATCTTCCAGGAATTCGTGCAGCTCGGAAAAACCCAGCTGCAGGAGGGAACGGGGCTCGGGCTTCCCATCTCGCGGCGGCTCGCAGAGATCCTGCACGGCTCCCTCACCATCCATTCCGAGGTCGGCAAGGGAAGCACGTTCAAGCTCACGCTCCCGTCGACCGCGGACACGAAGCACGGCCGCGTCCTCGACCAGGAAAAGCCACAGCGCGCCGTCGACGAGCGGCGGCGCGCTGTTCCGGAGACGTCCGAGGCGGTCTCCGCCTGACCCTTATTGAACCTTGATGACGCCGCTCATCCCCGCGTGGAGCGTGCAGTCATAGTTGAAGGTCCCCGGGTTGGGAAAGGTCCGCGCGAACGTGCCCGTCTGCTGGTTCTGCGACGAGAGTCCACTTGCGAACGTGACGTTGTGCGGCGTGCCTCCCGCGAACGTCCACGTGACCTCCGTTCCGGGCGGAACGGTGGTGCTCGACGGATCGAAGAAGTTGTCCTTCACCAAGATCTGATTCGTCGTACTGCCGGTGCCTCCAGTGCCCCCGGTCGGTCCCGTCGGACCGGTAGCTCCCGTGGGCCCGGTCGTTCCACCGGGCTGCGTGCCACCGTCGCCGCCACCGCCGCACGCGGAAGCAAAGATGACCGCGAGAACCGCTACCGCTCGAATCGCGCGCATGGTGGCTGCTCCTCCGTGGCCGGTTATCTCGGAACCAAGGTATCCTCTTTAAAACTCGAACCCGGCTGCGAGCGTCACATGATCGTTCGTAAACCTGGCCGCGCTGTATTCTGTCCGCAGCCGGCGAAACTCGCCTCCGTAGAAGAGCGGACCTGCCGGGCGAAGGATTGCGTACACCGCGCACGCGTCGTTGCGCAGACGCGTCGCGAGCGCCACGGGGTCATCGCTGCCGCAGCCGGCGCCGGCGCGCGCGCTGGACGTGGGTCGGAGATTCAGCTGTGCCCATCCGCCGTTGGTGCCGAGCAGCGCGTTGGTCGAGGTGAAGTTCTGGCCGATGGCGCCTCCGCCAAGTCCTCGGATGCCGCGACCGGAGAAGATTTCACCGCGCACCTCGAGCCATTCCCGAATCGGGGCGAGCAGGTCGCACGCGAGGGCGCGCGACATCAGTCGCGTGTTCGGGGATGGTACGAGCCAGCCCGCGTGTGCGCCGCAGCCGATCTCTCCCCGCGTCTCGCCCTCGCTCCAGCCAACGTGCACCCGGCCCTGGAAGAACGGCCGCTGGGAACGTTCTGCGAGATCGTAGTCCGTGTCGAACGCCGCGACCGCGTCTCCACTCGTCGGCGCGAGCACCGCGCCGTCGATTCCAACGCGCAGTCCGCCGCGACTCTCGATACCGATACGGAGCTGCGGCAGCCAGAGCCACAGATTGCCGGCGGTGGCGAAGTCCGGAGTTCCGATCGCGGCCGGCGTCACCGGATTGAGCTCGCTGATGAGCGGCGATTCCTGGCCGATGAGCAGATGCGCGTTCGACCAGCGCACGATCCCGCGGGCGGTCCGCAGGCGCAGCAGCGGAAAGGTGCGTCCCCCGCTCGACGGCTGCTGTCCTCCGTAGAAGTCGACGTCCACGTCGCCGTCGAACGTTCCGCCCATGACGCCGCGCGCCCGCACGGCGACGCCGAGGCGCGTCTGCCGGATGGCCATGCCGACGCCGCGGACGGGAACGCCGGGCGTGGTATCGGGTCGAACGAACTGTGGATTGTCCACGTTGTTCACCCGCCGCGAGTTCCCGAACCCGCCCACCATGACCCGCCCAGTCAGCTCGAGATGCACACCGGAACGAGCCTTCGCGGCGTTCTCGGATTGCTCGGACAGCTGCTGTTGCAGCGTCGCAATGGCGGCTTCGGCGCGGCGCAGCCGTTCCGCGATTGAATCCGCGGCCGTGGCTTGCGCGTCTACATCCGCGGCCATCGCGAGGGACGTAATACACCCCACCAGCAGTGCCGCCATTTTTCTTGACTGGCGGCGCTCGCCGCCCGCAGTGTTCAGCCGGTTGGTATCCATGACGTATTTAAGGAAGGGGAAGGAAGGCAGCATGGGAACGTTCATCAGGGCAGTATCCGGCATCGCGGCCCTCGGCGCGGTGGTGGCAGGCACAATCGCGGCTCGCCCGCCGCGTGCTCCATCAGTCAGTGGTCAGGTGAGCATCCTCGAGCGTCCCGGCGAGATCACCGAGGATATCGAGAATGTGGTCGTGTACCTCGAGCCGCTCGCCGGCACGCGCGTGCGCGCAGCGGCGCCCGAGACCACGTCGATGATCCTCAAGGGTCGAAGCTTTCAACCACGCGTCCGCGTGGTCACGATCGGCAGCAAGGTAGCGTTTCCGAATAAGGATTCGTTCAACCATAACGTGTTCTCGAAGGCAAACGGCGGCTTCGACACGCAGGTCTACGGTCACGGCAAGACGCGCGAGAACGTGTTCGTCGATCCCGGCGTGTATCCGCTGTATTGCAACGTCCATCCACGGATGACCGCATTCGTCATCTCGTTGAACACTCCGTATTTCACTCAGGCCGGAAACGACGGCCGTTTCGTGCTCGACAACGTGTCTCCCGGGCGGTATCGGATGCACGTCTGGCACGATCGCACGTCGGAGGTCGTTCAGGAGATCAACGTCGGCACCGCGGGTCTCGCCATTCAACGGGTCGAGCTCGACGCGCGCGGTTACAAGTACGTGCAGCACAAGAACAAGTTCGGTCAGGATTACACCAGCGCGACTGGAGACCGGTACTAATCCGTGCGGATGCCGCGCCTGAGCCTCACGACCCGGATCTTTCTGAGCTCCGCGGGGATCGTCGTGCTGATCATGGCGATCATCCTCGTCGTCACTCAACGCAAGGCGCAGGAGGCAGCGCAGAAGTCGATCGCACTGCAGCTGAACGCGACCACGCAGCTGGTGCGGCAGCTCATCGAGTCCGAGCGCTCGCAGCTGGCCAATCGCGCGCGTGTGTTCGTCGAGAGCCCCGAGTACCGCTCGAGCTTCGAGACCTCGAAGGACCCGAGCCAATACCTCGACTACGCGCAAATTGCCGAGCAGCAGATCGGGGCCCAATGGACGCAGCTCATCGGAACTGACGGCGTGCGGCTCGCCAAGAGCGACGACCCGGCGGCGGCGACCGACACGGTGCGCTCACCTCTCGTCCAGCGCGCGCTGGCGAAGGAACCCGCCGAAGGATTTGGCGTCGCGCGCGACAGCGTCCTGATCGAGACCGTCGCCGTGCCCATCCCCAACGCCAGCGGGCGTGTGCTCGGCGCGCTCATGGCCGTGAAGCCGGTCACCGATTCCATCGCTCGCGTCGTGGGATCGCAGACGCAAAGCACGGTGTTGTTCTACGCGCTCGACAGAAGGGACGAACCTCGCGTCGCGGCGGCGACGGAAGACGCGCGGCGATCCGAGAAGGCGCTGCTCGCGGATCTGTCGAGACGCCTGCACTCGGATTCCGGCGGCGTCGAGCAGGCAGGATCGACAGCGGACAGCGCCTCGTCGCGGGGCGTCGAACAGGTGGAGCTGAACGGCGAGCACTTCGTGAGCCGCAGAGGGATGCTGTTGAGCGCCTCGGGCAATCCGGCAGGCGGCTTTCTGGCGATGCGCTCGCTGGAGAAGGAGCTCGAGGCGACGGGGTACACGAGTCTCAGAAACACACTGCTGATCGCCGGCGTCGCGGCGCTGTTGTTCGCGCTGCTCATCAGCGCACTGATCGCCAGACAGGTCGTGCGTCCCGTCACGATTCTCGCGGACGCCACGCGACGCGCCGCCGAGGGCGACTATCAGGCCGAGATCCCCGAGGGCGGACGGGACGAGATCGGTACGCTCGCGAGTGCGTTTCGGCGCCTGCTCGCGGACCTCAAGGACAAGGCGGCGCTCGTCGACTTTCTCAGCTCCGCCGCGCCGGGCGCGACACGCACACAGTTCGTGGGCGCCGGCGACGCGACGATGAAGCTCCCCACGGGCATGACGAACGTCACCATGCTCGAGCCGGGACAGACACTCGGCAACCGCTACGACATCAAGAGCGTGCTCGGCGTCGGCGGTATGGGGATGGTCTACAAGGCGAACGACCGTGAGCTGGGCGAGGTGCTCGCGATCAAGACGCTGCGTCCCGAGATGATTTCGGCGGACTCCAACGCGCTGGAGCGCTTCAAGAGCGAGATCAAGCTCGCACGCAGGATCGCGCACCGGAATGTCGTGCGCACGTATGACCTCGGCGAGACGAGCGGGCTGTACTACCTCACGATGGAGTACGTCGAGGGCAAGTCGCTCAAGGACCTGGTGAAGGAGCGTGGCCGGCTTCCCGCGTCGGTCGTGCTGCCGATCGCGAAGCAACTGTGTCGCGCGCTCGAGGTCGCGCACGACGAGGGTGTGATCCATCGCGACATCAAGCCGCAGAACATGGTCGTCCAGGGCGACGGCGTACTCAAGGTGATGGACTTCGGCATCGCGCGGCTCGCCACCCGTCCTAAGGACTCGGGCCATACCGAGGCGGGGATGGTCGTGGGCACGCCGGAGTACATGGCGCCGGAGCAGCTGCTCGGCGACGACATCGACGTGCGCGCGGACCTGTATTCGGCTGGCGTCGTTCTGTACGAGTGCCTGGTGGGATCCACGCCGTTCAACGCGGCGTCGCCGATGACGCTCATCGCGAAGGTGCTCGAGGAGGAGCCGCGCGCGCCGCGCGAGGTCCGGCCGGACATCCCCGCCGCGCTGTCAGACCTCGTGGTCTGGACGCTCTCCAAGGACCGCGACAAACGGCCGCGCTCGGCGGCCGAGCTCCACGCGCGCCTGGATGAGATCGCGTTGAACTAGCGTCAGTAGATTGCGGCCGTGAGCAGCAACGGCCAGTTCGATGCAGCGTCCGCGATGGACGCGCTGGGCGACGCCATCGTCGTGATCGGTCCCGACTGGCGCGTGCGCTACATCAACGCGCCGTGGGAGCGCATTCTGGGTGTGCCGAGGGCGCACGCATTGGGAGCCGACTTCTGGGTCACGTATCCCGGTCTCCGAGCCGAGCCGGGCGCGGAGATGATCCGGGCGACCGCAGGCGACGGCGCGACGCGTCGATTCGACCTGGAGCACTGGATTGCCGGCGAGCTGCGCAGCTACGGTGTGCGCGTCGCACGCGACGACAACCGATGCGTGGTTCTCGCGCTCTCCCGATCCTTCCAGATGATGAAGACGTCGCGCGACCGCACGCTCGAGGAGCGCAACGAGGAGAACGCGGCGCTGCGCGCCCTCGCGCGACAGACTGCGGAAGTCGCGAACACCCCGGCGTTGCTGTCGATCCTCTGCGAGGCGGCGAGCGCACAGTGCGGTGGTCACGGCGCGATGATCATCTCGGCCGGCGAGCGCGAGGGCGAGCTCATTGCCGCGTCGGGACTGTTGGCGCCCGCCGTGGGCCGCCGTTTCAGTCTGGTCAAGTCGCTCGCGCGCGAGGTCATCGAGACGCGCCAGGTGGTGTTGGTCGAGGACTTCAGCGCGTCGCAACGTCCCCTGGCGAAACGCCTGGCGGACATTCTGATCGGTCCGCTCGTCGTCGCGCCCCTCATCGCGCACGAGCGCGTGCTCGGCGTGCTCGGCGTCGTGCGCGACCGACACTCCGTCGCGTTCACGACGCGCGACTCGCAGCGCCTCGGCGTCGTCGCGGACTACGCCGCGCTCGCCGTCTGGAAGTCGCTGCTGCTCGAGCAGGCGCAGGAGGCCGACCGCGCGAAGGGACGCTTTCTCGCAACGATGTCACACGAGCTCCGCACGCCGCTGACGGCGCTCGCGGGCTACGAGGAGCTGCTGGTCGACGAGGTGCTGGGCGCGCTCTCGGACTCGCAGCGCGAGGTCCTGGAGCGCATGCACTACGTGACGGAGCATCTCTCGTCGCTCATCGAGGAAGTGCTGGCCTATACGAGCCTGGAGACGGGTGGCGAGACGGTACGCCCGACGGATTTCCTTGCCGCGGATCTCGTGTCCGCGGCGGCCGCGGTCGTCCAGCCCCTCGCCGATCAGAAGAAGCTGCCGCTGGTCGCCGAGTGCGACGCGAAGCCGATCCGCATGGCCACCGACATCGACAAGGCGCGCCAGATCCTGGTGAACCTCGCGGGCAACGCGATCAAGTTCACCGAGCGCGGTGAGGTGCGTCTCGGTGTTCACGCGGACGAAGACGACGTGCGCTTTACCGTCACCGATACGGGAATCGGCATCAACCCGGCGGACCAGGAGCGGCTGTTTCAGCCGTTTACGCAGTTGGACAGCGGCCTGACGCGGCGTCACGGAGGAACAGGGCTGGGCCTGTACATCTCGCAGCGGTTCGCGCGCCTGTTGCGGGGGCGGATCGAGGTGCAGTCGTCGCCGGGCGAAGGCTCGACGTTCTCGCTGGTGCTTCCGCGCGAATAAACCGTTCTCGGCCCCGCGCCGCAGGCGCGGGGCCGAGAACCGTATCGAGAACGGGTTTCTGTACTTGCCCTGCCCCCGACGAGAGGCAATGATGGACCCGTATGCGCCCCACCAACGTCGCCGATCCGCGTTACTACCATAAGGTGGTGGATTGTCAGTGGGCCTGCCCCGCCCACACGAACGTCCCCGAGTACATCCGCCTGATCGCACAGGGTCGCTACACCGAGTCGTATCTCCTCAACCGCGAGTCGAACGTCTTCCCGGGCATCCTGGGACGCACCTGCGACCGCCCGTGCGAGCCCGCCTGCCGCCGTACGCGCGTGGATGGAAAGCCCGTCGCGATCTGCCGGCTGAAGCGCGTCGCCGCGGACATGCGCGACGACGTGAGCGCTTTCCTCCCCAAAGCACCGGCTTCGAAGAACGGCAAACGTGTCGCGTGCATCGGCGCAGGGCCGGCGTCGCTCACGGTCGCGAACGACCTGATGCCTCTCGGATATCAGGTGGTGATCCACGAGAAGCTCGAGCGCGCGGGCGGTCTGATGCGCGTCAACATCCCTTCGTTCCGCCTGCCCGCGCACGTCCTCGACGAGGAGATCGCGTACATCCTCGACATGGGCGTCGACGTGCGCTGGAACGCGCCGGTGACGAGCATGCGCGCTCTGCTCGCGGAGGGCTACGACGCCGTCTTCGTCGGCAGCGGAGCGCCGAAGGGGAAGAATCTCGAGATCCCGGGACGCTACGACACCGATCGCATCCACATCGGTATCGAGTGGCTCGCATCGGTGCACTTCGGCCACATCGATTCGATCGGCGAGCGCGTGCTCATCATCGGCGTCGGGAACACCGCGATGGATTGCTGCCGCACGTCGCGGCGCCTCGGCGGCAAGGACATCAAGGTCATCGCGCGCCGCTCGCGCAAATACTTCAAGGCGTCGCCCTGGGAGCTCGAGGACGCCGAAGAAGAGCTGGTCCAGATCGTCGAGAACCACGCCCCGAAGCGGTTCATCGTCGAAAACGGCAAGCTGACCGGAATGGAGTTCGAGCGACTGCGCTGGTTCGAGGAGAACGGCAAGCAAAAGAGCGAAGTGATCGACACGGTGATCATGCCGTGCGACGACGTCGTGCTCGCGATCGGGCAGGACAACGCCTTCCCGTGGATGGAGCGCGACCTTGGCATCGAGTTCGATCAGAACGACATGCCAATCGTCGACCGAACGACGATGGCGAGCAGACGCCCAGGCGTGTTCTTCGGTGGCGACGCCGCGTGGGGGCCGGAGAACATCATCTGGGCCGTGGAGCACGGTCATCAGGCCGCGATCTCCATCCACAATCACTGCCAGGGCATTCCGCTCACGGATCGGCCGCCGTACGGGATGAATCTCGTCAGCGCCAAAGTCGGCATGCATTCGTGGAGCTACAGCAACGACTACAGCCCGGCGGCGCGCAGCAAGATGCAGCACGCGGAACTGGCCGAGCGCTTTGCAAATCTGGAAACGGAGGTGGAGCTCGGATTCACCCCCGAACAAACCGCACAGGAAGTCCAGCGCTGCCTGAACTGCGACATCCAGACGCACTTCACCGCGAACCTGTGCATCGAGTGCGACGCGTGCGTGGACGTCTGTCCGGTGAACTGCCTCACGATCACGCACGACGGCAGCGACGAGATGGATCTGCGCAAGCGTCTCATGGCACCGGCGACGAATCTCAAGCAGGAGATCTACGTCTCGGACGCGCTGCCCCAGACGAAGCGCATCATGGTGAAGGACGAGGACGTGTGCCTGCACTGCGGGCTGTGCGCCGAGCGCTGTCCGACCGCCGCATGGGACATGCGGCAGTTCGAGCTGCTGATTCCCTACGCGGGGCGCGGGGCGCGGGGCGCGGGCGATACGCCTGCTCTTCCGATCGCGGCACCAACCGCGGGAGTTACAGCATGATCGTTACGCCCGCGTCCCGCGCTCCGCGTCCCGCGCCTCGCCTCAATGACTTCGCCTTCAAGATCGCCACCGTCAACGGCACCGGCTCCGCGAGCGCGAACAGCCTGTTGATGCAGGCCGTCTTCCGCATGGGCATTCCCGTGTCCGGGAAGAACGTTTTCCCGTCGAACATCCAGGGACTGCCGACGTGGTACGAGATCCGCGTGAGCAAGGACGGATACACGGCGCGGCCCAGCGAGATGGACCTCGTCGTCGCGCTGAACCCGGAGACGTACGCGAAGGACGTAGCCGCGGTGCGCCCAGGCGGCTACCTCCTCTACGACTCGTCGTGGCCGCTCCCCGACGCGCTGCGCCGCGAGGGAATCACGATCCTCGGCGTTCCCTTTGGCACGATGTGCGTCGAGTCCTTCGAGGGCGATCGCGCGCGCACGCTGATGCGCAACATCGCGTATGCGGGAGCGCTCGCGGCACTGCTTCGGATCGACATGGACGTCGTGAGCGCGATGCTGAACGAGAAGTTCTCGAAGAAGCGCGCGCTGCTCGACTCGAACTTCAAGGCGATCCGCCTCGGCTACGACTACGCGATGGCGCACTTCGACTGCCCGCTGCCCTTCCACCTCGAGCGAATGGACGCCACGAAGGACTGGATCCTGCTCGACGGCAACAGCGCGTGCGGGCTGGGCGCGGTCTTCGCCGGCGCGACCGTCGGCGCGTGGTATCCGATCACGCCGTCGACGTCGTTGATGGAGGCGTTCAAGGAATACTCCGAGCGCTACCGCGTCGACAAGGCGACGGGACAGCGGAAGTACTGTCTCGTACAGGCGGAGGACGAGCTGGCGGCGGCGGGGATGGTGCTCGGCGCCGGATGGGCGGGGGCGCGCGCATTCACGTCCACGGCGGGGCCGGGCATCTCGCTCATGAGTGAATTCGTCGGGCTCGGGTATTACGCGGAGATCCCCGGCGTGTTCGTCGACGTGCAGCGTACCGGTCCCTCGACCGGCATGCCGACGCGTACCCAGCAGGGCGATCTGCTCTCGATCGCATATCTGTCCCATGGCGACACGAAGCACATCGCGCTCTTTCCGGGGAATCCGGAGGAGTGCTTCTATTTCATGCCGCAGGCGTTCGATCTCGCGGAGCGATTCCAGACGCCGGTGTTCGTGGTCACCGACCTCGACATCGGGATGAACGACTGGATGTGTCGCCGCCTCAAATGGGACGACGGCTACCGCCCCGATCGCGGCAGGGTGCTCGGCGCCGCCGAGCTCGCGCAGGTGAAGAAATTCGCGCGCTACGCGGACACCGGTGGCGGTGTGCCGGCGCGCACGTTGCCCGGCGTGAGTCCGAAGGGCGCGTACTTCACGCGCGGCTCGGGTCACACGTCGTCCGCGACGTATACCGAGGATGCCGACGAGTATCGTGAGGTCGTCGATCGCCTGGCGCGCAAGCTGGCGACCGCCGCGGATGCGGTTCCGGAGCCCGAGGTCGACGCGCAGGATGGCGCGACGATCGGCATCATCTCGATCGGCGGGTGTCACGCGGCGGTGCGCGAGGCATTGCATCAGCTGCGGCGCGATGGCGTCGCGGCGAACTACATGCGCATCCGCGGATTCCCCTTCGGCCGCTCGGTGCGGCTGTTCATGGCGAAACATCGCCGCTGCTTCGTCGTGGAACAGAATCGCGACGGTCAGTTGCGCGCGCTCCTGGCCATCGAGACGGGAACGCCGATCGAGAGGATGATCCCCGTGCTCGATTACGGCGGGCTCCCACTCACAGCGGGATTCGTGATCAACGAGATCTCTGCCCAGCTGCGGCTGATGCAGCAGCCGGTGCCGGAAGGCGAGATGGACGGGATACCGACGGGCGGGGCGATGCGAGGTGTCGAATGACGTCGATTCAGAAACCGCCGGTACGTCACCCCTCGCTGCAGCAGAACGCGCTGGGACTCACGAAGCGCGATTACGAGGGCGCGATGTCGACACTGTGCGCCGGCTGCGGCCACGACTCGGTGACCGCGGCGCTGGTGCAGGCGTTCTGGGAACTGGACGTGCCCCCGCATCGTGCCGCGAAGCTGAGCGGCATCGGATGCTCGTCGAAGACGACCGCATACTTCATGAAGCAGTCGCACGGCTTCAACTCCGTGCACGGGCGCATGCCCGCGATCGCGACCGGCGCCAACGCCGCGAACAAGGACCTCGTCTATATCGGCATCTCGGGCGACGGCGACTCGCTGTCGATCGGTCTGGGACAGTTCTGTCACGCGATCCGCCGCAACGTGAATCTGCTGTACGTGCTCGAGAACAATGGCGTTTATGGGCTGACCAAGGGCCAGTTCTCCGCCTCGGCGGACATCGGCTCGAAGTCGAAGGGCGGAGAAGCCAACGTGCAGCCGCCCATCGATCCGGTGCTGCTCGCCCTCACGCTCGGCGCCACGTTCGTGGCGCGCAGCTTCTCGGGCGACAAGGCGCAGCTGGTGCCGATTCTCAAGGCGGGGCTGCGGCACAAGGGCTTCGGCCTCATCGACATCATCTCGCCATGCGTGACGTTCAACGATCACGACGCATCGACGAAGAGCTACCGCTTCACGCGCCAGCATTCCGAAGAGATGACGGCCGTCGACTTCATTCCGCTGCGCCGCGAGATCACGAGTGATTCGGAGACGGAGAGTCGCACTGCGGCTGTCTCGGTAACCATGCACGACGGCAGCGTCGTGCGGTTCCGCCGGGTCGCCGAGACGTACGATCCGACGAACCGCGACGCCGCGTATGCGCACGTGCGCGCCCTGCAGCAGCGCGGCGAAGTCGCGACAGGGCTCCTCTACATCGACAGCAGCGCTACCGACATGCATGCCGTGAACCGGACTGTCGACCGTCCTCTGGTGGACATCCCGTTCGAGGAGCTGTGTCCGGGAAACGCTGCGCTCGATGCCCTCATGGAGGAGTTCAGGTAGCGACGCCGGGCGACAGCGGCGATCGACCGGCCGTGGCGCCGACGCGCCTGACGCTCCTCGATCTGATCGCGGTCGTCATGGATCGTCCGACACGGCCGCTCGATTTCGCCATCATCCTCCACTTTGCGCGGACGTTGGACCACGTCGCGCTCGAGGCGGGTGCGATCAGCGCACGGTTCCAATTCCCGTCGACCGCCGCGATCCTCCACGGCGCGGCGTGGCGACGCCCCTCCTCAGTCGCCGCGGGCATCGAGTTCCGGACCGTGCCGCGCCCGAATGCGCGGGACGTCATGGCCGATTTCCTCGATGCTGCGTGGGATCTGCGCCGTACGCCTCCGGTGCGCCAGCTCGCGATTTCATATTCGGACGGCACCGGCTCCGTGTTGCTCACGCGCTTCCACCACGCGGCGTGCGACGCGATCGGTGCCATGCTCTGGCTGCAGCACCAGCTCGAGGTCGTTGCGGGCGTGCGGCAATCGGTAACGGCGGCGGGCGCGTACGCGCCGCCGGCGCTGCGGCGTCACCCCGCGCCCCCACGACGCCGCGCGGTCGCATACACCCCGCCCGCCCGCCGCCTGCCCAGCGGGGCGAGAGAAGCGGCGCACCCCCGCCCCCGG